>SL_7KL_010_BRINEDRAFT_10000664_pt1 | contig 16281 bp, 11 predicted proteins | sample SodLak_010_BRINE_FD_10663 | JGI IMG/M metagenome (IMG submission 10663)
CAAGTAGGTGATAAAATGTCAGGTCGACATGGTAATAAAGGGATTGTTTCTCAAATTTTACCTATGCAAGATATGCCTTTTTTACCTGATGGTACACCTATTGATATGGTTTTAAATCCATTAGGTGTGCCCTCACGTATGAATGTGGGACAAATTTATGAGTGTTTGTTAGGATTAGCTGGTAAATTTTTGGGTGAACATTATAAAATTTCTTCATTTGATGAAATTTACGGACCTGAAGCATCTAGAAGTTTCGTTTTTAATAAATTATATCAAGCACGTTGTAAAACTGGTTTTAAATGGTTATTTAACCCACAATATCCTGGTAAAATACGTATATATGATGGTCGTACTGGAGATTGTTATCATCAACCTGTAACAGTAGGAATCTCTTATATGCTAAGATTAGTTCATATGGTAGATGATAAGATTCATATGCGTTCTACAGGTCCTTACTCTCTTGTAACCCAACAACCTTTACGTGGACGTTCAAAACAGGGTGGTCAACGTCTAGGTGAAATGGAGGTTTGGGCTTTAGAAGGTTATGGTGCTGCCTTTACTTTATTAGAAATGTTAACAGTTAAATCTGATGATTTAACTGGAAGAATGACTTTATGGTCAAACTTAATATTAAATAAAGATCTTACAATTGGTACACCTGAAGCTTTTAAAGTCTTAATCTGTGAGCTTCAAGCTTTATGCCTAGATATTGGTCTATATCGCTATAATACAACAGATTCTCAAGCTTTTCCTTTAGAACACGATTCAACTAATTTTTCTTACAAATCCCCTTTTAATAAAGGTCCAAAAAAATCATTAACAGAAATGACTAGTTTGATGAGTTTTCCTTAAAATAAAATTATATAATTCACATCTTTAAAACAATAACAAAATAAAATTTTTTATAAAAAAACAATTATCTAAGATTAGATCTATTAAATTTTATTTATTATAAATACTTTTATATAAATTCAATAATTATTTCTTCATATAGTTATAATAAGTTTTATTTTTTTTTTTACTTTTTATAAAGTAATATATTTCTATATAGAAAACTGATATATTAAGTCTTAATATAAAATTAATAGCGAATAAAATTTATATAGTAAATAAAATTTATATAGTGAATAAAATTTATATAGTGAATAAAATTTATTGTATAATTAATAAAAAATAGACTTAAAATAAAAAAATAATTTTTATGTTTGATTAAACAATGTCATTAAATATTATATAACATGAACAATTTTTATCTTTAAAAAAAGTCTAATCAGTAAAATTTTTTTTGGGACTTTTTTAAAGATAAATAATTTTATTTAAAAAAGTTTTATAGAATCTAGAAAAATTAAAAATTCTATATTTAACTTTTAATAAAAAAAACAAACTCAAAAAATAACCAAACATTGTAAATTACAACTTTCTCTAAATTTAATGTCAATTCATAAACAGGATAAAAGGATAAAGCAAAAAGCAAAAGCCTACAAATACAAAAAACTAGTTATTAAAATTTTTTATTTTTTAAGTTTTTGTTTTTTTTTAAAAAAAAAAAACAACAAAGTTTTCATTTAATATGGAAAGAAATTCTATTAAGTATTTTTATTAAACTAGTATTTTAATAAGAAGGAAAATCAAAAAAGAATGAAAAAAAAAACTTTTAATAAAATTTCAATTCTTTTTTGAATGATATTGGAGAATAAAATTTATAAAAAATCGTAGAAAATTTCTCCATAACTGCTGATTTGCTTTAGGTACTCTATATAATAGATTGTTATACGAATTAATTACAAAGGTGATATAAAAATAATTCTCATTATTTAATTTAATGAGCTTAATTAGATTTTAGTTTATTAGGTGGAAATCTAATAATAATCTATAAAAAATTATTATTAGATTTCCACCTACTTAAACTAAAAAGCAAAAAAGAAAGAATTATTCACTTTTGTAAATAATTTTTTTAAGGTTGATTAAATCAAAATTTTTATTTAATTTTGAACAGTTAATAATAAAAAAAATATTATAATTTCTGTTTATTACATTTACGTTTATTAAATTTATTTTGTTTTGTTGGTTTTTAAAAAACTTTTTTTGTAAAAAAATCTAATTTGAAATAAAATTATAAGTTATTCATTTATAAGTAACTAAGTAAAAATGCTTTACTAAAAAAATTAATTCGTTACTTAATAGTTTTTTATAAAAAAAATTATGAAAATAAAAAAAATAAAATATTGTATACTTATTAAGTAATTTGTGGTTCTATTGAAAAACAGATTTTTTAAAAAATCCGTTTTTTTAATTAAAAATAGTTAAAGTTAATATTATTTATTACAAAATAAACGAAGTTCATTTTTTCCGGTGAAGTTTTGACTTTAATTAATTTTTTTTAGAAAAAAATACATATTTTTAGTATAGATTTATAGAAAAATCTAATATTAAAGTGAAGTTTTCTTTAAAAATATGTGTTAAAGAAAATCTGTTTATACAATTTTTATTTAATAAATAAATATAGATTTTTAAGTTGATTATTGTCTATAATTTTATTAATAAAAAAATTGAAACAATTCCGCATTGTGCGGATTATTATTTTAACTCTATGATTAATAACAAAAAAGAATCCTTTTTATTAAAATCTCAAAAAAGTTCTTCAAGTATTCCTGTATCTAAAACATCTGATTTAGAAACCACTAATAAAAATATTTTAATTGAGCCAACACCTGAAGTATCAACAAAAGCTCCTTATAGTGGTCAATTTGAGTGTGAAACAGGGAATTATCATACTTTTTGTCCAATTAGTTGTGTTTCTTGGCTTTATCAAAAAATCGAAGATAGTTTTTTCTTAGTTATTGGAACAAAAACTTGTGGTTATTTCTTACAAAATGCTTTAGGTGTTATGATTTTTGCGGAGCCACGTTATGCTATGGCTGAATTAGAAGAAAGTGATATTTCTGCACAATTAAATGATTATAAAGAATTAAAAAGACTTTGTTTACAAATTAAACAAGATCGTAATCCTAGTGTGATTGTTTGGATTGGTACATGTACCACAGAAATTATTAAAATGGATTTAGAGGGTATGGCACCAAAATTAGAAGCAGATATTGGTATTCCTATAGTGGTAGCTCGAGCTAACGGTCTAGATTATGCTTTTACACAAGGTGAAGATACAGTTTTAGCAGCGATGGCTCAAAAATGTCCAGAACGTTTAAAAAATATTAATGTATCTTCACCTGAACTCCTAGATCCTCAAAATTCTTCAAATAATTCTATAAATGGAGTCCAAAAAAATGAAGTTCAAAAAAAAGAACTTGTTTTATTTGGATCTTTACCAAGTACAATTGCAAATCAATTACAATTCGAATTAAAACGTCAAGGTATTAATGTATCTGGTTGGTTACCATCTGCACGTTATTCAGATTTACCAGCTCTAGATGAAAATGTTTATGTTTGTGGTATTAATCCCTTTTTAAGTCGTACAGCTACTTCTTTGATGCGTCGTCGTAAATGTAAATTAATATCAGCTCCATTTCCTATTGGACCTGATGGTACTCGAGCTTGGGTTGAAAAAATCTGTAATGTTTTTGGTATAGTACCTACTGGATTAGAAGAACGTGAAAAAACTATTTGGACAAATTTAGCTGACTCAATTAACTTTATTAAAGGTAAATCTGTTTTTTTCATGGGAGATAATCTTTTAGAGATTTCATTAGCACGTTTTTTAATACGCTGTGGTATGACAGTATACGAAATAGGTATACCATATATGGATAAAAGATTCCAAGCAGGTGAGTTAGCTTTATTAGAAAAAACATGTATTGAAATGAAAGTACCTTTTCCACGTATTGTTGAAAAACCAGACAATTATTATCAAATTCAACGTATAAAAGAATTAAAGCCTGATTTAGTTATCACAGGAATGGCACATGCTAATCCTTTAGAGGCACGTGGGATTGTGACCAAATGGAGCGTAGAGCTAACATTTGCACAAATACATGGTTTCACTAATGCCAAAGATTTAATTGATTTAATTAGTAAGCCTTTATATCGTAAACAACATTTAGAAAAACATGATTCTCTAAACAAAACTTTTGCTCTTTAATAAGCAAAAAAATTAATAAGGTGGACAAAATAAACTTTGTTTATTTTGTCCTTAAAAAAAAAATGTTCTTTTCTAAAAAAAAATTTATATAGATTACATTTAAATTTAAAAAGGGAGTGAAAACAAATTTTTTTTTTTTAAACACTTTTTTATATGTTTCACTCCCTCTTTTGTTTTTAACATTTAAATAATAAATGTTTTTTATAAAAAAAAATGTAATATTATTTTTTTATAAATCTATATTTATAGATTGAGTAATTTTAATTTGTATGATCTACACAAAGCAATTAAGCTTGTTATAATATAATTTTTGTTATAAACTTTAATATATATATATATATATATATTTTTTATTTAATTATATTAAATAGTTAAAACTATAATAAATATGAAATAAATAAAATAAATTTTTATTAAATTAAAAAATTTATATTTATTTATAATAAGTTGGCTATTTTGGAGAGATGGCTGAGTGGTCTAAAGCGGCTGATTGCTAATCCGTTGTACAATCTTTTTTGTACCGAGGGTTCGAATCCCTCTCTCTCCGTAATGTAAAAAAATACATATAAAGAATATAGTTAATTGAAAATAAACTGATTTTTTATTCTCTAAAATTTTTTTTATTATCTAAAGGTTTTCTAGTATTTTTTTATATGATGCAGAATTTGAAAAAATTTGATTAGTCATTTTTAGTTTATCAGAGCTAAAAGTATATGAAAGATTTTTAAAAGCCATTAATAAAGCATCTCTTGGATGTAAACTACCATTTGTCCATATCTCTAATAAAACAACTTGCTTAGAATTTGTATTTAAGCCAGATTGAAAAGATTCCCCAAAAGGTTCAAGATTAAGTTTAGAAGGAATAATGGATTCTGTAAAAGAAGAAGGAATTCCAATACCTTTAAAATGGCTATAACCTTCTGGTGTAGATAAAATAGCTAATTCTGATGTCGATAAATTGGTAACATAATCTAATAACTTTTTAGAAATAAATTTTTGTGAGAATTCATCATTTTTTTCGGTATCAGAATTTTTGAAGATTTTATCTTCCGAAACAATTTTAGAAGAACTTGATGTTTGTTCAACATCTTCTGTTTTTAATTGTTTAGAAAAGTATGGAAAATTAGTTTCTAAAAACTTAGCAGAATCTAAAAATGACGTTAAGTTTTCAATTAATTTAAATTTTTCATTAAAAGACTGCACAATATAATTATCATATCCTTCTATAATATAATTAACTTTAGTTACAGGACTAAAAACTGCATCTATATTTAATTGTTTTGAATTATTATAAAAAGGTTCTGTATTAATATTTTTGTCTAAAAACGGTTTAACAAATTGAGATGATTTTCTCATTTCTGATCCTAAATTTGATACTTTTGTATCTTTATTTAACTCTACCATTTTATCGTCTTTAAATTTGTCATTTGGTTTAAAATTATTATCAGTTTGTGTATTCATAATTTCTTTTAACTGCTTTAACAAATTTTGACGTTTTTTAGTTATAGTCCAATAATTTGAAGCATCCCCTAATTCATATGTTGATTCACTAACATTAATAGAATTTAATGCATTTTTATCAGATGAACTTCTTACTACTTCATTTGAAGATTCTAAACCAGATTTAATTTTTTTATTATATCTACCAGTTATAGAAGAATTTGATTTAGACGAAAGTTTTTGAATGTAATAATTTTTTCCTTCCATTATAACAAACTTAACATTTAATAAGCCATCTTCAGCTAAAGTAGCAATATATTGATTGGGATCTACACATTGTATAAAAGGAGGTAAACGAAGATCTTTAGCACGTATAATTCCTGGCCCTCTTACTTTTAAATATCCTATCACAGGTTTAAAAAATGTTGAACCTACTTTATCATAAACAGAAGATAGTCCTTTATTTTTATATCCATGCGGACCACCAAACGGATTTTTTATTTTTTTTAATACAATTTCTTTTAAATTTAAAAGAATATCTAGTACTGAATCCCTTACACCAGGTAATGTTGAATATTCATGTTGTACATTTTCAATTTTAACCGAAATAATAGCTAAACCTGTACAGTCAGTCAATAACGATCGTCTTAATGCATTCGCTACTGTTATACTTTGTCCAGAATCAAAAGATCCTAAATAAAAGCATCCATAAAAACTTTTATTATTCTCTATCCTTGATTCTTTCATGGTAATAAACATTATTTTTTTTTTTATTTTTAGTTCTATACTTGTATTACCTTATATAAATATTTTTTATCTTAATATTAATTTTTTTAGTTAGCTATATATAGCTTATATATATACAAAATATATACAGATTATATAATATTTTTTGTAAAAAACTTTAATTTGTATTAGTTCAATTTAAATTAATTAAATTGAAAAAATATAAAAATTGTATTTATTCTTTTTTATACTCAGATAAGTAATTTTTTAGTTAAATAAAATAATTGAAATTAATTAATAGCGAAAATTTTATTTAATAAATATTTAAATTTAAAGATAATACAGATTCGTGTCCTTTTAAGGATTCTTTTTTTTAAAAAAATAGATTTTTAGATTTGCTTTGTCAAACAAATTATCAAATCAACAAATTAATTAGGCTGTTGTCTTCTTTTCATCTACTTGACCCCAACCAAAAAAATATTTATAAAGTTCATATCATTTTATTCATTTCTGATGAGTGAGCAAACTAGAAAAGGTTTTAAAATAAAGAAGAAAAAAAGAACATGACAAAATAAACAAAGTTTATTTCCTTCTAATTTTAAATAAATTTTAAATCATTGATCAATCCAATAAATTATTTATCCTAGTTAATAGAAATTTTCTGTTATTTTACTCATAATTAGATTATATCTATTCAATACTAATATAGATAGTTATTTTCTATTTTTATACCTTATCTTGTTGGTCTTGTACTAATATTTTATTTTTGTTATAGTCAAAAAAATATTCTGAATATATATATAAATTGCTATTTTATTTTAATAGATTAAATAATCTACTATTTTTAGTTCTAAATTTTATCTAAAGAAAAATAATTAACTCTTTTTTAGTCCGTATAGCTTGTATATCTCTTGTATCTCTTGTATCTATAGTATATAGATACTATATAAGATGACTTATATATATTTTTTTTGCCTGCTGCTAGATTCGAACTAGCGAACCATCGGCTTATGAAACAGACGCTCTACCACTGAGCTAAGCAGGCTCTTTTTTTTTTTAACTACAAAATAAATTTGAATTTTTTTATATTATAACATATAATGTTATAAAGATAATTAAAGATTTTATAAAGTCTTGTTTTTTATTTTGATTCAAAAATACAATTGTTTTAATACAATAGAATATTTTTAATATTAATAAAAATAGATTTATTAATATAATAAATCTTTTATTTCAATAAATAAATGGTAAATAAATGTTTACCATATTGACCTTCTTACCCTACAAGTCAAATTTTATCTATAAGTCTAATTGCCAATTATTTATTGGGTTACCTGGGACTCGAACCCAGAGCTAATCGGTTAAAAGCCGAGTACTCTACCATTGAGTTAGCAACCCATCGTAATATTCATTTTGGTTTTTTTTTTTTTTTTAAAAAAGATTTATATATAATTTTATTTCAATTACAACTAAAATTATATCATATAATATTTTATATGAAAAACTATTTTCAAAATCTAAGAAATTATTATTATAATGACTAATAATAGATATTTATTTTTATATTATCGAACCTTATTTTTTTATAAAGGTTCGATAATATAAAAAATGTATAAAAACTACCATCCTACATATTTAGGTTAGTTTTTCTCAAACATCTAAATTTTAATAAAATTGAATAAATCAATTATTCTGTAAAAAAAAGAATACTTTTATATTAATGTTAAAAAAAAAACTATATGAAATATAAAAATTTATTTTTATTAAAGATTACCACCACGAACAGATAATAAAACAACAACAAGTGGACCAGCTGCTACAATTGTAAATAAAGCTAGTAACTGTAGTACAAGAGTTAAACTCATATAGTGAGAAGAATAAAATTATGAATAAAAAATCTAAAAGTGAAAAAATAATAAACGTATTACAAAAGAAAATTTTTTTATAAAAAAATTTTCTAAAGAAAATAAAATTTACCCGAAAAAGAAAAAGTTAAAATAAAAATTTTCTAGGCATATTTTACTTGAGTGTATTTTCTAATATAAAAATCCTAACATAAAAAATCTAATTACATTTTTTGTTAGAAAATTTTTTTATAAAAAAATTTTTTTTAGTATTAAAAAAATTTTAATTTTATTATTTATTTTAACATAAAAAATGGTTGTAAAAAACTAAATTAAATTTTGTAATTAAGTTATAAAATGAAAGATTAGAAAATTTTTTTATAAAAAAATTTTTTTAGAAAATTTTTTTATAAAAAAATTTTCTTTTGTTTTATCAATTTTTTTATTATTTATCTAAGACTTTTTAGTCCATATAAGGGATATGCCAGGGACATTAATTAGTCAACGATTGTCTTTTTTCATAATGTGGAAGAAAAAGCAAAAATTCATCTAGAAGATAACGTCATGACAAGGAAAAAATGTCGACGTCATGTCAAGGACATATTAAGGACATGTCAAGAACACGGATAAGATATTATAACTCCCGCAATTTAATATTAAATATTACTGTTTATGAGATAACTTTGCTTAGTCTCATCAACTCTTTATGTCCTGATGTCCTTCAGGTTGATTTAATAAAAAAAATTTATATTTTTTTCTAAAAAAAAATTATGAATTTTCTTTATTAAATTTTTTTTTTGTTTTAGTTTTTGTTTTATTTTATTTCTTTGTTCTATATGATACCAGAAAAACAAAAAAAAATTTTCGATGATTTATTTTCTTTTGCATGTCTTTTACATGTCCTATGGTGTTACTTACTTGATATAAATTGAATAAAAGATATATATTTTATTCAAAAATGGGATAATTTCACAGTAACTCTCTCTTGATCAAACTAAGACTAAGTCCTTTTTACTAATATCTTTCACTTAAAAGACCAGCCAAGCAACATGTTCTAGCCATCTCTGTCTTGAAAACTTACTTTCAAAACCATACGGATCTCATGTACTAACTTAAAATCTAAAAAATTTTTGTTTTTTATGTGATATAAAATTTTACAAATATTTTCCTTAGAAAATTTTTTTATAAAAAAATTTTCTTTAGAATATAAAATAAAATAAATGATGAACCTATCCAATTAACTCGTTTTGTAGCTTTTATTTTAAATATTAAGATTCACATTTTTATTTCTTCAAAACGTTTAGATAGTTCGCAAACAAAAAGCATGTCAACACGTCCATCACCATTATTTATTCTCCTCGGTTTGCAAATCCATCCAAAGAAAATTTTTTTATAAAAAAATTTTCCAAAGAAAATTTTTTTATAAAAAAATTTTCTAATTTTACAATGAAATTTTACACATATAATCAATTACAATTTAAATTAGCAGTTAGATTGTTAATCAGCAAATGATATTGATAAACAAAGTTTATTCGCATATAGTAATCCAGCAGTATCAGATATAAATATGTTAACAAAAGAAGAAACAATTAGATTGTTAAATGCATTTTCTCCAGAAATGATTTTAGAAATATTCCCTGAAAGCTCCGTAATAATTCAAAGAAAATTTTTTTATAAAAAAATTTTCTAAAGAAAATTTTTTTATAAAAAAATTTTCTAAGGTGTATTATTAAATATTTCTAGTGAAAGAATAATAGATCCAGATAAAATAAATGTGGATCTATTAAAAACCTCAAAAAAAATATATAGAAAATTTGTTAAAAACTTCAAATGAGCCCGCCTTACAACCTTCTATTCCAACTATACCAATGACAACTACACAAAAACGTCTATTTACATCAAAAGAAATTGTAGTTGATATTAAAAAAGCTAAAGAAATTTTTGATCGTAATATTGATCTTTTATATATTTCAAAAAATCAAACTCAGCTTGTTTTTGAAGCTTCTATTACTGATAGGGAAAGTAGAAGCCCAAAAGCAAAAGCAAAAACAGAAATTTTATTAGAAAAAACTCCTCGTAAAAGATTAGAGGATGCTAAAAAAGCAATTGTAGATCGTCGTAGTGATTTCCGTGCAAAATTATTAAATACCCTACGTGATTGTATACCTGAATCACAAATAACAAATAAATGACTTAGAATCTGTTTTGTCGTCTAGCCGTAAGGATTTATTATTAGCGAAATTTTTTATTATTGTACACGATGAAACTGTATCTTCTGACAAATTAAAACGTGTAGAAGAAAAATATTTTATAAAAAATTTTGTATTAGATGAATCTTTATATAATGAGTTATTTACTACAAAATTTAAGAAAATTTTTTTATAAAAAAATTTTCTTAGGTTTTCTGTTTATGAGGAGGGCCCAAATCCATAATAAATATTTAAAACCATAATAACAATCAAAAATTTTTATAAATAATTAATTGTTTATGTTTTATTTTTTATGTTTTATTTTTTATCTTTTATATTTTATCTTTTATTTTTTATTTTAGGTCAGCTTTATATAAACCTGACCTCATCTTATTCCACCTGATCAAATTTATGTACTTTATTAAAATAGGTCAAATTAAAATAATTTGACCTATACGGGTAATTCTTGTTTTGTAATCTTGTACGTTACAGTACATGAATAATGACTTGAGTAAACTCATTGAAATAAATGGCTATAGCTGTAAAACTTTAATTTACAAGAAATAATGAAATGACTTGGGTAGATTTATTAACATAAATAGTGAAAGTTGTAAAACCAAAGAAAATTTCTTTATAAAAAAATTTTCTAAAAATTACAAGAAACTATTAATTTTTACAATATCTTCTATTAGGTCAAGTTGTTTAACTTAACCTTTTATAAAGCTTCCATTATAGGTCAGGTTATATGAAACCTGACCTGGAATAGAAACTGTATCTTTATCATTTTTCTATAAAAAAATAAAAAAAAAAAATTTTCCAAAGAAAATTTTTTTATAAAAAAATTTTCTAATAAAATGGCACAAGAAACTGAAAATCAAAAAATTGTAAACGTAAACAATGAATCTGGATATAAACTACATCCAGAATATGGCTTATTAATTAACTCTGGTAATGACTATTGGATTCGCCGAGATCCATTAAAAGAAGGGGATCGAAATCCTCAAGCTTCTAAACAATTTCGTCGCATTTCGTATATTAACAAATATGGCGAAAGCTGCGACTCATGGTTTCATTATGATGAACCTTAGAAAATTTTTTTATAAAAAAATTTTTTTAGAAAATTTTTTTATAAAAAAATTTTCTTTGTTCACATACTATAAATATTTAATATTTGTTCTGACTCACCTGACCCAGGTGAGTATTGGGACGATAATGATCCTTAGGATCATTAAAAAGAAAACAATAGGCATTATCTATTCCCTTATGTAGGGAATAGATGTCTTTATATTTAAATTTATTAAAAGGGTGGTTAGGATGGATTCCTTGCCACCCTTAGATACATATATAAATATAAAACGGAAAGAAATAGATTAAGATGAACCTAGCCAAGGAATTACACCATCAGTGTCAAATGGATCACCAATATCGATTGAACTAGAACGTTCAATCGGTATGAATTTCTGTTGGCCCTTTTCTGGGTCAATCACAGAAGCTCCTGAAGTACATTTTATACCATAAAAACCTTGACGACGAGGTATTTGGATAGATTCACCTCTTTCGCCTCTCTGAACACTAGATCTTGATTTAACTTGAATGAAATTTCGACCAAAAATCGATGAAAAACTTGTTTGTAAGATACGTCCAAATTCTACGTCTTGTTTTTAACATAGATTTTTCACCTTCACCGGTGATCTCTAAATATTGCATGTATGCTGTTTTAAGATCATGTGATGATGTGAAAAGAGTAGAATCACATTCGTAAACACATTGGGCAATAAAACCTGGAACACCTTTCAATTCTATTTCACCAGTTGTAGCATCATGGTAAGCATTTAAATCTACAGCACGAATAAAGTATTGTAAAGTACGGCTCTTGCAATGAAGAGCCCAATTAAATAAATCAACCATGTATCTATCTAAATACATCCCAATATTTGCAATCTGGTATTGTGAAGGAATTTGATACTGCGGACCAAAGAAAAATTATTAAATAATAATTTTTCTAAAGAAAAATTATTAAATAATAATTTTTCTAAGGTAAACTTTAATTAATTTATCAAGAATAGCTTAGAAAATTTTTTTATAAAAAAATTTTTTTATAAAAAAATTTTCTTTGGTCATCACTGAAAAATTTGAAGTGAGTTGGAGGGAAATTAGAGATTAAGATAACTTGACAATAAGGAGATATAACACCAAACTCACTTTCATATTTTTTCTCATGTGTTAACGTGTCGCGACCTAAAATTCTTTTTAATACTTCAATTTGTTTTGAATTAATTTGTGTCAGGTCAGACACAACAAGAACTTCACAATTTTCTAGCTGACCAATTGAAAATTGGTTCTGATGTCTGTTGAATTCTTGAATGAAAGATGGTGAAACCATCTTTCGAATAACATCGGACCAAACGGATTTAGCTGTACCAGGAGCACCGTATAAATAAACAGCTGACTGCCAATTTCGACCTTCAAACCTGGCAGTTAAAACATTTCTTAAGAAAACACGTAAAACTAATTGGTTATATTGACTTGAACCACAAATAACTTCAATAAAATTTAGAAAATTTTTTTATAAAAAAATTTTCTTTAGTGTATCTTGATTGATAACTAAATTTCCATTTCTAAAATTAGGAGGACTGTAACTATGATTGATAGGTTCTCTATCAACGAATAGACCGGGACCATATGGAACTTCTAAAACATGAGGATTCTTTTGTATAAGTTGAGCAAAAACATTATTAAAAGCACCACCAACTGGAATTCTATTTCCAAACTCTTCTGTTGAAATATAACATTCAGTTGTTATATACTTTAATAAACTATTAACAAAAGGAATGGTATCAATATATGAAGGAATATAAATGTAAAATTTCTTCAACCAATTTAAGACTATATTTAAAGAAGCGGTCTCATCAATTTGACGATATGTTGGAACAGACCCTGTATATGCAAACCTTTTAGTCTCTAATAATTTATTAGATACATTAATAAAGTCTGCACTGTTGATGTTCTGTGTGTTTCTCCAACACACAGACAAGATACCTTCACGACTTAAAGACAAGTCACCACGGTTCAAGAAGCTTACATTTTTTCTTAAACCTAAATTTGGAAAATTTTCACTGGCAAGTATTTAAGCAGCAATGGTTTTACAAATAAAATCTCTCATTCTCAAGATTTTTTTCAACTATTCAAATATTTTCTTCTTTATTATAAAATTTTAGAATACTTTATTCTTTTCTTATTAAGGTCGGTCCATTCGGTACAATTGGTACTTCATGAAAAAAGGCTCTAAAATCATGTACCGGATCTGGAATAATTCATTATTTTCTGGACTAATCCTTCATTTTACTATAAATAAAATTCCTTCAATTCTAATTACTTCTCATCCACATCTTTCCTTTTCGCAAATTGTTAATCTGCATAGAGAACATATAAAGGACATATAAAGGACATATAAAGGACATATAAAGGACATATAAAGGACATATAAAGGACATATAAAGGACATATAGAGGACATATAAAGGACATATAAAGTACTGGCTCTCTTTGGGTTTCATAGCCTTTTTTGGTGCGAATATGGTTTAAGCCCTGATTAAACCATTGTTAGTCCATACTTTAGTACAGATTTCTTCTAATTTAGTCCCATGTTAGTCCATTTATTCCCTGAAAGTTGTTCTATTTTTAAATCTGTAGCATCTGGACCGGTCTTTTTCAAATTTTCAAAATTTTTATTTATTTATTTATTTCTTTATTTAATTATTTAATTAATTTTCAAATACTATTACTAAAAGTTCTTATTTTAAAATTCTTGTATAAGATTTAAAAGAAGATTTGTTATATAACAAATCTTATGATGGACTCACTTCAGTATGAGTACTAATTAGTACTCATACTGGCAATGGCAAGAAGAGTCCAATTTTTAAAGATTAAAAAAGAATTTATTTTATGTATTGCTAAATATATTATAGAAAAATTTTAAAAATTTTTAAAATTAAAAATATAAAAGAAATAAATAAATAAAAATCTTTACAAGGGAAAGAATAAAGGAAAAAGATCTTGCTAATGAAAAAACAAAAATTAAATAAGAAAAATTTAAATTTTCTATGCTAAAAACAATATTTGTTATTAAAATTTTATTCATAAAAGAAATAGGAGAAATATAAATATAAAATGAGATTAACAAACTTGACATGTCGTAAACAGACAATTAATATAAATTCAATTGTAAAATGTTGCAAAGATGCTAATTACTTTGGGTTTCTTTTGTGATAGACTTTTGAATTTTATAAAAAGTTTACAAAATACACCCAAAAAGAAAATTTTTATATAAAAAAATTTTCTTAAAAAGAAAGTTTTTATTTTAAAAACTTATTTATTGGGTTTTGTTTACTTTTTACTTTTATTTAGATTAAAAAATTCTTTATATATATAAAGTATAACGTGTGTAAGAAAATTCTTACACACGTTATATATATATTTTAATTATATCCAAAGGATATAATTAAAGCCAAAAGAATTAGCCGTTAACAGCTGGAGCTTCAGCTACTGCTAAGTCTAATGGGAAGTTGTGAGCGTTACGTTCGTGCATAACTTCCATACCTAAGTTAGCACGGTTGATGATGTCAGCCCAAGTGTTTAATACACGACCGTTTGAATCAACTACTGATTGGTTGAAGTTGACAATGTTACCTCCTTTTTCAAGAAGCATTGGACTATATAATCAACTCTTTTATAAGAGGCCGATTCCGTTAATGGTTTCGAATGCATCCATTGAAAGAGCTGTCGGGCGCTCGTGAGAGGTTTATTGGTAGGGCACCTCACCTCTTAGTCTCTGAACCTTTATCAAACATATTAAACCCGTCTTGAGTTTAATACCCCGTTTGATACTTGGCTGCGAGTTACCATAGTCAAAATAAAAGAGTTTAATCCTATTTTCTCGGTAGCCTGCTTGTGTCAGCAGATCCAACTTGCCCGTCAAGCAAGTTGGATAAAAATTCTATTCAACAATAATGTTGATACCTTTACACGACCAACCCTTATAGCTGAATGTTTTTTTTTGAGTTTTTTTGTCCATATGACCTGTTAATAATCGTGTCAAGCCCATTAAATAGGGATGATTTTGTTTTTGATTACATGCTTGCCAAGTTGGCCTTTCATTTTCCATGAAAGGATGCGACATCAATTTATCAGTTACAGCAACCATATGATGGCACTCAGACGGGTTTATTTTTACAAGATTTCCAGACTGTTTATGTTCTAGATCAAAGCCTCGTAATAAAGCATTTACAATAAAATCGTTTCGTGCATAGCAAGCTCTTTTCTTTTTAGGTCGACTACCTAATTCTTTTTGAAGTTCGCTATTAAAACGGTCACTTTTATTCTTTTTTCGATTTTCAAGTGATTGTTTTAAGATAGCATCCCATCCTTCCTTAACTTGGCCGCGTAGCATTTTACTAGCACCTAAGTCATAGTGATTGTGGTTATTTTCAAAGAGAAGTTCATGAGCCTGGGCGTGTTCTTCTCTGGTAAGTCGAATTAGATTCCATTGTGAGTCTGGTCCACCTTGATGTTGTGGAATAATATGATGTAACTGGGTCTTTTGTTAATCCAAGTCTTTAGACTTACGATCTAACTTAGGAAGAATGAATTCAGCATAAGAGTTGTTTTCTTTTTTTAAAAACTCAATTAATTCTTGGGTGTTATTTATGTTATGGTTGATCATTTTTTATTGTTTATATAATTTTTAGTTTTATTAAGATAGAGAATTTTTTAGATTGATTTTTTTTGACATTAGGCTTCTCGCATTTCACCCGATTTGCTAATGTCTTTTTCTAGACATTGGGTCTCCGTCGTTAAACGAAACCGTTTAAGTTGAATGCCATTGTAGAGATACCTAATGAAGTTAACCAGATACAAGCTACTGGCCATACAGCTAAGAAGAAGTGTAATGAACGAGAGTTGTTGAATGAAGCGTATTGGAAGATTAAACG
>SL_7KL_010_BRINEDRAFT_10000667_pt1 | contig 16268 bp, 29 predicted proteins | sample SodLak_010_BRINE_FD_10663 | JGI IMG/M metagenome (IMG submission 10663)
ATGACGGTGTCCCTGATCAATCCGATCGCGATGGAAGACGGTCTGCGCTTTGCGATCCGCGAAGGCGGCCGCACTGTGGGCGCCGGCGTCGTCTCCAAGATTATTGAGTGAACCAGATGGCTAACCAGCGCATTCGAATTCGTCTGAAGGCCTTTGATCATCGACTGATCGACCGTTCCGCGGCCGAGATCGTCGAGACTGCGAAGCGGACCGGTGCCCGAGTCAAGGGCCCGATCCCCCTGCCGACCAAGAGCGAGGCGTACACCGTCCTGGTTTCGCCGCACGTCAACAAGGACGCGCGGGACCAGTACGAGCTGCGCACGCACAAGCGACTGATGGATATCCTCGATCCGACCGACAAGACCGTGGATGCCCTGATGAAGCTGGATCTGGCTGCAGGCGTAAATGTTCAGATCAGGCTTAACTAACGTTAAATTTTCTGCCATACTATTGGGCTTTCCGTGGCCCGGCGGAATTTTCGCCGGGCCACGGCTTTAGGGCGCTTGTTAGCGCCGTCTGATACGGAAGGGGTTTTGTAATGGCTCTTGGACTCATCGGTCGCAAGCTCGGCATGTCGCGCGTCTTTACGGACGATGGCGTCTCTGTGCCGGTTACGGTGCTACAGGTGGACAACAATCGCGTGGTCCAGATCAAGCGCACCGAAGGCGACGGCTACAACGCGGTCCAGGTGACGGCGGGCTCGCGCAAGCCGTCCCGGGTAAGCAAGCCGGAGGCCGGGCACTACGCCGCGGCGTCGGTGGAGCCCGGGCGCGGTCTGTGGGAGTTTCGCGTCGACGAGACCGACCTCGAAGGCCTGGCTGCCGGTGATGCAATCACCGTCGACCGGTTCGAGGAGGGGCAGATCGTGGATGTGACCGCTCAGAGCAAGGGCAAGGGTTTCCAGGGTGCCGTGAAGCGTCACAACTTCCGCACCCAGGATGCGACCCATGGCAACTCGCTGGCGCATCGCGCTCCGGGTTCCATTGGTCAGAACCAGAGCCCGGGCCGTGTGTTCAAGGGCAAGAAGATGGCCGGGCACATGGGCGCCGAGCGCAAAACCATCCAGAACCTCAAGGTGGTGCGCGTCGACGCTGATCGCAGCCTGGTCCTGGTTCAGGGTGCCGTGCCGGGCGCGCCGAGTACCGACGTGATGATTCGTCCGGCCGTGAAGGCGAAGGGTTAAAACAATGCAAGTTACGACTGCCGATACCGGGGCCAGCGTGGAGCTGTCCGCCACCTGCTTTGAGCGGGATTTCAATGAACCGCTGGTGCATCAGAGCGTCGTCGCTCAGCTGGCCGGCGCCCGCAGCGGGACCCGTGCCCAGAAGACCCGGGCCCAGGTCAGTGGCGGCGGCATCAAGCCGTTCCGCCAGAAAGGGACTGGGCGCGCTCGCGCTGGTACGATTCGCAGCCCGCTGTGGACGGGTGGCGGCAAGGTGTTCGCTGCGCGCACTCAGGATTTCTCGCAGAAGCTGAACAAGAAGATGTACCGCGCCGCTATGGCGTCCATCCTCTCCGAACTGCTGCGGCAGGATCGCCTGAAAGTGGTCGCTGCATTCGCCGTCGAGTCGGGCAAGACCCGTGACGGCATTGCCAAGCTCGGCGAGCTCGGCCTGGAGCGGGGGCTGGTGGTGCTGGCCGAGGATGACGCGATGACCGAACGTGCGTTGAGCAACGTCCCGCACGTGGATGTGATCGATGTGAGCGGTGTCAATCCCGCCAACCTGGTCGGGGCCGATACGGTCGTGATTACGGAAGGCGCCATCCGCAAGCTTGAGGAGTGGCTGGCATGAATTCGCGTCTGATGCAGATTATTCAGGGTCCGGTGGTGTCGGAGAAGTCGACCAACGCCGGCGAAGTGGGGCAATACGTGTTCCGTGTGCTGCCGGATGCGGACAAGGCCGAGATCAAGGCCGCGATCGAGAAGCTGTTCGAGGTTCGGGTGGAGCACGTGCGCACATTGAACCAGCAGGGCAAGAACAAGCGCTTCGGTCGCATGTTCGGGCGTCGCAACCACTGGAAAAAGGCCTATGTGGCCCTCGCGGAAGGCGAGAGCATCGACATGGGTGAAGGAGAACAGGTCTAGTCATGGCGATTATCAAGACCAATCCGACCTCTGCCGGGCGCCGTCACGCGGTGAAGATCCGCGGCGAGGGTCTGCACAAGGGGGCGCCGCACGCGGCGCTGCTCGAAAAGCAGACTCGCTCGGGCGGCCGCAACAACGCTGGCCGCATTACCACGCGGCACGTCGGTGGTGGCCACAAGCAGCGCTACCGCATCGTTGACTTCAAGCGGAACAAGGACGGCGTGCCCGGCAAGGTCGAGCGGCTGGAGTATGATCCGAACCGCAGCGCTCATTTGGCGTTAGTACTGTACTCTGACGGCGAACGCCGGTACATTATTGCGCCCCGCGGGCTGAAGCAGGGTGATGCCGTGACTAGCGGCTCGCAGGCCCCGATTCGCGTGGGTAACGCGATGCCGCTGCGCTCCATTCCGGTGGGCACGGTGATTCACTGCATCGAGATGAAGCCGGGGAAGGGAGCGCAGATTGCGCGGTCCGCCGGTGCCTCGGCCCAGGTCGTGGCACGTGAAGGCGCGCACGCGACGATTCGCCTGCGCTCCGGTGAGATGCGCCGCATCCAGTCCGAGTGCCGGGCCACGATCGGCGAAGTCGGTCACAGCGAGCACAGCCTCAAGAAATTCGGGAAGGCCGGTGCCAAACGCTGGATGGGTGTCCGCCCAACCGTGCGTGGCACCGCGATGAACCCGGTCGACCACCCGCATGGTGGTGGTGAAGGTCGCAACTTCGGGCGTCACCCGGTGACCCCGTGGGGCCGCCCGACCAAGGGTTACAAGACCCGCAACAACAAACGTACCGACGGCATGATCGTGCGTCGGCGCAAGAAGTAACGGAGTGCCAGCATGCCGCGTTCACTGAAGAAAGGCCCGTTCGTCGATCATCACCTTCGCAAGAAGGTGGATGAGGCGCTCGAGAAGAACGATCGGCGTCCGATCAAGACCTGGTCGCGCCGCTCGATGATCATCCCGCAGATGGTGGGTCTCACCCTCGCGGTACACAACGGGCGTCAGCATATTCCGGTGCTGGTCAACGAAAACATGGTCGGCCACAAGCTGGGCGAGTTTGCGTTGACGCGGACCTTCAAGGGTCACATCGCCAACAAGAAGTCGCGCTGAGGACGAACGATGGAGACGATTGCAAAACTGCGCTACGCGCGCATCTCGCCGCAGAAGACGCGGCTGGTCGCCGACCAGGTTCGTGGTATGCGGGTGGAAGAGGCTCTGAACGAGTTGACTTTCAGCCCCAAAAAGCCGGCAGCGATTGTAAAAAAGGTGCTGGAGTCCGCGATTGCCAATGCGGAGAACAATGACGGTGCAGACATCGACGAGCTGCGCATCTCGCGCATCCAGATCGACGAAGGCCCGGTTCTCAAGCGCATGCAGGCGCGAGCCAAGGGTCGCGGCAACCGCATCATGAAGCGCACTAGCCACATTGTAGTGGGCGTGAGCGAGAAGGGAGCGAACTAACCATGGGTCAGAAAGTACATCCAACCGGCATCCGGCTGGGCATTTCTCGCCCGTGGTCGGCGACCTGGTACGCGGACGGTCGCGAGTTTGGTGAAACGCTGAACAACGACATCAAGCTGCGCACGTTTCTGCAGAAGAAACTTGCCCACGCGTCGGTCAGCCGAATCACCATCGAGCGTCCCGCCAAGGCCGCGCACATCACGATTCACACGGCACGTCCGGGGATTGTGATTGGCAAGAAGGGCGAGGACATCGAGAAGCTGCGCCGCGAAGTGGCAGCCGAGACGGGCCTGGAGCAGGGCAACGTCAAGATCAATATCGAAGAGGTGCGCAAGCCCGAGATCGAAGCCCAGCTGGTCGCGGAAGGCATCGCCCAGCAGCTTGAACGCCGCATTATGTTCCGTCGTGCGATGAAGCGCGCCGTGGGTAACGCGATGCGCCTGGGTGCTCAGGGCATCAAGGTGCACGTGGCCGGTCGCCTCAATGGCGCCGAGATCGCGCGTTCCGAGTGGTACCGCGAAGGCCGCGTACCGCTGCACACCCTGCGTGCGGACATCGATTACGGTTTCGCCGAGGCGCGTACGACCTACGGGATCATCGGCGTCAAGGTGTGGATCTTCAAGGGCGAAGTTTTCGGCCTGGAACCGGTCGAAGGGACGCGCGCTGCGGCCAACGCGAGCTAGGACATAGACCATGTTGCAGCCAAAAAGAACCAAATTCCGCAAGCAGTTCAAGGGCCGGAACCGGGGCATGGCCTCCACCGGCGCCAAGGTCAGCTTCGGCGAGTACGGCCTTCAGGCCGTGGAACGCGGTCGCATTACCGCGCGCCAGATCGAGGCGGCGCGGCGTGCGATGGTGCGTCACATCAAGCGTGGCGGGAAGATCTGGATCCGGGTGTTCCCGGACGTCCCGGTCACCAAGAAGCCGCTTGAAGTGCGCATGGGCAAGGGCAAGGGCGGTGTCGAGTACTGGGTCTGCAAGATCCAGCCCGGCCGCGTGCTCTACGAGATGGAAGGTGTGCATGAAGACGTTGCGCGTGAAGCAATGCGTCTGGCCGCCGCCAAGCTCCCGGTCAAGACGGTGTTTACCCGTCGGCAGGTGATGTGATGAAAGCAGAAGAGCTCAGAAAGAAGTCGGACGGCGATCTGGACCAGGAGCTGGAAGCGCTCTACAAGGAACAGTTCGGCCTNCGCATGCAGAAGTCGGTCGGGCAGCTNGCGCGCCCGGATCGTGTCGGCAAGGTGCGGCGCGAGATCGCGCAGATCAAGACGCTGATGAATGAACGTAGAAGGGCAGGTTAAGACAATGACCGAAGAAGGTTCCAGGACTCAGCGTTCCGTCGTCGGGCGCGTGATTAGCGACAAGACGGACAAGACCCGCACGGTTCTTGTCGAGCGTCGCGTCCGTCATCCGCTGTACGGGAAGTTCATTCGTCGCAGCACGAAACTGCACGTCCATGACGAAGAAAATGTATCGCGCATGGGCGATCGGGTTCGTATCCGTGAATGCCGGCCGATTTCCAAGCAGAAGCATCATGCCCTGATCGAAGTGGTCGGGCAGGACGCTCTCTGAATCGGCTGCCAGGAGATAAGTCATGATTCAAATGCAGACCGTGCTCGAGGCCGCCGATAACAGCGGTGCCCGACGCATCCAGTGCATCAAGGTGCTGGGCGGGTCGCACCGCCGGTACGCCCGGGTGGGCGACGTCATCAAGGTGAGCGTCAAGGATGCGATCCCGCGTGGCAAGGTGAAGAAGGGCGATGTCTATGACGCCGTCGTGGTGCGCACGGCCGCGGGCGTGCGCCGTGCGGATGGATCGCTGATCCGCTTCGACCGCAACGCCGCGGTCCTGCTGAACAACCAGCACCAGCCGATCGGCACCCGTATCTTCGGGCCGGTGACGCGTGAACTGCGAGGGGAGAAGTACATGAAGATTATCTCCCTCGCCCCGGAAGTGCTGTGAGGACGTGATGAACAAGATTCGCAAAGGCGACGATGTCGTCGTGATTTCGGGCAAGGACAAGGGTCGCCGGGGCACCATTATCAAGGTCCTCGATGGCAAGGTTCTGGTTCAGAACATCAACATGGTGAAGAAGCATCAGAAGCCGAACCCGCAACAGGGTGTCGGCGGTGGGATCATCGAGAAGGAAATGCCGATCGATGTGTCCAACGTGATGGTCTTCAACCCAGCAACCGACAAGGGTGATCGCGTGTCGTTCAAGACCCTGGAAGACGGCCGTAAGGTGCGGGTCTTCCGCTCGAACGGCGAAGTCGTGGACGCATAACGCGGGACGGACGGTTTTATGGAACGCTTGAGAGAAGAATACGAATCCACGGTGAAGCAGGCCCTGCGCGAGCAGTTCAGCTATGCCAACGTGATGGAAATCCCGCGTGTCACCAAGGTGACCCTGAATATGGGTCTGGGTGATGCCGTNGCGGACAAGAAGGTGATCGAGCACGCGGTCAGNGACATGACGGCCATTGCCGGGCAGAAGCCGGTNGTGACCAAGGCGCGCAAGTCGATCGCCGGGTTCAAGATCCGCGATGACTATCCGATCGGCTGCAAGGTCACNTTGCGCCGGCGGCAGATGTACGAGTTCCTGGATCGCCTGATCAGCGTAGCGCTGCCGCGCGTGCGGGACTTCCGCGGGTTTTCCGCGAAAGCCTTCGATGGCCGTGGCAACTACAGCATGGGCATCAAGGAACAGATCATCTTCCCGGAGATCGATTACGACCGTGTCGACAAATTGCGCGGCATGGACATCACGATTACCACCAGTGCAAGAACGGACGCGGAAGCCAAGGCCCTTTTGGAGGCCTTCCGATTCCCGTTCCGGCAGTAACCGAGGTAGGCGCACATGGCAAAGACATCGATGCTCGAACGCGAGAAAAAGCGCGAGCGACTGGTCAACAAGTACGCGGCCAAGCGGGCCGANCTGAAGGCGATCCTGGTCGACGAGACCAAGTCGTCCGAAGAACGCCTGGCGGCCATGCATGCGCTGCAAAAGCTGCCGCGTGATTCCGCGCGCGTTCGGCAGACGAACCGGTGCGGCGTCACCGGTCGGCCGAAAGGNTATTACCGCCGGTTTGGCCTGGGGCGCAACAAGCTGCGCGAACACGCCATGAAGGGCGAGATTCCGGGCCTGCGCAAGGCGAGCTGGTAAGGAGATTTGAACCGATGATGACCGATCCGATTTCCGACATGCTCACCCGTGTTCGCAACGCCCAGCGTGCGAACAAGGAGCAGGTCGCCATTCCTTTCAGCAAGGCCAAGGAGCGTATCCTTAAGGTCTTCGCCGATGAGGGTTTCGTAGGCGACATCCAGGTCGAGGGTGAAGTTGCCCAGAAGAAACTGGTGGTGAAGCTGAAGTACTTCGAGGGACGGCCGGTCATCGAGACCGTCGAGCGCATCTCGCGTCCGGGCCTGCGGATTTATCGCGGTAAGGACGAGCTGCCGCGAATTAACGCCGGTCTCGGGGTTGCCGTGGTCTCCACGCCACAGGGTGTCATGAGTGACCGCGCTGCCCGGGCCGCAGGCCAGGGCGGCGAAGTCCTCTGCAAGATTTACTGAGGAATCAGCCATGTCGCGCATTGCAAATCTGCCGATCAAGCTGCCGAAAGGCGTCTCCGTCGAGCAGTCGGACAGCGAGATCAAGATCAAGGGTCCGAAGGGCGAGCTACAGCTCACCTGCCCCGAGGCCGTGATCGTTACCGTCGAGGACGGGGTGGTTCGAGTGAAGGCCACGGAGGACGCGAAGAATGTCGCGTTGGCGGGTACTATTCGGGCACTCCTGGGCAATCATGTCCACGGGGTGAGCGAAGGGTTCGTCCGGGCGCTGGAGTTGGTCGGCGTCGGCTATCGCGCCCAAATGCAGGGCGCAAAGCTGAACCTGACGCTCGGGTACTCGCATCCGATCGACTTCGACATTCCGGAAGGCGTGACGGTGGAGACACCGACCCCGACCGAGGTCGTGGTCAAGGGAACGGATCGCCAGAAGGTGGGCCAGGTGGCAGCGAATATTCGCGCCTTCCGCCCGCCGGAGCCCTACAAGGGCAAGGGCGTGAAGTACAAAGACGAGCGCATCGTGCGCAAAGAAGCCAAGAAGAAGTAGGTAGGCACCAGTGGACAAGAAAGAGGCCAGACTTAAGAGGGCGCGGCGCGCACGGTTCAAGATCCGTGAGCTGGGGGTGCATCGTCTCTGTATCCACCGGACGCCGCGCCACATGTACGCGCAGATCATTGCCCCCTCGGGCGACGCGGTGCTTGCCGCGGCGTCGACCGTGGAGAAGGATCTGAAGAATGCCGGGGGTTCCACCGGCAACGCCGAGGCCGCCGCCCGCGTGGGCCAGGCCATCGCGGAGCGTGCGCGCAAAGCAGGGATCGAACAGGTCGCGTTTGACCGCGCGGGTTTTCGTTATCACGGACGGGTGAAGGCACTTGCCGACGCTGCCCGTGAAAGCGGCCTGCAGTTCTAGTCAAACGCGATCGAGCGGAGAGAGAAATGGCACGTAACGATGTAAGCGAAGCGCAGGACGGCCTCCAGGAAAAGCTGATTGGCGTCAACCGCGTTGCGAAGGTGGTCAAGGGCGGCCGGCAGTTCCGGTTTGCCGCACTGACCGTCGTCGGTGATGGCGAGGGACGAGTCGGATACGGATACGCGAAGGCGCGCGAGGTGCCGGCTGCGATTCAGAAGGCAATGCAGCAGGCGCGCATGGAAATGCGCAATGTGTCGCTGAATGAAGGCACGCTGCACTATGCGGTGAACGGGCATCATGGCGCGGCCAATGTCTACATGCAGCCGGCCTCTGAGGGTACCGGGATCATCGCCGGCGGCGCGATGCGCGCAGTGCTCGAAGTAGCGGGCGTGCGTAACGTGCTGGCCAAGTGTGTCGGTTCGCGCAACCCCATCAACGTCGTGCAGGCGACCATCGACGGGCTCACCATGGTGAACTCGCCGGAACGGGTTGCGGCCAAGCGCGGCAAGTCCGTCGACGAAGTGAAGAGCTAAGCCATGAGCAAGCTGAAACTGACACTGGTACGCAGCACCGCCGGCCGTATCGCCACGCACAAGGCGTGCGTGCGTGGACTCGGGCTGCGCAAGACCCACAGCAGCGCGATCATCGAGGCCACGCCCGAGAACCTGGGCATGGTCAAGAAGGTCTCGTACCTGCTGAAGGTAGAGGAAGTCTAATCATGCGACTGAATAACATTTCCAGCCCCGACGGTGCCCGCAAGCCGGCCAAGCGCGTCGGTCGGGGAATTGGCTCCGGTCTGGGCAAGACCGGCGGCCGCGGCCACAAGGGCCAGAAGTCTCGCTCGGGTGGTTACACGAAGGTCGGCTTCGAAGGCGGCCAGATGCCGCTGCAGCGTCGCCTGCCCAAGGTGGGCTTCCGCTCGCGCAAGCAACAGTATTCGGCCGAAGTGCGTCTCAGCGAACTGGCCAAGGTCGACGGCGACGTGACCCTGGACACCCTGAAGGCTGCAGGCGTCGTGCGCAGCGATGCGCAGAGCGCCAAGATCTTCGCCTCCGGTGAAGTCTCGAAGGCCTGTGCCGTGAAGGGCGTGGGCGTGACCAAGGGTGCGCGGGCGGCGATCGAAGCCGCTGGCGGGAGCGTTGGGGCCTAAATAATGGCACGTGGAGCGACAGCACGTTCCGGTGGCGGGCTCACCGGTTTTACCGAGTTACGCCAACGCCTGCTGTTCGTTCTGGGTGCCCTGGTGGTGTACCGGATCGGTACATTCATTCCGGTGCCCGGTATTAACCCGGTGGCCGTCTCGCAGTTCTTCGAACAGCAAAGCGGGACCATCCTGGACATGTTCAACATGTTTTCCGGGGGGGCGCTGGAGCGCCTGTCGATCTTTGCCCTGGGGGTGATGCCGTACATCTCGGCCGCCATCATCATGCAGCTTCTGGCCGCGACCGTACCGGCGCTCCAGCAGTTGAAGAAAGAGGGCGAACAGGGACGGCGCAAGATTACGCAGTACACGCGCTACGGGACCGTGGCGCTCGCGCTGTTCCAGAGTATCGGGATCGGGATTGCCTTGAATGGTCAGACCATCCAGGGGATGCCGATGGCCCTCAACCCGGGCCCGATCTTTATCTTCACCGTGGTGGTCTCGCTGGTGACGGGGACGCTGTTCCTGATGTGGCTGGGTGAGCAGATTACGGAACGCGGCATTGGCAACGGGATCTCGATCATCATCTTCGCCGGTATCGTCGCCGGGCTCCCGGGCGCGATTGGCGGAACCCTGGAGCTGGCCCGTACTGGTGAACTGGCCGCGGCATTCGTGGTGATTCTGATCGTCCTGGCCTTGGCGGTGACTGCCTTCGTGGTGTTCGTCGAGCGCGGGCAACGCCGAGTGACGATCAATTACGCCAAGCGCCAGGTGGGAAGGAAGATGGTCGGTGGCCAGTCCTCGCACCTGCCGCTGAAGCTGAACATGGCCGGGGTGATCCCGCCGATCTTCGCGTCGAGTATCATTCTGTTCCCGTCGACGTTGGGGCAGTGGTTCGGCCAGGCTGAAGGGATGGACTGGCTGCGCGAGATTTCGACGACGCTGGCCCCGGGACAGCCGCTGTACGTGATGTTCTATGCGGCCGCGATTATTTTCTTCTGCTTCTTCTATACCGCGCTGGTGTTCAACTCACGCGATACGGCGGAAAATCTGAAGAAGCAGGGCGCCTTCATTCCGGGGATCCGGCCAGGTGTCCAGACCGAAAGGATTCATTGACGGGGTCATGACTCGACTGACGGCGGTGGGGGCGGTGTACATCACCGCAGTGTGCCTGCTGCCGGAGTTCCTGATCCTGTATTGGAACGTGCCCTTCTACTTTGGCGGGACCTCGCTTCTGATCATCGTGATCGTGGTGATGGATTTCATGGCGCAGTTGCAGTCGCATCTGGTGTCCCACCAGTACGAAGGCTTGATGAAGAAAGCGAATCTGAAGGGTTTCGGCGGGACCGGGATCCGCTAGACCAGGAGAAAGACCATGAAGGTACGTGCATCTGTAAAGCCGATGTGCCGGAACTGCAAAGTCATTCGGCGTAATGGCGTGGTCCGGGTGATCTGTTCCGACGCCCGCCACAAGCAGCGTCAGGGCTGAAGCTTGGCGTAACGCATAATCATTGCTACTATAGCCGGCTTTGCCGGATTTTGATGGAGAAGTTGGATGGCTCGCGTCGCTGGAATCAATATTCCTGACCAGAAGCACACGGTAATCGCGCTGACCGCGATCTATGGCATTGGCCCGACTCGGGCCGGCCTGATCTGCGATGGGGCGGGTGTGCGTCGGGACATCAAGGTGCGGGATCTGACGGATGCCGAAGTGGATGCGCTGCGCGCCCAGATCGACAAGATCCCCGTGGAAGGGGATCTGCGCCGGGAAGTCAGCATGAACATCAAGCGATTGATGGATCTGGGCTGCTACCGTGGCGTGCGCCACCGTCGCGGCCTGCCGCTGCGCGGTCAGCAGACGCAGACGAATGCACGCACCCGAAAGGGCCCGCGTCGCCCGATTCGCAAGTAATCAGACTGGGATCTCAGGTACATGGCACAAGCGCAAACACGGACCAAGAAAAAGGTCCGCAAAAATATCGCCGAGGGCGTGGCTCATGTGTACGCCACGTTCAACAACACGATCATCACGATCACCGACCGGCAGGGGAACACGATCAGCTGGGCCACCTCCGGTGGTTCGGGTTTCCGTGGTTCCCGCAAGTCGACGCCGTTCGCCGCGCAGATCGCGGCCGAGCGCGCCGGGACGACTGCGGCCGAACACGGCGTGAAGAATCTCGACGTGATGGTGCGGGGCCCGGGTCCGGGTCGCGAGTCGGCGGTACGTGCGCTGAACAATGCCGGGTTCAAGATCACGAATATCAGTGATGTAACCCCGATCCCTCACAACGGCTGCCGGCCGCCCAAGAAACGCCGCGTTTAAGGCTGGAGTTGAAGAATGGCTCGTTACATTGGACCGAAATGCAAGTTGAGTCGCCGTGAAGGCGTGGACCTGGGCCTCAAGAGTGGGGTCCGTGCGCTGGAAACAAAGTGCAAGCTCGACAAGCCGCCGGGTCAGCACGGTGAACGCCGTACTCGCCTGTCGGACTACGCCGTGCAGCTGCGCGAGAAGCAGAAGCTTCGCCGCATCTACGGCGTGCTGGAAAAGCAGTTCCGCAACTATTACAAGAAGGCCGCTCAGCGCAAGGGCTCGACGGGTGAGAACCTGCTGAAGCTGCTGGAAGGTCGTCTGGATAACGTGGTGTACCGCATGGGCTTCGGCTCCACCCGCTCCGAAGCGCGCCAGCTGGTTGCGCATCGTGCGATCCAGGTGAACGGGCAGGTGGTCAACATCGCGGCCTACCAGGTGCAGCCGTCCGACGTGGTTACGGTCCGGGAGAAGGCGCGCAAGCAGGTGCGCATCCAGGACTCGATGACGCTGGCCGAGCAGACCGGGTTCCCGAGCTGGATCGAAGTGGACACCAGCAAGTTCGAGGGTACGTTCAAGGCGATCCCGGATCGTTCCGATCTGCCTGCGGACATCAACGAGTCGCTCGTCGTCGAGCTGTACTCGAAGTAATCGTTTTTCGGCCTGGCGCCAGGAGTCACAATGCAGTCGAACGAACTGGTCAAGAAACAGCAGATCGAGGTCGAGGCCGAGAATCGGAATCAGGCCAAGGTCGCCCTCGAGCCGCTGGAACGCGGCTTCGGCCACACCCTGGGCAATGCCCTGCGACGTGTGTTGCTGTCGTCCATCCCGGGTGCCGCCATTGTCGAGGCCCGGATTGAAGGCGTGCTGCACGAGTACACCACCATCGAAGGGGTACAGGAAGATGTCGTCGACATCCTGCTGAACCTGAAGGGTGTTGCGCTGCGTATGCACAGCCGCGACGAGTCCACGCTGACCCTGAGGAAGAAGGGTCCGAGCGTGGTGACGGCCGGCGACATTCAGGTCGACCATGATGTCGAGGTGGTGAACCCGGAACACGTGATCGCGACGATCACCAAGAACGTGGATCTGGACATCACTCTGACGGCTCGCGCGGGTCGCGGGTACGAACCCGTCAGCACGCGTCGGCAAGCCGAGGGTGGGGATGACACGGGTATTGGTCGACTGTTGCTGGACGCCAGCTTCAGCCCGATTCGCCGCGTGTCCTATCGCGTCGAAAGCGCGCGTCTGGCCCAGCGGACCGATATGGATCGCCTGGTGCTCGAGCTCGAAACCAATGGTGCGATCGCCCCGGATGACGCCGTGCGTCAAGCCGCGACGATCCTCCAGGGCCAGCTGGCGCCGTTCGTGGACTTGCAAGAAGAGTCGGCCGAAGTGGCGGGTGCCGTGGGGGGCGCGATCGACCCGGTGCTGCTGCGTCCGGTGGACGAGCTGGAACTGACGGTGCGTTCGGCCAACTGCCTGAAGGCCGAGAACCTGTACTACATTGGGGATCTCGTCCAGCGCACCGAGGTCGAGCTGCTGCGTGCGCCGAACCTCGGCAAGAAGTCGCTGACTGAAATCAAGGACACGCTGGCGACCCACGGGCTGTCGCTCGGCATGCGTCTCGAGAACTGGCCGCCGCCGGGTCTGCGCGACGACAACGAGTAATCACGGCGCCCCGCGCCCATCGTTTTTTAGAGGAAGCCTCTCATGCGTCATCGTCATTCCGGCCGTCAGCTTGGCCGCAACAGCTCGCACCGCAAGGCCACGTTTCAGGCCATGTCCGTGGCCCTGTTCCGGCACGAACTGATCAAGACCACGCTGCCCAAGGCGAAAGAGCTGCGTCGCGTCGCCGAACCGCTGATCACGCTGGCCAAGGAAGACAGCGTTCACGGTCGTCGGCTGGCGTTTGCCCGTCTTCGTGACAAGGAGATTGTGGGCAAGCTGTTCGCCGAACTGGGTCCGCGCTACCAGGCGCGGCCCGGTGGCTACCTGCGGATCCTGAAGTGCGGCAACCGCGCGGGTGATAATGCCCCGATGGCCTACGTTGAACTCGTGGATCGTCCGGAACCGGATGCTGGAGAAGGCGAAGCCGCCTGAGGGTTCGTCGCCAGAGGAAAGCGCGCTCGCAGGTTGAGCGCTCGGAAAGCCGGCCTTGGGCCGGCTTTCTTGCGTCTGGGTAACGGCGAATTTAGAAAGAGAGAGGGAAGCGCGGTCTGTGGGGACGGTGCGCAGGCGCGCAGCCCGTGGAGATGGAAAGGGCCGCGGGTCGTTAACCGTGGGCGGCGTGAGAAGAGCTTGCGGCGGGGAGCAGCGGTGCAAGGAACTGCCCGGTGTGGCTGTGGGCTGCGGCGGCCACCGCTTCGGGGGTGCCTGCCACGAGGAGTTCACCGCCGCCGCTACCGCCTTCCGGGCCGATATCGATCAGCCAGTCGGCGGTCTTGATGACGTCGAGGTTGTGCTCGATCACGACGATGGTATTGCCATGGTCGCGGAGGCGGTGGAGCACGCGGAGGAGCTGGGCGATATCCTCGAAATGGAGGCCGGTGGTCGGCTCGTCGAGGATGTAGAGCGTACGACCGGTATCGCGCTTGGAGAGCTCCCGGGCGAGCTTGATGCGCTGGGCCTCGCCACCGGAAAGGGTGGTGGCATTCTGCCCCAGCTGGATGTAGGACAGGCCCACCTCCATCAGCATCTCGAGCTTGCGGTGGATGACCGGTACCGGCTGGAAGAAGTCGAGGGCCTCTTCGACGGTCATCTCCAGGACTTCGTGGATATTCTTGCCCTTGTAGCGCACGTCCAGGGTCTCGCGGTTATAGCGATGGCCCTTGCAGACGTCGCAGGGGACGAAGACGTCCGGGAGGAAGTGCATTTCCACCTTGATCACGCCATCGCCCTGGCAGGCCTCGCAGCGCCCGCCACGGACGTTGAACGAGAAGCGCCCGGGCTTGTAGCCGCGCGAGCGGGCCTCGCCGGTTGCGGCAAACAGTTCGCGTATGGGCGTAAACAGGCCGGTATAGGTGGCCGGGTTGGAGCGCGGGGTACGCCCGATCGGGCTCTGGTCGATGTCGACCACTTTGTCGATCAACTCCATCCCGTCGATGCGGTCGTGATCCTCGATGTGGTGCCGCCCGCCATGGAGGGCGGTGGCGACGGCCGGGTACAGGGTGTTGTTGACCAGGGTGGACTTGCCGGAGCCGGAGACCCCGGTCACGCAGGTGAACAGCCCGGTGGGGAAGGCGAAATCACCGCCCTTCAGGTTGTTGCCACGCGCGCCGATTACGCGGATCTCGCGCTCCGCGTCGGGCTGGGTCCGCTGGTCCGGCACCGGGATGCAGCGGGTGCCGCGCAGGTATGCGCCGGTGAGGGAATCGGGATGATTCGCGACCGCCTCCGGGGTGCCCGACGCCACAATGTGGCCGCCGTGGCGACCCGCGCCGGGGCCGATGTCCACGACATAATCGGCTTGGCGGATGGCATCCTCGTCATGCTCCACCACGATGACGGTGTTGCCGAGGTCGCGCAGGTGGCTCAGGGTCTTCAGCAGGCGTGCGTTGTCGCGCTGGTGCAGCCCGATTGATGGCTCGTCGAGGATGTACATCACCCCGACCAGGGCCGAGCCGATTTGCGAGGCGAGGCGGATACGCTGGGCCTCGCCGCCGGAAAGCGTGTCGGCGGAGCGGTCCAGGGTCAGGTAGTCGAGGCCGACATCGTTGAGGAACCCCAGGCGCGCGGAGATCTCGCGCACGATCTTCTCGGCGATCTGGGCGAAGCGTCCCGGCAGGCGGAGGTCGTCGAAAAAGGCCTGCGCGTTGGCCACGCTCATGTGCGTGACCTCGGGCAGGGTCATGTCGCTGACAAAGACGTTGCGTGCGGCCGAGTTGAGGCGCGTGCCGTGGCAGTCGGGGCAGGGCTGTTCCGCCTGGTAGCGGCCCAGTTCCTCGCGCACTGCCGCGGAGTCGGTCTCGCGGTAGCGCCGCTCCAGGTTCGGGATCACACCCTCGAACACGCGTTCGTCGGTGCGCAGTTGGCCGTTGGCGGCCGGGGTCGACAGCTTGACCTTCTCCGTGCCCGAACCATGCAGGACCACCGCACGGACCTCGGCCGGCAATTCCTGCCAGGGGGCCTCCACGTCGAAGTCGTAATGCCGGGCGAGACTGGTCAGCAGGCTGAAGTACCAGGCGTTGCGCCGATCCCAGCCCCGTACGGCCCCGCCACCGAGGCTTAGCTCGGGCTGCGACACGACCCGTTCGGGGTCGAAGAACTGGTGCACACCGAGGCCGTCGCAGGTGGGGCAGGCGCCTGCCGGGTTGTTGAACGAGAACAGCCGGGGCTCCAGCTCGCGCAGGGCATAGCCGCAAATCGGACAGGCGTAGCGCGCCGAGAAGATCATCGGCTCGCGTTCCGGCTCGTCCATCCACGCGATCAGCGCCAGGCCATCGGCCAGTTCGGTGGCGGTTTCGAAGGACTCGGCCAGGCGCTGGCGCAGGTCCTCGCGCACGCGGAAGCGGTCGATCACGATCTCGATGTTGTGTTTGCGCTTGGGGTCCAGCGCCGGCAAGGCGTCGAGGTCGTGGATCTCGCCATTGATACGCGCGCGCAGGTAGCCCTGGGAGCGCATGGCCTCGAGCATCTTGTGGTGTTCGCCCTTGCGGCCGCGGACCACCGGCGACAGCAGCATGACCTTGTCGCCCTCCGGCAGATCGAGTACCTGGTCGACCATCTGCGAGATGGTCTGGGCGGCCAGGGTCTCGCCGTGTTCCGGGCAGCGCGGCTCGCCGGCGCGCGCGAACA
>SL_7KL_010_BRINEDRAFT_10000668_pt1 | contig 16267 bp, 12 predicted proteins | sample SodLak_010_BRINE_FD_10663 | JGI IMG/M metagenome (IMG submission 10663)
TTCCGAGGCGCTGACACTGGTTCAGGCCATGGGCGGCGCGCTGATCCTCGCCGGGATCTTCGTCGCCCGCCCGCGCCGCAACCGCCCGCCATTGCCCGCACGCGACAGCGCGTGAAGAATGCCCTGCCTGCAAGGGGCGCGAGAACCATCCGGAGGCCGCATGCCGACATCCCCCCGCGAGAGCCTGCGCCGCATCTTCGATGCCGCCGTGGCAGCGGCCCATCCGCAGGCCTGCCTTCCGGCGCATCTGCCGCCGCCTCCACCGCATGGGCGGATCATCATGCTCGCCGCCGGCAAGGCCGCGGCCAGCATGAGCGAAGTTACGCTCGCCCATTACCGCGATCAGGGCGTCGATGAGGCCCGCATCACCGGCCTCGCGGTCGCGCGTCACGGCTATGGCGGGCAAGCCGGGCCGATCAGGATCGTCGAGGCCGGGCATCCGGTTCCGGACGAGGCCGGCATCGCGGCGACGCGCGAGACGCTCGCGCTGGCCCGATCGGCAGGGCCGGAGGATCTCGTGCTGGTGCTCCTCTCCGGCGGGGGCTCGGCCAACTGGATCGCGCCGGCTGACGGCATCGATCTCGCGGAAAAACAGGCGATCACCCGCGCGCTCCTGCGCTCCGGCGCACCCATCGACGCGATCAACACCGTGCGCAAGCGTCTGTCGCAGATCAAGGGCGGGCGGCTCGCCCGGGCAGCGGCGCCGGCGCGGATGGTGACGCTGGCGATTTCCGACGTGCCCCGCGACGATCCCGCCGTGATCGCCTCCGGGCCGAGCGTGCCCGATCCGACGACGCATGAGCAGGCCCGCGCCATCATCGCCCGCTATGGCGTGGCGCTCTCCGAGGCCGCCGAGGCTTTGATGCGCGATGATGCGCCCGAGACCCCCAAACCCGGCGATCCGGTCTTCGACAATACCGCTTTCAGCATCATCGCCCGCCCGCAGGACGCGATGGATGCCGCCTGCGCACAAGCGCGGCATCTGGGTTACGAGCCGGTTCTGCTCGGTGCCGATCTCGAAGGCGAGGCCAGCGCCATCGCCGCTGCGCATGCGGGCGAAGTGCGCGACATCCGCCGGGCGGGGCGGCGCGCGGCGCTGATCTCGGGGGGCGAACTCACGGTGACGATCCGGGGGGAGGGGCGCGGCGGTCCGAATCAGGAATATGCGCTGGCGCTCGCCATCGCCCTCGACGGGCTGCCGCGCGTGGCCGCGCTCGCCGGCGATACCGACGGCACCGATGGCGGCACCGGTGCGGCGGATGATCCCGCCGGCGCCATCATCGACGACACCACATTGTCACGCGCCCATGCAAAAGGGGTCGACGCGCAAACGTATTTGTTGGACAACGATTCGACGGGTTTCTTCGCGATTCTCGACGATCTGTTGATACCGGGGCCGACACGAACCAATGTCAACGACTGCCGCATCATCCTCATTGATTGATCCGCCCTCGCGCAGGCGCAGACGGGCGGGCGGATACCACATGCCCATGCCGCTCCTGCGGCTGCTCCTCATGACGGCGCTGGCCGCAGGCACCCTGCCTTTCCTGGCCACGCCGGCTCACGCCGATCTGCGCCTGTGCAACATGACAGGCAGCCGCGTCGGCGTCGCCATCGGCTATCGCGACCAGCAGGGCTGGGTCACGGAAGGATGGTGGAACCTCGATGCGCGCGAATGCGAGACCATCTTCGCCGGCGCTCTGACGGCACGCTATTACTACGTCTATGCCGTCGATTACGATCGTGGCGGCGAATGGGGCGGGCGCTCGTATATGTGTACCCGCGAGCGCGAATTCACCATTCGCGGCATCCAGGATTGCCTGGTGCGCGGCTATGACCGCAATGGCTTCTTCGAAGTCGATACCGGCCAGCAGCGCAGCTGGACGATCCAACTCACAGATCCTGACAGGCAGGGAGCGCCTTCGCCATGAAACGTTTGAGACGCACCAAGATCGTGGCGACCCTGGGCCCGGCTTCGAACACGCCGGAGATGGTGGAGAGCCTGCATCGGCTGGGTGCGGACGTGTTTCGCATCAACATGAGCCATCTTGATCGCGGGCAACTCGCGGCACAGGTCGCGATGATCCGCGAGGTGGAGGCGCGGGTGCATCGCTCGATCACCGTGCTGGTCGATCTGCAGGGCCCGAAGCTGCGGCTGGGCCGTTTCGCGAACGGCGCGGCGGAGCTCGCACAGGGCGCGCATTTCACCCTCGACGACAATGACAGCCCGGGCGACGCGTCACGCGTATACCTGCCCCATCCCGAGATCCTCTCGGCGCTGGAGCCCGGCCATACGATCCTGATCGATGACGGCAAGCTGCGGCTCGAAGTCGAGGAGGTCACGCCCGGCCATCGCGCGAAGGCGGTGGTGCGCGTCGGCGGGAAGGTCTCCGACCGCAAGGGCGTCTCGCTGCCCGACACGACTTTGCCGCTCGCGGCGATGACCGACAAGGACCGCGCCGATCTCGAAGCGGCGATCGAGATCGGGGTGGACTGGATCGCGCTCTCCTTCGTGCAGCGCCCGGAGGATATCGCCGAGGTCAAGAAGGTGGCACGCGGGCGCGCGCAGGTTCTGGCCAAGCTGGAAAAGCCGCAGGCCCTGGCGCGGCTCGACGAGATCATGGATGTCTCCGACGCCATCATGGTGGCGCGCGGCGATCTCGGCGTGGAGATGCCGCTGGANAAGGTGCCGGGCCTGCAAAAGCGCATCACCCGCAATGCGCGGCGCGCCGGCAAGCCGGTGATCGTGGCGACGCAGATGCTCGAATCGATGATCACCGCGCCGGTGCCCACCCGCGCCGAGGTCTCCGACGTCGCCACCGCCGTCTATGAGGGCGCGGATGCGGTGATGCTCTCGGCGGAAAGCGCGGCGGGGCAATATCCGCAGGAATCCGTCGCGCAGATGAACCGCATCGCGGAGGAAGTCGAGCGCGACAATCTCTACTGGACCATCATCAAGGCGCAGCAGGCCGAGCCGGAGGCGACGGGGTCGGACGCGATCGCGGCAGCGGCCAACGGTATCGCGGCGACGCTGGGCATCTCCACCATCGCGGCCTGGACGTTTTCCGGCGCGACGGCGCTCAGGCTCGCCCGCGAGCGCCCGGATTCGACCATTCTGGCGCTCACGCCGAAGCGCGAGGCGGCGCGTCGGATCAACCTGGCCTGGGGGATCCATGCGGTGGTCACCCGCGATGCCAGCGATGTCGACGACATGACCTTCCGCGCCTGCAAATTCGCCGTACGCTCCGGCCTCGCCAAGGTCGGCGAGCGCATCATCGTCATCGCCGGCGTCCCCTTCGGCACCCCCGGCGCCACCAACATGATCCGCATCGCCTTCATCACNGAAGAGCANGCGGCGGCGGCGTGAGAGGCAGGCAAGTGGTGATCCGCGACGGGGCGCGGCCTTGGCGCTGACATGTTGCCACCTTGGCACCACCTTGGCGCCGAAATGGCACCACCTTGGCGCCGAAAGGGCACCGACGAAAAAAGCGGCGGATCACTCCGCCGCTTTCTTATTGAGCAAGGTGCCGCAGCTTACTCCACCGCAGCTTACTCGGCCGCCGCCTTGGCGTAACTGGCCGGATCGTAATTCAGCACCGGAGCGAGCCAGCGCTCGATCTCCTCGATATCCATGCCCTTGCGCATGGCGTAATCCTCGACCTGGTCGCGCTCGACCTTGGCGACGCCGAAATAATACGATTCCGGGTGGCCGATATAGAAGCCCGAGACAGAGGAGCCGGGCCACATGGCCTTGCTCTCGGTAAGCTCCACGCCGATGCTCTTGTGCGCGTCGAGCAGATCGAACAGCGTGTCTTCTCCGTATGATCAGGTTGGGCCGGATAACCCGGAGCCGGGCGGATGCCGGCATAGCCTTCGGTGATCAGCTCCTCGTTGGAGAGCGTCTCGTCCGGCGCATAGCCCCAGAACTCCTTGCGTACGCGCTGGTGCATGTGCTCGGCGAAGGCCTCGGCGATGCGGTCAGCCAGCGCCTTGACGAGGATCGAACCGTAATCGTCGTTGGCCCGCTCGAAGCGCTCGGCGATCGCCACTTCCTCGATGCCGGCCGTGACGACGAAGCCGCCGACGAAGTCCGCGACGCCGCTATCCTCCGGCGCGACGAAGTCCGACATACAGACATTGGGACGATCACCGCGCTTGGTGAGCTGCTGGCGCAGCCCGTGCAGGGTGGCAAGCGTCTTCTTGCGGTTTTCGTCGTCATAGAGGCGGATATCGTCGCCGACACTGTTGGCCGGCCAGAAGCCGATCACGGCCTTGGGCTTGAACCAGCGTTCCTCGACGATTTTCTTGAGCATCTCCTGCGCATCGTCGAAGAGCTGGCGCGCTACTTCGCCCTGCTTCTCGTCCTGGAGAATATCCGGGTAGCGTCCCTTCATTTCCCAGGTCTGGAAGAATGGCGTCCAGTCGATATAGGGGACGAGATCGCCGACATCGTAATTGTCGAACACGCGCGGGCCGAAGAAGCTCGGCTTGGCCGTCTCATAGCCGCTCCAGTCGATCTTGACCGCGTTGGCGCGGGCCTTGGCCAGCGGCAGGCGCTGCTTGTCCATCTCGGCGCGGGCATGCGCATCGGCGACCTTGGCGTATTCCGTCTGGATACCCTCGATATAGGGCTTGCACTGGTCTTCCGAGAGCAGGTTCGAAACGACACCCACCGCACGGCTGGCATCGGTGACGTAGATCGCCTGGCCGCGATTGTAGGAGGGGTGGATCTTCACCGCCGTATGCACGCGGCTGGTGGTGGCGCCGCCGATCAGCAGCGGAATGTCGAAGCCCTCGCGTTCCATCTCGGAGGCGACATTCACCATCTCGTCGAGAGAAGGCGTGATCAGGCCGGACAGGCCGATCACGTCGACATTGTGCTTCTTGGCCTCGTCGAGAATCTTGGCGGTGGGGACCATCACGCCGAGATCGATGACCTCGTAATTGTTGCAGGCGAGCACGACGCCGACGATGTTCTTCCCGATATCGTGGACGTCGCCCTTCACCGTGGCCATCAGCACCTTGCCGGCAGCCGATTGCTGGTCGAGCCCGGCTTCTTCCTTCTCTTTTTCCATATAGGGCATGAGATGGGCCACGGCCTGCTTCATCACGCGGGCGGATTTCACCACCTGCGGCAGGAACATCTTGCCGGCGCCGAACAGATCGCCGACCACGTTCATGCCGGCCATCAGCGGCCCCTCGATCACGTGGAGCGGGCGCTTGACATTCAGGCGGGCCTCTTCGGTATCCTCGACGACATATTCGGTGATGCCGTTGACCAGGGCATGCTCGAGGCGCTTCTCGACGGGCAGCTTGCGCCATTCGAGATCCTGCACCTTGACCGCGCCGGAGCCGTCGCCCTTGAAGCGCGCAGCCGCGTCGAGCAGGCGCTCGGTCCCGTCCTTGCGGCGGTTGAGGACGACATCCTCGCACAGTTCCCGCAGTTCCGGATCGAGGTTCTCGTAGACCCCGAGCTGGCCGGCATTGACGATGCCCATATCCATCCCCGCCTTGATGGCGTGGTAGAGGAAGACGGTGTGCATCGCCTCGCGCACGGGCTCGTTGCCGCGGAAGGAGAAGGAGAGGTTCGACACGCCGCCCGAGATATGCGCATGCGGCAGGGTCTCGCGGATGGTGCGCGTCGCCTCGATGAAGTCGTTGCCGTAATTGTCATGCTCTTCGATCCCCGTCGCCACGGCGAAGACGTTGGGATCGAAGATGATATCCTCCGGCGGGAAGCCGATCTCCTCGGTGAGGAGCTTGTAGGCGCGGGTGCAGATCTCGATCTTGCGCGCCGCCGTATCGGCCTGGCCTTCCTCGTCGAAGGCCATGACCACGACCGCCGCGCCGTAATCGCGGCAGATGCGGGCGTGCTTGAGGAATTCCTCCTCGCCTTCCTTCATCGAGATCGAATTCACGATCGCCTTGCCCTGCACGCATTTCAGGCCGGCTTCGATGACGTGGAACTTGGAGGAATCGACCATGACCGGCACGCGCGAGATATCCGGCTCGGCGGCGGCCAGGTTGAGGAAGTCCACCATCGCCTTCTCGGAATCGAGCAGACCCTCATCCATGTTGACGTCGATCACCTGGGCGCCGTTGGCGACCTGGTCGCGGGCGACGTCGAGGGCGGTGTCGTAATCGCCGCTGGTGATCAGCTTGCGGAATTTGGCCGAGCCGGTGACGTTGGTGCGCTCGCCGATATTGACGAAGGGGATGTCCGGCGTGAGCGTGAAGGGCTCGAGGCCCGACAGGCGCAGATAGGTCTTGGGCTTGACGATCTCGCGCGGCTTCTTGCCGGCGACCGCTTCCGCGATGGCGCGGATATGATCGGGCGTGGTGCCGCAGCAGCCGCCGACGATGTTGACGAGACCGGCATCGGCGAATTCTGCGAGCATGCCCGCCGTCGCTTCCGGGCGCTCGTCATAGAGGCCGAATTCGTTGGGCAGGCCGGCATTGGGATAGGCGCAGACGAGTGTGTCGGCGATGCGGGAAAGCTCGGCAATATGCCCGCGCATCTCCTTGGCGCCGAGCGCGCAATTGAGCCCGATCGTGAACGGATCGGCATGACGCACGGAATTCCAGAACGCTTCCGGCGTCTGACCCGAAAGCGTGCGGCCCGACAGATCGGTGATCGTGCCGGAGATCATGATCGGCAGATCGACGCCCTTCTCGATGAAGACCTGGCGAATCGCCACGATCGCGGCTTTGGCGTTGAGCGTGTCGAAGATGGTCTCGATCAGGATCAGATCGGAGCCGCCATCGACGAGGCCGCGCACCTGCTCGGCATAGGCGTCGCGCACTTCGTCGAAAGTGACGGCGCGAAAGCCGGGATTGTTCACATCCGGCGAGATCGACAGGGTCCGGTTGGTCGGACCGATGGCACCGGCCACGAAGCGGCGGCGGCCATCCTTCTCCTGCGCGAGCTCGGCAGCGGCGCGGGCGACCCGCGCGCCTTCCAGATTGAGCTCGTAGACGATCTCTTCCATCCCGTAATCGGCCTGCGCGATACGCGTGCCGGAGAACGTGTTGGTCTCGACGATATCCGAGCCTGCGAGGAAGTAATCGAGGTGGATGTCGCGGATCGCCTCGGGCTGCGACAGGATCAGAAGGTCGTTGTTGCCTTTCTGATCATGTGCGTGATCCTTGAAGCGCTCGACGCGGAAATCCTCCTCGGAGAACTTCTTGTCCTGAATGGCGGTGCCCATGGCGCCGTCCAGCACCAGAATGCGCTCGGACGCCGCCGTGCGCAGGGCTTTGCGGACCTCTCGACCATCGGCGTGCTTGATCTGCGACATGAAAATTCTTCCCGGTTTGTTTTACGGCGAACGGTCGGGCATGCCCGACCGCCGCATCTCGTGAATGTGTGAGCGTCGCGCGCCTTACGCGGCGTGCTGCAAGGGCTGATCGGGGCGCATGCCGAGCAGATGGCATACGGCATAGACGAGATCAGCCCGGTTCATCGTGTAGAAGTGGAAATCCTCCACCCCCTCGTCGATCAGCCCGATGACCTGCTCCGCGGCGACGGCAGCTGCGACGAGCTTGCGGGTCGCCACGTCGTCGTCGAGCCCCTCGAAACGGGCGGCGAGCCAGTCCGGCACGCTCGCCCCGGTGCGCTTGGCGAAATTCGCCGTCTGCTTGAAGTTCTGCACCGGCACGATACCCGGCACGATCGGAATGTCGATCCCCCTGGCGCGGACCTTGTCGAGATAACGCAGATACAGCTCGTTATCGAAGAAGAACTGCGTGATCGCCCGCGTCGCGCCGGCATCGACCTTGCGCTTGAGCGCATCGATATCGGCATCAAGGCTCGCGGCATCGGGGTGCTTCTCGGGATAGGCCGAGACCGAGATCTCGAAATCGCCGATCTTGCTGATGCCCTCGATCAGGTCCCAGGAGGTGGCGTAGCCGCCCGGATGGGGCGCGTAGGCCGTGCCCGGACCCTCGACCGGATCGCCGCGCAGGGCCACGATGTGGCGCACGCCCGCATCGTGATAGCCCTTGACCACCTCGTCGACATCCTCACGCGTGGCGGCCACGCAGGTGAGATGCGCCGCCGGCTTGAGTTCCGTCTCCTTGACGATGCGCGACACGGTGTTGTGCGTGCGCTCGCGGGTGGAGCCGCCGGCGCCGTAGGTCACCGAAACGAAAGTCGGACCAAGCGGAGCCAGACGCTCGATGGACGACCACAGGGTCGCCTCCATTTCGGGCGTCTTGGGCGGGAAGAATTCGAAGGAAACCGAACGAAACGGCGTGCCTTCGGTAGCGCGCGAGCGAGCTTGCATCAGGCGACCTCTCTGTTTTTTGATTGCAGGGGCCAGTCGGTCCGCACGCGGCGGTCCTGGCCCAGCCAGATTGAAACGGTAAGCGCATCCCTGATCCCCGCAGGCGGGGGCAGGTCGCGGGTGAGCGTACAATCGAGACCGGCTTCCTCGAGCCAGTCCTCGATCTGTTCATGCGAGAAGCCGAGGCGGCGATGCGCCTGTTTCTCGCGTAGGAATTCGAGCCCGTGCGGGGCGAAATCGACGATCAGCATGCGCCCGCCCGGCGATACCAGCCGTGCCGCTTCGCGCAGGGCGCGGGCGGGATCGTCGAGATAGTGCAGCACCTGATGGATCACCACGAGATCGAAGGCATTCTCCTCGACCGGGGGCGCGTGAATGTCACCCTGGCGCAGCTCGACGCGTCCGGCGCCGGCCTTCTCCAGATTGGCGCGCGCCACCGAGAGCATGGCATGGCTCGCATCGAGCCCGACCGCGCGGCGTGCAAGCGGCGCGAGCCGCCCGAGCATCCGCCCGGTCCCGGTGCCGAGATCGATCAGGTTGAGGACCGGCTTGTCGCCGATCACTTCGGCGACGGCCTTCTCGACATCGCTCTCCGTCGCATGCAGCGAACGCAGCTCATCCCATTTCGGCGCGATGCGCGCGAAATAGGCCTGCGCCGCTTCCGCGCGCTGGAGGCGCTTGGCCTGAAGCCGCGCCTTGTCGGCGGCGACGCTGCGATCAGTGCCGTCGAGGGCATCGAGCAGCGGATGCAGCAACTGCGTCGCCGTCGCCCGGTCGGCGAGCCGGAAAAAGGCCCAGGCCCCTTCGCGATGACGCTCGACCAGCCCCGATTCGACCAGCAGCTTGAGATGACGCGAGATGCGCGGCTGTGACTGGCCGAGAATATCGGTGAGATCCGAAACCGACAGCTCGCCCGCAGAAAGCAGCGCAAGGATCCGCAGGCGCGTTTCCTCTCCCGCCGCGCGCAGGGCGACGAGTGCTTCGTTCAGCGAGAGGTTCTGTTCTGGTCGCATCATCCACCGTTCCGTCCATACTTCCCAATGGGAATGATATGGTGCGATTGAGATATAAAGATATCTTTATATTAAAACGGGCGGGGTATCAAGAGGGAATGTCGGAACCGAAGAAGGTTCGGAATGTTGCCTTCTTGCATCAGGATTCGGAAAGCCGTTACCGGGTGATTTACCAATCCTGCGCTATTGGCTATCGCAGTGCCGCAATGAAGCGGGCTGGAGACGGACGGCTTCGACGGGGGCGGGTGTGAGCGGGAATATCATGCAGCGTAACAGTCACGATGTCAGCCTGGCAAATGCCGGTGCGCGAAGCGGCGCGGTGCCGTCCTTCAAGCGCGCCGCGATGGGCTTCGCCGCCTCGATCACGGCCCTTTGCATGGCCGCCTTCTTCCTCGGCAGCCTCTGACGCCGCCGAACGCCGCATTTCTCACAAGGTCTCGCCGACCAGCGCGAGGAAGCCATCGACCATGGTTTCCTGCGTGGCGAAAGACGTGACCAGCCGGTAGATGCCTTCATCCGGACCGAGCGCGTGCCCCGGCGCGAGATTCGTCGCCGACCAGGGATGGAAGGCGCAGCCTTGTCCGCGAAGCGCTTCGGCCTGCCCCTGCTTCATGATCACGAAGACCTCGTTGCCCGCCCGCTCCCAGGCGAGGCGCAGGCCGCGCGCTGCGAGCCCGTCGGCGAGGCGGGCGGCCATGGCATTGGCGTGGCGGGCATTGTCGCGCCAGTGATCATCATCGAGATAGCCCTTGAATTGCGCTGCGAGCAGCCGGCCCTTCGAAAGCGTGTGCCCGCCGCGCTTGCGCAGATACGGCATCGCCTTCGCCTCCTGCGGGTCGAAGAAGACGATCGCCTCGGCGGCGAGGCAGCCGTTCTTGGTGGCGCCGAAGGTGAGCACGTCAATCCCCGCCTGCCATGTCATCTGGGCCGGCGTGCAGCCCAGACTTTCCAGCGCATTGGCGAAACGCGCCCCGTCCATATGCACCTTCATGCCGTTGCGATGGGCGATCGCCGAGAGTGCGGCGATCTCGTCGCGGCCATAGGCCGTGCCGCATTCGGTGAGCTGCGACAGGCTCAGCGCCTTCGGCGGCATCTGCTTGACGCTGGATGAAAGACCTGCAAGCCAGCTCTCCAGGGTCTCCGGCGCGAGCTTTGCCCCCGTGCCCGGCAGTCCGGCGAGCTTGGCGGCATGCATGAAGAATTCCGGTGCGCCGCATTCATCGTCGATGACATGCGATTCGCGATGGCACACGCACAGCCCCCAGGGCGGCACCAGCGCGGAGAGCGCCAGCGCATTGGCGCCGGTCCCGGTGGCGCAGAGGAAGACCGCGACCTCGCGTTCGAAGATCGCGCCCATGCGTGCCTCGATCTCCTGCGTCAGCGGATCATCGCCATAAGCCGGCAGCGGCCCCGCATTGGCTTCGATCAGGGCCCGCAGCACGGGCTCGCTGGCCCCCATGATGTTGTCGCTGGCGAAATTCATCGTGATCGTTCCTCGTCATTTGCGCCGCGTCAGGTGAGCCGGCCCGGCCCGCCGCGTCAAGCCGCGAGAGCCGATTGCCGGATGCGCAAGGTTGCCGGAAGCAAACCGAGTTGCCGGATCCTCTCGCCCCGCCGGCGATCTTTTCGGCAGCTCGCGCGTTGTCCCGGGAGACCCTTCCGGGCAGATCGCCCGGGGGCAGTGATGGAGGTCACCATGTCCTTGAACAAGCCGGACCCTGAAAACAAGGCCCCGAACGCCCATGACGCCGAGAACCGCGATCAGACGAAATCGGCTCCCGTGCCGACCGGATCGACCGGCGGGGCCAAGCGGGACGAATCGATGAAGGAAGAGGCGGCACGTCATAACGACGAGCGCCCGCAGGACGAGTCCTCCGGTCCCGTTGCCGGTCATCCAAAGCGTTCCGAGGAAAAGGTAGACGAGGCGCTGGAAGACACCTTCCCGGCTTCAGACCCGCCTTCCTTCAACCGCACCACGGGTGCCGGGCGCAGCTGAGCGCGTCGCTCAGGGCGCGCGCAGGAGCGGTTCGAGCGCAGCGCGCGTGGTATCGGGGATGGGGAAGGGTTTGCGTGTGGCCTGATCCATGACCACGCAGACGCCTTCCGCCTCGGCGACGAGCTTGTCTGCGCTCATGATCTTCTGGCGCACGCGCAGCGATGAGCGGCCCAGATGTTCGAGCCAGGTCGCGGTCAGCGCCTCGCCCGGATAGAAGGCCTCGGCCTTGAAGTCGATGGCGATGCGCGCGATCACGAAGAAGGTGTTGCCCGGCAGATGCGGGGTGACGCGCTTGCGGAAATAATCCACCCGGCCGGATTCGCACAGGACGGTGAAGACCGAATTGTTGAGATGGCCGTTATCGTCCATATCGTTATAGCGCAGGATGTCGCGCGTCACGAGCACGCGTTCATCCGCAATCAGCGCCTGCCAGTCTTCCATACCGAACGTATTCATTGGCCGAACCCGCTCATCGCTGCTCGCTCCCCCGATCACGTGTGACCCGCGTCACGCCATGCGCAACGCTCTAACGTGAAGACCCTGCCCGTTCCATGCGCATTCGCGCGCGCCGGATCAGGCGACTTCGCGGCTCTTGTCGGCGCGCTTGCGCACGGTGGGATCGAGCAGGACCTTGCGCAGGCGAATGTTCTTGGGCGTGACTTCGACGAGCTCGTCATCCTGGATCCAGGCGAGCGAACGCTCCAGCGTCATGCGGATCGGCGGCGTCAGGCGCACGGCCTCGTCCTTGCCGGTCGAGCGCACGTTGGAGAGCTTCTTGCCCTTGAGCACGTTCACTTCGAGATCGTTCTCGCGGTTATGCTCGCCGATGATCATGCCCTGATAGACCTTCCAGCCCGGCTCGATCATCATCGGGCCGCGATCTTCCAGATTCCACAGGGCATAGGCCACGGCCTCGCCGTTATCGTTGGACATCAGCACGCCGTTGCGCCGCCCGGGGATCTCGCCCTTGTAGGGCTCGTAGGCCTTGAACAGGCGGTTCATGATGGCGGTGCCGCGCGTATCGGTCATCAGCTCGCTCTGATAGCCGATCAGGCCGCGCGTGGGGGCATAGAAGACCAGCCGCTGGCGGTTGCCGCCCGACGGCTTCATCTCGACCATGTCGGCCTTGCGCTCGGACATCTTCTGCACGACCACGCCGGCATGNTCCTCGTCGACGTCGATCACCACTTCCTCGATCGGCTCGAGGCGCTCGCCGGTGGCCTCGTCCGTCTTGAAGACGACGCGCGGGCGCGAGACGGCGAGTTCGAAACCCTCGCGGCGCATGGTCTCGATCAGGATGGCGAGCTGCAATTCACCGCGCCCCGAGACGAAGAAGCTGTCCTTGTCGGCGGATTCCTCGATCTTGAGCGTGACATTGCCCTCGGCCTCCTTGATCAGGCGGTCGCGGATCATGCGGCTCGTGACCTTGTCGCCCTCGGTGCCCGCGAGCGGGCTGTCATTGACGATGAAGGACATGGTGACGGTGGGCGGGTCGATCGGCTGGGCGGGGATCGCATCCTCGACCGAGAGATCGCAGAACGTATCGGCCACGGTGCCCTTGGTCAGGCCCGCGATGGAGACGATGTCGCCCGGCTCGCCGAGCTCGATCGGCTGACGCTCGATGCCGCGGAAGGCGAGGATCTTGCTCACCCGGCCCTGCTCGATGGTCTTGCCGTCCTGGCCGATCACCTTGATGGTCTGGTTGGGCTTCACCGTGCCGGCGGTGATGCGCCCGGTGATGATGCGCCCGAGGAAGGGGTTGGCTTCGAGAATGGTGCCCAACATGCGGAACGGGCCGGTCTCGGCGCTGGCTTCCGGCACATGATCGAGAACCATGTCGAACAGCGGCGACAGGCCGTCATCGCGCGGGCCTTCCGGCGCCGTCGCCATCCAGCCGTCGCGGCCGGAACCGTAGAGGATCGGGAAATCGAGCTGCTCGTCGGTGGCGTCCAGCGCGGCGAAGAGATCGAAGACCTCGTTGATCACCTCGATATGGCGCTCGTCCGGACGGTCGATCTTGTTCACGGCCACGATCGGGCGCAGGCCGATCTTCAGCGCCTTGGCGACGACGAATTTCGTCTGCGGCATCGGCCCCTCGGCGGCATCGACGAGGACGATCGCGCCATCCACCATGTTGAGGATACGCTCGACCTCGCCGCCGAAATCGGCGTGGCCGGGGGTGTCGACGATGTTGATCCGCGTGTCCTTCCAGACCACCGAGGTGGCCTTGGCGAGGATGGTGATGCCGCGCTCCTTCTCGAGATCGTTGGAATCCATCACGCGTTCGACGACGCGCTGGTTCTCGCGAAAGGCGCCCGACTGGGCGAGGAGCTGGTCGACGAGGGTGGTCTTGCCATGGTCGACATGGGCGATGATCGCGATATTGCGCAGTTTCATGAAGCGTCCGCCTGAAGAGAATCATGGTCCGGAACGATCGCAACCCACGCCGGCGGGCGAAATTTCGCGCCGCCCTCACGCACACTGACTACGATGCGACGTCGGGATGTTCGGACCTTTCGCAGTGCAATACGTGCTTTGCGCGCGTGTTGCAAGGATTTCCGCGCTCTGATTCGTGGTGTGGTGAATTCTGCTTGTAGCTGGAGGATGGCCGTGCCGAAGCCCGGATCAAGGCTTTTCTCGTAGCATTTGCGCGACGCGGCAATGCGGCTTGATCCACGCCGCCTTTGTCGGACACAGCCAGTTCAGGATTTTGAGGCACCGTGCATAATCGACCGACAGATCACGCCGAAATATCGGTTCATGATGCCAGATTCGGTTGCGGAAATCGGCAATTGCGCTTGTTTCACGGTGAATCGCTCGCAGGGTGGTCGTACTGTCGAGATGCGGAAAAGCGGCGTAGAGATGCCGACTCCAGATCGGCGGATAATATCTCGGAGCGAGCATCGCAACCCAGAAGCCGAATGACAGGCCGGCAATGATCTGACCTGTAATCATTGGTCTGTTCTTGCTCCTCAGGCGTCTTCTTGTAACTTCGATGTCATCGATCCGCTTTCCTTGAACCGTTGCCAGGAAGGCGTCGTTTCGCCACCATTCCTGTCCGAAGGCCATCCGCAGTCCGTCGCTGACACGATTGCGCAAACCGACTTCGACGGCCTGGATGGGAAGATGGAACGCCTCGCCGATTTTCGCATTCCACAGATACAGTTGCAGAGCCCGGTCCACATCGTGCCCAGCAGCGTTCAGATAGGTGCCGAGACGAAGCGGAGAAATAACTTCTGCCAATGCGTGAATCGGGGGGTGTGGATAAACCCGATGTTGACCATTGTCTGCCATATGCCTATTTGTCCATCGTGAGCCGATTTCTGTCACTGCGCGCATACAGACTCGGACTTCTAGAGCCCCGCGACAGCTTCGGCCCTCGCGGGGCTTCGTATTTTTCGACCGGAACGCGGGTTCGTATTCTGCCTGCCGGACAAGCTTGCAGCATGGCGAGAAAATGCATTTCTGACCAGAGTCACGACCGTTATTGCCGTTCAGGATTGCTGAGATTCCATCTTGCATGTCTGAGATATGGTCTGAGGGCGCATCGATGCTCCGCTGAGTGATCGCCCTCGGGCGGGCAATCTTGCCCATGACACCATCGCGCCGCCTCCCTTGACGCGCGGGCGGGTATGGATCACCGGTGGGGGTATATTGTAAGGCAGATCGCGGATCTCGCGCGGCGATATCCCGGCACCGATCGAGGACTGGCAGATGGCTGACGACAAGGCTTTGAAAGATGATCCGCAAGTGGTTGCTGCGCTCGGCGCGGCCGAGAAGCACTATGACGGTGCCCTGAAGCGCCTGTTCGACTGGCTGCGCATCCCCTCGATCTCGACCGACCCGGCCTATGCCGAATCCTGCCGCGAGGCGGGTTCATGGCTGGTGCGTGAGCTCGAGGAGCTCGGCTTCGACGTCTCCCTGCGCGAGACCCCCGGTCACCCGGTGGTGCTCGGCCATTACCGGGGCGAAGCGGGCGGGGGGAAACGCCCGCATGTGATGTTCTATGGCCATTACGACGTGCAGCCCGTCGATCCGCTGGAATTGTGGCAGGTGCCGCCCTTCGAGCCGCGCATCTCGACGATCCCCTTCGATCGCAAGGTGATCGTGGCGCGCGGCGCCGCTGACGACAAGGGCCAGGTGATGACCTTCATCGAAGCCTGCCGCGCCTGGAAGGAAGCGACCGGCACGCTGCCCGTCGACGTCACCGTGCTGGTCGAGGGCGCCGAGGAGGACGGCTCGAAGCATCTGCCGGAATTCGTCGAGGCCAACCGTGAGGAACTCGCCGCCGATCTCGCGCTGGTCTGCGACACCACGATGTGGAATGCGATGACCCCCGCCATCACGATTTCTCTGCGCGGGCTGGTCTATTGCGAGGTGATCGTGCGCGCTGCCGATCGCGATCTGCATTCGGGCATGTTCGGGGGCGCCGCGCGCAATCCGATTCACGTGCTTGCGAAGATCATCGCCGATCTGCACGACGAGAGCGGCGCGGTGACGCTCGCCGGTTTCTATGACGGCGTGGCCGAGCCGCCGGCGGATGTCCGCGCGCAATGGGAGAAGCTCGGCCTGACGCCGCAGAAATATCTCGGGCCGATCGGCCTGAGCGAACCCGCCGGCGAGCGCGACCGGATGCTGATCGAGCAGATCCAGTCCCGCCCCACCTGTGACGCCAACGGCATCATCGCCGGTTATACGGGGGAGGGGACCAAGACCGTGATTCCGTCGCAGGCCAGCTGCAAGGTCTCCTTCCGCCTCGTGGGTGATCAGGATCCGGCGGCGGTCGCGGCGGCCTTCCGGGCGCATGTGGAAGCGCGGATCCCCGCCGATTGCTCGGTCGAGATCATCGAGCACAAGGGTTCGCGGGCGATCGCGCTGCCCTATGACATGCCCGCCCTCGATGCGGCGCGCGAAGCGCTCGCGGATGAATGGGGCCGCGAGCCGGTGGTGATCGGCAATGGCGGCTCGATCCC
>SL_7KL_010_BRINEDRAFT_10000669_pt1 | contig 16267 bp, 15 predicted proteins | sample SodLak_010_BRINE_FD_10663 | JGI IMG/M metagenome (IMG submission 10663)
TCGCAGCTGCCACCTGAGCCGTTCTGTGCCGACTGTGATCTCGCAGCCGAGGTGGCCACATCGGCGGGGGAGGGGGAACATCCCGCCGCCCTCGACTTCTGGGACCTGTTCGGTGAGGTGCCCTACCCGCACTCCGGGCTTCTCGCCGCCGCTTCTGACGTGTATGTGGGGTTGTGTGCTGAGGGCGTTTCCAGCCAGTCCGGGTCGTGTAGCAGTTTCAACACGTCCGGTGAGGGGGCGGTGTTCGACGGGACGCTGACGGTGCTGGCAGGCACCCCGGACCTGCCAGCTGACATCTACCTTTCCGGCCCGCTGCTGGCCGACCCGGACCAGCTTTCTCTCGTCGCCTCCTCCCGTTTCATCATCCCCTTCTGGGCACGTCCGGTGGGGGAGGACCTGTCGTTGGCGGCGAACTTCGTTGCACTCGGACAAGGAGGGTCCACTCCGGCGTTCGCTACCTCCCCAACCACACCGCCGGGAGGGGAAGGGGGGCGGCTGCTGGTGGAAGGGTCGCTGCACGCAGCCGACCTGAGGTTGGAGCTGGGCCTGTTCGACGAGCTGGAGTTCGCCCCTGCCCCCGCCACCTACCCCCACATGCTCGCTGGGGGTGGCCGGTGGGTGGAGGTCACCGCCACCTACAGCCTCCTGGACTGACCCTGCCGGTTCATCCCCGCCGCCGCTGTCCCGACACTGGAGGCAACCTCGCCTTCTGGAGCTGTGATGGACAACGCCCTCGACCTGCTTGACCGGATCGACACGCGGGAACTTTCCCGCCGTGTGGTCCGTGCAACGATCACTGCTGCCAGCGACGATGTCGCGCAGCTCACCACCGACGGTGGGGTGGATGCCCGTCTGCCGGTGTCCGAGTTCCCACCTGGGCACCGTTTCACTATCGGGCAGCGCTACACACTGCTCAAGATCGCTGACGAGCCCCGGCCGACACTGTCGGCCGCAGCTCCGGAGCTGGTCGAGGCGTTGGTGATGGGCATCGTTCCTGAGATCCGTCGTGGGGAGGTGCGGGTGATGGCTGTCGCCCGCCTTGCCGGCACCCGGACGAAGGTTGCAGTGGCGGCAACAGGTCCGGGGGTCGATCCGGTTGCCGCCTGCATCGGCCGTCGTGCGAACCGGGTGAAAGCGCTGGCTCGGGAGCTTGGAGGGGAACGGATCGATGTGGTCGCCTGGCATCACGACCCGGCAACGTTCCTCGCCAACGCCTTCGCCCCCGCCAAGGTCACCGTTGCCCGGATTGGTGAGGGCAAAGCGACGGTTACCGCACCGCGACATCAGATGTCTGCGGCGGTCGGCGGTGGGGGGCTCAACGCGGCGCTTGCCGGGCAGCTCTGTGGCGTCCATGTCAGTGTTGAGGAGGAGGGTGTGGACCAAACGCTTGCCGCGACTGCCGCTGCGGAGGACGGTGAGGGTGATGAACCTGTTCTCCCTTCCTGACCGGCCCACCTACCCGCACCGGGCGTTTACGATGCTGGAAGTCACGCTGGTGCTCGGGCTGCTCGTCCTCACGTTTCTGGTGCTCGTCTCCCGGAACGTGTCGGTAGAGACTGCGGGTGATGACCGTGCCGCCCAGGGGGCGATCACCGCCACCCTCGGTGAGCTTCACCTCCTCGCCCAGCCCGACGGTGCGCTCCCCACCGATCTTTCTCACCTTGGGGAACGTCTGCCGGGCTACACCATCATCTCCGGCGGGAACGTGTCTGACGGTCCTGACAGTGTGTCTGTGGCGGTCGATGGCGCCAGAGCCGGCCTTGCCGCTGTAGGGGGGCGGGGGGACTGCTGGCTGGTGGTGCGGGACCTGGATGCGCCCACCCCTACTGCCCGGTCCATCATCGCCGTCTCTGACACCGTCAGCTGCACCGGCAACGCCGCCCTGCTCCTCACCCCCGACCCTGTGGGTGAGCGGGGCACAAGTTTCGACACGCCACTGACCCAGTGACCCCCACACCCTCTCCTCCACCCCGACAGTTCCTGGGGCGTGTCGGTCGATGCCGACCACAGCTGTTCGGCCCACACACACGGGGGTGGAACCGACCCCCGCCCATCCCCTCCTCCTGCCAGGTGGGGGATGGGTGCAACTTGCCGGTAGTGGGGGACCGTCGCTCCTATGGATGCCTCCATGTTCGCCTCCGCCCCACCCAGTGACGTCGAGATCGCCGTCGCTGATCTGGCGCTCCGCCATCAGCTTCTCGAACCCGTAGTAGCGCTGGAGCTGATCGCTGACGCCCGTTCCAGTGCCGGTTCCCCCACACCCCAAGCTGCCGACAGTCACCTGCTCGAACGGCTCCTCTCCCGGGTGCGGGACCGGGATCTGCGGGCGGCGATCGCCCACGATCAGGGTGTCGAGTTCGTCGACCTGTTCGACAGTTCCTCGGCTTGGAAGGTGGAGACCGAGCTGTTGGACCGGTGCGACCTGGGCACCCTTGAACGGTTCTCTGCCCTCCCTGTCCGCCACCGCAGCGACGGCCGTATCGGTGCGCTGATGGCGAACCCGACCGTGTTGGAGGCGAAGGACTATCTCACCTCCATCTTCACCTCCACCGTGCCGCTTTTCGGTTCCCGCAAGCAGATCCAGTCGCAGCTGGCCGGTGCGGCCTCCGGTGCCGACCTGCCTGGCCAGGAGGAGGATGCTGACACCACAGAGCCAGACACGCAGCGGGAACCGGCAGGTTCCACCCCGGCCTCCCCCATCGTCGGGTTCGTGGAGAACATGCTGACCCGCGCCGCCGCTGAGGGGGCGTCTGACATCCACCTGGCATTCACCGCCCGCAGAACCCTCGACGTCCGGTTCCGGATCGACGGGGTGCTTCGCCCCTACCCTGCTCGTGTCTCAGAAACCCAGGGCCGCCAGCTTGTTGCCGCACTGATGAGCCGCACCGGGTCGATGGACACCGCCAACGTCCGGGTGCCTCAGGACGGCACGTTCTCCTTCGCTGCTGCAGGTCGGTCCTTCGATGTGCGTCTGGCGATGCTGCCCCAGGTCAACGGTCCGCGTCTCACCTTGCGGCTGCTGGACGCCTCCACCCTTGACATCCGCCTCGACGATATGGGTTTCGCCCCCGACACGTTGGAGCTGTTGCGTCACGCCACCGCCCAGTCTCAGGGCACAGTCGTGATCTCTGGGCCGACCGGGTCGGGGAAGACCACAACGTTGTATGCGCTGCTCCGGGAGATGGATGCCCGCTCGCAGAACATCTTGACGGTCGAAGATCCGGTGGAATACCGGCTGGACAACATCGGGCAGACGGCGGTCCGACAGCGGGGAGGGGACCAGTCTCTCACGTTCGCCAAAGCGTTGCGCAACATCCTCCGCCAAGATCCTGACGTCATCCTGGTCGGTGAAGCGCGAGATGAGGAGACCGCCCGGGTGGCGATGGAAGCGGCGAACACCGGCCATCTGGTCTTCACCACCGTCCACACCAACTCTGCGGCAGAGGCCTACACCCGGTTTGTGGAGATGGGGGTTCCCGCCTACCTCGTTACCGAATCGATCACCGTGTGTGTCGCCCAGCGCCTCGTTCGCCGGGTCCACACCTGTGCGGCCTTCCGCCCGCCGACCGGCCGGGAGCGGGCAGCGTTCCAGACCGCCGGCCAGGTTCCCCCCGACCGTGTCCCGGAAGCGGTCGGCTGTGAAGGATGTGCCAGTTCGGGGTATCGGGGCCGGGCTGCTGTGGTGGAAGTGCTCGCCTCCGACCCCCAGATCCGTGAGCTGCTCCGTGCCGACGCCCCCAAGGAGCAGCTGCATCGGGCGGCGGAACGGTCCGGGTTCCGTCCGTTGGCTGCCGACGGGCTCCGCCAGGTGGCCGAGGGGATCTCCACGTTCGATGAGGTGGCCCGCGTCCTTCCTGACCTTGCCGCAACCGGGGAGGTGGGATGATGGCTGGTGAGCCGACCACCTGGGCGTATACGGCCGTGTCACCTGCCGGGGTTCGACGGAAAGCGACGATGGTGGCCTCCTCCTCGAGGGAGGTGTCAGCCACGTTGGAAGCGGAAGGGTGGATCCCCCTTGCTGTCAGCCCCCAACGGTTCGCGTTCACCTTCGACGGGGTGTGGGAGGCGGCCCAGGGGCTCGGCTCCCGCATCACCACCAACCAGCTGACAGATTGGACGTTGTCCGTCCATCAGCTGTTGCGGGCGGGCCTGTCGGTCCCTGCGACGCTGGAGTCAATGTCGGAGGACAGGTCCAGCCCGTTGGCGGAGATATCTGAGGCGTTGGCTGAAGCGGTCACCCAAGGTGAGCAGCTGTCAGAGGCGATGGCTGCCTACCCCAAGGTGTTCGACGCGGTGTATCGCTCCTACATCTCGGCGGGGGAGACGACTGGTGGGCTGGTGCCCGCCGCTGAACGGCTGGCAGACATGCTGACCCGGAAGGTGCGGATGCGGAACAAGATCCAGGCGGTGATGACCTATCCGGTCCTCATCGGTGCGACGATCGCGGTGCTGGTGATCGGCATCGTCGCGTTCCTGGTGCCCAGGTTCACTGAAACGTTCGAATCGCTCGGTGCGGAACTTCCCGCCGCCACCCAGGCGCTCGTCACCCTCTCTGACATCATCTCACCCATCTCTTCTGAGGGCGGGATCAACTGGTTCTCGCCGCTGCTCCACGCCCCCTGGCTGGTGTTCCTGTTGTGGAAACTGTGGGTGCAGGTGCGTGACCGGCCCGCTGTCGCTTCCCGGTGGGACCGGCTCCGGTTCCGCCTGCCGATCTTCGGGAAGCTGCTCCATAAACTTTCGCTCTACCGGTGGGCGTCCACCTTCGCTTCCGCTCTGGAATCTGGGGTGTCTGAACCTCAGAGTTTGGAGTTGGCGGCGAACGCGTCCGGTTCGCGTTGGCAGCAGCAGGCAGCTGTCCAGTTCCAGGACGCGTTGCGTTCTGGCCGGTCGCTCTCCACTGAGCTGACAGCCTTCCCGTTCCTCTACCCGCCAAAGATCTTGACGTTGGTGAAGGCGGGGGAGGAGGCCGGTGAGATGGCGGCGATGGTGTCTCAGGCAGCACGTGCCTATGACGACGACATCGACCGGATCGTCTCCACGCTGTCGTCCAAGATCGAGGTGGCCCTCCTCCTCACCGTCGGTGCGGTTGTCGGCTCCCTCATCTTCATCCTCTACCTGCCGATCTTCGAGCTCTCCTCCTCCGCCCTCCAGGGGCTGCGGGGCTGAGGGCCTGCCCGCTGGGCCCCGCATCGGGAAGCCGGCCGTATCGGCAGCGTAAGGTTGGCGACCGCAGAACCGGTGTGGCGACCCTGCCCTCAAGGGAACGGCTGCCACACCGACTCTTCTCAGGCCCTCCAATCTGCCCTGGAAAGCATCACCCTGCCTCCACAAGGATCTGCCGCGCATCTGACGACCGCTTCTTCCCGACCGTGATGGTCAACACCCCGGCGTTCAGCGTGGCAGCCAGCTGCTCACCGTCCGCCCGTCCCGGCAGACGGAACACCTCCCGGACCGGACCTGAAAGCCGTCCGGCATGGATGCGGCGCCCCTGCCCCGGACCGCCGCCCCCACCGGCGGCAGCTTCGACAATCAGGTGACGACCATCAAGACGGACACTCACATCCTCGAGGCTGACCCCGGGAAGCTCGACCAGGATCTCCCAGTCCTGCTCCCTCTCGAAGATGTCGCTCGCCGCCCTGCCTCCCCCTGGCTTCCCATACACGCTCAGGGTGGCGAGACCTGGCAGTTGCTCCAACGCAGTGTTCATCATCGATCTCTCCTTCATCTCGGTAGCTGACGAACAGGTCCGACGGTTCCCACCGGCTGACCTCCGCGCCGCACGCACCGCCCAGTGCCTCGCAGGAATCCTGCTTCCCTCACGCGCAGGCTCGCCCCACCCCTTGCCATCCCTTCCCGCTCCTGCACCGTCGGCGGTATGGACACCACCGGCCCGACCATTACCGCCGAGCAGCTCCGTGATGAGCTGTTCCGTCAGCAGATGCTGGACGAGACGAGCTTCATCGAACTGATGGGGCCCGAACGTCACGGCATGAGCCTGCACGCGTTCGAGCTGGCACTCGAACAGGCCAACATCCTCTCCTCCCGACGTCTCGCGCTACTCAAAGGTGCGCTCTCCGGCCTGCCCCCAGCTCCCGAAGACACCAGGGTGACCAACCAGCTGCCCTTCGCCCTCGTCCGCGAACTTGGTGCACTCGTCCTCGAGAACGACCCGCTCACCGTCGGGCTCCTCGAAGACCTTCCAGCGAACGTGATGCGGCTGCACCAGCAGCTGGGAACCGACGACGTCGCCCTCCAGCTCCTCACCGCCAGCCAGTTCGAACATCTCATCGCCGTCGCCTACGAGGCGGCGGACCGTGACATGCGCCGCACCGCCGGTGAGATCTATGAGATCTTCGACGAGGCGGTGCGCCGAGGCGCATCAGACATCCACCTCTCTGTCGGCTACCCGCCGGTCATCCGCCTGCACGGTGAGCTGCGCCAGCTGAAACGGAAACCGCTCGACATCGAATGGATGGCCCGTGAGGTGGCCCGTATCGCCGGCGAGCCCCGACTGCAGCAGGTGGAGGCCGACTACGACGTCGATTTTGCCTACACCTACGGGCCTGCCCGGTTCCGCATCAACCTGGGTCGGGACCGTTACGGGCTCACGCTCGCCGCCCGGACCCTGCCGACAGCGATCCCCACGATGGACCAGCTCGCACTTCCCTCCGCCGTCCGCGAGATGTGCAACCTGGAACGGGGTCTGGTGCTGGTCACCGGACCTACCGGTTCGGGCAAGTCCACCACGCTCGCCTCGATGCTGCAACACATCGCCGACCAGCACGCCAAACATCTCGTCACCCTCGAACAGCCCATCGAGTTCCATCTCTCAGGTGCACGGGCGGTCATCCACCAGCGGGAGATGGGGTCGGACTTCATCGACTTCGCCCAGGGTCTTCGCCAGTCGTTGCGTCAAGACCCGGATGTGATGCTGGTGGGGGAGATGCGTGACCTGGACACGATCCGCGCTGCCCTCACCGCAGCAGAGACAGGGCATCTGGTCTTTGGAACGCTCCACACCTACGACGCCGCCTCCACCCTCGCCCGGGTTGTCTCCGCCTTCCCTGCCGACGAACAGGACCAGATCCGCAGCCAGCTGGCCTACATCCTCAAAGGGGTGGTTTCCCAAACCCTCATCCCCACAGCAGATGCGAAAGGACGGGTTGCTGCCTTCGAGGTGCTGGTCGCCACCGCTGCTGTTGCCAACAACCTCCGCAAACCTGACGGGCACACCCAGATCCGTCACGCGGTCGAAGGTGGAAGTGGTGACGGCATGCAGACGATGGATATGGCGCTCGCCAAATTGGTTCGTTCCAACACGGTCCGTCGTCAGGACGCAGAGCTGCGGGTGCGGGAACCAGACGAGTTCGCCCGCCGGTTGGGACCCCACGCTTTCTAACCCCCACCCACCCCAGATCCCTGCCGGTTCTCTGGCCTGCTGGACCGTCGGACCTATGAGTGACCTGCCCACCCCTACCCGACCGGAAGCAGCGGACGATGCGCGTCTGCTGCTGGAACAGATCGTGCCCGCAAGCGACGGGGCCAGAAAGCGGGTGTCTCTCGCGCTGCTGCGGGCGCTGCTGGCACGGGAGGCGAACCGATGAGCAGCGTCGGGGTAGATATCGGTGCGACAGGTATCCGGGTGGTCCGCATCAAGAAGGTGGACCGGTCCGGGTATGCCATCATCGACCGGGTCGCCAGAACACCGCTCGCAGAAGGGTCGGTCTATGCCGGACGGGTGGAGAACCCCACAACGGTGGCCCGTGCGCTTGAACGGACGCTGAAGGCGGCGGGCGTGTCCCGCTACGGGTTCATCCTCGGGATCGAAGGGGCGGGAACCGCCCTTGGGCAACGCACCCTTCCCGCCTCCCTCACCCCCCAGGACCGCATCCAGGCGATCACCTACAAAGGGGAGGAGATCTCCCCGCTGGTGCCGCTGCGGGATGCCACGTTGGCGACCGACATCCTCACCACCGCCCGACGGAACGGGAACGAGGAAGCGGACCTGGCGGTGCTGGCTGCCAACACCGACCAGCTCAACACGTTGCTCCAGGTCGCCAAGCTGGCCCGCACCTCACCACGAGCCATCGACCTGTCAGCCGCCGCCCTCCTCCGTGCCCTGGTCCGGGCCCCCGAAAAGGACCAGACGGTCGCCACCGTCGCCGACATCGGTGCCACCAAGATCACCGTCTCCACCCGCCAGGGACGCAACATCCGGTCGTTGCGGACCGCTTCGGGGGGAGGGATCGAGCTGACCCGTGCGCTGATGTCGGCAACGAAGGAGGGGTTCGACGCGGCAGAGAAACGCAAACGGTATCTGCGGCTACCAGACCGTCAGGTGTCTCCCGTCACCCTCGAATCTCGCTACGGCGGCCAGGTCGGTGAAGAAGATGAAGAGACGCTGGTCGAAGAGGCGCTCCGCACCGTTGTCGAGCGGATGATCGACTCGGTAGCAGAAGCGATCAACAACGACGCGAACCATCATGCCACCTACACCCAAGGGGTGGCTCTCACCGGCGGGTCGTCGCTGCTGCCCGGCCTGCCTGAACGGCTCGCGGACCGGATCGGGGTGGAGGTGACGGTCGGGAAGCCGTGGGCGGTTATTGAAGCGAACCGGCAGACCGCCCCGCTGCTGGACCGGGACGGGCGTGCCTCCACACAGCTGATGATCGAGCTGGCGACAGCGGTCGGTCTCGCCACCTGGGAGGTGCCACGATGAAGCTGCTTTCCCGTTTCCGCTCCGAGCCGGAAGAGCTGGATCAGACACCGGAGCATCTCAAACCTGCAGCCGCCCGGTTCGACCTGCTCCACGGCACCTACCAGCGTGCAACCCGCCAACGCCTGGTGCTCCTCACCGCTGTCGGTATCGCCGCCACACTCCTCATCATCCTCGCAGGGGAGACGCTCAGACAGACGTTCGCAGCTGCAGGGGTTGAGAACCGGATCGAGCGGCTGGAGGAGAACATCGACCAGGTCACCACCGAACTTGAAGAGCTTTCCCAGACCGGGGGTCTCTCTGAGGAGGAGCTGCGTTCCTACCTACGTGACCGCGAGTCGTCGGTTACGTCCATCACCGGTGAGGAGAATGACCTGCCGACGCTCCTGGATCTGCTCCGCAGCCGCAAACCCGGCGGGGTGATCATCACCCGGCTTGCCCTCACCCCACCCGACGATGAGGACGAACACGGCCGTGTGGAGCTGGTTGTCAGCCTGCCGGACTATGACGCGCTTGGAGGCTGGATGGACACCCTCGACACGATCCCGTATTTCGCCGGTGGTGGCGACGATGTCCGCTGGTCCGGCTCTCCCGGCTCCGCAGACCTGACCGCCACGTTCGAAACGCCGCTCACCATCCCGGTCCCCACAGACCGGCACGCCACCCTTGAGGAGCTGTTCCAGAACCGTCCCGACCCGCTCGCCTCCCCCGTATCTCCGGACCGGGACGGCGAGTTGGAAGAGTGGCTGGAAGGGGGGGACCGATGAGGAAGCTGCTTTCGAACCTGCCTCTCGGCCTCCGGCCTGCACTCGCACTCCTCGCCCTGCTAGCCGGGCTCGCTGCCATCTTCCAGCTGGTGTTCCAACCCGCCCGCGCGAACCTGGAAGACGTCACCGCCCAAGAGCGCCGCACCCTCGAGCAGCTCGACCGGCTCCAGGACCGGCGGGACACGTTGCGTGCCGGCGGTGAGGACAACACCGAGCAGCTGTTCGAACAGGTCCAAACCATCGACGAGTTCCTCCCCGGGCAACCGGACCGTTCCACCCTCATCAGGGATCTGCCCCGCACAGCTGCCGCCGTTGGTGCCGAGATGTCATCTCTGTCGGCCACCGACGCGCCCGAAGGTCACAGGTTGGACGCCTACACGTTCACCGTCACTGTCACCGGCAGTGCCACCCAGGTTGAGCGGTGGCTGGAAACCATCCAAGGTGACGACCGGTTCATCACCGTCTCTGATGTGACCTATGTGCGGAACGAACGTCAAGGTGAGGTCACCTTCACGCTCGACGCCCGGCTGGACGTGTGGTTCTCGGACACGCCCCCGCTCAGTGACGACCCGGATGCCGCCCTCGACACGGTGGCGCCCAACGAGCTGGACCAGCCGCCCGACCCGGACGGCGGCGAGCGTGGGGGCGACACACAACCTGACGCGCCCGACCCCGACAGCCCACTCGACCTGCTGGACTGACTGGCACCTCCACACCCCAACGCCTGCCCGTGTCTGGCAGGCGTTGGGCTTGCGCCGTTCCCCGGGGCGCAAAGAGTGGGTGCCAGGCCGCAACCAGACCCTGACAACCCCATAGAAAGGTTGAACCATGCCTACCGAACCGCCCTTCGACAGTGTCCCTCCCCCTCCGGAGCCGCCTGTCGATGAGGCAGCGGACCGGGGCAGGGGCCCCAACCTTATGGAGACTGTCTCCACCCTCAACCCGGAAACTGCCCCCCAGGTTCCCGACGTCGAAGCGTCCCTGACCCGCGTCTATGCAGGCCTTCACGGCCGTGTCGTCGCTGACGCTGCCGCTGTTCTCGACCAGGTCGAGAAGCAACGGTGGATCTTCGCGTTCCTCTCCGCAGAGAACGCTGCAGCTGCGTTGAACATCCTCGAGATGTTGCAGCTTGATGTTGCCAACACCCTCGGCGGCCGGCTTGACCTGCTCGAGCTGCCCCGTGTCGCTGGCCGTTCGATCGCCGCACGTTCCCGTGCAGCCCAGATCGTCCAGCTCATCAACACCGAAGATGTCCCCTCCGACCCGATGCGCACGTTCCTCGGGCTGGTGGAAGAACTCAAACGCCACAGGGCACTGCTGGCGACCTCTGATGCGCTCACCCATCTGCGTGAGGGCGCCTCGCTGGAGGAGATCCAGGAGGTGATCGATGCGATCCCGACGTTGAGTGAGACGACGCACGACGAAACGGACCCGGTCTGGCATTTCGCCAAAGGTCACGAGGTCCGCGAAGCGTTGGATCCAGGTCCGGCCTACCGGCTGTCGTCCGGCTATGCGACGTTGGACCGTGCAATGTCGGTAGATGAGGATGAGCCCCTCGGTGCGTTCGCACCAGGTGAGTTCCATGTCATCGTCGCCCCGACAGGTAACGGCAAGTCGGCGTTCGGACGCAGGCTGCTGGTCTCTCTCGGAGAGGACCTCATCTACGGGTGGGGGAAACGGCACGCGACGGTTGCGATGTGGATCACTGAGGAGTCGGCGGCGATCGTCAGGCGGGCAGCTGAGCTGAACAAAGGCCAGCCGTTCCATCACCTGGCAGACAACATCGCCATCTCGAACCCGAAGAGTTCCCGACGGCAGATGGCCGGCATGTTCTACGACCTGATCGCCTATGCGGCGACACAGGCGGAGAAGACCGGTCTGCCGATCACCGAGTTCGCTCCCGCAGCGTTCCTGGTCGACTACATCGGCGAAGTCTATGAGCCGGGGGAGAACCCTGACACCGACGGGCTGACCCGCACAGCGTCGCTGCTGCGTGGTGGTATCGCCCAGTGTGACCTTGACGCGGTCGAGTTCTACACAGGCTTGTCCTACGAGGAGCACACCGGATCTCCGAAACCTGACGGGCTCGGCCCGCACAAGGTGGCGGTCATCGCCTTCGGACAGTTCCGCAAGATCGGGGACATCTACCGGCCTCACAGCCGGAACACGAACATCGAGGATTTCACCCGTGTCATCAACGGCGAACCTGCCTGGGAGCCGCGCGCCGGCGATCAGGCGATCCCACACAAGCAGGAGATCCGAGGTTCGGGTGTGCTTGCGAACCACGCGACCTCCATCCTGCTGCTGCACCGTTCCCGGGTTGACGACAACTCGATCCAGGTGCGGGCAGATGGGCGGACCCACGTCGATGACGACCGGGCCCGTATCCTGTTTCTCAAGACGAGGAACGCGTCGAAGATGCCGTTCGTGCCCCTGCGGTTCGACTCGCAGATCGAAGGGCCGCGAGGTCAGTTCTACGACTATCTCGCCGAGAAAGCCATCGAAGATGGGAGGATTTCCCCCGGTCACACGTTCAAACGGACAGGTGACCCGATCCTCCCCGAACGGCCCAAGGCCGCCCCTCTCGCCCACGTCAGCTACTGACAGGCGAACCACCATGAAGGTGGCAGGAACCCTCACTGCAGACGCGGTGAGGGTTCTTGGGTGTCTCAGGTAGACCTGCCTGCTGCCGGGTCTGGCCAGAGTTCCACGGCAGTCACCTCACATGCCATCAGCCGTCGCACCCGCCGGTCCCGCCAGTTGGCATGTGACACGCGCAGTTGGAGGGTGCGCCGCACTTCGCCGGGGGAGGGAGCCCCGCCGAGGATGGTGGGCCACATGCCGCTGGGGGGTGCGTGGAGGGTCACTTCCCGCTGGTCACCATCCTGTTCCACCCGTGCCGACAGGGGGGCGCCGAGGCGGGCGAGCTGGTGTTCGTCGGGGGTTCGTGCCGTCAACTCCTGGATGTAGGGGCCCACCCCGCCGAGGCGTGTGAGTGCGTCCAGTTCCTCCCGCAGGTCCCGTCTCCCCTGCTGTCCGTCTTGTTGGCGGGCGGTTACCAGCGTGCGTGCCACCGCGATGTAGGGGCCGGCGGGCTGCGGGCCTGCCCAGAACTCAACACAGTGTTGGAGGTATCGGCTGATTTCTTCGGCGGCGTCCGGGTCGGTGTGTGCGACGAGGGCAAGGTCGATCTCGACACGTTCGCCGATCTGGGTGCCGACCGCTCCAAGCTTGCTGTAGCGCTCCTGCCCGAGTGCGAGGGCGGCGAGGAACGACGGTGAGGACCGCATCGTGGGGGTGCGGCCGGTGTAGGTGGGGGCGGGGGTTGGGGTCGTCATAGCAGTCTCGTGTGTCTGACAGTGACCCGGCATCTTCCCGCCGCAGTCGTCCCTGGCGCCGGTGCCTCTCAGCGGCCGGTGTGGAGGAGGGCGGTGAGTTCGTGGGGGCCGAGTGCGCCGAGGTGGCGGCTTTGCTCTCTGCCGTTGTGGAGGAGCAGGATGGTGGGCAGGGAGTGGATGGTGTGCTGTTCGGCGATGTGAGGTGTCGCTTCCACGTCGATGTGGACGAGCGGCTGTTGGGGTGCGTGTTCGGCGATCAGGGCTGCGACGTGCGGTGCGACTGTGACCCACGGGGCGGTGAAGAGGACGAGGCCGCTGTAGGTGTCCAGGTCGGCGGGCTGGTCCTTCATCGTCCAAGCTGGTTCGGGTGGGGGTCGAGGGAGAAGCAGCTGGCAAGTTCCCAGCCGAGTGCGCCGACCGACCGGCTGAGCTGTTCGAGATGTTCGCGCGGGTCGAGGATGCACCGGGCACATACGGGGACCGCCCCGTCGCTTTCGGGGGTGGGTGCTCCCGCCACTTGGAGTGCGAGCAGTTTCAGGTGGGCGGTTTCACGTCGGAGGGCGGCGGTGTGGGTGCGCACCAGTTCGCTGGTGCGGGCCGGTGGGGCGTAGTCGATCGCTTCCCACAAGCTCAGTTCCTCACATTCGCACTGCCCGTCTGCGACACAGCGGCTGTCGCGCACCAGCCAGAGTGGGCGGGCGGCCTGGTAGCTGTTGAGTTCTCCTGGATCAAGGTCGTCCTCTTCGGCGCTGAGGAGCCGCCCTTCGAGGCAGGCGAACACGTCGGTGTCGGGGTAGGTGAGGGTGAGGGTGAGATGGGGGCTGTGTGGGGCCCGCTGGTCGGCTGCGGTGGTGGCGGTGGGGGACACGTGTGTGGTTCTCCTGGAGGGGTAGTGACCATGGTTCGTCACTGCCGGCGGGTGGCAACTGTCCTCGGACGTGACGACGCCCCCACCTCGATGGTGGGGGCGCACCTGCGGGGCAGGTTCAGGCGGCGGCTGGGTGCCGCACCTGACGTGGGTTGAGCATCTGGTCAAGTTCGGCGATGCTTTTCAGGCTGCTGCCTGGCTTCCGTGCTTCCCCGGCCCTGGTGAGCCAGTCGCGGATGGCGAGCGTCGCGCGGCAGTCATCTTCGTTGTAGTCGAGGATGCGCTGCCGGCTCTCGTCCCTGGCGTTGGGGTCTTGGCGGTCGTCGATCGCTTGTTTATACCAGGCGATGGAGTTGTCTCCTCCAGGTGTTTCATCTCGCCATTGGAAGCCGACATGTGCGGCGATGTCTTTCAGGCTCTGGCTTTCTGTCGGCCACAGCAGCTGTCCGACCGGTTCGAACATGTCGACCCACCGCTGTGAGGCGAACAGCTCCTCGAGCTCTTCGACGGTGGGGATACCTGGCTTGCCGGCGTGCTTCTCCGCAAGGGCGCGGAAACGCAGCACTTCGTGCCGGTGGTAGTGGAACATCCGCAGCCCGTAGTGTTTCATCCGGGCATACGCGCGCATGTCGTTGAGATACTCCCAGAAGGTGGCGAAGATCTCCGCCTCCCCGTCGTCGCTGTGGTCCCAGCTGACGAACGAGTGGAACTCGGCACGGCTCTTCGAGTTTCTCCCGGTGGTGTGTCGCCCGGAGGCATACACGCCGATGAGATAGACGATGCCGTCGGCATCTTCGATGTCGATGTCGAGTTCGATCGCTTGGCGGTCCAGTTCGACCGCTTCGATGTTCCGGCGGCGATACACCTCCCCGGTTTTGAACGCGCGGGCCTGGTCGATGGTGTCTGCCAGGCGCCACACGCCACTGCCGGCGTAGCTGGCGGTGTGCGGGTCCATCGTGAAGAAGTCTCCGACGGTGGTGATCCCACCGGCTTTCAGCTTCTCGAGGGAGGTCCGTGCCTTCTTGGTGTCTGTTCCGACGATCTCGGCGATGTCGCGTGCCGGGTCCGGGTCGCTGGCGGCGTCCCGCATCAGCTGCCGGACGTTCACGCCGGCATCGACGGCGGTGGCGGTTGCCACATCCAGCTCACAGATCGCACTGATGGTGCGGACGCCGCGCTCCTCGTGTGGTGTGAGGCGTGCGGCGGTGATGCCAGGAAGCAGCAGCGGTGAGTCTGCGAGCTTGAGCTCGTGGTAGATCACCTCCCGCCACGGGTCTTCCTTGCAGCTGGATGTCCAGCCACAATCGAACAGCGGTTCCCAGTTCGGGTCGTGTTCGCGGGTGAGGGCGTGGGCGATCGCTTCGAGTCGCAGCTGGAACTCGCGGTCATAGACCTTGAGTGCGCTGGTTTTGCGTCGCTCATGCCATTTCTCGTCGAGCTGGTGCCAGATGACATACAGCTGGTCGTCGATCGGCTTGCCGATGATCCCACCAACTGCGCCCGTGTGGGCGAACCCGAGCCATTCGAGGTGACGCTGGTAGTGCGCCAGCTGCATGGCGTCGTCGAGACGGGGGGTCCCTTCTGCCGTGAGGCTGAGGGGGGTGTCCCCGAGCTGTTCGAGTGGGGTTGCCTGCCAGCTGCGGGCTTTGGCGGTCCCTTGGAACGGGTTGTGGTGCTTGACGTCCAGGGGGTGCCAGCGCCAGCGGCCGTCGATCGGGCTGTCTCCTGCCCGGACGAGAAGGTCCGGTTCGGAGATGCGGACGTCGCGGTGTGTTTCGCCGGCGACGGTGACGGTGGCGGGCAGCCGCGCGTTCCAGATGACGGTGACGTCTCCGGGGTTGCGCATCAGTTCGACGGTTTCCTGTTCCCGTGCGCGCTTACTTTCGGGGGTGCGGTCCCCTTCGAGGTAGGCGACGGTTCGAGGGTCGAGGTGTGTTCGGAGGTGGTCTTCGATGTCGTCTTCGTAGGCGACGCCGGCGGCCATCCGCTCGAGTGCTGCCGGGGTTTCCGGCGCTTTCAGCTCCTCGGGGTAGTAGGGGTCGTAGTCGTTGGAGACCGAGCGGACACACCGCTTGGCGGTGTAGCCACCTTGGGGTGGCACCTGTAGCGGGTGCGGGGTTCCAACGGCCCACGGCAGTGTGATGGGGGCAGGTCGCTGCCCCACTGGTGTTGGGGTGTTCATGACGACCTCACAGTCGCGGTTGTGACCGTCCCACGTTGAGACGGTGTGCGTGACTGGGACCGTGGGGGCGTCGGGTGGGTGGGCAACCGGCGTGGCGGGGCTGGGCCATGTTGGTAGGTGCGCGGGTCGGTGTCGCGACATGGGGTCTGACCGTTCCCCAGGAGCTTTCGGCGGTCCGGGTGGCAGGCAAACAGGTTGCCTCACGCACCGCCCGGTCCTCAGATCTGACCGCCTTCCTGTTGGCAACCTCACGTTGCGTTGTTCTTGCACTGAGGCCCCCAGGAGGGGGTGTTTTGTGCAACAGGGGTGTGGCTGGTGGGGAGGGAGGGACCCGGTATCGCCTCGGTCAGTGAGGGGTGAGTTGGATGGTGTTGGGGATGGTGTCCCCCCCCC
>SL_7KL_010_BRINEDRAFT_10000670_pt1 | contig 16265 bp, 16 predicted proteins | sample SodLak_010_BRINE_FD_10663 | JGI IMG/M metagenome (IMG submission 10663)
TTTTTTGTTTTTAAAGCTTCCATCAGCTTGGTGGAGTGGTGTACGATTAACCAAACTAAATTCATCTCAAGCTAAGAGTACTGTAACGCATAAGTGGTTCAATCAAAACCCTTTTAAAAGTATGTATTTTGCGGTTCAAGCTATGGCTGCGGAATTAACAACAGGCGCACTGGTTATGCAAGGAATTCAAAACTCCAACCACAAAATTTCTATGCTTGTTCTTGAAAATCAATCATTCTTTCATAAAAAAGCAACAGGTAAAATTACTTTTGAATGTTTACAAGGCGAGAATGTAAAACAAGCTATTGAAGAATGTATAAAATCCAAAACGGGTGTAACTTTAAATTTGAAATCATCTGGATATAATGAAAAAAAAGAATTAGTTTCTCACTTTCAGTTTATTTGGACTATCAAATTGAAATAATTTATACCAGTAAATTATGAATTTGATAAAGCAATAACAATATCTTAACATTGATTTACGAATTGAATAATTACATTTGAAAAAAATCATTTATGAAATAAATTTACTTAACCTAATTAAATTTTCAATTATGGCAAGAGCTATGTTTGAATACACCAAAGAAGTGCTTAGAAAGGTAAGTTTTGATGTTAACCTTTTTAATAAAGAGGTTCAAAAAGCAGTTAAACATTTGTTGCCTTATGAAATAGAGGAGCTAAGGCTTTTTATCATTTCATTACTAAGCTTTAATCCAAAATTACAAAATTCTTTGGTTTACCTAAATGAATAATTAATAACAGCCCACTTGATGTGGGCATAATTTTTTTGGCTTAATTTGGTAGTGATTTTCTACCTTAACTAGACATTACTGATAGTGAAAATGGTTTATTGGGGCTCTCCCTTTTCCTAGTTTATATTTTGCTCCAGAAGCAATGGCTTGATGAATGTATTCAATTGATTTGCTAGTAGCCTCTTCTAAAGTTAGCCCTTCTCCCAAATAAGTTGCTAAACTAGCTGAAAGAGAACACCCTGTTCCATGAGTGTTTTTAGTATCAATTTTGTGGTTTTTAAACTCACTTATTTTTTTTTGCTCAAAACAGTAAAGAACGTCATTCAATAGGTTAGTTTTTAAATGACCAGCCTTTAATAAAACACTCACCTGAAATTTTTCGGCTAATAAAATGGCACTTTCTACAAGCTTAGTTGATGTTATTTTTTTTCTTAGAAGCAACTCTGCTTCAGGTATGTTAGGGGTAATGATTCTTGCTTTTGGAAGGAGGCTTTGCATTAAACATTCAATAGCATCAGTTTCTAAAAGCTGGTCTCCACTAGTGGCTACCATTACAGGGTCTAAAACAATATTTTTTAATTTGTAATTATCTACAATTTCAGACACGGCCTGAATAACTTCAGAGGAGTGTAGCATTCCTATTTTAACTGCATCAGTTCCTATATCTGATAATACAGCTATTATTTGGTCTTTGATTGATTCTACTGGAATTGGAAAAATTGAATTTACTCCAAGGGTATTTTGTGCTGTAACAGCAGTAATAGCTGTTGTGGCAAAACCTCCGTTAGCACTGATGCTTTTAATGTCTGCTTGAATTCCTGCACCACCTCCTGAGTCGCTTCCAGCAATGCATAATATTTTATTATAGGTTTTCATTTGTTTTAGATTTTAGCTTTGCTTCCTTAAATTTATTCAACTATTTCCAATTAATTTAAATCAACTTTTCCTTTTTTTATTTTAAACTTCAGGCTCAATTAATGAACTATTGAAAGTTTACTTTAAGTAACTTCAATTTCTTTTTTTAAAAGACTATGTCTATATTGGCCATTTTTCAAGTTGATAGGCACTGTTCCAAAACATCCATTCCATTTGAGCAGTTTTTAGAAAAGCTTTTGTCATTTGCTCCTTTATTTCTTCATTTGTGTTTTGAGAGTAATACTCTGTTATTTCTGTGGCTCTTCTAACAGCATTAGCAAAATCTTCACCACCATATGTTGTAATCCATTTTTGGTAGGGGTGCTGGTCAAGTTCAACTTTTGCTAATAGATAATCACCTACTTCTTTGTAAATCCAAAAACATGGGAGCACAGCTGCTAAACTTACTTCAATTGATTCGTAGGTGAGCACTTCAGATAAAAATCCTGTGTATAAAGAACAGGTTGGCGATTTTTTTGGAGTTTCGAAAGCATTTAGTTCTTCTGCAAATTCTTGGTGTAAAATTTTTTCTACTGCAATAGTATCATTTGCAAATTGTAGAAAGTCTGATGCATGTTCAGGATCTTTTAGTTGGGTGGACAAATTAGCTAAAACCTTTCCATAGGTATTTAAATAAAAAGTATCCTGATGAATATAGAAGTGAAACCTTTCTTTAGATAAGTCTCCGCTACTAAGTTCTTTGATAAAGGCATGATCTTCTATAGCTTTTAAAACAGGAGCAACTTTTTCAATAGCTTGAGTGAACCAACGATAATTCATGTTTAATAAATTTTATAGTTAGCTAAGTGTTGATCTTTATCGAAGTTAATTTGATTAATTTCGTCCATCAAATAGCTTCTAAAGCTACCGGGTAAATTTCCGCGTTGAAGTTGACTTGCTTTTTCTCCAGCAATCCCCATTGTTATAAGCGCAGTAAGATTAGCTTCAAAGAGTTGTGTTGGATTTGCTCCAGAAAAACCAGCTAATAAAGCACCAAGCATGCATCCAGCGCCTGTTATTTTAGTGAACATCTGGGTTCCATTTTCTACCGTAGCTGTTTTTTTGCCTGTTGTTATAATATCTGTTTTTCCCGTGGCAATAACTATGCATTTCCAATCTTTTGCTAACTGTTCACAAATTTCAATAGCATCTTCGCCATCGTCTAAAGAATCAACTCCTTTTACTTGTGTTTCTACTCCAGCTAAAGTTTTAATTTCACCAATATTGCCTTTTACTATATCAATTTTGCCAAATAAGCGAAGTTTGTTGATGAAACCAATACGTCTAGGAATTGCACCACATCCAACAGGGTCTAATACTACCGGTATATCTACCTCTTCAGCAGCTTTTACTGATTGTAACATGGCAATTTCCTGTTCTTTAGTTAAACTACCAATATTAATGTAAGTAGATTGAGCTAATTTAGTAAATTCGTATGCCTCATCAGCCGATTCACACATAGCTGGTGAAGCACCAATACTAAGTAAAATGTTTGCACAATCAGTAATGGTTACGTAATTTGTAATAGCTTCTACTAAGGGACCACGTTCTTTTAATTGCTGAAGTTGTTTTTGAAAATTCATCTTGATTTTAATTTACTTGTTTATAAATGCGGTTTCAAATTTTTCTTGAGAAAGCTTGCTAACACCTATTTCATTAAAGAACTCTAATATCGGTATTTCATTAGATGCAACCGATTCAAAGTTAGGGTCAAAACACATAGCAGTAGCTTTCAAAATTTCATTCATTAGTTCAGATTCTTCCTGCTTAGTGTAGGTGTAATAAAAATTAAAAGCTTCTTCTGGATGGTTATTAATAAATCTGATGGATTCTTTAATAGCTTCTACAATGGCTTCAACTTTTTGTTGATTTTTTTTGTAAAAAGTTTTGGAAGTAAATAAATCTAAGGCACAGAAATTGGCAAATTTGGCTGTATGAGTATCCATAAAAATTAAATCTAGGCCTTTTTCAAACTTGGATTCAATTCCTTCAAAATTATAGAAGTATAACCAAGCTGCATCATAACCTGATTTTAAATGCTTTACTAAATAAAAATCTTCAGCACAAAATACTACTTGGTTTTTGTGTACAGAAAATCCTTTTTGTTGAGCATAACGTTTTATTATTTCAAAGCCTATAGTATTCGTTTTTTCGTTAGATACGGGAGTAACTAGTTTAATTACACCCCCTTTTTTTAGAGTTTCAAAGGCTTCTCTCTTCATCATTACACCTCCTTTTGTCTTAAAAAATGTGCCTAGAGATAAAAATTCTTCGTGGTATTGTTCAATTAAATGAAGAGGTTCATTAGTGGCAAATTCTATATTTCCTTTAATTAAATCATCTAGGCCATCATAATGTTCTGTAGGAACAATAATTTCAAAATCTTGAATTCCCTTTTTTTCTAAAAAGCCTTTCTCTTTAGCTATAATTAAAGGCAAATGATCGGGGTTTAAAAACCACTCTAATGCTACTTTCATAGGTTAAATTTTTTGATTTAGACGTTGAACTTTTTCTTGAATATTTTCAGCTTCAAAAATGTCACTTACCAAAGAATACATATCTGGCTCTTGTTTGGCAACCTCTTGAATGTTTGATTCATTAATGCCTCCAATTACACAAACAGGAATATCCAATTCTTCTTTTGCTTTTTTGATAACTTCTAACGGAACTACTGCTGCTTTCGGTTTTGTTTTGGAGGGATAAAATGCACCAAAAGCTACATAGTTGGCTCCATCCTTAACGGCTTGCTTAGCTCGGTCAAGATCTCCGTAACAAGAGACTCCAATTAGAACGGTAGACCCAACTATTTCTCTAGTAGCTTTAACACCCAAATCAGAAAAACCAATGTGAACTCCGTCAGCTCCAATTTTTTGGGCTAATTCAACGCGATCGTTAATAAAAAAAGTGGCATTATAATTCGCACAAAGGCGCTGTAATTGCCTAGCAACTACAACTAACTCATCATCTGAAGCTGACTTGTTTCTTAGCTGAATTATTTTGGCACCACCTTTTAGGGCGTCCTCAACTTGACAAAGGATTGTTTTTGAAGGGGTTAAAAATTCATCGGTAATGGCATAAATTCCTTTTAACATAGTTTTAAATGATTGCACGCAAGGAAATTTAGGCCTCAAAAAAGGAAGACTATCGTTTCCCTACGCTGTTATTATACAGATCAGGTAATTAGGGTATCATCTCAGTTTCTATACAGAAACACCCCTAACGATGCTTCAAAATTACAATTTTTTAGAAGTACTGGTGTTAATCTAAAATTAAAGTCTCTTTGTTTTTAAAAATAAAAAGAATGGTGTAAGGTTTGTTATTTAAGCTTAAAAAGCTTCTCCAATAGTAATGTAGAGTCCATTTTCATCTGGAGTATAGGCATAATCAAGACGCGCCCAAATATCTTTTTTCTGGAAAAGTAAAAACCGTATTCCTGCTCCAGCGGCCCACCTTAACTTATCGCTTTCCCAATTATTAAATCTATCAAACACACTTCCAGCACTTGTAAATACTGTTGCTCCCCAGCGATCAGTAAAACCAAGCTTTACGGGTAACATTCGATATTCAATTTGAGCAGAAAGTTGTTTTTTGTCACGAAACCTACCTAAAAAGTATCCTCTCATCATACTTTGTCCACCCATTAAGGAAAGTTGGTTGAAAGGGATGTCTCCACCAAACTGAATTTCACTAAAAACTTGTGCCGCAAATACATTTTTTTTGTCTTTACCTAACGGCTTAAAATAGCGCCCATCAATAATCATGTTGTGATAGTTAACCGAGCTATTCATAAAAGGGTTAAATTTTACATAACCAAATTCTAAAAACTTTCCATCTCTTACATTTAGCACATTGTGCCTGCTATCATAAACTAGTCCAAAGCCCAGACCAATATTTGTTTTTCCATCAGCTCCAAACGGCAACTCTAGGTCTTCAAAATTTTCTTCTGGTTTAAACTTGACTCTGCTTAAGCTTCTGAAGTCTGCTTCAAAACCTACAAAGAAATTTTTAGCAATTTTCCTGAGCACTCGCTCTTTGATATTGATTTGCAATGCATCAACTAGTGCAATAGCATCTTTGGGTACTTGATCAACTTCACTTTGAATGCCAAAGTATTTTAATGGAAATCGTTCAGCTAAAATTTCGCCAAGAAAAAACCACTCATCTTGGTCAGAATAAATAGCATGCTCAAACCTTGCTCCGTACTGTTTGTTTAAGGTAACAAAAGTGAAACCACTTATTTCACTGAGGCGATTATTTTTGTCGTCATTAGCAAAGTAAACATATAGTGGGCTAAATCCAATTTCTAAACTTGTTTCTGGCTCATAAGCTAAAGTTGGATACATCATAAACTGTGCTTTTTCTTCAGCAACGGTATCTTTTATGATTCTATTAATGTAGCCAAAAAGTTTGTTTTTGTTTTTTTCTACAAACTTCAGCGTATCTTCTTCTTGCGCAACTGCTGGGTTGGTAAAGCTCACAGCTACGCTAGCTAATACAAATAAAATTAAATACAACTTGTATTTTTTCATGAGCTAGTTGAGTCCAAATTTAAATGGTAAATATATTTAAATTTATAGAAGTCTGTGGTTGTTGTGAATTAAAATTTTAATTTAATCAGTAAGTATCCAGTGCTAATTCTTTTTCTTGTTGCAATTTCGGGATATTTTCTGAAATATAACTAGCTAAATAAGCAGCATCTTTTTTTATTCCACCTAAAGTGGCAGACCCTCTTGTATGTAGCCAAGGAAGCCCAATAAAAAAAAGTCCTTTCATGTTGCTTATTCCTTGTTGATGAATAGGGTAGTGGTCTTTGTCTAATTCTAAACCTTTAATCCAGCTAAAATTGGGACGGTACCCAGTAGCCCAAATAATGTTGGTTAGATCTTTAATTTCTTTTTTTTCTGTATAAATAGTTTGCTTTTCTGCATCTAAGCAATGACCTACTGGCACAACATTTTTTCGGGATAAAATTTCTTTTACATCCGTACCAATTACAGGTTGTTTACCCTGGCTTATCTTTTTTCCTATCCAGGAATTTTTGCTAAAGCTTAAGTAACCGAATTTTGTAAACCACCACCATAAAGTTTTTCCAAAAATTTCTTGAGGTAAGGTTTTTACACTAGTATCTCCAGAAAAATAAACTTTATTAGTTGTGCTTGAAGAGATTTCATCTAGAATTTGGTAGCCAGAATCTCCACCTCCAACCACAAGCGTATTGCCTTCATCTAATTGGCTAGGGTTTTTGTAATAGTTGGAATGCATCTGTGTAACACCTGGATTTATTTTATTGTAGAAAGCAGGAGTATAAGGAATGTGAAATGGACCAGTACCAATAATTACATTTTTGGTATATAAATGACCTTGACTTGTTTTTAAGCAAAAAAGCCCTTCAGCTTTTTCTATTTTCTTTACTAACGTTTGAAGTTGAACGGGTAAATTGAACTTATTAACATAAGCCTTAAAATAATCTGCTACTTCATATTTTGTAGGATAATGTCCTTTAGGTGCCGGAAATTCGAAACCTTCTAAATGGTTAAATTCAGTTGGTGTAAAAAGCTTTAAGGAGTCCCATCTATTTAGCCAAGAAGCGCCAATTTCATCCTCCTTATCTAAAATCAAAAATTTTCTATTTTGTTTTTTTAAATGATATGCCATAGATAAACCTGCCTGCGCCGCTCCAACAACAATAAAATCATACATAACCTTTTACTTTTCAACAAATATAGTAATTTTATGCCAAACAACTTGTGAAGCCAAGAACCTGCTTTACGTTATAAATCTGCTGCAACTAGTTTGTTTTTCTATATCTTGTGCAAGGGCTTCCTTTAGTTTGCACTACCAAAGTAAAAAAATAACCTATTTGTTAGTTTTACTTTACAGTTTTTATTAGTGTAAATATGGATATGTTTTTAATTTTTTCAATTTAAAAAGAAAAAATCATTCCCTAAGTGTCTGGATTAGCAATCTTCTTTCACAGTAATTTAAAATAATAACGGATATTAGTCTAAGTCAAGTTTGAAATAAAGGCTCCAACTAAAAAGCCTTCTAAGTCAACTTAGAAGGCTTTTAAAATTTTAATTATGTCAGTTTATTTTACAATCAGTTTTTCAACAGAGCGGGTTCCATTATTTTCTAGTTCAATTAAGTAAACCCCCTTAGAGGCATTCTGTAATTGAACATTTGTAGAAGTGCCTACGTTGTTCAAAGATATTTTTTGTATTAATTTACCGTTCATATCATACACTTTTCCTTTAGCGTTTGCATCCATTGTTCCAGAAAAGTTAATAGTAAAATTACCATTACTAGGGTTGGGATGAATTGAAAAATCAGAAGTCACTTCTTCCGATATAGACAGATTTTCTCCACAAAATTCAATGTACCAACTATTTAGAGTTCCTGTGTCTTGGTTCCAGAAATCTTGTACTTCAAGTCTCCATTGGCCTTGAGTGTTAGTTCCTGTAAATACAGATAATTCACCTTCTGAAGGAGAAAATATACCAGCTAACGGATTTGAACAGTTACTAGGAATTGAGGCTGCTTCATCATCAAATAGAGCATTTATTCCATTTTCATTATTACAGTCTCTATCAAAAAGAATTACTTCTTCTCCGTTAGGACCTTTTAAAGTTATTACTAAATCATTTATGTAGGTGTGCTCTATATCAACACCAACTCTTACACGTTCAATTGTTTCATCAACAAAAAGCTGAATATTTGAACTTGCTACAGCACCCGGTTCATTATTACCAACGCCGTCTGGTATGTCAACTGAGTTATTGTTTTCAAAGGAAGAACATTCAAAATCAAATGGATCATTTATGCTAAAAATAGATGATAATGCATAAAATATATGATCTGTTCCTTGAATTAAAAGCACTGCACTTTCAGAATCTATGTCTTCTGGAACGCTGTAGGTATAACTACCATCGTTAGGAACTGCACTAGCAATTTCCTCAAAATTTTGACCTCCATCTAATGAAAGCAAAATGTCAACTTCGGTAGCATTTATACCATTTGCATTAGTTCCTGCAACATTCCATGTTATTTCTTCATCATTTCCTTTTACAAAACCAAGGAAAGGGAGAGGGCTTGTAACTTCAAATGGACCTACATTAGCTACATTAACTTCTACAGTTTCTGAGGCAGATTGACCACCAATTGGATTATTGTCCCTAACTATTACCCCAAAATTCATAGTTCTTGCTACATCAGGAATAACCTCCCAGGTGGTTGATAAATTTCCAGATAAAACTGTTGGGAATCTAGGGAAATAGCGTCTAGACTCCTCCGTACTAGGAAAAGATTTAAACTTAGGTCCAAATGCAGAGTTAGATTGAGGGGGTTGTGGTGCAACCTGATTGTCTAGTTGTTCCCAATTGTAAGTCAAATCATCATCCTGTGCATCAGTTGCTTCTACGTCTAAGAAAAAAGCAGTTCCAAAGGGTATAGTATAGGTGGTTTCAGGAAGCGTAATAGTTGGTGCAGTATTGGTAATGCTTATTTCTTCAGCGCAATTTCCACTAAATCCTGTGATTGTGTTTTCAATTTGGAAAATACTAATATAGTGGAAGTGGTCATCACTGCTATTTTGAACATTAGGGGGACAAATTCCTGCATATCCCATTATAGTATTTCCACTACCTGGTTCCATTGCAGTTCCAATAGTTCTTTGGCAGTTGTTGTTTTGTGTGTGAGTTGCTCCAAATTGGTGTCCGATTTCATGCGCCACATAATCTATATCAAAAGAATCCCCAACAGGTGCCGGTAAGCCTGTAACACCTTGTGCTTTCTGACTATCATTACATACGCTTCCAAGTGCGGCAACGCCCCCGCCGCCTGTATAAAATACATGGCCAATATCATAGTTTGAAGAGCCAATTATATTATCTAATTGTGTTTGATTTTGATTTAACATCGAACCAATATTAGATGAATTATAGGGATCCTGAAAAGAACTTAACTGAATTAAACTTTCATTATTACTAACGAACTCTAAAGTCACAGAAAAATCTCTTTCATAAACTTGATTTACACGATCTATAGTAACTGTCATAGCAGCTTGAACGGCCTCAAGTCTTTCATTAATTGGTGCTGAGCCTGGAATTCCTGCTTCGCTTAAATGAAAATTTGAATACTGGTGAGTACAAGCCACCGCTAATCTGTATTTTCTTAACTTTTCATCATTGATTAGATTGGTGGCTATTGATTTTGACATAAGCTTGTCAAAATCAATATCAACATCTTCATGACCTGTAACTTCACAAATACCTCTAGTTTCATCTTCTCTACTTGTGTAGGACTTGTCAAAAACCATATAATAATTTCCGTCCTTTGTAAGTGGATTAATGTAGGTTGAACCAGATGGACTTGTAATATATCCATAAAATCCTTGTGGTGTTGTTGTTATTCTAATATTGGTTGCCTTTTGATTTAGATTTTTTCCTACATAAGTTTTGATGTTAGGAAATTGCTCTTTTAGTTCATCAGAAAACGAACTTGCTTCATAAATTTCATAAGTATGTAAATTTCCTTGGGCATCTGGAAAAACAGCTTTTACAGTGGTTTCTATTCCTTCAAATCTGTTCGGTGCAGAAGATAGAAAAAAAGAAAGCCCATCTTTGTCAAGCTGAAAAGTTTTGTGCTTTTTTACTTTTGAATTGTAATCTATTAAATCTTTGTGTAAATCGCTCGGACTAGATTCAGAAAAGAAATTTCTACTTTGACCAAAACTAATTGCAGTGATTAAGATTGAGAACAATAATATTTTTAACTTCATGAAAAACTTATTTAAATTTTCCTCAAAATAAGCAATAATTATTGATAATTCATAATCTTTGCTTTATAAAATATATATAAACTATGAAAAAAGGAATTTTTATTGCCATGTTTTTTATGGTCATTGGTGCTTTTGCTCAATTACAAACTCCGCAACCATCTACCTCAACTAAAATTGTTCAAACAATTGGTTTGACACAGTTTCAACTAGAGTATGCCCGACCTTCTGCAAAAGATAGAACAGTGTTTGGTAATCTAGTACCTTATGGAAAAAAATGGCGAACTGGAGCCAACTTCAATACGCTTATTGAATTTGATGACGATATTGTTTTTGGTGGACAAGAGGTGAAAGCAGGGAAATACGCTGTTTTTTCTAAGCCTAAACCTGACCAATGGAAAGTTTATTTGTACAGCGATACCGAGAATTGGGGTTTGCCAGAAGAATGGGAGGAAGATAAAATTGTTGCTGTAGCTCAAGTTGAACGACAAAAAATTGAACATTTTACAGAAACATTTAGCATCAGTTTTAACTCGATTACACCTCATACTGCTCATTTACAGATTGAATGGGAAAATACACTAGTAGAAATTCCAATAGAAGTACCCACCGATTCAAAAGTGGAAGCCTCTATTAAGGAGGTGATGGCTAATGAGCCTGAAGCTAGAGACTACTACCAAGCGGCTGCTTATTACTATGAGATTAAGAAAGACATTAATCAAGCCAAAGATTGGATCGATACTGCCATGAAGCAAATGGATGAAAAGCCCTTCTGGATGTTGCGTTTGCAATCTTTGATTCACGCCGAGGCTGGAAATCAAAAATCAGCAATTAAATTGGCTAAGGAATCTTTGAAAGCCGCTGAAAAAGCAGGGAACGATGATTACATTAAAATGAATAAAGATTCATTAAAAGAGTGGGGCGCATAGGCGTTTTTGATTGACAATTCATAAAAGTTTCAAGCCTACGAGACCAAGTAAGCTTGAAACTTTTTTTAAATTTAAATGATGAAAATTCTTGCCATTTCTGGATCTGCTAGTCGTTTGAGCAGTAATTATTACTTGCTTCAAGCTATTGCTAATTTATGGAAAGACCAAGCCGAAGTTGAGGTTATTGAAGGCTTGGAAGAGCTAAGTCTTTTTTCGCCAAAAAAACTTGAAACTTGCTTAACCAATGAAATTAAGTTGATAAAGGAAAAAATTTCAACAGCCGATTTAGTTATGTTTGCTACGCCAGAATACAGTCATAATATCCCTGCTTGTTTAAAAAACCTTCTAGAGTGGTGTACGGCCTCTGGTGAATTTCATCAGAAAAAAGTAATACCTATTACCTTCACGCCTCACGAACCAAGAGGTACATACGCTATGCAATCGCTTTTAATGAGTTTACAAGCTCTAAAGGCGCGTATTTTAGTTCAAGTGGCTTTGTATAAAACAGAGGTTAATATTGATTCTCAAGCAATTAATTTACCTGAAGAAATTCAAGACTTGTTTTTAGAGGCCCTAAAAATGAGTAAATAAATGTGTGAGTAGGCAAAAAGCTTTTTAAGCAAACAAGAGGCTTAATTGAATACACTTGAATTAACGCACTGTTTTTTTTTGGAAGATGAACAGCGTTAGGGATTGCAGTGAAAATCCCGCAGTAGGGATAGCTTTTACTTATTTAATCTATTTGAACTATGAATTGATTGTTTTTTTTTGCTAGGTTTAAGCGACCTTAGAAGCTTTAAGCAAGCCTAAAAAAAGAGCTATAACTGCGAGGAATTGAAACGTAAAGCCCGCTTGAACGCCCAAATTTATAGGCTTTATAGTAGTCTTTTTATTTTTTAGAAATAAATTTCTCATTTTCAAGAAAAAGCTTACTTTTGCACCTCATTAAAAATGTAGAAATATGAATCATTATGAAACTGTTTTCATTTTGAATCCCGTTTTATCTGAAGATCAGATAAAGGAAACAGTAAAGAAGTATGAAGATTTCCTTGTTTCAAAGGGTGCCAAAATGGTAAACAAAGAAAATTGGGGCTTGAAAAAATTAGCTTACCCAATTCAGCACAAGAAGAGTGGTTTTTACCATTTGTTAGAGTTCCAAGTAGATGGAAATGCTATTGATGAGTTTGAGGTAATGTTTAGACGTGATGAGCGTGTTATGCGTTATTTAACTGTTAAGTTAGACCGTGATGCTGTAGATTGGGCAAGAGAAAGAGAAAGTAGAATTAAATCAAGCAAGAAGTAATTATGGCAACAATTGAAGAACAATCAAAAGGGAAAAATGATGGCCAGATTAGATATCTAACTCCTTTAGATATTGAAACAAAATCTAAAAAGCGTTATTGCCGTTTTAAAAGAGCTGGAATTAAGTATATAGACTACAAAAATCCAGATTTTTTAATGGAATTTGTGAACGAGCAAGGTAAAATTTTACCAAGAAGACTAACAGGAACTTCTTTAAAGTATCAAAGAAAAGTTTCTAAGGCAATTAAAAGAGCTCGCCACTTAGCATTAATGCCATACGTTGGTGATTTATTAAAATAAAAGGCAAATAATTATGGAAGTTATATTAAAAAAAGACGTTGAGAAATTAGGATTTGCCGATGATATTGTTGAGGTTAAAAATGGTTACGGACGTAACTACTTAATCCCACAAAAACTTGCTGTTTTAGCAACTCCTTCTGCTAGAAAAGTCTTGGCTGAAAACCTAAAACAACGTGCTCATAAAGAAGCTAAAATTATTGATGATGCTAAGCAAAAAGCTGAAGCTCTTAATAAAATTGAAGGCTTGAAAATTACTGCAAAGGCAGGTAAAGACGATAAGTTATTTGGTAGTATTACTACGCAAGACCTAAGTGATGCTCTAGCTAAAGAAAATGTTGAAGTAGATAAGAAGTTTATTAACATTTTTGGAGGTAATATCAAGCGTTTAGGTCAATATGAAGCAAAAATTCGTTTTCATAGAGAAGTGGTAGCTGATTTTACTTTTGATGTAATAGGCGAAGCTTAACGAATTTGTAATTGAATATAAAGCCTACTCATTGAGTGGGCTTTTTTTATAGGTTTAATCTAACTAAAATTTCATCTTTGCAGCTAATTTTGAAAAGATGTTAATCTGATTTTTGCCTATTTTATTGAATTATAATAATTTAGTTTTAAATTAAAATTTATTTACTTTAGTTATGAAGTACGAACGTTTAACTCGCGAGCAACTAGAAGAATTACACGAAGAATTTTCACGATTTTTGGCTTCTCAGCAAATTACAAAAGATGAGTGGGACAAAATTAAAACAGAAAAACCTCAAGTGGCTGAAGAAGAATTAGACTTGTTTAGTGATTTGGTTTGGGAAGGGGTACTTAATAAAGTTGAATACCTAGAGCATTTCTCTCCGCAACAAATTTTCATGTTTCATTTTCAAAAAGACGTAATAGACCTTATTGGTGTTAAATTAGATAATCAAGCCGTAGATCTACAAACTACTGAAGGCTACAATTGGTTGAGAGATAATTTGATGAATGATGATGTTGATTTATATACCTCACAAAAACCTATCACTGAAGACAGAAACAAAGATATATTTGCACTTGTAAAACAAGGAGCAAGAATAACTAAAGGTGACTTATACAAGTATTTTTATAAAATTGTTAAGGCTAGTAAATAAACTCTATTTTTTCTATTAATTTTACACAAATTTTGAATTCATGGCTACTAAACCAATTTTACCTAAAGGAACCCGAGATTTTTCACCCCTAGAAGTTGAACGTAGAGATTATATTAAATCTGTAATTACTCAAAATTTTAAAAAGTATGGTTTTCAAGCTATTGAAACTCCCTCATTTGAAAATAATTCTACCTTATTGGGTAAATACGGTGAGGAAGGCGACCGACTTATCTTCAAGCTGTTGAATTCGGGTGATTTTTTGAAAAAAACTAATCCTGAAGATTATAAAAACCAAGACATTCAAAAACTGGGTCTTCAAATCACTGAAAAATCTCTGCGTTATGATTTAACCGTCCCCTTTGCAAGGTATGTAGTGATGCATCAAAATGAAATTGAATTTCCTTTTAAGCGTTACCAAATTCAACCTGTTTGGCGTGCTGACCGGCCTCAAAAAGGACGTTACCGAGAGTTTTATCAATGTGATGCAGATGTTGTTGGAAGTAAGAGTCTTTTGCAAGAAGTTGATTTTATTCATCTTTACGACGATGTTTTTGCTGATCTCAGAATTGAAGGGGTAAAAATTCAAGTGAATAATCGGAAGATTTTATCAGGGATTGCTGAAATTATTGGAGCTACAGACCAATTAATTGATTTTACAGTTGCTTTAGATAAATTAGATAAAATAGGAAGAAAAGGAGTAGAGGAGGAGATGTTGGCCAAAGGAATTACTCAAGAGGCTATTAACCAGCTTTCTCCCATTTTTGAAGCAACAGGCGCTTTTGAAGATCAGTTGCGAATTTTGAGCGATTTATTATCCAATTCAGCTATTGGAAAACAAGGGATTGAAGAACTTCGATTCATAGCTCAAGCTATCGAAAATATGCCCTTAAAATCTGCTAGCTTAAACTTGAATATTACGTTAGCTCGTGGGCTTGATTATTATACAGGATGCATTTTTGAAGTTGCTGCGCCTGATGAAATTCAACTCGGTAGCATTGGTGGCGGTGGAAGATATGACGACTTAACTAGCATATTTGGAATGAAAGATGTTTCTGGTGTGGGTATTTCTTTTGGTTTAGACCGAATATATCTAGTATTAGAACAACTTGATTTATTCCCCAAAAGTTTAGCAGTGACTAGTCAAGCATTGTTTATCAACTTTGGAGAAAAAGAAGCGTTGTACTGCATGCAAGCTATTTACGAATTACGTGCTAAGAATATAGCTGTTGAATTATATCCTGATTCGGCTAAAATGAAAAAACAGATGAATTATGCCAATAAACGTAATTTTCCTTATGTAGTTTTGGTTGGTGATTCTGAAATCCAAGCAAAAAAATTCACCTTGAAGAACATGAAAACAGGTGAGCAACAACAACTAAGTTTTGATGAATTAGCTAAGCAGATGGTCTAGTTTTTAGTTAAAGTTAAGCATTTGTTACTGGTGTATTTTGCGATCAGGTTGATACTTCTTTCATGGCTTTGGCTTTTAGAAGACATTCTTCATATTCATTTTCAGGAATTGATGCTGCTGTAATCGCGCTTCCAACAGCATACGAAACAGCATTGCTTTTTGAATTATACAGAATACTTCTGATGACCACATTAAAGTCAAAATTTCCATCAGGGTCAAAATAGCCAATACTTCCGCTGTATAATCCTCGTTGAAAAGATTCTAGCTCTTCCATAATTTGCATAGCTGCAATTTTTGGTGCTCCAGTCATGCTTCCCATAGGGAAAGTAGTTTTTAGTAATTCTACAGGAGAAAATTCAGCTTTTGGTTTTGAGGTGATGGTGGAAATCATTTGATGAACTTGTTCAAATGAATATATTTTGCACAACTCTTCCACTTTTACCGATGCTTTTGAAGCTGTTTTAGAAAGATCGTTTCTTACTAAATCAACAATCATAATGTTTTCAGACTTCTCCTTAGGGTCATTTTCTAATTGACGCTTTAATAATTGGTCTTCTTCAAAATTTTTTCCTCTTTTTGCAGTTCCTTTTATAGGTTGAGAAATTAACAAACCATGATTATATTTTAAATACCTTTCTGGGCTTGCACATAGGGCATGAAAATTTTCAAACCTTAAATAACAAGCCTGTGGAGGTTTAGAAATAGAATTCAGTTTTAAGTAGGTGGCTAACGGATTTATTTGCACATTAGTAGCATAAAAATCCA
>SL_7KL_010_BRINEDRAFT_10000671_pt1 | contig 16265 bp, 20 predicted proteins | sample SodLak_010_BRINE_FD_10663 | JGI IMG/M metagenome (IMG submission 10663)
GAGACGTTTGCAATGATGCTTGCGTTGATGGGCTACATGGCCGTGATTTTCCAGATCCCGCTATTCATCATGCTTGCAATTATGATGGGCCTTGTGACGCGAAAATGGCTCGAAGACAAACGGCTCATCTTCTGGGGGTTGTTCGTGGGAGTTGCATTCACGTTCACTGCTGTCGATCCAACAGGAATGGCACCAATCATTATCGCATTAACGATGATTGCCCTCTTTGAGATCACGCTCGCGCTCCTTCGGTGGACCGGGAATTAGCCGATAGAGCGATCAGTCTGTCTTTGTCTCCCCCTCGTTTTCAAACCGATCGTACAGATCGGCTTCATCGACACGAAATTTGTAGGCAGGCCGATCGTCGATACAGATATACGGAACCCGCTCACCGTACTCCGATTGGAGCGCTGGGTCCGTGTCAACATCAATTTCGGTGAGCGAGATGTCAGTGTTTGTGTCGTCGCTGATCCGCTCGATCGTCTGTTTGGCCTCATCACACAGGTGACAGTTCTCTCGCGAGTATATTGTGATCGATACAGGCTCGGTGCTCATACGCAATCTATCGTCGGTAGAGCAAAGATTACACCGATATCATGAGAAGACAGTGTATGGCGACGATCGTGCTAGTTCGACACGGAGAGACAACATGGAACGCAGACGGACGAGTTCAGGGATGGGCACCAGTCCCGCTGAGCGGTCGCGGCCATGAACAAGCAACCACGCTTGCAACAGCGCTTGCCGAACGATACAGCGTCGATCGGCTCATCAGTTCGGATTTACGACGAACGCTCGAAACAGCAAGACCGATCGCCCGTGAAACAGGCGTTGCGGTTGAGCCAGATTCCGCATGGCGTGAACGGGATTTTGGGTCGTTACAAGGACTTGATTATCGGGCGTTATTTCTGGGTTATCCGGAGTTTGCGTTGACAGAGGTGGGCTATACGGCAGCAACAGCTCGGCCGGAGAGCGGTGAGAGTTTACTGGACCAACGTACGCGTGTGTTGGCTGCGTTCGATCGGCTTGTGGACTCTCTTAGTGAAGATGAAACAGTAGTTGTCGTGACGCATGGCGGAACGCTGTACCTGATTATGGGATGGCTCAAAGGATTAGATATTATTGCAAGTGTAATAGAACAGGAGCAAGGGAACTGTTCGATTAATGAATTAGTTGTTGCGGTGGGGACTGGCACAGTGTCAATTGTTTCTGAGAATATGATTAAATAATAGGCTAATCTTGCTCATCAAAAAAAGGAGGATCAGAAAGATTGGATGTTGACGAGGCAGATATATTCTCCATTACAGATGCGTTAATTTCTGAAGGGGACATATCAATTGGTGAGAGTTGCCATTGGCTATTGAAATTGAGTAATAAATTGGATTCTTTGAAAAGTTTTGAAAGATCCGAAGCAGAAAATGTGATCTGTTCGTTAATATCTGAACCAAACAAATAAAAAATGTTTTCAAGCTGCTCGCTTTCCGATAGTGCAACCATACCCAATCGATTTAATGCAGTAAGCCACGCGCTTCGTTTTATTTGATACATATTTGAACGTTCTAACCGTATTTTTAATACATCAAGTGTAGAGCGCGTTTCAAGTGTAGTAACTTCAGCTGTTGGATCACCGTAGTACCGAATATTAGAGTCATGGTCAAAAGCCCCAACAGAGAGGCTATGATAGAACGAAGTGCCATTCTGAAGTAATGAGATAATTTTAGTACACTCACGTACTGAAAATGAATGCTTGGAAGTAGCGACCGAGACAGCTCCTGCAGAAAGCAGTACAAATAAAGAAGGGAGATGATGGTCTACACTGGTAACAAAAATTATATGAGAGCTCTGTACAGATTCGACATGATTTAAATTAAGCATCCCATCGGCGCAAGAAATACAACCATCAGAAAACGGCAAATCGATATATAAAAAATCAGCACCGTTGGTGAGAATCTGCGTAAGTTGTTCAATTGTTGGCTCGGTATGAAGTACAATCCGGTCTGCCGCCGTACCAGTAGGTGAACTAATTGCATCATTTTGGATCGCCGTCTGAAGTTGTTCTCTGATTTCAGAACGGTTAGTAACGATTTCAAAAGTCACATCCTGAGCTGCTGGAACCGTATTTATAATCTGATTTTCAAATGCATCTTCCGAAAGCCATACATTTTCTGGCTGGGAAGGAGCAGTGGTAACCCCAGTAATTGTAGACGGTGAATACTGTTTATTGGTATCAAAACCAGATGAAGTTTGAATCTTAGCCAATGAATGACAGAGATGAGGAAGCAAATGCACATCATCGAAAGAGGGTCTTAATGTAGCGGTCAGGGGCCACTGGGGAATGTAGGGTTCAATATCCTTGTAAGAGACCTCGAGGTATTCCATTAATTGCTCGGAGAGTGAGAGCGTATAGAGGTTTGGCGGATAATATGGAAGGATTGATCCAAGCGCCTCATATTCATATCGAGGGACCGAATAGTATCCACCAACGCGTGTAAGCGTGTCCAGGAAAAAACACTTTTCGAGGAGTTGTCCAGCACGTTTGCTAAGAGATTCTGAGTCTGTCTCGAGCGGTTCCTCATAACCGTTTTCGAGAATGAGTCTCGGACGACTGCCAACAGAAACGTTTGCACCTAAATAGTATACAAGTGGCACAGTTTCGTATATTGAATCATATGTTGGAGGAATCGATATTGTGATTCCGGTGTCAGGTCGCGTGAGACAATCCGGAACGGAGTATTCTTCTCCATGTGCAATCCTCGGCGGATAACCGCGAAGGGTTGGCCATGAACGTTCTGACGAGAATTCTTTTATTGATGATCCCAGATATGAAATTGCATCTATTACGTGATGTGGATCATCAGGAACCGTGATTTCAGCCTCAGGACGAGCATGAGAAGACCGAGCACCGATGAAAACAAGTGTTGGTGAATTGAATGAAAGAGTGAGGGGTGTTGTAAAATTAGATTCGTCAGAATAAATGCCGATGAAAGAGGCGTCAATTATTCTAACAAATATTTTAAAACCACTTTCAATATCGATAGTGTACGTTCCTGTAGAAAATTCACGAGGAGTAGCATTAAATCCACCAAGGTCATCTCCAGATTCGTTTCTAATGCGTATTCCAGTCCGGCAGTAAATTTGTAATTGGGATACCTCAAACGAGATCGCATCATCAACAGGGAACAAAAACCGATCGGTCAGCGCAGGTTGGACCGTGGATAATCCGTCAGCGTCCACCTGTAATGAGCCGCCGCCAAGTGTATCCTTGATTGTGACAGTACTGTCAGAGATAGAAAATGTAACGCGATCAGATCCCGCACCCGTATCGTTCACAGGGAGTAAAATACAGCAACCTATTTGACTGTGTTGGAGTGATTCATTTACTGACAATACTCACTATACAGAGGAATCACGCTCAGTGTGTTGGATACTCTTGGGAAAACACGTTATCGATTGCCTCTTGCTCACTATATGCATCGTTTGCAGGGCTTACGCTACCGGTCTCGTATCCATGCAGATCGAGTGTAACATGATCGAAGCCGACCTTAGAAAGGTGTTCTCTTGCAGCATCAACAAAGTCCGGGTTGAGCGCGGCGGCGAACTCCTCGCGAGCAATTTCAATGCGAGCGAGACCATCATGATCTCGGACACGGAACTGAGAGAACCCCCACGTCCGAAGGATGCGCTCTGCTTTCTCAACACGGGAGAGCCGCTCTTTTGTAACGGAGAGTCCGGTTGGAATACGAGAAGAGAGACATGCCATCGATGGTTTGTCCGCAACAGACAGCGCGTACTCGTCCGCGATTTCTCGCACTTCGTCTTTCGAGATATTGTGTTCAAGCAGGGGTGACCGTATCTCAAGTTCTTCAACAGCACGAAGCCCGGGTCTGTGGCCTTCACCCGGGTCAGATGCATTAGTACCATCACAAACCGTCTCAATACCGAGATCGTGAGCGGCGTCATACATTTTTCCGAGCCGCATTGTTCGGCAGTGGTAACACCGATCGGCGTCATTCACGACGAAGTCCGGATTTTCTAATTCAGAAAACTCGACAATCTCGTGTGAGATACCAATTTCCGCTGCGACGGATACTGCATCTTCCAGTTCTGCTTCTGGGAGCGTCTCGCTTTTTGCAGTGCACGCAACGGCATTGTCCCCGAGTACGTCGTGTGCCAGTGCAGCAACCACACTTGAGTCAACACCGCCCGAAAATGCGATGAGAACTCCGTCCCGATCGGCAAGATCCTCGCGTACGGCGGCTGCTTTCTCGGTGGCGTTCATGCCCGTCGTTGGTGGGCGGATGAGAAAAGCGCATTGTATAGCTGTGCAAACTGTGAGATACCCACAAGCTTTTGGGGATACCCCGAACTACTCAGAATCGAATGGAACTCGAATCGATCCCCGGGATTGGATCGAAAACCGCAGACGCACTTGCCGCAGTAGACGATCCGGAAACGATTATTGAGACAGGGGATGTCCTTGCACTCTCTCGCGTCCGTGGCATTTCTGAAGGCCGGGCAGCACTCATTGCGCGTGGAGCAATTAGACGACGGCATGACGACCCGGGTGGATTTCTTGCGACCGATCGGGCAAAATCACTGTACGGTGATGCGCTCTCACTGCTCCAAGAGCGAGCGGTGACGCGCTACGGTAAAAAGCGATTAGAGACCTTCTATCCCAGTGGCGTACAGTCCCGAATTGACGAAGCACAGGCAATCGTTGAGACAGCGATGGAACGTGAGCCATCGGACGCAGTCCGAGACGCGTTACAGGGTGTAGAGCCGTTAGCCGACCCGACAGGGCTTCGTATCCGCGATCGATGTCTAGCAACGGGTGATGGTGAGCGGTATGCCGAAGCAAAGCGGCGCTATCCGGAGATATCCGTTGAAACAGCGGAGGATGCACGATCGATCGACGACGAGCTTGCTCGGTCATACTCGACGGTCATCGTCCTTGATGAGCAGTTTGCAGGGCTTGATTGGAGCGGTGATGTGACGGTCGAGCCAGCAGCGCTTGACCAACCCGAACTTGTTGCACCAGAGCGACTCTTAGCATTTTTTGCAGTCAACCGCAGTCGATTGGAAGCCGCAGCAGCAGTACATCGGATCACGGGAATGGAGCCGGCGTGTGATCTCGAAACACTCGCAGATGTGCTTTCTCGAGTACATGATGACGGGACGATCGTCGGAGATGAAGAACTGACGCGATTGAATGTGGCTGTCGATGATCTTGATGCGGCAGTAGGAACCGCAACCACGGTTGCAGACAATCATCTCCGAGATGCGATCAAAAAGCAAGACGTCACAATACAAGGCCAAGATTTCCTCTCCCTAGTCGAACAGGGTGCACGAGTCGATTCGCTGCTTGCACGAGAGCTGTCTGATGAGTATGATGCTGCAATTGAAAAGGCACGCTATGAGTTGGTAACAGCCTTACAGTTGGATGAGGGTGAGGCTGAGTTCGTAGAACAGATCTTTGGCGGCGAACCAACGTTCCCAGTTACCTATCGTGAAGATGCCGTCAGTCGGTTCCGAACAGAATTAACAGCAGAGCGCGATCGTCGGGCGAACAAACTCAAAGCGACGCTTGCAGCGGAACTCGCGACGCTTCAAGAGCCAGTAGAGGAGCTTGTCAGGGCGGCACTTGAGATCGATGTTGAGCAGGCAATTGCAACGTTTGCGCGCGACTATGATTGCGTTCTTCCAACGGTAACAGCGACCGGTGGATTCACAATTGAAGCAGGTAGATCACCACTGCTTGATGTCGAATTTACCAATGTCGAGCCGGTTGATTACAGTGTGTCCGGCGTAACACTCCTTTCTGGCGTTAATTCAGGTGGAAAGACATCGACACTTGATTTGGTCGGCTTGGTTGTGATCTTTGCGCACATGGGGATGCCAGTACCCGCAGCGCGAGCAGAGATCCAACGGTTCAGCGAACTACACTACTACGCAAAATCACAAGGNACACTAGATGCAGGCGCTTTCGAATCAACACTTCGTGACTTTGGCTCGTTGGTTGATGGTGCAGACGGGCGGCTCGTACTTGTTGATGAACTGGAAAGTATTACTGAGCCCGGTGCATCTGCAAAAATAATTGCGGGGATTCTTGAGGCACTCACCGAGACAGATACGACNGCGGTGTTTGTCTCCCACCTTGCGGGGGAGATACAGGATGCAGCAGCAGTATCAATCGCCGTCGATGGAATCCGCGCAAAAGGGCTGGTTGATGGAGAGCTACAGGTCGACCGATCGCCGAAGAAGGATCATTTAGCGCGATCGACACCGGAGCTCATTGTCGAGAAACTTGCTGGAGAGGCGAAGGATAGCAGATTCTATGAANCGTTATTAGAGAAGTTCTAACCATGATTCTGGAGTGAGTTAGGAGATCATGTGTTTGGCTGACGCGGCTAAGACGGGATGGACAGGATTTTAAGCCGGCCGCGGGTAGGATATCCCACTATGGGTAAAAAATCGAAGGCCAAAAAGAAACGTCTGGCAAAACTCGAGCGTCAGAACACGCGTGTCCCAACGTGGGTCATGCTCAAGACCGACATGAAGGTAACACGAAATCCAAAACGGCGTAACTGGCGGCAAAGCGACACTGACGAGTAAGAACAATGAGTACAAGCGACTTCGAAGAACGTGTTGTAACGGTTCCGCTTCGNGACGCAAAAAAGAAGCCAATCCAACAGCGCGCAGACGCAGCAATGAGAATTATCCGCGAACATCTCGCGAAACACTTCTCCGTTGAGGAGGGCGACGTCCGCCTTGATCCATCGATCAACGAGGCAGTTTGGGAACGCGGCCGTCAGAACCCGCCAAGCAAACTCCGTGTCCGTGCGGCACGGTTCGTTGAGGACGGCGAAGCAGTCGTCGAAGCAGAATCTGCATAAATTAAATCGTGTTACGTGCTTCCGTTTCCGGTTCATCGTACGTCGGTGTGTTTGCTCGGACAACCAACGACTGTCTACTCGTCCGGCGGGACATTGATGACGAGGTAATCGAGGAGATGGCCGACGAGCTTTCGGTCGATGCAGTCCCAACAACGATCGGTGGCTCCGGAACAGTCGGGGCGTTAGCCGTCGGTAACGAAAATGGCCTCCTCGTCTCCAGTCGCGTCGCGTCGACCGAGATAGAGACAATCGAGGATGAAACGGGACTTGAGGTGCACGAACTCCCCGGGAGAATCAACGCAGCAGGAAACGTCGTGCTTGCGAATGATTACGGCGCATATGTCCATCCAGACCTGACGCGGGAAGCAGTCCTGACAGTGAAGAATGCACTCGATGTCCCAGTGCTCCGAGGAGATATTGGCGATGTAAAGACGGTTGGAACCGCTGCAGTCGCTACAAACAGCGGTGTGCTATGCCATCCGAAAGCCCGAGAACCAGAGCTTGAGGCTCTTGAAGAGCATCTTGATGTGTACGCCGATCTTGGAACAATCAACTACGGTGGGCCACTGATTGGCTCTGGGTTAGTTGCAAACGACAACGGCTATATTGTTGGCCAAGATACGACAGGCCCTGAGCTTGGTCGGATCGAAGATACACTCGGCTACCTCGAGTAGTCTACCGCTTTTTTGATGGACGTCTACGGATGTGAATAGCTTTCACACCAGCACAGAGTAGGAAGATACTTCCCGCTCTGTACCCCATTTGCCGTACATGAGTCAATTTACAGTCAACGGAAAGTTCCAAGCCCGTGGTGGGTTCCAGGAATTCACGAAAGAGATCGAAGCAGTAAACGAAAACGTTGCAAAAGAGCACGTGCTTTCGCAGATCGGAAGTGAGCACGGTCTCAAACGAACCCAGATCGAAATAACGGGTGTGTCCGCAGCATGATGGGTGGCGGTGGTCAACAGCAGCTTCAACAGTTGTCCCAAGAGCTGCAAGCGATCGACGCCGAAATCGAAGAGTTGCAAACAGACATTGAGGGCCTCCGTACCGAGCAGTCGGAGATCGACGAGGCAGTCGAAGCGATCAACACCCTCGAAAGCGGCTCAACCGTGCAGGTGCCGCTTGGCGGTGGCGCATACGTCCGCGCAGAAGTCGATGACATTGACGAGATTGTCGTGAGCCTCGGTGGCGGCTACGCTGCAGAGCAGGCCCAAGGTGGTGCGATCGAAACGCTCCATCGGAAACAGGATGCGCTGGACGATCGGATCGCAGATGTTGAATCCGAGATTGACGAGCTCGAGCAGGAGAGCGCACAGATCGAACAGCAGGCCCAACAGATGCAACAGCAGATGCAGCAACAGCAGATGCAGCAGATGCAACAGCTACAGGAAGACCAGGACGAGTAAACCGTGTTTGACGGACTGAAAGACAAGCTGAACAAGTTCCGGAAGAACGTTGAGGAGACGGCAGAAGAGAAATCTGAAGCCGAAGTCGAAGCCGGATCTGAGACCGAATCTGAACCAAAAACAGAGCCAGCGCTGGAGCCAGAAGCGGATGAACCCGTAGACGCTACGGCAGAACCAGCCACTGAAACTGGAAAGACAGGATCTGGGTCAGAACCGGCGTCTGAGCCAGAGCTGGAACCAGAACCGGCGTCTGAGCCAGAGCTGGAACCAGAACCGGCGTCTGAGCCAACGCAGACGGATGCTGAATCCGGCGACAGTGAAGATAGCTCAGGGCCGAGCGCGTTCAAGCGCGCGGCAGCGTTTGCAACTGGGAAGATCATCATCGAGGAAGAGGATCTCGAAGACCCGCTCTGGGAGCTTGAGATGGCACTCATTCAAAGCGACGTTGAGATGAGTGTTGCAGAGGAGATGCTTGAGACAATCCGTGAGAAGATGATCGGCGAGACGCGAAAGCAGGTCGACACGACTGGTGAACTCGTCGAAGAGGCGCTCAAGGATGCCTTGTTGGATGTTATCAGCGTCGGACAGTTCGATTTCGATCAGCGCATTGCAGATGCAGACAAACCGGTGACGATCGTGTTCACTGGTGTCAACGGCGTTGGAAAGACAACAAGTATCGCAAAACTCTCAGAATACCTTGGAAACCAAGGCTACTCAGTCGTGCTTGCAAACGGTGATACCTATCGTGCAGGTGCAAACGAGCAGATCAAATCCCATGCAGATAATCTCGGTCGAAAGCTGATCTCTCACGAACAGGGTGGCGATCCAGCAGCAGTGCTGTATGACGGGGTTAAATATGCTGAATCAAACGATATCGATATTGTCCTTGGTGATACAGCAGGACGGCTTCATACGAGCGACGATCTGATGTCTCAGTTGGCAAAAATCGATCGGGTAGTCGATCCGGATATGACGCTGTTTGTCGATGAGGCGGTTGCGGGACAAGACGCAGTCCAGCGAGCCAAGAAGTTCAATGAGGCAGCCGCGATTGATGGCGCAGTACTAACGAAAGCAGATGCAGATTCCTCCGGTGGTGCCGCAATTTCGATCGCATACGTCACTGGAAAACCAATCTTGTTCCTCGGTGTTGGGCAAGACTACAATGATATTGAGCGGTTCGACCCAGAGCTCCTAGTCGAGCGCCTCCTTGGCGACGAGTAATCCCGCTGCGATACTTTTTCAAGCGTATCACGTAGAGTTCGTAGTGACATCTATTCGTGGCCCTGGAGTGTTAGATCCAACCGATCCGCAGTCGCTTGCAGAGCGATCGAATCGGCTCCTTGCGGCAGTTCGAAAGCGCGAAGAGACCGACTGGCTCGTCGACGAGTTGGAAACATACGATCGCGAGACAATTGATGGGCTCACCGATAATCAAGATGCAGCACGAACATTTTGGATCAACATCTACAATGCGTTTGTGCAGCTCGCGCTCCGTGCCGATCGAACGCGATTACATAAAAAGCGGGCATTCTTTGGCGATCGATTCATCACGATCGGCGGTGTTGAGCTGAGTTTAGACGAGATCGAACATGGGATTATCCGGAGTGAGCAGTGGAGCCTTGGGCTCGGCTATCTCGGGTGGCCGTTCTACAGAGATGTTGTTTCGGAGTGGGCACTCGAAACCCGGGACTACAGAATCCACTTTGCGATCAACTGTGGTGCCGTGAGCTGTCCGCCAATCATCGCGTACACGGCGTCTTCGATTGCGGACGAGCTAGACGTCGCAACACGATCGTATCTTGAACAGGAGGTGACGTATGATCCAAAGACAAATGTCGCTCGATTACCACGGCTGTGTCTCTGGTATCGTGGTGACTTCGGTGGCCGATCAGGACTTCAAACAATGCTTGAGCAGTACGATATCGTGCCACCGAACGCAACGCCAACGCTCAGATACAACACGTATGATTGGTCAGTGTCACTCAACCAATTTAAAACAAATAATAAGGTAGATGAAACGGGTCGTTAGACGACGTTGACTGCACCTTTCATTCCAAGCGCTTCGTGCGGCGTACAGAGATAGGTGTATGTGCCTTCGTCATCGAATGTGTGTTCAAAGGTGTGGCCCTCGTCACCAACAAGTTCGCTCTCGAAAGAATCGTCACTGGCAGCAACATTGTGATCGCCACCGTTGCCGGTCCATTCAAAGACGACAGTGGTTCCAGCGTCAATCTCGATCGCTGCAGGGTCGTATAACAGCCCATCATCTCCAGCACCAACAACTACCTCGACAGTGTCCTCTCCAGTGAAATCAAGTGTACCATCATAGTTGTCAACGTCGTCAAACCAGCCATCGTAGTCTGGTTCCTCGTCGACAAGTTCGACGTCCTCTTCACCGTCTCCATTTTCGCTCTCGTCGGCCTCGTCACTGTCACCATTGCCGTTACCGTTGTCGTCAGCATCATCGTCACTAGAGGCACCACGCGGAACGCTCTCTTCGCCGCTTCCAGCTTCACTTGCTGTGCAGCCCGCAAGCGAGAACGTGAGCAATCCTGCACCGGTTAGCTGTAGTACATCTCGTCGATCGAACCGGGATCGGTCAGTCATCAACTGTAGCTATGTCGTCCGCTAATAAATCAGCATATCGAATTCCTATTCGATGAGAGGCCAACGCCCTGGATACCTCGACGGCGGACGAACAAGGCTTTACCAATTCGGCCGCGTAGAAAGACCAAATGGTACTTGACGATCTTGGGAGTTCCCTCCGCGGAACTCTCGACGACCTCCGAGGGAAATCCCGTATCGACAAAGCGGATGTCGACGAGGTCGTTAAACAGATTCAACGATCGCTCTTGCAAGCTGATGTTGATGTAGGCTTGGTGATGGGACTCTCCGACAGCATCAAAGATCGTGCGCTGAATGAAGAACCGGTCGCAGGCACGACCGCACGGGACCAAGTTCTGAAGATTGTCTACGAGGAGATGGTTGGCCTCGTTGGTGACTCAACGGAGATTCCGCTGGAGTCACAGACGATCATGCTTGCAGGATTGCAAGGATCCGGAAAAACGACAACTGCCGCAAAGATCGCATGGTGGTTCTCAAAGAAGGGGCTACGCCCGGCAGTGATCCAGACCGACACCTTCCGTCCTGGCGCATACGATCAGGCAAAGCAGATGTGTGAGCGTGCGGAGGTTGATTTCTACGGCGACCCCGATGGGAATGATCCAGTGGAGATCGCACGGGAGGGACTCGAAGCGACAGCCGATGCAGAGGTTCACATTGTGGACACTGCTGGACGACACGCCTTAGAATCCGATCTCATCGACGAAATTGAGGAGATCGACACTGTCGTTGACCCTGATCTAAGTCTGCTTGTACTGGATGCAGCGATCGGGCAGGGTGCAAAGCAACAGGCCCAAGAGTTCGAAGAGTCGATTGGAGTCGGTGGTGTCATCATCACCAAACTGGACGGAACCGCAAAAGGTGGTGGGGCGCTTACCGCAGTGAACGAGACGGAGTCGTCGATCGCATTCCTCGGAACTGGTGAAACCGTACAGGATATCGAGCGATTCGAGCCAAACGGCTTCATCTCACGGCTGCTTGGAATGGGCGATCTCAAACAGCTCTCTGAGCGTGTAGAGCGAGCCATGGCGGAAACGCAGGCCGAGGATGAAGACTGGGATCCGGAAGATATCATGAAAGGGAGCTTCACGCTCAAAGACATGAAAAAACAGATGGAGGCCATGAACCGAATGGGACCGCTCGATCAGGTCCTCGATATGATCCCTGGATTTGGTGGTGGGATTATGGATCAGCTGCCGGATGACGCCATGGACACCACCCAAGACCGAATGCGCCAGTTCGAGGTCATCATGGACTCGATGACTGACGAAGAGATGGAGAACCCACAATCAGTCACGTCAGCGCAGATTGAGCGGATTGCACGTGGCTCCGGCACTGAGGAAGAAACCGTTCGTGAGCTCTTGAGCCAGCATAAGATGATGGACCAGACGCTCAATCAATTTAAAGGAATGGGCGATGGAGACATGCAGCGGATGATGAAGAAGATGCAAAAAGGCGGTGGCGGCGGTGGTCTTGGCGGAATGGGGCCGTTCGGATAAGCCGCTAAATTGCGTTATTATATGCGGTGACAACGTCAGCGATCGTCTTCCCATCGGCAGGAATTTGTGGGAGTCTCAGTGGTGTCACGCTTGAGACGCCGTCGACAACTGCTGCCCGATCGCTCCATTCCGGGTAGACATTTTTGTAGGTATCCAATTCAGGAAGCCCATCGGGGCCGACCGGTTTTGCAGCCCAATACGTATTCGTAAAATCACCAACGCCATCACCATTAGCCTCAATCGCGGTATCATAGTCTGCAAGCGGCTGTGTCGATCGGAGCGTCGTTTCAGTATCTACACGGGTATTGAGATTCAGCAAGTCAACCGTTGAAAAGAGGTTGTGCTCGACCGCTTCTGTGACAATACGTCTGGTCGCAACTGCGGGTGCACTGTAATCGTTAGTGTTTGGGAAGAAACGCTCGTAATCGTACGCTGAGACTGCGATCGACGGCACGCCAAGAAATGCAGCTTCGACGGCCGCACCAACAGTTCCCGAGTGGCCCATGATATACGAGCCAACGTTCGGACCAACGTTACAGCCAGAAACAACAACGTCGAGTGCATCCGGATTACAGAGTTCTCGGAGGCCAACGGCGGTGCAGTCTGCAGGCGTTCCGCCGATCGCATACCCGAGTTCATGTTCCTCAATGGTTACCGTTGGTTCGCCGTGTCCAATGCCAGTTCTTGATCGACCGACACCGCTCTGATTGGTTGCCGGTGCGACGGCAGTGACATCAGCAATCGTACTCAGTTCATCATACAATGAGGTAAGTCCGGGGCTGTCGATCCCGTCATCGTTCGTCAAGAGAATACGAAGGTCGCTCATACAGCACTGTTTGTGGGGAGTGTAAAAAGCCGATCGAGAGTATTGTTGACACAGTCTCAGTGGAGAGATACGTCGATCGATCGGGTTCGCGGACCGTCACACTCAACGAACAGGACGGATTGCCAGCGACCAAAATCGAGTGAGCCGTTTGTCACAGGGACAGTGGCGCTCTGAGAAAGCAACATAGTTCGAATATGTGCGTCCGCGTTACCATCCAATTCGTCATGTTCCCAGCCGTCAGCTGGAATAAGCTGTTCAATCGCACGCGTGAGATCCCGGAGCAGCCGATGCTCTGACTCGTTGATGATGAGTGCAGCAGTCGTGTGTCGAACAAAGATCGTACAGAGACCCGTATGCTGCTCGGGGAGCGTATTTTCGACATGATCGGTGACATCAATGACTTCGGTTCGATCGGTTGTTTGGACAGTGAACTGCATACAGAGTGTATGGAGACAACCGTCATAGAAATATGGCCAATAACTGAAGAGATCGATGCGCATATGCAATCAGAATTGTAACAGTATGTGTGCAGACAGCTGTCTTGCTTTCGGAGTTTGCAGGAACCCTCGGTGAGGTATTACTCCGAGTCGTACAGATCTCGATCGTTATTTCGATCGCAGTGTATATTGCAAACACCGCAGTCGCATTCGGGCTTGTCGAAAAGATTGCAGGGCTCTCTCGATTCCTGACCGGGCCAGCAAACCTTCCGGATGAGGTTGGAACTGCAATCTTGACAACGACTGCATCGACGACCGCGGGCTATGCGATGTTAGCCGACCTACGCGAATCGGGGTATTTGGATGACACAGCGACGCTTGTTGCAGTGACGATGAACACGTTCTTTGGATTTGCACAACACGTATTCACGTTCTATATTCCCGTACTGATCCCAATTCTTGGTTGGTACGTCGGGGGATTCTATGTTGCAATGCGTGCAGCGATCGCACTTGCAATCACGATTGTCGGAGTCCTCGCGGGGATGGTACTGCTCTCTTCGCAGAACATCAACCCGGATGTCCAACTCGATCCGGACGCGCTTGATTCGGAAGACCAAACAACAAAAGAACGGTTAGTAGCTGCATGGGAACGAACATACCCGACACTGCGACGATTGGTTCCCCGGCTTGTGGTGGTCTATACCGCAGTGACGCTGCTCATCACCTACATTGATGTGCAGTCGGTGACGGCAGTGGCAGACCCGATCGCCAGTCTTGTTGGGCTCCCAGTAGAGGCAGTCGCCGTCATTGCGGTATATACGTTCGATACGACCGCTGGTGCCGCAACGATCGCACCGATGTTAGATGAGATTTTCACACCAGTACAAGCCGTTGCGACGTTGCTACTCGGTGGGATTGTTTCATTTGCAGTATCGACATTTAAGCGGTCTATTCCGTTTCAGTATGGAATTTGGGGCCCGGAGTTCGGAACAAAAGTGATCATCCTGAATACTGTGTTGAAAATCATCTTTATCGGACTGTCTGTGATACTGTTGCTCTCGCTGTAGGTGGAAGGTTGGCGTTACCGGCTGTTTGGATCGATCGGACGTCCATCCTCTGTTGGTGGCGCAATATGGTCAATAAATGATTCAACGTCCGGTTCACGAACAGTAACAGTAACTGTGATATCTCCAAGTTCATCCGGGTTTCCGACCGCAAAGTTGACGACACCTTTGTAGGCGGCTTGTTTTTTGAGTGAGAATGTGAACCCCGCTTCGTCTGCGTGTTTGAAGAACTCTCGCCGAGCAGTATCAAGGATCTCTTGTTCAAAAAGAACATCGGAGAACGCATCGAGACTATGTGTTTCTGCAACGAGTTTGCCAGGGCGGGACTCAACGGTTGCCTTCGGGAATACATGTTGAATCGCATCCGCGACTCGATCGGTTACCTCTGTATCGTTGACCGGGGTTTCAATCCGGACATCAATGCTGTATATCATTGTGTCTCCGTTTGTTGTTCGAACACATCTGCATCGCCATCAAAAATGGCGTTGATCTGGTCATGGAACGCTTCGAGCGTATTCGTATTCTTGATTGTCAGATCGGCATAGTCGATAACGTCGCCCATCCCCAGTTCGAGTTCCCGCTCGTCGCGTGTTCTGAGCTTTTCGAGGTCGCCATCGGATTCATCGCGGCCACGATCACCAAGCCGTTCTGCACGAACATCGAATGGTGCTTCAATGCTCACGAGAAGAAACCCATCGCCGTACTCGGATTCAAAAGCATCAACCTCAACCATCGATCGCAGCCCATCAACGAGAACGGTATCCGCATCCGAGAGTGCCTTGTTAATCATCGGGATTGATCGTTCAGCAATCGCGGCTGGGCCGTTTTCCTCACGAAGTGTCCGTGCCATCTGTCCGTGATGCTCCGCAGGGTCCAGCCCACGGTCTCGGCACGCCTGTCGAATAACGTCGCCCATTGTGATGACCGGAATCCCCCGATCTTCAGCGACCACCGCAGCCTCACCTTTCCCGCTTCCGGGAAGCCCAACGGTTCCAAGTACTCGCATACCGAGCGGTACTTCGAGGACGAACTTAGATGTGCTGTTGTCTGTGTACGGTATGCACCCGATCGAGACAGTCGGCGTGGTTTTGTCGCTTGAGACTGTGGAGTACAGCATGGGACAACGATCGATTTTCATTCGAGCACTGTGGTTTATTTTTGTTGGCTGGTGGGTCACACCGGTCGTCATCAATGTTGCCTGGGTTCTGAACGTCACGGTGATTTTGCTGCCGATCGGGATCAAACTGATCAATCTTGTACCAACCGTGTTGACGCTTGCTGAGCCACGATCGCTCTCGGATGCGACTGCTGGGCGTGGACAGCGATCGCTCATAGTTCGTGCCCTCTATTTCGTATTCATCGGGTGGTGGCTCAGTTTGCTCTGGGCGAACGTGGCCGCGCTGTTGGCACTGACGATTATTGGGCTGCCGATCGCGATCTGGATGCTCAATCGGCTGCCATTCGTGACCTCGTTATATCGGTTTCACGGGTAACGAAATCCCGTAGTACTGTTGGGCG
>SL_7KL_010_BRINEDRAFT_10000672_pt1 | contig 16253 bp, 17 predicted proteins | sample SodLak_010_BRINE_FD_10663 | JGI IMG/M metagenome (IMG submission 10663)
TAGAGCTTTGTAGAAGGTTTTACTTCGCGGGTCGATGGTGTCCATGATACGAACATCGGGATGAAGTGTGGCCGAACGGTCCCCCCCGTCACCCTCNCCNATATGGGAGTGAGTATCCACCAGTCCCGGCATAATTACTTTACCGGAGGCGTCCANGCGAACAGCATTTCCCGGAATAGAGACGGAACCCGCTTCACCTACAGCCTGAATTTTTCCATTTTGCACAACCAACACACCGTTGGATATCACATCTCCCGTAATCGGGATAATCTCCGCACCTTCAAAAACATGCGGTCGATCTTGTGCTTGCAGGCTGACAGCCCACAGGCACAACATCACACATACAGTAAGCAGTTTTCTCATAAATCTGACTTCGTTTGGTTTATGTTAACATGTGGAATTAACATAGTTAAACGGAGCCTGTTTGTAAAAAGAAATATAGAAAGGCTTCAAGCTTCAACGGGCAAGGTTGGAAAGTGTGTGCTACAAAATCAAGAAAGCAGGCTCATTCTTCAGAGGTGTGTTCACGCCGATCCAAATGATCACCGTATCGATTGGCAGTTAGTTCGATACATGTTTACCCACCAACACACCCCTCGCTAAATAAAGCAGGCTGCGCCTCTTTATTTACGCTTTTCCCCTCTCGAGAGGGGAGGATTTTGCAACAGAGCTGTGTGGTTGTCGTCGCGGAGCGGAGCTCCGGACGAGGGAAGGCTCACATCTCAAGACTATTTAACCGCATTTGCAATCTGATCCACATAGTCGAGCTTTTCCCATGTGAATTCATCGCGGCCGAAATGCCCGTATGCCGCAGTCTTTTTAAATCCGGGCTTCGTCAAATCCAGTCTTTTTATAATTCCGGCCGGCGTAAGATCAAATGTTTTCATGATCGCTTCGGCAAGTTTCATATCATCCACTTTACCGGTTCCGTAGGTATTCACGTTGATGGAAACCGGATCGGCAACGCCAATGGCATAGGCTACCTGAACCAGGCACTCGTCCGCCAGTTCTGCCGCAACTATATTTTTCGCAATATGCCGGGTAGCGTATGCGGCACTCCTGTCAACTTTCGATGCGTCTTTTCCTGAAAAAGCACCGCCGCCGTGCGCTCCGCGACCGCCGTAGGTGTCCACAATAATTTTTCTTCCGGTCAAACCCGTATCACCGTGCGGGCCTCCAATCACAAACTTACCTGTAGGATTCACATGCAGAATAGTTTCTGCATCCATTAACTCTTCCGGTATAGCCGTTCCGATCAGATGTTTCTTAATATCCTGTTTGATTTGAGACTGATCCACACCCTCATCATGCTGGGTTGAAATCACTATGGTATCAATCCGCTTCGGATTTTTATTCTCATCATATTCTACAGTTACCTGACTCTTACTGTCCGGTCCAAGATATGACATCAGTGCAGTCTCTTTTCGGATGTGAGCCAGTTTGCGAAGAAGATCATGAGAATACTGCAGGGTCATCGGCATGTACTGCTCTGTCTCTCGATTGGCATATCCAAACATCATTCCCTGATCGCCTGCACCCTGTTTTTTCTCTCCGCTCTCATCCACTCCCTGCGCGATATCCGGACTCTGCTGATGAATTGTAGTGAGCACACCGCAGGAATCGGCATCAAAGCGATAACTCGCTTTCGTATATCCAATATCCCGAATCACTTCCCGGACGGTCTCCTGCACATCCACGTAAGAATCGGTTGTTACCTCACCGGAAACTACTGCCAAACCTGTTGTAACCAGAGTTTCAACGGCCACCCGTGAATTAGGATCATCCTTAAGCATTGCATCTAAAATCGCGTCTGAAATTTGGTCTGAGACTTTATCGGGATGCCCCTCTGAAACCGATTCGGAAGTAAATAATCTTTTCATCAATATAATCTGTAGAAGTTAGTTCGTTGAATTAAAAGCGGACAGAAACTACGAATTTTTTGTCAGGTTTTCACTCCTAAGTAATTTAGTCACCCTCTGTAAAGAGGTCTTTTTCATTCGCCCCGCCGGACTGCTTAACGCCGAGATACTGATAGGCTTTTGCAGCCGCAACCCGCCCTTTTGGCGTACGCTGCATAAAACCCTCTTTAATCAAAAAGGGTTCATACACCTCTTCAATTGTCCCTTTGTCCTCACCCACGGCCACGCCCAGTGTACTAAGCCCAACAGGTCCGCCACTGTAATTTTCTATTATCGCCTTCAAAATACGGACATCCATATCGTCCAATCCATTTTGATCCACATCCAGTGCGTTAAGCGCTTTGTCGGCAATCTTATCGTCAATTTCAGTCAACCCATCCACTTGGGCAAAATCCCTGGTTCTCCGGAGCAGCTTGTTTACAATACGTGGAGTTCCTCGACTTCGCCGGGCAATTTCGTGTGCACCGGACTCTGTGATCCCAAAATTGAGAATATGTGCCGTACGCAGCGCAATCCTTTGAAGCAACTCTGTATCGTAGTAGTCGAGCCGCATGTCAATTCCAAAACGTGCCCGTAAAGGCGCGGTCAGCAATCCTTTTCTTGTAGTAGCCCCTACCAGGGTAAAATGGTTCAGATCGATCTGCACACTGCGTGCATTGGGTCCTGAGTCGATCACAATATCCAGCTTATAATCCTCCATTGCCGAATAGAGATACTCCTCAATCACCGGATTAAGACGATGGATTTCATCAATAAAAAGTACATCACCCTGCTCCAGATTGGTTAGCAGTCCGGCGAGGTCTCCAGGCTTTTCCAAAACGGGCCCTGTAGTTGGTTTGATCTGAACCCCCATTTCTGCAGCAATAATATAGGCTAGCGTGGTTTTACCCAATCCCGGCGGACCTGAAAGAATAACATGATCAAGCGCTTCGTTTCTCTTTTTAGCAGCCTGAATAAAAACATTCAGATTACTGATCACTTTTTGCTGACCCACAAACTCATCGAGCGACGACGGGCGCAGATTTTCTTCAACACTAAAATCTTTCTCTTCGGGGTCTAATAAAGGGTTTTGCAAAGCGATTCTTATCTGATTTGTTTAAACTTAGGTAATATTATAATACTTAATTTGAAATGTAATTGCTTTATCGCAACTGAGTTATGCAAGATTCAGCTTACTCCCGACATAATCTGTTAAAAAACTCTGCGACTGCAGATAAAGAAACAACAGTAAATCACAAAAAGAATGAAGTATTGAGTAATAAAGGATTAAAGCCGGATGATCAACCCAGTGATCTTAAGATATTCGGTAATGACTATTTCATCAACTACGAGTTGAGCTGGCTGAAATTTAACTGGAGGGTTCTGAGTGAAGCTCAGGATCCAAATAATCCTCTGCTCGAAAGGGTGAAGTTTATCGGAATCGTCTGCTCCAATCTGGATGAGTTTTATCAAAAACGTGTTGGTGGTTTAAAACGACAGTATCATGCCGGTGTAAGGGAACTTTCCCTGGACGGCCTTACCCCAAAAGAACAGCTCACCGCCATACGCAAAGATATCGGCAAGATGATTCGCTCCTATCGCGACTGTTTCTTCAACGATCTGCTTCCGGCCCTGGAGAAAGAGGGGATTAAGATATTGGATTACAAAAAGCTGACCGGCGAGCTGAAAGGGAAAGCTGACGACTATTTTTTAAAACAACTCTACCCTATCATAACTCCACTTGCAGTAGATGAGGCTCATCCATTTCCTTTCATCTCAAATAAAAGCCGATCACTTGCAATAAAGCTTAAAGAAAAGGGATCTGCTAAACATCACTTTGCCAGAGTAAAAATACCTGCCAACAGACCCCGATGGATTACTCTTCAGAAAAACAGCGATGAAATCATATTATTATCAACCAGTGATCTCATCAAGCAGAAAATCGCCGCCTTTTTCCCCGGTATGGATATCGTTTCTGCTCATATATTCCGGGTTACCCGGAATGCAGATATTGAACGAAATGAGGAGGAGGCCGACGATCTGCTGGAACTTATTGAAGACGAACTCAGAGAGAGGCGTTTTGCAGAAATTGTCCGTCTCGAAGTTGACAGTAAAATGCCGGATGATGTGAAAGACTTCCTACTCAGTCAATTAAATGTTAAAAAGCACGATCTATTTAAAATGGATGGTCCTTTGGGTCTCGCTGATGCAACTCAACTTTATGATATTGAAGGTTATGATTATTTAAAATATAGCCCATGGACGCCTGCACTACACCCTGTTTTTAAACATGAGCTGGACGAAGACCTTCCGGATATTTTTAATGTTATTCGGGAGGGTGATTTTATAGTCCACCATCCATACCACAGTTTTGAAACGTCAACCCAGCGATTTGTGGAAGAAGCGGCCAAAGACCCTAAAGTCTTGGCTATAAAACAGACACTTTACAGAACTTCCAGTGATTCACCGGTAATGCAAGCTCTGATCCGGGCAGCAGAGGCAGACAAACAGGTAGCCGTACTCGTAGAGCTGAAAGCTCGCTTTGATGAAGAACGCAACATAACCTGGGCACAAAAACTTGAGAAAGCCGGTGCTCACGTTTCTTACGGGATCGCGGGACTCAAAATACACACCAAACTAACCATCGTTGTGCGTGAAGAAGCCGACGGTTTACGTCGGTATGTGCATATCGGAACCGGGAACTATCATCCTGATACTGCACAACTATACGAAGACCTGGGCTACTTTACCTGCAGAGAAGATTTAGCTTCCGATGTCTCAGATATTTTTAACCTCCTTACTGGATATGCGCCGGATCAAACTTACGATAAGATGCTGGTTGCCCCAAAGCATATGAGAACCAAGATTACGGATCTGATCAACCAAGAGATTGACGCAGCCAGAGATGGGAAGGAGGCTCGTATTATCGGCAAGATGAATAATCTGGAAGACCCTTTGATTATTCAAAAACTGTACGAAGCCTCCGCAGCCGGGGTTAAAATAGATTTAATTGTAAGGAGTGTATGCAGGTTAATCCCGCAGAAAAAAGGGTTAAGTGAAAATATTAACGTGCATGCCGTTATTGGTCGTTTTTTAGAACACTCCCGTTGTTACTATTTCCACGCCGGCGGCAAAGATCAGTATTTTATTGGTTCTGCAGACTGGATGCATCGCAACCTCGATGCGCGAGTAGAAGTTTTAGCACCGATTGAACATGAGGCTTTAAAAAAATATCTAAAATTTTTCCTGCACGTTAACCTGATTGACAATCAGCAGAGATGGGTACTCAAGTCCAATGGAAAGTATAAAAAGGTAAAACCTCATAAAGGAGAAGAAATGCTATCCATTCACCGATATTTGATGAATCATATAAAGACTGCCGCGTCTCCTGTTCCTTGCTCAATCTGCAGTTGAAATTTACTCAATATCGGATGATTCCGTCTCTGTTTGAGAAGGCTCATAACCCAGTTCCTCATCCAGCTTTTTAAGAAGTGAGAGAGCTGGATTTACAAATCTTCCATCAGAAGTATAAGCGTTATAGACAGCATCCCTGGCTTCTTCCATCATCTCGAGATTCAAATAGGCATTACCCAGGAACCACCAGGCTTTCTCTTTGAAGAAACGATTCATGGCATCTGTTTGAGCCGCAGACTCAAAATAGACGCTGGCCTGATCATAGTTAGCCATATTGTAATAAAGAATACCCAGATTCAGTTCAATTCTTGCTTTTTGATGTGGATCGGGATCCTGCACCAACAGAGCTCTGAATTTCCTAACAGCTGTTTCCGGATCATCTTCATAAGCGGCGGCCAATGCCCTGTTAATCTCAATATCCATTGTTTGAGAAACATCTCCTTCGGAACGTAAAATATCGGTCCCCGACATTTCATTTATATCAATTTTTGCTATGGAATCGGGATGAGGAACATGACTATCACTTACTGAAAAGAGGTGCAGGCCAAAACTGATAAGTAAGGCTGCCGCAGCTGCCATAATCCAGCCTTTGGAACTTTTCCAAAAGCTTTTCTGACCAGTTTTTTCGGTCTCTGAGTGAATTGTTTTTTCGGTCTCTGAGTGAATTGAATGGACATTGGATTTCGTACTNTTTTTCGCCAGATCTCTCAAATGCAGCTCTGTTTCAAACCATTTATAATACTCTGGGTTTTCTACAAATAGGGNCCAAAGGTTCTCAATCTCTTCTTTGGATAGGTCTCCATCTATGTAACGGGTAATATCTCTATAGATCTCTTTTTCTGACATTTCTCTTTATTTATGGTCAATAGCTCTGATATTTTTCAAGAACACAGTATTCACTTGTAAGAAACTGATTTTCCAAAATCCTTACAGAATTATTTCACTTTTTAATAATGCTCTTCAGCACAGGAACTTAACTGTTTAATAACCCTGTGCTTACGCTGCCAAGCATTATTCAGGGAAATGTCAAATTTTTCGGCTACATCCTTGGCATCTGCTTCCGGATATTTAAAAATAAAGTCAACCAGTGCACGATAATGATCTTTCAATTTTTCGATACACATTTTCAGGATCTTTGATCTATCATCATTCACAAGATCCCAAATCTGATTTTCATCCACATGGGGCTCCTCACTCATCGCTTCATGTTCGTTAAAATCGTGATCTCTCAATAAATTCAAATAGCTGTGCTTGGATGCTTTCATCATATACTTAGCCAAGCCTCCCGGATTGTCGATAGCGTCATCTCGTATTTTAGGAATCAGATATTCAAACATCTGCTGAACTGCATCCTCGGCATCATGAGGTGTAGCCCCCATTGTAGCAATCAGATATTTTTTTAAGATGACCAGCGAATCTGAACAAATCTCATTTACAGATTTGATATCCCCTTTTTGCAGTGCATCCACAAGTTCCGAATAGTCCATACCCCGTACATTTTGTTTTCGTCAGATAAAAAAGATAACAGTTGGCAGGTTTTGAGCAAATTAATTTATACGTATAAAAGCGTAGGCGAATTCTACTTGCTAATCAAGTATATACTATCGAATCAGGTTTTTATTCCTGAAACTGATGTATTGATCCCCGGCTATAATGATATGGTCATCGAGCGGAATTCCAATATGTTTTCCACTCTCCACAATCCGGTTTGTTAAGTTGATGTCTGAAGCGGACTCCTTAGCATAACCCGATGGGTGATTATGAGCCACCAAAATGGAGTTGGCCTGATTCAGTATCGCCTGTCGCATCACCTCCGGCACATCCACAACCGTAGCCTTATTTCCACCCTGACTAATTTTTTTATACCCGGTCAAAATTTTTGCGTTGTTCAGAAACGCCACATAAAACTCTTCATGTGGCAGATCTCTCAATCGCGGAGCGAAAAATGCGGCTGCATCATCCGGTGATGTAATTTTTACCTGATCGCCAAGCGATGCCATTTGAATCCGCTTGGATAACTCAAATGTCGCTTCAAGTGTGAGTGCCTTAACTTTGGCAATACCGGGAATTACTTTTAGTGACTGCCAATTTTGGCGTGACAAATTCCTCAGCCCATCAAATCGATCGAGCAGCGCACGAGATGCATCGATCACGTTCATCCCTTTGGTTCCGGTTCGCAGCAGAATGGCTAAAAGTTCGGCATCAGACAGAGAGTCGGCCCCGTACTTTAAAAGCTTTTCTCGCGGCTGTTCATCCGGCTGCATGTCGCGCACAGCCCGGCCAAAGTATTTTTTCGTGTCAAACTCCTTTGTTTCCATAATCTCTTTCCTTTTTATCTGTAAGAGGCAAAAACAGAGGAATCCTTACAATTTTTTTTTCAATTCCCGACAGACCGCTACCCGCGGTCAGTCGGGTAAAATCTATTTTTTTGGGAACGCTTAAATAATTTAGAATTTTCTTTTAGACTCACCCTATATCCCTCTCTATCGAATAGAGAGGGATTTAATGTCTAAATTATTTAAGCTTTTTTTACGAGTAACAACCACATACGTCTGACGGACTGATCAGTCATCATCTCGATACTCCAGAATATCACCCGGCTGGCACTCCAGTGCTTCGCAGATCGCCTCGAGAGTAGAGAAGCGAATGGCCCGGGCCTTGCCGGTTTTCAATATGGAGAGATTCGACATGGTGATGTCAACCTTCTCAGAAAGTTCTGTCAGCGACATCTTTCGCTTGGCCAGCATTACGTCCAGATTTACGATGATGGCCATGGTTACACCGTAAGTTTTAATTCCTGATACATATCATGCCCCTTTTCAAATACCGCAGCCAGGGCAAAAAGCAAGAGTCCATATAAAAGGCTGCCAAATTCGAAATTTAAACGGATAGCAATCTCATTGGCGATCAGTTCACTATTTATCGGCTTGACAAGTAGCTGATACACAATCCATTTAAATGGCGTATATACAATGATAAGTCCGGCTATTATTTTGAGACGTTTTATATTTTTTGATGTAAAAATATCGTCATTCAATGCAGATTTAAGGATCATTCTAAACTGAAAGAATCCGGCAAGAAACAGTGCCATTGCAATGATTAGTGAAAGTATCAATCCAATGTAAAGCCCCAAATAATTGTCTATGATATAATCGATATTAAGAGAAGCCATGGCTGAATCTATCGATATCATGGATGAGTCGATAGCTGTTTGAAGAGTAACTTGACCGGCTTCTATCGGAATTTTAATATTTAAATTCTCCAGCGTTAGGCCAAAAGTATGCTTGGCAAAAATGGACCCAAGAAACAGTATCGCAACTCCACACAAAGCATACCACAGAAAATTGATAATGGCGTATGAGTAGTAAACTGAATTTTTGTCTTTAAGTGAATTCATAACCTACACCGTAAGTTTTTGTTCTTCATGCATGATGGCCGCCTGGTTCAGTATCTCAGACAGAACAAAGCAGATCATTCCGGCAAACAGAAGAGTAAAGTCAAAAGGAGGAAGAGTTGCTGCAATTTCCTCCGTCATCATATGGGATTCACAATAGAGTTTTACTCCCCACTCAAATAAAAATATCAGTGGAGCGGCCAATACCAGAAGAAAACCCACAATACGAATATCTGATCCGTTTTGAACCGTAAATGCATCTGTTTTGTGCATGGCATTTAATACACGCTTCAGAACCGAAAATCCGTAAAGGGCCAGCCCAAAAATTCCAATGCGGATAATCATTAGAATAGATCCTACCAGTAACTCTCCCTGAAGCGGTGTAAAATTCATCTTTACGCTTCCGGCCGAAAACAGAAACGCCTGCTCATCAGCCAGTACCTCTTTCAGGTGATTAACCAAAAATGAGGAGTCCAGGTACACGTCGAACATTGCTCCAATTTCACCGCCTGAATAGATAAAAATACCAAACATCAGAAATTGCATCGCAATGGTAACTATCAACACGGCCCAAATCAATTGAGCTATAAAACGCAGAAAAGAGATGACCGACCAACTTCCAAATATTTTCATATCGTGAGCTCCTGTTCTTTTTGAAGTTTTACGCCGTAGTTAAATGCTTGGCTGATCACTAAAATTATAAGCCCGGCTATCAGCAATTCAAACTTGAAAGAGTAGTTCAATGCACCATGAAGGGATGCTCCGGAAATACTAAAGAGTTCATCACCTGCAGGCTCAAAAATCATATACCAAAGAAGGTGTAAAAAAGGAGCAGCCAGCACAATGTGTCCGGAAACCCTAAGGTTAAAACTGTTTTCGACAGTAAAAAAGTTGTTTGTTTTAAGACCGGTCATGAATCTTCTGACAAACCAGAAGAGCAGAATTAAATATATCGCGTAACCTGTATACGAAATGTAACCAAGCCTGAAAAAATGGTTTAGCTGACTGCTGTCTGCAAGCTCAATCCCAGGTGTTACAAAAATCAGTGGCACCTCTGTTGGATCTGCATAAACCCTTTGCGTTCTGAATCCAAACCAATCACTGCTACTTAAATCTTTCTGCAGCCTTTGAGCATTTACTTTCGGAGCACTATCCGGGTTGAATTTGTAAGCCATATTACCGGGCACTAAGTAGTAGTACTCTTTTCGGGAATCACTTTCGGCATCGTACACCGACTGAAAGAAGTAAGTATTCCCAAACAAGGATTGCGACATCGTTGTTACGGAAGAGTAATCTTTCATTTCCTTACTTTCCAAATCAAAAACATCATACCCTACTACAGCCATGTAAACATAAAAAATAGCTGCAATAGAGGATGCAGTGATTAAAATATTGCAGATCCAGATCAAAGCTGTGGATGAATAATTAGACTTCATAACCTACACCGTCAGTTTTTGTTCTTCGTATATTTTACGTCCCTCTTCTATGATGTATCCAAATAGTACAAGTAACATCCCCGCCAGAATAAACTCACTCATATAGCCACTTGAACCGGTAATCTCACTCCCCGACGCAGGCAGCTCATCCCGGATCAAATAGGAAATGAAAAAACCTCTGAGGTAGTAGTAAATTCCAATGGTTGCCACAGTATTACCTGCAAATTTCAGGTATTTGGAATTTTGAGTGGTGAACAGTTCTCCTTTGGCAACTAAATGAAAAAACTTTGCCATCAGGAAGAAAACAGCAACAAGCGCTAAACTTTTAATCAGCTCTGCCATCATCAAGAGATAGACATTAATTCCCAGCGAAAAAGGTAGTGTCACATAAAAAGTTTCCATACGCTGAGAAACTTCAATGCTCTCCGACAACATATCACTGCTCGTTATCGAAATAGTTTCTACAGGCATTCCACCCACACCTCCATCGTGTATAGAGACCGCTAATGTATAGGCCACAAAACCGATCATAATTACCGCCCCAAAAAGTGACAAAAAAGCCAGTTGGCGAGGCAGCGTAAGTCCTTTTTCTAAGTTTTGAATCATATCGTGAGCTCCTGTTCTTTTTGAAGTTTTACGCCCTGACCAAAACTCCATGCTATAGCCAGCAACACCAGTCCGAAAAACAGCATCATCATGGGTAAACCAAACCCGGAGCTTACCTCCGAAGCATTGTCAAATTTCAGATCAACAAAGAAATCTTGTCTGATGAATGAGCTCAGGAGCCACATTAAAATTGGAGCAGCAATTGCCATCCAGGCGGTGATTTTCAGATAGAATGCATTGTTTCGGGTGAAGAATTCCGGTGTAAGAAGCCCGGATATAAATCTCCGCAAATACCAAATAAAAACCATTCCATATAGTAAAACAAACAGCAAACTTAGCGCATTGGATCTAGCGTAGTTTACAAACACCTTTTTATCGAGAGATACTGCCGGCACAGCATATCGAATAGGAACATCATTAGCTGACTCTGTAACTATTGTACTATTTTGGATCAACCCGAAATACCTGCTTCCTGAAGAGCTTAGATCGCGATTGATTTTACTTGCTTTCATTGTCAGTGAGTCAGAAAATGAGACCCTGTATGCGTTATCTTTGGATGTGAAATAAAAATTCTCTTCGTCAATGTTTTTTACTCGATCTACTATTCGCTCATAAATATAATTGTCCCCTAAAAAACTTTGAGATACCCGGTAATTCATATTTGTAACACCTTCCAAATCAATATTCGGTGCAATCAATGTTGGTAGTTTTATGGTGTAATAGACTCCAAAAAGGAACGAAAAAACCAAAATGACTAAGACCAGGTTACAGCTCCACACAACGATTTTTACAGTAAAAGATGATTTCATGGCATTCCTTTGAGTTTTGTTTCATTCCTAATTACGATAATTATTTATTGATAAACAATAATTTTTTGTCTTTTAAAGAAAATCTGAGCGAATGCTTGCCTCGCAGTTATCAGATGAATATTCCAGAATCTCAGTTAAAAATACCCACCTGACCGCGTGGAGCGGTCTGATGGGATTAGCGTCCTGAGCGACAATAAACCTCAACCACGAAGTAACAACCACACCCGCCTGACCGACTGCAGCGGTCTGACGGGGGACAGTGGACATAAAAAAAACCGACAGACTCTTTCGAATCTGCCGGCTCTTAAATAGGATTATAATTTTTAGCTAAACTCGCGTCTAGCCTCTTACATCTCGCCATTCACATTATTCCGCCCCGCCCATCAGCGGCTCATTAATGGCACGGATGCTGGAATTTGGCAATCCATCCGGATAGTGAGTTTTACTCAGGTCAAGCGCTTCAATTACCATTTTAAGATGCAGCTCCTTGGAATTCTCGTAAAATGATTGAGCCGCGCCGGTCAGTTTTGGCTTTCCGTGAAGCGGTTTATCACTCACGCAAAGTAGCGTAGCAAACGGCACACGATATCGATAACCATTCGTAGCCACCGTAGCCGACTCCATATCTACTGCCAGACTTCGGCTGATGTGAATCTGCTCTACCGCCCGCTTTTTGATAAACTCCCAGTTTCGGTTAGCCGTTGTATACACGGTACCCAGCCTATACTCTCTTTCATATTTATCCATCACCTCTTTCAAATAGACATTCAATAGATGATTTGGTGTAATCGGGATATTGAGCGGAAGAATATCATCCAGCACTTTATCCTCACGCATAAATCCGGTGGCAAGAACAAAATCACCAATCTCCTGGTGATTCCGAAGGCCGCCACAGTGACCAACCATCACCATTGCGTCCGGACGAAGCACAGCCACATGATCGGAAATTGTTTTGGCATTGGATGGCCCCACTCCCATATTGATCAGTGTCACACCTTTATTATCAGGAAGCTTATGGTGATAAGCCGGCATTTGCACAGATCGGTCCGGCTTCACACAATCCGGGTACCGGGCGTTGAAAACCTCCACATGCATATCGTAGTTAGTAAACAGAATGTAGCGCTGAAAGTCCTGGGGTTTTGTACCGGTGTAGTGCTCTAATCGGTTCAGAGAGATATCGATCCGTTCCGGCGTAAACAGGAACAGCTTTTTCTGTGTAATGTCCCACTCATCCTCATCGGCGTTATCAAACAGATTGGGGTCGTTCATTTCAACCCGGGGTCGGGAAGGAAAGATTTTCAAGTCGGCGCCCTTCTGCATCAACTTTTTCAGCTCTCGGGTTAAGTACCACCTGTATGCGTGCGGCAAAGCCATCTCTCCGGTTATGATCGGATTATGCTCCGACCATGAACGCTTAATCATCAATTTTGGATAGTCTCCCGCATCATAAATTTCTTCCATCAAATCGCACGCCTCATTTGCGAGCTCTTCTATTTCTTTTTCGTTGCTGATTGAGTCTTTTGTAATTTCTAGTCTTTTATCCATAAAATATTTCGCGATGAGTCATTCGTTCAAATTTACCAAGCCCGCGTGGGAGCTGCTTAAAGATAAGAAACTCTATGAAACTCCCATTTTTTCTCTTCATCAACTAGAACTAAATCCGGCCGTTCAGCAATCCATTCATCCATTCTATGTTTTGAAAGCTCCTGAGTGGATCAATATGATTCCACTCACAGAAAACAACGAGATTGTGTTAGTTGAGCAGTATCGCGTAGGGGTTAATGAAACCACACTGGAACTGCCCGGCGGAATGGTTGATCCGGGCGAGCTGCCTCTTGGTGCAGCTAAACGTGAACTTCTGGAAGAGACCGGATATAAATCAAATGAGTGGGAATTAATCGGGAAAACAAGTTCCAATCCCGCCATTTTGAACAATTTCACACATCTCTATGTTGCCAGAAACTGTGAGTATACCGGAAGCAATAATCCGGATGGATCTGAAGATATTAAGGTTCATAAAATACCGTTAAATGATTTTTTAGAATTGGTCCGGGACGGCACTGTGCATCACGCCATCGTACTGGCGGCAGTAGCTCAGTTTCTTTTGAGTGAGAGTAGCAGGTAAAATATTTTTTGAGAACCGATTATGCAAAACCACTACCTAATACTCAATACCCGATACTTATTATTCAATTCTCGATACTCAGGCAAAGAACTCGATAGACAAACAGAGCCCTTTTTACTACCTTTCAGATCTCATTTAAAAATCAGGAAAACATGATATCTAAGCGAGCTCAACAGCTATCACCATCGGAAACTTTAAATATTACGGCGCGAGCCAAAGAGTTGGCCAGGGAAGGCAAGTCTGTTATCTCTCTCAGCGCCGGCGAACCCGATTTTAAAACACCGGCACACATTTGTAACGCGGCCATTGAGGCCATCACAGATGGATTCCACGGCTACACTATGAACACCGGCATGCCGGAACTGCGCGAGGCGATCAGTGCAAAACTGAAAAAAGACAATCGGCTTCAATATGAACCCAATCAGATCGTCTGCTCCAACGGCGCTAAACAGTCCATTGGGTTTACACTGCTCGCTACAATTGATCACGGTGATGAAGTTTTAATACCCGCGCCTTACTGGGTTTCCTATCCGGAAATGGTAAAAATGGCTGAAGGCACACCGGTGATCATTAACACCACGTTTGATAATAACTATAAGCTAACCGCTGAGCAGCTTGAGGAGTCTATCACAGATAAAACGAAAGCTATTATTCTCTGTTCGCCGTCTAACCCTACCGGCGCCTGTTACTCTAAAGATGAGCTTAAAGAACTGGGCGAAGTTCTGAAAAAGCATCCCGATATATTGATCATCTCAGATGAGATTTATGAGTATATCGTTTTTGATCAGGATCACGTAAGCATTCTTAATGCTGTGCCGCAGCTTAAAGATCAAACGGTGATTATCAACGGATTCTCGAAAGGCTTTGCCATGACCGGCTGGAGACTGGGATATATGGCCGGCCCGAAAGAAATTGCGGATGCTGTGGCAAAAATTCAGAGCCAGGAAACTTCAGCTCCATCGTCCATTTCACAGAAAGCGGGTCTTGCCGCCTATACAGGTTCCATGAAACCGATTCAGGAGATGCGCCAGGCATTTAAAGAACGTCGCGACTTTATTGTTCAGGAGCTGAACTCCATGAATGGTATTGAATGCTTTGTGCCATCCGGCGCCTTTTATGTATTTCCGGACGTGCATCAGATTCTTGGCAAGAAATCTCCCGGCGGTAAAACAATTGACACAACAACCGATCTTGCGCTTTACCTGCTCGAGGATCACGGAGTGGCAACTGTACCCGGCGATGCTTTCGGTGAGCCAAACGGGCTCCGCCTCAGTTATGCAGCCTCAATGGAAAATCTGAAACAGGCTGTCATCAGGTTAAGAAACGGATTTGAACTTCTTCAGTAACTTTTAACTGACAATCTTTACCGTCTATTCAGATTGGCATATTTTCTGCTATTAATACCGAAAATTTATCAACATAATTTATTAATCTAATGCCTACTTACGAATATAAACGAGAAGACGGCTCTGTCTTTGAAGTATTCCAAAACATGAATGACGATGCACTCACAAATTGCCCCGAAACCGGTCAACCGGTAAAGCGGATGATATCAGGCGGTGGCGGTGTAGTTTATAAAGGAACCGGCTTCTACAATACCGACTACAAAAACAGGTCTGAGTCCCCATCTTGCGATTCCACATCCGGCAACGCATGTGCCTGTTCTGCAGAAACAGCTAAATAATTGAAATATATGGGCTCTTCCAAATCTGAAAACCATCAAAAAGCGATTGAGCAGTTCGTTCAGGTTTGGGGTGAAATGGCTTCAGCCTGGGGCATTAACCGAACCATGGCTCAAATACACGCCCTCCTTTATGCAGAAGGGGAACCTCTTGATACAGATACCATCATGGATCAGCTGAGTATCAGCAGAGGAAATGCCAATATGAATCTCCGCAATCTGATGCAGTGGAAATTGGTTCAAAAGGTTCACTATAAAGGACAGCGAAAGGATTATTTTTCAGCCGAACAGGAGGTTTGGACAATTGTGTCCCGCATTGTAGAGGAACGACAGTTGCGTGAAGTAGCTCCGATTAAAGAGAGCCTTATGAATACACTATCTATTTTAGATGACTCCGATGACCTCAATCGTGAAGAGCAGGATTTTAAAGAGAGAATCGACAATTTTGTAGAGTTTCTAGAAATGTTCGACCGATTCACGAAAGCACTTCTTCCCTATATCAACAGAAAGAATTTAAAGTTTTTAAAACACCTTGTTAAACTGGCCGAAGCGCATCAATCTTTAAAAGGTGATAATCAATCGCCAAAAGAGAACTCCTGACCTGTTATGGCTAAAACTTCAAAAGAGATAGGAAATTACGGTGAAGATATAGCAGCCGCCTATCTGGAATCTAAAGACTGGCTGATATTTGATCGCAACTACTTTTTCGAAAAAGCAGAAGTTGACCTGGTAGCTACCGATAGAAATTACATCGTTTTTGTTGAGGTTAAATTTCGCACCAATACACATTTTGGTGAACCTGAAGATTTTATCACTCCAAAAAAAGAGCAAAATATTCGTAAAGCCGCCGAAGCATGGCTTTATGAACGGAAAATGGAGACCGCTGTCGC
>SL_7KL_010_BRINEDRAFT_10000673_pt1 | contig 16228 bp, 14 predicted proteins | sample SodLak_010_BRINE_FD_10663 | JGI IMG/M metagenome (IMG submission 10663)
GACTCGAATAGAGTTTCCATCATTTTTTTATACGCCGGAGTGAGTTCTATACTTCGGCGTTCCATCATTTTTTTCATGGCTTCAATGGATTTGTCAAAGCGATAAGTCTCGATTTGATTATTTGCAACCCAACTGAATGATGGAATCAGTTTTGGAGGGAAACCCTCTGAAAAAAGATTACAGGAAACACCACAAACTGTACCGGTATTCAGCATGGTATTGATGGCGGTTTTGCTATGATCTCCCATAATGGTTCCCAAAAACTGTTGATGGCTGTCTGTCTCTGATTCATCATTCCAATTGGAAATCTTAACGGTGCTGTAGTTGTTCTTGAGGTTAGATGTATTGGTATCAGCACCCAGGTTGACCCACTGACCAAATAAGGAATTTCCTACAAATCCATCATGTGCTTTATTGGAATAGGAGTGGAAAATTGAATTAGCGACTTCCCCGCCTATTTTACAAACCGGACCAATAGTGGTGTCTTCGTAGATTTTGCTGCCAACTTTTAGAACAGACTGCTCGCAGATGGCGGAAGGACCTCGAACAACACTGTTTGCCATAATGTGTGCGTTTTTACCAATATATATAGGACCTTTCTCTGCAATCAAAACAACACCCGGTTCAATAACTGCCCCCTCTTCTATGTGAACTTGATCCGGGTTTATGAAATGGACACCATCATAGTTTTGCTGCCTAAACTTTCGGTGAATTCGTTGCAGGTCACTGGAAATTTCAGAACCGTTTTGCAGAAAAAGATCCCATAGATTTCGAATCTCAATAACATCATTGGCTGATGGAGCAATCGTCTCTAAATTGGTTAGATCAATGCCATTTATTTTCCACTCATTATGAGTATGGGGTTTAATCTTTGCTGCTATCAGTGAGTCTTTGTGCTGGATGGCAACATTTTTATTAAGATTATTAATTTGATTGATTAATGATCTTTTTGGAAGAAATCTGGGGTTAACCCAGAGAAAAAATTCAGGGTTTTGAACGATCTCATTCTCAGGAAATACACCTTTGAGATTCGCTCTGGTAAGACCGGTCATTTCTTTAGTTAAATTTAATGCTCTCTTCCATTTTTCCTCTAACGTGTAAATACCCACCCTCAAATCATAGACAGGCCGTGTTAACGTAAGCGGATGAAAATTTTCTAAGCAATGATCCTCAAATAAAGTGAATTGTAATTTCATTATATTATTGTTTCCTTTTCAGGGAATTTATCTTGATAAGATAGTTTATTAAACAAAATAAAAAATAAAGAAAGACTATGTGCGGAATTGTAGGATACGTAGGAGATAGAGAAGCCGCTGAAGTATTAATCAAAGGATTAAAAAGACTTGAATACAGAGGGTATGACTCTGCCGGTTTAGCCATTATGAATGGCGAAATGAATATTCAAAAAGGGAAAGGAAAAGTCGCCAATCTCGATAAAAAAGTTTTAGACAACAACGTTAAGGGAAAGATTGGAATCGGCCACACTCGCTGGGCAACACACGGTGAACCTAACGATGTAAATTCTCATCCACATCTTAGTGAGTCGGGTAATATTGCTGTAGTTCACAATGGCATTATAGAGAATTACGGTTCACTAAAACGAACGCTGACTGAAAAAGGGCGTACCTTCAAAAGTATGACCGATACTGAAATCATTGCTCAGCTCATTGAAGAGATCTATACAACGTCGAAGAATGTTACTTTTGAGGAGGCCATTCGACTTACGTTAAAACAGATTGTGGGTACATACGGTCTGGCGATTGTTAACCTTGAAACTCCTGAGAAAATATACATTGCACGAAAAGGATCCCCGCTGCTTTTGGGCGTTGGCGATGATGAGATGTTTATAGCTTCAGATGCATCACCTATTGTAGAGTACACCAACAAGGTGGTTTACCTGGATGATGGTGAAATGGCGGTTGTAGAGCGTGGTGGTTATGATGTGAAGACTATTGATGATGTGAGCCTGACAAAAGAAGTTCATGAACTGGCAATCAGCCTGGAAGAGATTGAGAAAGCAGGCTATCCGCATTTTATGCTGAAAGAGATTTTTGAACAGCCCAGATCGCTCGCTGACTGTATGCGCGGGCGAATTGATCCGGATAAGGGAACCATTCAGCTGGGTGGGATTGTAGATGTACTTGATGATCTGGCGAATGCCAATCGTATTGTTATTGCTGCCTGTGGAACCAGCTGGCACTCAGGCCTGGTGGGTGAATATCTGTTTGAATATCTGGCAAAAACCCCTGTTGAGGTAGAGTACGCTTCCGAGTTCCGTTACCGGGATCCACTGATTGGGGAAGGAGATGTGATGCTGGTTATCTCGCAAAGCGGTGAAACGGCCGATACTCTGGCTGCACTGCGTGAGGCTAAAGAGCGAGGAGCAAAGGTTCTGGGAATTTGCAATGTGGTAGGTTCAACTATTTCCAGGGAAACCGATGCGGGTGTATTTACCCACGCCGGCCCCGAAATTGGGGTAGCTTCAACCAAAGCATTTACCGCGCAGGTTGTTGTATTAACAATGATGGCACTGGCTCTTGGTATTAAAAAGGGACACATCGACAAAAAGAAAGCGAAGAAATATATCAAAGAGCTGAATGCAATCCCTGCTAAAGTGGATCAGATTTTGAAGGAGTGTGACGATGATATCAAGGAGTTGGCTAGGATGTTCACGTATGCACCAAACTTTCTCTACTTAGGCCGAAGTTACAACTTCCCGGTTGCTCTTGAGGGTGCTCTGAAGTTGAAGGAGATCTCCTATATACACGCTGAGGGGTATCCCGCGGCTGAAATGAAGCATGGCCCTATTGCTTTGATCGATGAGATGATGCCTGTGGTTGTAATTGCGGCTACTGATCATACCAACGATAAAATGATCTCCAATATTGAGGAGGTGAAAGCCCGTAAGGGAAGAATCATATCGATTATGAATAAGGAGAATAGTGATGTGAAAGACCTTTCGGAATATTCGATCTCTATTCCATCTACGTATGATGTTTTCTCTCCGCTGCTTACAGTGATTCCACTGCAGCTTCTGTCTTATTACATTGCGGTTAACAGAGGTTGTAATGTAGATCAACCCAGAAATCTGGCGAAGAGTGTTACTGTAGAATAAAAATGTAATCTATTAGTGCACCAACCGTTGATTAGATGTATGAAACTTTCGGTAAAAAATATGGTTTGTCCCCGCTGTGTGGAATCTGTTTCAGATATCCTTGTGGGGATGGATCTGCCGGAAGCGAGCGTTGAACTTGGATATGTGGAACTGGACCGAAAGCTGACCGATACAGAGCTGGCTATTTTTGGTGACCGTCTTCAAACCAAAGGTTTTGAGCTGATATTCGATAGAGAGACAGAGCTTGTGAACGAAGTGAAATCGGCACTGATTAAATACATAAAACATCTGGAGAACTCCAAAAACCCGGATAAGCTCTCCATTTTTGTTGCCGGCCAAACAAACTATAACTACTCTTATCTAAGTAAAGTCTACTCCGATCAAACCGGCGCAACGATTGAAACCCACCTGATTGACATGAAAATTGAAAGAGTAAAAGAGCTGCTCAGTTTTCGGAAGTGGACACTCAGCGAAATTGCCTGGAAACTAAAATACAGCAGTGTGCAGTATCTCTCCAACCAATTCAAAAAAGTGACGGGAATGACTGTTACGGAGTACCGTAAATCAGGAGCTACGGTAAGAAAATCTCTCGACACTATTTAGCCAAAAATATTACACATCTCTCTGCTCGCTGTATAACAACCGGTCAGTATCATTTCTTTAAATTACCATCAGAAACGGAAATAGCGATAGCTAATTATTTATAAGATTTTCCAGATATGAAAAAGCGTATTCAAATTAATGGTATGCACTGTGCAGGTTGTGTTAACTCTGTGGAAAAGGCACTGGGTAAAGTTGAAGGCGTTAAAGCCGCAAATGTACAGCTGACTACAGAAAGTGCCGAAATTGAAATAGAGGGTGAAGATTTTCCATTTGAAAAAGTTCGTGAAGCTGTAGAAAATGCGGGCTATGAAATGGAAGATCCCAAAAATGATTCCATTACGTTTCAGATTGGAGGTATGCACTGTACGGGTTGTTCTTCGGCCGTTGAAAAGGCGATCTTAAAACAGGATGGAGTGGTAAGTGCAAATGTAAATCTTGCTGCAGAAAAAGCCTTTGTCGATTTTGATAGTTCCATTATCTCAACAGATCAGATAAAAGAGAGTATTAAGAATGCGGGTTATGAAGTAGTTGACGAGCAAAAAAAAAAGTCAATAAGCTAGACCAGAAACGAGAGAGAGAAGAGAAAAAGCTCACCGCCGCCAAACAGAAAATGGTGAGGAGCTGGTTTGTAACCGCTCCATTAATGATCTGGATGTTTCTCAGTATGGTACTGGGCATTCACATCACGTCTCACCTCGTGATGGAAGTTGCAATGGTACTGGGTGCCGGTTATGTGCTATTTGGCCCCGGATATGAAACTCTCCGGAGTGCACTGATCTCATCCAAAAATCTGACTCCAAATATGGATGTACTCATCGCTCTGGGTACAACGGCTTCTCTGATTACGGGACTGGTTTCACTCGGTTACATTCTTGGATTTGTACAGTCACCATTCTATAGTTTTGCCGGAATTGCAGCTATGATTATGGCATTTCATCTCACCGGCAGATACATAGAAGCAAAAGCAAGAGGCCGTGCATCGGATGCGATTACAAAACTGCTTACCCTGGAGGCAAAAACAGCCCGTATAATTAAAAACGGTGTTGAGGAAGAAATTGAAATAGATGAGCTGAAAAAAGGCGATGTAATGGTGGTGCGGCCCGGTGAAACGATTCCGACTGACGGAGAGGTCGTAGACGGGAAAAGCTCAGTAGACGAATCTATGGTTACCGGAGAGTCAATGCCGGTGGTTCGCGAAAAAGGTGATGAGGTAATTGGAGGGACAATCAACACGGAAGGTTCCATCCGCGTGCAGGCTAAAGAGGTTGGAGAAAATACTTTTTTAAATCGCGTTATTCAGATGGTGGAAGAGGCGCAGGGGTCAAAAATTCCAATTCAGGATTTTGCTGATAAGGTAACGGCAATTTTTGTCCCGGTCATTCTCCTGCTGACGGCAATAACTTTTACAGTGTGGCTGCTGTTTCCCGAAACCCTTCGCCCAATATTAACCTGGGCTGATTCTTTTATACCCTGGATTATCACCGATCTCGAGCCGATAAGCCAGGCCTTTTTTGTTGCGCTTGCCGTTCTGGTCATTGCATGTCCTTGTGCCCTTGGGCTGGCCACTCCAACTGCTTTGATGGTTGGTACAGGGTTGGGTGCAGAAAACGGGATACTTATACGCAAGGGTGAGGCAATCCAGAGACTGCAGGAAGTTACAACGTTCGTATTTGATAAAACGGGCACACTCACTAAAGGAGAACCGGAAGTAACGGACTGGATAGAAATCAAAAAAGGCGATCAGGATTTTATAAACATGATTGCTGCAGCAGAAAATTACTCAGAACATCCTATCAGCAAGGCAATACTAAACTACACCGGCAATGAAAATCTGCCGGAATCTTCTGAGTTTGAATCGTATACCGGTAAAGGTGTAAAGGCAGAAGTTAACGGCTCTCAGGTGTTGGCTGGTAATGCTGATCTGCTTCTACAATTTTCCATTAATAAAACAGAAGAAGTTGATAAGAAAGCTGAGGAATTACTCTCGGGTGGGAAGACTACTATATTTTTTGTGATAGATGAGGAAGTGGTTGCTCTGTGTGGAATTAAAGATACGATTAAACCGGAAACGCCTGACGCTATTCATGAAATTCAGAAGCTTGGCTACAAAACTGTGATGCTGACCGGAGATCAGCAAAAAGTAGCAAATATTATTGCTGAAGAGATAGGTATTGAAAAAGTGTTTGCAGAAGTGAAACCGGATGAAAAAGCCGATGTGATCAAACGACTTCAGGAAGAGAATGAAGTTGTGGCGATGGTAGGCGATGGAATTAACGATGCTCCGGCTCTTACTCAGTCGGATGTTGGAATTGCGCTGGGTACAGGTACGGATATTGCTATAGAATCAGGTAGCATGATTCTGATTGATGGAAATCCTAAGGCAATTGTAAGGGCCATCAATTTGAGCAATGAAACATTTAAAAAAATCAGGCAAAATTTGTTCTGGGCATTTTTCTATAACATTGTGATGCTTCCCGTTGCCATGATAGGCTGGATGCATCCTGTGTTGGCGGAAATTGCGATGGCTCTAAGTTCGATTAATGTAGTAGGGAATTCAAAAAGATTGCAGAAGAAAAAAATTTAGTATTGAAATTAAAAAATCAGGGAACTTTCAACTCAGTTTTTTGTAACAAACGCCTTTTAAAATACTCTTATAAAATACACAGCGGTTACAAAGATTTGTAAATAGTTGTGATGAGTTGAAATTTAAACTTGATTTTGGCTGCAGATATTTTTAGATATATAGGTCTCATTTAGCCATTCTTTAAAATTTTTGTGTTCTCTGATGAAAAACTGGAAAACTTTACTCTTTAAGGTAGCTCTGCTCGTAGTTATCGCAATTGTTATTTTTACCGGCTGATTTAAAATCTATCCGGCTTCTTATAGCTATGGTCGCCACATTTTTATACATTCATAATCGAATAATAAAATGAGTGTATAAATGAGAGACAACGAAAAATTCCTGGGCGATCATCCCGAACTCTTTGGGAAGCTATTAGATCACACTTTTGACGCCCTTCTTATATCTAAACCGGATGGTGAAGGCCTCCGGACTGTTTTTGCCAATCAAACATTCTATTCTATTAGCGGTTTAAGTGAAGATGAAGTTATAGGTTCACATCCACGACTAACGGCTTCATCAAATTCTACAAATCAATTATATGATTCCATATTGGATCATTTTATAAATGATGAAGTTTTAGAAAAAGAGTGTACCGGTGTGAATAAGGCAGGCTCACCATTTTGGGCGATTCTAAAATCATACCCCTTGGAAGCAGACGGTGGAAAGTTTTGCGTGACGATCATTAAAGAGATTACGATTCGTAAAAAGCGAGAAAATGAGCTGAAGAAAGCACTGCGGGCAACAGAATCATCCAAAGTGGTAAAGGATCAGTTTTTGGCAAATATGAGCCATGAGATGAGAACTCCGCTCAATGGAATTCTCGGGATGACTCAGCTTCTGGAAGGAAAAGAGATGGATGAAGAGGCTGAAGATTATGTAGAGGAGATCAAGCTTTCGGCAGAAAATTTACTTGCGATTGTTAATGATATTCTGGAGTTCAACTTTTTAAAATCAACAGATTTTAAATTAGAGAACCGGAAATTCAACATCCGGAAGTTGATGGGGCAGATTACCGACAATATCCAAAACCGAACCGAAGAAAAAGGACTGGGATTGGAGCTGGTTATATCAGAAAATGTGCCTGATTATTTAGTCGGTGATTCTGTAAGATTGTCTCAGATTGTAATGAATGTACTGAGCAACTCCATCAAGTTTACCAAAGAGGGTGAAATTGTTATCTATGTGACTAATCGGGAAGTTGAAAATGGAAAAATTCCAATAGAGATTAGAGTGAAAGATACCGGCATTGGAATTCCGGAAAAGATGATCAGTAATATATTTGAGACATTCAGCCAGGCGTCCAGATCCACTTCATACAAGTTCGGTGGTACCGGAATAGGTCTTGCACTGGTAAAGCAGCTTGTTGGTTACATGAATGGAAAGGTGAATGTTGACAGTAAGGAGGGAGTAGGGACGACTGTTACACTGCAGATTCCTTTTTATCTGCCCGAAACTGCTGACAACTTTAAAACTATAAACCGTGCTGAACCGGAAAGTGAAAAAGAAAACTTTCGTGGCCATAAAGTTTTAGTTGTTGATGATTATACCGTCAACCGGCGCATTGTAAAAGGGATGTTGAAAAAACTGGGTGTGGAAGTTGATGAGGCTGAAGATGGAAGCACTGCCCTGAATATGATGGATAAAAATAGATATTCTGCAATATTTATGGACGTCCACATGCCCGGGATGGGGGGGCTGGAGGCTACAAGAAAAATTCGTGAACACGATGATGAACAAAAGCGAAATACCCCTGTTATCGCCATTACGGCATCGGTGCTGGATAGAGATATCGAAGAGTGTAAACTAGCGGGTATGGACGGTTTTATTGCAAAACCTTTTACTTATGATGAGCTTTATAATCGATTTAAAGAATTTATTTCGAGCGACAGGAGTGATAGTCGCAAGGCAGAATCGAATAAGAATTACAAGGCTGGATTAGATCTTAATAGTCTTTATGAATTAACAGGCGGGGATGAGGAACTGCTGAAAGAGATGCTGGATCTTTTTTTGGATCAAACACCGGATTTAATGGAGAAAGTTGTAACTCACTACAAAAACGGGGAGTTAAATCGTGTGAAGGAGTTTTCTCATACCCTAAAACCTACGTTTACCTATGTAGGAATGGATAAAGCTACAGAGCTTGCCGGGCAGATTGAATTAACAGCCGGGGAGGATAATCCTGATACTGAAAAGCTTGGACAGTTAGTAAAGGAATTAAATCTGATCTGTGAACAAGCCCTTGAAAAAGTAAAAAAGACTCGCTCTTTGATGTCGTAACTATAATCTTTTGACCATCTGAATGTGCGGAATACCATCGAGTATATAGGTCTCTCCTGCTGCTTCAAATCCAAAGTGATTATAATATTTAAGCAGGTGTGTCTGGGCTTCAATCCGAATATTTTTATGTCCTTTTTCAGATATGCGGTTAATTGATTCCAGTATAACTTTTTTACCGTAACCATTACCTCTGTACGACTTCTTAACTACTATCCGTCCAATTGAAATCTCATCAAATTTGACCTTTCTGGGTACAATTCTGCTGTAGGCGACCAGTTCGTTATCAATCCTCAACAATAGATGTTGAGATAGATTGTCCAGCCCATCAATATCGTCGTACACACAATCCTGCTCCACTATAAAAATGTCTTGTCGCAGTTTTAGGATGTCATAAAGTTCAGATGGTAACATATCGTCGATCCCATCATAAAGAGTAAAATTCATACGGGGTAAACTTTTTCTGCTGTTTCACGTAAGATCAGGAAAATGTAATGAATCTGATGGCTATGTTAAAAATCCTATTGATAAACAGTCTGGTTATATTTTTTGGAGCTTATCTTTTAGATGGAGTTTCGGTAAAAAACTATCTTACAGCTTTGGGTGTTGCAATTCTGCTCGGATTGATTAATGTTTTCATAAAGCCACTCATTGTCATCCTTACCCTTCCACTTACCATTTTAACACTGGGGCTTTTTATATGGGTGATTAACGCCTGGATGTTAATGTTAATCGATAAACTGGTTGATGGATTAACTATTCGGAATTTTTGGTGGGCGCTTTTCTTTGCTCTGTTTATATCTCTGCTTAATGGGGTTCTGTTGCGATTATTCTAAACCGCATAAATAACAGTTAATTATTACTTTTTATTACTCAAATCAGTGATTTATGCTGCTCACAAAAGTGATCAGCTTTTTTCTTATTTTTGGTGAAGATTGTAAGAGTATTACACCTATTTTATGCCAGATATGGCAAGAGTTTTCAGGATATCTTCTATCATAACTGCTCTGCAAATCAATTGAGCTCAATTTAAAAGATTTTAAATACCGAATGGTAAAGAAAACAGTTACAGTAAAAAATGAAGCGGGATTGCATGCTCGTCCCTCATCAGTACTTGTAAAAACTGCATCTAAATTTAATTCAGATTTTTACATAAGCATGTATGGGTATAAAGTAAATGGTAAAAGTATTTTGGGCGTTATGACGCTTGCAGCTGAATGCGGGGCAGAGATGGAGCTTATATTTGAAGGAGATGACGAACAAGAGGCTCTGACTACAATTTCTGAACTGTTTGAAAATAAATTTGAACGTAACTGAATAATTCTGCTATGGTAGATCGAATCGAGTTTGAGGGTGTGCCGGCTTCAGGCGGAATCGGAATAGGTAAAACTCACATTCTTGAAGAGAGACAGGATGATATAAGCCCTGAAAAAATCCAGGAGGAAGAAATTCAGTTTCATGTTGATAAATGTAACCGTGCTTTCCGAAAGATTAAGGAAGAGTTTATAAAACTGAAAGACGGTACAGACGGTGAGGTTGCGGATATAATTGATGCGCAGATAGAATCGCTTAAGGACCCTGAGCTATATAAAAAAATTCTCGAGAAAATAGAGTCTGAGCGATACGAAGCTGAATATGCTATCTACAGTACACTGAACGAATACATCCACATAATGGAAAATGCGGATGCTGAGTGGCTGAACGAGCGAACAATCGACTTAATGGCAATCAGGGATCAGTTGATCGATGCAGCAAGAAACAGAGAGTTAGGCGGACAACTTGAGCCGGGCTCCGTAGTATTCGCTACCAATGTATCACCAACTACAATGATTGAACTTAGCAGAAACAGCATTGCAGCACTGGTTATGCAAAAAGGCGGATTAACGACACATGCTGTTATATTAGCTCAGTCTCTGGATATTCCATGTGTAATTGGAGTTGAGTGGAAAATCAGGAGATTTAAAAACAGTGAAGAAGTTATTGTTGATGGAGAACAGGGGCTGGTTGTGGTAAGGCCGTTGGATAGTGAGAAAAAGAAGTATCAGAAGCGAAGGAAAGAAAAGGAAGAAGAGGCTGTAAAATTTCTTCAGGTCGTAAAGAAGCCGAGTGAAACGGCTTGTGGGAAAAAATTTAAACTCCAGGCAAACGTAGAGTTTCTGGAGGAGCTTCCGAGGGTAAAAACACATGGGGCTGACGGTGTTGGGCTTTTAAGAACGGAAACAATTTTATTTCAGAAAACAGGATTTGATGTGGCTTCCCAGCTTGACTTCTACAGAAAAGTAGTAGATGCGAGTGGGGATTCTGATGTGACGATACGCCTGTTTGATGCCGGTGGAGATAAACTTTTGGACGATTCGGAGACCGAAGCAAATCCCTTTTTAGGATGGCGGGGTATCCGAATGTTATTGGATAAAAGTGAACTTTTAAACAACCAGCTGGAAGCGATTTATAAACTATCAGGGGAGTTTAAAAACAGAATTAAGCTACTGGTTCCAATGGTGTCATGCGTTAGTGAAGTGTACAGGCTTAAGGAGAAAATTAATGAGGTGAAGGAAAAGCTAAACAAAGAGGATGTTGAGTTTGATCCAAATCTCCCGGTAGGTGTGATGATTGAAGTACCCAGTGTTGCAATCATGGCGGATAAAATCGCGAAAGAGGTGGACTTCTTCAGCATCGGAACAAATGATTTAACTCAATATACATTGGCCGTGGATAGAGGTAACGAAAAAATTTCATCTCTTTATCAGCCCTATCACCCCGCGATTTGGAAGCTCATTCAAATGACTGCAGGTGGAGCGAAAAAGAGTGGCATACCTGTAACTGTTTGTGGTGAGATGGCTTCTAAACCAAAAGCTGCAGCCTGCCTTTTAGGACTTGGGATAGAAAACCTGAGTATGACAACAGGAGCCTTGCCGGTTGTAAAAAGTTTACTTTGCAGCCAAAGCCTGAAGGATATGCGAAAATTATCGGGACAAGTGTTAGACGCAAACTCTCCGGAAGAGGTGATAGCACTGATGGACAGTTTTGGTGAATAGTTGATTCTAGTATTTATCACTTATGTTTTTTGACTAAATCAGAAAAACATAATAAATACAGTTATTTATCTCGAGAGGTGCTGAGTCTTAAGAAGGAAAGCGATTCCAAAGTTTAATAATTATCCCTGTTGTTTATTTTTAACTTAATAAATAAATACAGGAACGGGATGGAGCGAAATTAATGTATATGTAATCCTTTATTTAAGTAAGAATATTAGCTATTATTCTATTTCAAACACTTAAATAAATATATTATAAAATGATCAGTAAAGCTTATACACCAAAAAGAACGATTTGTAAAGTGACATTCACTGTACCCGGAGAGTGGGCAGATGAGGGAGTAAACCTGGTTGGTGATTTTAATGACTGGGACGAGGCATCTGATCCGATGGAAAAGAACAAAAAAGGGAATTGGGAGTTAACTCTTAGGTTAAAGCCGGAGTCAACATATAAATTCAGATATTTACTGGATGGAGATAAATGGGAGAATGATGATGCAGCAGATCGTTATGAGGCAAATGAGTTTGGAAGTGAAGACTCTGTAGTTGTAACAGGTAAATAACGTAGAATGAGTCAACTTTTTGATAAAGAACTTTTTCAAAAAAAACTGACATCTCGTTGGTTGGGAAAAGAGTTTGTTCATCTCAAGAAGGTTGATTCTACAAATTTATACTTAAAAAAAATTCCGGCTGAGAATTTACGGCATGGAATGGTTGTTGTTGCTGATGATCAGCAGAAAGGCAGGGGGCAGCATCAAAAAGATTGGGTAACGAACCCCGGCGAAAATCTGACATTTACACTTGCTTTGAAGCCGGATCGAGCCGAAGGTTTATCGTTATTAACGCTTTCCAGTGCACTCGCGGTTGCCGATGTTTTACATCGATATGTGGAAAAAACATTTTCCCTTAAATGGCCAAATGACATTTATGTTGATCAAAAGAAGATTGGCGGGGTTTTAACGGAATGTTCTTTTCTGGGGGCAAATCCTGAGAAAGTTCTCATTGGTATCGGGGTAAACATAAATCAGAAAACCTTTGAAGAGGAGCAAGTTGGGAATGCGGTCTCTTTGAGCCAGTTGGCAGGAAAATATTTTTCGAGGGAGGAACTGCTGGCTGATATTTTAAAAATGATTGAACAGTTGTATCAGAGTTGGGCAGAACGCGATAAAACACTGCACAGAAAAGTGAGCAGTGCATTGATTGGGTATGGTGATTGGGTTAGGTTAAATGTTGATGGAGAGTTAGCTGAAGGGCGATATAAATTTTTGGGAGTTAATGAAAAAGGTGAGTTATTAGTAATAAATGAGAAATTAGAGCTCAATACCTATTCACATGAGCAAATTCGAATCATCACCGGTAACAAAAGCATTTCGAAAATCCGTTAACGATTACCTGCCGGATTCCTCATTATTAATTGTTGGAGCCAGTGGCGGTCCCGACTCCATGGCGCTCATGTACTTATTGCATCGTTTTGAATTGAATGCAATTATCGTGCATTGCAATTATCAAATGAGGGGAGAGGATTCTGAAAAAGATCAGAGACTTGTAGAGAAAATGAGCGCATTCTGGGGATTTGAGTGCGTATCAGTACGTTTGGAAATCGACTCAACCGGCAATTTTCAGGAGTGGGCCAGAGAACGGAGGTATGAGATATTTTCAGACTTAAAGCGTGAGTTTGATGCAGATTTTGTGGTTACAGCCCATCATCAGGATGACCAAATTGAGACGATTCTGCAACGAATTTTAAGAGGCTCGGGAATTTCTGCCTGGAGCGGAATTAAACCGATTGAAAACCGGCTATTCAGGCCATTGCTTGACGTAAGTAAAGCTGAAATATTGAGATTTGTAGAGCAGTTCAACGTACCCTACAGAATTGACAACAGTAATGAGGAATCAACCTATGCCAGGAATTTTCTGCGGCATAACTGGTTTCCGGAGCTTCAGAAATTTTTTCCGGGGTGGCGGGAAAATATTTTAAAACTGTCGGTTCGGGGAACAGAATTTAGGTTGATGGCAGATGAGTTATTAAAATCGGTAAGAGAAAGTGACCGCTCACTAAATAGGTCTGAATTTTTAAATTTGCCAAAGCAAGTGCAGCCACCTGTGCTGTATCAATTTTTGGAATCTGTAAAGTTTGATATTGATGTGAGCAGTTCAGTAAATAGTATATCAAAAAAGTTATCTGAACTGCAGTCGGGCAGAGCCGTTCATTTGTCGGAAAAATTTCAGATTATCAGAGACAGAGATCTCTTTACAGTTCAAAAAATTGGAAGAGAGCAAAAATCTCCGGTTGAAATAACTTCTGATGATCTCAGTCAAGTCAAAAAAGTATATGGTATTCAACTGGAGATTGAGAAGTTTACCGGAGAGTTTAGCCCGAGAGCACTCTCAATGGATTTATCTAAAATAGCCTTTCCAATAACTATCAGGCAGTGGGAAGAGGGGGATTCAATCAGGCCGCTGGGAATGAAAGGCACACAGTTGGTATCAGATCATTTAACGAATAGAAAAATATCATCGGCTCGAAAATCTGAAGCTTTTCTGATAGAATCTTTTGATGGAAATATTTGTGCCGTTATATTCCCTCACATTAGTTCAGACGATCAAATGGGGACCATATCAGAGCTAGTCCGTTGTTCTTCTGAAACAAAAAAAGTACTAGTTATTCGCAATTAAACGTAATTCATGAATTTGTATCTGCCCGAAAAAATTAACGTTCAGGGTGAGGAGTTTAGGGTCTATCTCACCCAGGAAGAAATTCAACAAAGAATAAAAAATATTGGTCAAACACTGAGCCAGAAATTTATGGACAAGCGCCCCATTTTTATTGGTGTGCTCAACGGCTCCTATATTTTTCTGGCAGATTTGATGCGCTATGTAAGTATTCCCTGCGAGGTGGATTTTCTGAAACTGAGCAGTTACGGTGATGAAAAAGTTTCATCAGGTCAGGTGCGTGATTTAAAACAGATTGATGCAGATATCAGTGATCGGCACGTAATTATTGTAGAAGATATTGTGGACACAGGATTATCAATGAAGTATTTAGTTGATAAGCTGAAATTTCATAAACCGGCCTCTCTTACGGTTGTAACATTGCTGCATAAAACAGAAGCTACTAAACACGAAGTGCAGATTGATTATACTGCTTTTAAAATTCCAAACCTGTTTGTTTTAGGTTATGGATTGGATTTTGCGCAGGAGGGTAGAAATCTGGGGCAGATTTATATTCAAGTAAAAAAGGATAAGGATTAAATTTTGATTTATTTGTAATCGAGGTTGCAAAGGGCTTTGAAAGCTTCATATATTTGATGCTCTCAATAAGATGAGAAAAAATTTCGAACACGGAGAGATGGCTGAGTGGTCGAAAGCGCTCCCCTGCTAAGGGAGTAAACCCCGAAAGGGGTTTCGAGGGTTCGAATCCCTCTCTCTCCGCACTTTAAAAGGATGCTATTTGAAGAAATGGCATCCTATTTTTTTATTCAAATCAGGTTATATCATGTCTCTTCTGGTTTTAGAATTTATCCCTGCCGCTTTTATTCCCCTGTTTATCTTTTTTGCACGAATACTGGATGTAAGTATCGGCACCATTCGGATCATGTTCGTTTCGAAAGGATACAGAGGCAAAGCAACCCTCCTGGGATTTATAGAAGTGTTGATCTGGATTATCATAGTCGCTCAGATTTTTCAAAATCTTGATAACTGGCTCAACTATGTAGCATTTGCCGGCGGGTTTGCTACCGGTAATTATGTAGGTATGTATATAGAAGAAAAAATGAAGATGGGTGTACAGATCTACAGAATTATTGTTAATCAAGAGAATTCGGGATTAGCGGAAGAACTGATGAATAGAGATTTTCGCGTAACTGTTGTACCCGGAGAAGGGAAGTTTGGTCCGGTTAAAGTACTATTTACTGTTGCTAAGAGAAAACGCTGGCAGGAGTTGTCGGATGTTGTAAATGAGTTTGCACCAAATGCTTTTTATTCTGTGGAAGATGTAAAGAGAGCATCAGATATGGAAGATGTCATTCAGCACAATAGTCAGGATCTCCTTTCAAGGATGCTGAGATTAAAAAAGGGAATTTGATCTCGAAAATTAAAGGGAGATAGTCAACTCGCACTGATCAACTTAGAATAAGTTGCCAAAAGGCGTTTCTAAACAAGATGGAAAAGGCTCTCCAATGGGTATTATTTTTCAATTCTTTCGTCTGCCAACTCATGATTAGAAGATATTAATCTGAAGCTTCTATTGGTTCTTGCCTAAATAAGTACATATAAAATAACAGTATAAATTAAGGTATATAATAAAATACACTGCTCTTTATTTACATTAGAAATAACGTTATACATGGTGATATTTTTGTAAAAGTTTTGTAAAAATAGGGGAGGCCTAAATGCCTTAAAAGGAGTGAATACAATAATAAAGAGAGGCAAAAGGGGGAAATCACATCTAAAACTTAACAGGGATAAGCATTATGAAAACTAAACTATGGGGTATTTTTATACTCATCTTAACGAGCATGCTGTATCTAACGGCATGCGATAATAGCACGAGTCCGGGAATTGAAGATTCATTAGAGCT
>SL_7KL_010_BRINEDRAFT_10000674_pt1 | contig 16221 bp, 16 predicted proteins | sample SodLak_010_BRINE_FD_10663 | JGI IMG/M metagenome (IMG submission 10663)
CCCGCCATGAACATGCTGCCTGCCGAGTATATGCGCGGGCTGGTTTCGGCAGACTCGCTTGCGCATCTGCCAACCAAGGCCGATCTGATCGGCATCCGCCCCGAAGATCTGTCGCTTGCGCCGGCGCAAGAAGACGAGATGTCCCTCAGCGGCAAGCTGATGCTGCTGGAGCCTGCTGGCGCAGAAAGCCATCTTCACCTGACCTTTGACGGGATAAAGGAGACGATGGTCGTGCGGCTGCCACATGTGCCTGATGTGACAGAAGGAACGACTTTGAAGTTCAGCATCAAGCGCGAAAAACTGCACCCGTTTGATGTTGCCAGCGGCAAACGCGTGACATAAAGGCACGCCCATGACCAACTCATATCTGCGCCCCAACGGCGCGCCGCATGTTTATGGCCACCGCGGCGCGCGTGGCGTTTTGCCAGAGAATACGATGGCAGGGTTCGACTATTTGCGCGCAATCGGGGTGCGTGGCGTCGAGGTCGATGTCCAGAATACCGCAGATGGTGTGCTTGTGGTTATCCATGACCCGCATGTGCCCATGCAGCTTGCGCGCGACCCGGATGGCAACTGGCTGCCTGCTCCGGGGCCAAAGATTGTTGATCTCAGCGTGGTCGAATTGCTTGCCTATGATATCGGACGGCTGCATCCAGATCACGCATATGGCGCGCGCTATCCCGACCAGCGCCCTATTGATGGGGTGCGGGTTCCCTTGTTGTCGGAATTTCTGGACTGGGCAGCGCAAGACCCCGAATTGCTTATCAATATCGAGGTGAAATCCTTTGCCCATCGTGACGATCTGGGTGACCCGCCTGATGTGCTGGCCAAAGCTGTCTTGACGTCGATCAGGCAACATGGGGTAGACGCAAGATGTCTGATCTCGTCCTTCGACTGGCGGGTTCTTTCATCCTTGCGCGGTCTGGCCCCGAATATCGCGCGCGGCTATCTGAGCTATGAACAGCCCGGCGATGACTGCATGGTGTTTGACGGCTCGCCCTATATGGATGGGTTGCGCGTGTCGGACCATGCCGACAGCCTGCCCCGCCTGCTGGCCGCGCAGGGGGCATTGTGCTGGTGTGTGCATTTCCGCGACCTGACACCCGAACGGCTGCGCGAGGCGCATGATCTGGGGCTTGCGGTCAATGTCTGGACGGTCAACGAAAGTGCCGACATGCAGGCGATGGCCGATATGGGTGTGGATGGTGTGATAACGGATTACCCCGAACGGATGCTTCAGGTTAATGGCCAACGTATCGCGGCGAAAACCAGATCCTGACATGCACATGATAAGCGGCGCGTCATGCGCTTGACTTATCCGATTGTTTTTGTCAGAAAAGAGAAAATCACCTAGCCAGTCGCAAGATCAGCCCGGTGTGTCATATCTAATCTTTCAGGGATTCCCTGAAGTTTTGGGGCGGTGATGCACAAATTGCGGGCAGGACTACATGTGATCGGGGCATGGTGCGGTTTTGCACATTCGGACAGGGAACTGCCGAATGACGGATGAGCGCCCCGAAAACATGCAAGTGTCATGCGCCAATCGCACCTGCCCGACCCAGAGCATTCCGGTGCACTCCGCCGAAGGCCTGACCGAAGGCGGCGCAACGGCCCATATTCGGCTGGATGGACAAGTCTATATCCTGCGCATAACCCGAACGAACAAACTGATCTTGACCAAATAACCCAGCCGCCCGCCATCGGGCCTGTCAGGAAATCACCATGAGCAAGATACCCTCACCCTGCATTGATGTGTGCAAGTTCAAGCGCGAAGGTCACTGTATCGGGTGTTCAATGACCAAAGCGCAGAAATCCATGTTCAAGAAGCTGAAAAAGGAAACGCACCAAAAGGCCTTTCTGGACCTTTTGGTGCATCAACAAAATAATATGGGCAAGTATCGCCATTGGGCCGAGGCATACCGCAAGCGCTGCGACAAGAAAGGGGTCAAAGCCCCGATCTAGTCAGCGTCTGATCCGCCTTAGCCCAGATGGGCGCGCAGCAGCCATGCGAATTTCTCATGCGCCCGGCCACGTTCAATCGCCAAATCCTGCGTGAGCAGATCGCCATGCTCTTCGGCAATTGCGGCGGTCCCGGCCAGCGTCGCAGCAATCGTTTCCTGCGCCTTGGCCAGTGTCAGAACCATTTGCTCTGCAGTGCCCTTGCCATCATGCTCGGCCACTTTTGAGCGCTTGAGCATTCCGGCCAAATGCCCTTCGGCATGGCCGCCCAGTGCTTTCACGCGCTCGGCCAGATCATCTTGTGCTGTGAAATGGTCTTCGTAGATAGTCTGGAACAACGCGTGCAGCGGCCCAAAGGCCATTCCAGTTACGTTCCAGTGGAAATTCTGGGCAAGCATCGTGGTGACTGCCGTTTCCGCGACAGACTGGTTCAAGGCTTCGCAAATTGCGTCCTTGGCAGAAACTGTCAATTGTTGTGCTGTCTGGGTCATGAACCCCTCCTGTTTCGTGTTGAAAAGCAGACTATGTCAACACGGGACTGGCTGGCGACAAGCTGGCTACCCGCTTGCACCATAGATAGGCCATTCCCCTGCTGCCTTCAAGAAGTTTTTAGAAAGATTCTAAGCTTGATGGAATTTGTCGGGCACGGAGTCCATGCGATTGAGCAGTTCCGCCGCCAACCAGCCGACAGGTCTACGCATATGCAATGGCAGGCGCGCGCGGAGCAAAAACGCGACGCTGCTCTGATCCTTGCGCTGGATTGCAGCAAATAGCGCAAGCAACCACTTCTCATCGAACGAGCGTTCCTGCGCCGTTATCGCATGTATAACTGGCCCAGTGGGCAGACCTGAAACCAAAACACGCAACAACGCATCGGCATAATCTTGCGCACCGACCTTGGGCGCGTGCAGCAAAAGCGCACATGTTTCAAACACCTCGACCCGCGCTTTCGCACGGCATTTCCGCATCAACACACGAAGTAAAACCAACTCCCGCTCCAACGGTGCCGGGACGGTCTGTGGTGATTCCAAAGCGCTCAAAGGTGACTGCTGCATCATGCCCTCGCTGTTCCTTAGTAAAATAGTATGTTTTGTCGTCAATTGCCAGATGAATCTTGACAGGAACGCTAGGAAAGGGCGGCGCGGCGCCTTTGCAGTGTTGGCGCTCACCAAAGCAGGCGTCAAATGTGCTACAATTCAGCGCGCCAAACTTGGCTTGACGGCCTTGCACATTTGGCTAGATGCGTGGAGCAATGCAGAGGGAGTGGCTTCATGACAATCACAATTCTTGACGGCGGGATGGGGCAGGAATTGGTCCGGCGTGCCGGACGGGCCACACCGCTCTGGTCGACACAAGCGCTTCTGGACGCGCCTGAGCTTGTGCGCCAGATCCATCAGGATTTTTTCGCCGCCGGGGCAGAGGTGGCGACCGCCAACACATATGCACTGCTGCCCGACAGGCTTGTGAAATTTGCGCTGGGGGACCGGCTGGACGAGTTGACGCAAACCGCCTGCCGGATCGCGGCAGATGCACGTGACGCAGCGGGCCACGGTCAGGTTGCGGGATCGATGGGGCCACTTGGGTTTTCCTACAGACCAGACCTTGCCCCCCCGCCCGAGCAGGCGGCGGAAATTTATGCGGCCATCGCTGCTGTGCAAGCGCGCATTGTGGATGTCCTGTTGCTGGAGACGATGTCTTCGGTTGATCAGGCGCGGGGCGGGTTGATGGGCGCGCAGACAGCAGGCAAGCCGGTCTGGCTTGCACTCAGCGTCATGGATGAGGATGGTACGCGCCTGCGCTCGGGCGAGGCGCTGTCAGACATCGAAGCGCTGCTGGCAGAGTTCCGGCCTGACCGCGTTTTGCTGAATTGTGCGCGCCCCGAAGCCGTGTCCCAAGGATTGCCGATCCTTGCGCAATTCGACACGCCATTCGGGGCCTATGCAAACGGGTTCACCCAGATTGACCCGCGTTTCAACACCATTGGCGCAACCACAGACCTGTTGATGACCCGTACCGATGTTGGCCCTGACAGCTATGCGGATTTCGCAGAAAACTGGGCAGATGCAGGCGCAACCCTCATCGGTGGCTGCTGCGAAATCGGGCCAGAGCATATTGCCGCCCTGACCCGCAGATTGAAACCGGATGCGCCAAGGCCCGTCGCCGCGCCGCTTGACGCCTAAGCGCAAGCTATGATGCGGCGGCATAGGGCGGCTTCATTCGCCCAAGGCGATGCCTTCGCGCCGTGGGTCAGCCCCGCCCAGCAGCCTGTCGCCAATCGAAATCGCGTGCAGACCTGATGTCAGCGCGGTCACGTTTGTCTGAAACCCCAGATCAGACAGCGGGGTGTCCAGATCTTCGGCCCATGTTTCCGCCTCGATCTGATATGTGCCAAAACTGTTGACCAGATGCGGCATCGAGACCGCTTCTTGCACATCCATGCCCCAATCCAGATGCGCGATGATCGCCTGCGCGGTGAAGCCGATAATCGTGGCACCGCCCGGACTGCCGATGCTTAAGATAGGCGCACCCTCGCGCCGCACAATTGTCGGCGACATGGACGATCTTGGCCGCTTGCCCGGCTCTACACGGTTCGCAATGGGCCAGCCATCCGCATGACTGCGGAAGGAAAAATCCGTCAACTCGTTGTTCAGCAAAAACCCACGCACGAATATCCGCGATCCGAAACCGCTTTCGATCGTTGTGGTCATCGACAGCACATTGCCGTCAGCATCAACGATGGAGATATGCGACGTGGCAGGGCGTTCTTCGCGCATGTCATCGCCCCAAAGCTGCGCGTGGTCCCATTCCGGCTGCCCCGCTGACACTTCGGGCAAGGCATCGTCACCGCGCAACAACTCGGCGCGCGTCGCCAGATAATCACGGTCAATCAAACCTTGCACAGGCACAGGAACGAAATCGCTATCGGCCAGATAGCGGCCCCGGTCAGCAAACGCCAGTCGGGTTGCATCGCCCATCAGCCGCCGCGTTTCCACATCTTGCGGGTCCATGTCGCCCAGTTCAAAATGCTCCAACATTCCGAGTATCTGCGCAATCGCCACCGCGCCAGATGAGGGCGGACCCATCCCGCATACTTCGTCGCCGCGATAGTCATAGCAGACCGCAGGCCGCTCGATCACCTGATAGCGCGCCAGGTCAGTCATCGACAGCAGGCCAGGATGGTCCTCCGTTCGGGTCGCAGCCACGATGTCAGCCGCAATTTCGCCTGTATAGAAGGCCGCCGCCCCCTGTGTCGCGATCTGGCGTAGCGTGTCTGCATAGGCGGGGTTAACTATTGTGTCACCAGCAGAAATCGGTGCGCCCTCGGGCAGGAAATACTCCGCCGTGGCGGGGAAACGCGACAGGGTTTCGGCAGCACCCGCCACCGACTCTGCCATCCGGCTGGAGACAGTGAATCCGGCTTCGGCATGCTCAATCGCTTCATCAAACAGGCCACCCCAATTCGCGCGGCCCCAGCGCCGATGCGCTTCTTCCAGCAGCCGTGGCGTGCCCGGTGTGCCAACTGAGCGCCCACTTACAACAGCGGTCATGAAATCCAGCGGCGCGCCATCCTCGTCCTGAAAATGGCGCGGATTGGCGGCCAGTGGGGCCGTTTCGCGTGCATCCAGCGTGGTAATTTCGCCTGTTTCGGCGTCATGCCAGACAAGAAAGGCACCCCCGCCAAGGCCCGAAGACTGCGGCTCTACGAGACCCAGCACCACCTGCACGGCCACCATCGCGTCAGCTGCACTTCCGCCTTCGCGCAGCACTCTTGCGCCCGCGTCCACGGCGAGCGGATGCGCGGCAGATACCATCCAATTCTCGGCCTCGACGGGATCGCCTGCGCGTTTGGCTTCCAGCGCCGCTATGGCGGCGTCTGAAATTCCGGGAAAATCCTGTGTGGTCTGCGTCTGCGGTTCTGGAACGACGATATCCGAGCTTTGCTGCCCCCAAGCCGGGCCAGCCGCAGCGAGAACAAAAATAGCGGTGGATGCGAGTTTATACATATGCGCCTTCTCCGGTTTACGTCACGGGCGGGCCAGCAGAGGCCCGGTGATCTTGCCGCCCCCAGCCGCCAGGAAATTTGAGCGAGTCGGCAGCCAAGCCTTCAGCCTTAAGTGGAATTTCTACCATCAATTCACTGCTCCGTCATCTGTCATGTCGTGCCAGCAGGTGTTGCCTTGCTCCATTCTGACAACGCGCAAGGGATATTCCCGCCAGAAAATATCGCTTGCCAGATGCACGAACTTGCTGCGATATGTTTTCTCAAACATATCATTGTGGAGTGTCTTGTGCCCTCGCCCCTTCACCGCTACCCCTTTGCTGAGAACCTTGCCGCACTGGCCTTTGTTGTGGCCCCTTTTGGTGCTGCCGCCGATCAGGTGACCGTTTTTGCAACGGCAAGCCTGACCAATGCGGCTGAGGCCGTGTCAGCGGCATGGTCAGACGCGACGGGCCACACCGCCGTCTTGTCTTTCGCCGGCTCTTCCGCACTGGCGCGGCAGATACAGCAAGGCGCGCCCGCAGATGTTTTTATCTCTGCACATGCCGACTGGATGGACGCTGTCGCCGCGTCGGGTGATCTGCGCGCAGATACGCGGCGCGATATTCTGGGCAACACGCTTGTTCTGATCGCGCATGGTCAGAATGCCGCCCCTGTCCGTCTGGATGAAACCCTTGATCTGGCCGGTATGCTGGGGAATGAGCGCCTTGCAATGGCGATGGTCGATGCTGTGCCCGCTGGAATGTACGGAAAAGCCGCACTGACGACGCTGGGATTGTGGGACAGCGTGGCGGAACGCGTCGCGCAAACTGACAATGTGCGCGCGGCCCTTGCCTTCGTGGTGCAGAATGAAGCGCCCTTTGGCATCGTCTATGCAACCGATGCGCGCGCGACAGACAGTGTCACAGTTATCGGCACATTCCCGCAGGGCAGCCATGACCCGATCAGTTACCCCGCTGCGATCACCGCACAATCGACCAGTCCGGTGGCGCAGGAGTATCTGGAATTTCTGACCTCGGACACGGCCCGCGCGATCTGGGCCGCGCATGGCTTTGGTGTGATCGACTGATGGGGTTTGACTGGGCAAACTGGCTTGGGCCTGCCGAATGGCAAGCGGTGCGCCTGTCGATCCGCGTGTCGTTCTGGGCCACACTGGTCAGCTTGCCGCTGGGTATATTTGTGGCCTATGCGCTTGCGCGGTGGGACTTCTGGGGCAAGCAGGTGCTGAACGGGCTTGTGCATCTGCCGCTGATCCTGCCGCCTGTCGTGACCGGGTATCTGCTGCTTGTCACCTTTGGGCGGCGCGGCAGCGTGGGGCAGTTTCTGGACGAATGGTTCGGGATTGTGCTGTCCTTTCGCTGGACAGGCGCGGCGGTGGCCGCTGCGGTGATGGCGTTTCCGCTGATGGTCCGCGCGATCCGCATGGCCGTTGAAGCGGTTGACCCAAAACTGGAAGCGGCAGCCAGCACGCTGGGTGCATCGCGGCCTTGGGTGTTCCTGACCGTCACTTTGCCGCTGATCCTGCCCGGTGTCATTGCAGGCGCAATTCTTGCCTTTGCCAAGGCGATGGGCGAGTTTGGCGCGACTATCACCTTTGTGTCGAACATCCCCGGCCAGACCCAGACCATCCCTTCGGCCATCTATGCCTTTCTACAGGTGCCGGGCGGCGAAGAGGCGGCAAGCCGTCTTGTCATTGTTGCCATCATCATCGCAATGGCGGCGCTGCTGTTGTCCGAATTTGTGGCGCGCCGCGTGGCAAGGGTAGTCGCCGGGTCATGACATTGCAGGTTTCACTCCGACACAGTTTCAAAGGGTTCACGCTTGACGTGGCCTTTAGCGCGCCGCCCGGTGTGACTGTACTGTATGGCCCCTCAGGCTCTGGCAAGACCACGCTGATCAACACAGTGGCAGGTCTGCTTCGCCCTGAACAAGGCCGGGTTGTCGCGCATGACTGGGTGCTGCTTGACACACAGACGCGCCGCAACCTGCCCCCGCACAAGCGCCGCTTGGGCTATATCTTTCAGGAAGGCCGCCTGTTCCCGCATCTGACTGTGCGCCAGAACCTACTATACGGGCGCTGGTTTGCACCGCGCGACGCACGCACCGAAAGCCTGACGCGCGTGGTCGAGATGCTGGGCATCGGCCCGCTTCTGGACCGGCGCCCCGGTGCGCTGTCGGGCGGTGAAAAGCAACGCGTCGCCATTGGTCGTGCGCTGCTGGCCGCGCCCAAGCTCCTTCTGGCAGATGAACCCCTTGCCGCGCTGGACGAGGCCCGCAAGGCGGAAATCCTGCCCTATTTTGAACGGCTGCGCGACGAAGTGTCCGTGCCGATCCTGTATGTCAGCCATTCCTCGGCTGAGGTGGCGCGGCTTGCGACCACTGTTGTGGCGCTTAAGGCGGGGCGCGTTGCGGCATGTGGCACTGCTGCGCAAGTGCTCGGCGATGTGGCGGCAGTCGGGGCACGGGCTGCGGCCTCGGTGCTAAGTGCGCGTGTGCTGGCGCATCACAGCGACGGGTTGAGCGAGCTGACAACCGCTGCGGGGGCGTTGTGGTTGCCGCGCATCAGCGACCAGCCCGGCGCGACATTGCGTGTACGCATTGCGGCGCAAGAGGTGATCTTGTCGCGCGACGCGCCGCAAGGGTTGTCCGCACTGAATATCCTGTCCGGCCTCATCACCGACATTCGGCTGGGCGATGGCCCTGGCGCATTGGTCACTCTGGCCATTGGCGACGAGCGGTTGAGCGCGCGCATCACGCGCCGCTCGGTTCAGGCGATGGGGCTGGAACGCGGCCAGCGCTGCCATGCCATACTCAAATCTGTCGCCGTAGCCCCCGAAGACGTTGGAACAGGCCGCCAATACAAGGTCGCAGAATGACCCGCCCGGCGCGCCCTGCGCTGTCCTTCGGGATTGGTGCCGCTGTCGGCACCGCTGGTGGGCTGATCGGGCTTGGCGGGGCTGAGTTTCGTCTGCCTGCGCTTGTGGGCGTCTTGCGGTTCTCCGCGCGTGAGGCGGTGGCCGTGAACCTTGTGGCCAGCCTTGCTGTGCTGGCCACCGCCTTTCCGTTCCGCGCCGCTACGGTGCCAATGGCCGAGATCACGCCCTATCTGCCTGCAATCCTTGGCATGTTGGCAGGGTCCATGTCGGCGGCATGGGTTGGGGCGGGCTGGTTGCGACGAGTATCCGACAAGCTGCTTGGCCGCCTGATCCTGATCTTGCTTGTAGCGCTTGGGTTTGTGCTGATCGCCGAAGGGCTGTTTGTTACGGCCCCCGCGCGACTGGTGGGGGACGATCTGCTCACAACCGTGGTGGTTGCCGCGCTGTGCGGTGTGGGGATCGGGCTTGTCTCGTCGCTGCTGGGGGTGGCTGGGGGCGAGCTAATCATCCCGGTGTTCATTCTGCTGTTTGGTGCGGATGTGAAACTTGCCGGGTCCATGTCCATTTTGGTCAGCCTGCCCACCATCGCAGTCGGCCTGTCGCGGCATTTAGGGGCAGGTTCTGTGCTGCGCGCGCCCGCCCTTTGGCGAACCACGCTCCTGCCGCTGTGTGCAGGTTCGCTGTTTGGTGCAATTCTTGGGGCCTTGGCGCTTGGGAGTGTGCCTGCGCAGGCCCTCAAGGTCGGGCTTGGCGTTATCCTGATCTTTTCGGCATGGGGCGTGTTTCGGCACCTGCCCAAACCGGCCCCTGCGGACAGGCGGTAGCGGCTGCGCGCCTGTCAGGCGACATCTACCTTCACTTCAACGCCCATCGTCACGCTCACACCTGCCGCCCCGTGAAAGCTGCCGACAACAGGGGCAACCTGTGTGATATGGCGCGCGGCGGCCACAGGAATAAGGTTGCCTGACCCCATGGACCGGTTTGTCGGGTCAAAGGAGATCCAGCCAGCCCCCGGCACAAACACATCCACCCACGCATGGGTGGAGCCAGCACCAGCAGAACCAATAAGCCCGCTTGTCGGATCGAACATATACCCCGACACAATCCGCGCCCCGAAACCCAACGTCCGCACCGCTTCGGCGAACAAAACCGCCAGATCGCGGCAAGACCCCCACGCGCGGTCCAGCGTTTCCAACGGGCCTTGTGTGCCCTCAACCTCGCGGCTTTGATAGCTGATCTGGCTGGAAACACCGTTGCTGACATCTTGCAGCAGCGACAATGTATCGGTGGGGCGCTGCATCACGAACCCTTCGACCCAATTTGAAAGCCGCCCCGCCACATCCAGATATTGCGGCCTTGCCAAGGCCCCAAGGTCGATCCAGTCTTCGTCCGAATACAGAAAAGGATAATTCTGCGCATGAGCCGCAATGTCGAAAATGGGCCATGCAGGCGCTGTCAGGTCAACCATCATGCGGCTTTCAACGCTCAGCGCATCTGTCAGCCCACTGAAATTGGCCGTAGCGATGGTGTTGCCACTGACATCATGCGCCCAATTTACCGTCGCTTCGGGTTGCACGGACAGATCAAAGGACAGCAGGCGCAGTTCGGTCGTTTCACGCGGGCGCAGCATCATGCGATGCGGCCCAAGCGAGATTGCCTCGGAATAACGATAATCCGTCTTGTGAGTGATCGTCAGAACTGTCACGAGCCGGACCCGGACGATTTTGCCTTACTGCCCCGACCACTGCCGCCAGATGCCGATGCGGGGTTTTTCCAAGTGCTGCTGCCCTTGCACCGCTTGCAGATCCGCTCCCCAAATCCTTCGCTGTGAAACACCGCCTTGCACCGCAAGCACGCCCGTTCGCGGGGAACATCGCCATGCGCAATCTGCTGTTGGGGAAGGTCGGAAATGTGGTCTTTCATACTGGCAATTCCTTTATCATATGTACTGCGGAAAATGCCTTGCGCCACTTATGGCGCGGATCAGTGCGGCACACGCATTCACACTGCGCGCAGTGCCCGCAGCATCCGTTACAGGTTTAGATGGGTACTCGAGGGGCTGATTAACACCCCCTTCGGCCACAGGGCGGTCGACGGCACCTGCAAGCCTTGCTAAGTCTTGTCCAACTGATCAAGGAGTTTCAGCAATGCGGATTTTGTTTACTGGCGGCGCGGGCAAAGCTGGACGTCATGCCGTAGCGTATCTGCGCGATCAGGGGCACCGTGTCCTGAATGTGGATCTTGTCGCGCTGGAGCTTGATGGCGTGGACAACCGCCACGCAGATATCACCGATGCCGGACAGATGTTTGATGTCATGTCCAGCTATGCCGGGCTGGATGAGTTGGAAGCTGGCACCGGCGTGCCCCTGTTCGATGCGGTCGTGCATTTCGCCGCCGTGCCGCGAATATTGCTGAAAAGTGACAATGAATGCTTCCGCGTTAACACGCTTGGCACCTATAACGTCATAGATGCGGCGCTCAAATTCGGTGTGCGCAAGATCATTTTCGCCTCATCCGAGACGACATATGGTGTATGCTTTGCCGATGGCACGCGCAAACCTGACTATCTGCCACTGGATGAAAACCACCCCACAGTGCCCGAAGACAGCTATGCCATGTCCAAGGTTGTGAATGAGGCCACGGCGCAGTGTTTTCAGCGGCGCAGCGGTGCCGATATTTATGGCTTGCGGATCAACAATGTGATGGAGCCGAAGGATTACGCAGCGCTTTTCCCTGCATTCATGCAAGACCCTGCCCTGCGGCTGCGAAATATCTTTGCGTATATAGATGCCCGCGACCTTGGGCATATGGTCGAGCGCTGCCTTCAGGTGGATGGGCTGGGCTTTGAGATATTCAACGCCGCCAACGACACGCATTCGGTTGACCTGACCACAGCAGAGTTGATCGACAGATTTTACCCCGATGTGCCGCTGACCCGCGATATGGGCGCGGATGAGACATTCTATTCCAACGCCAAAGCAAAGCAGATGCTGGGTTTCGCGCCGCAATACGACTGGCGTACAATTCTGGGGAAATGACGGGATAGACGCGGACAGGGCGACAATCCTAAGCAGGCCACTGGGCCAGACCCGCCGCCACCTTGTCAGGACGCTCGGCCAGAAACCGCGACAGGTTTCTGGCCGACCATAGCTTCAGAGTTTAGTCACCCATAACCACTTCGGTTGCGGCACGGATGCGGCGGATATTCTCTTCCATCTCATCCTGAGGGATATAGACCACCGGGAAGAAGGTGTTGCCTTCGGTAATGTCCTTGAACGACTGGCTTTCGCTGGCAAATTCTGCCGCAGACATCAGACGGTCCTTCACCTCTTGCGGCACGCCGGTCGGGACGATGAGCGTGCGATAATCCTCGATCGAGTAATCATAGCCCAATTCCATCAGCGTTGGCACATCAGGGTAAAACGGGCTGCGCTCTGCCGACATGAAGGCCGCGACGACCATTTCGCCCGTGGGGGTATACTGCGCATGTGTGCCGCCTGAATATGCGAAATCAACTTCTCGGCCCAGCACCAGCGGTGCCATACCACCACCGCCGCCCGTGGGGACGATGGCCAGATCAAGCCCTTCTTCTTCGGCAATGGCACCGATGATCGCCTCGTCCAGCGGGGTTTGCTGGGCATAGGTCATCTGGTTTTCTTTGCCATAGGCGATGATCTCGTCAAACGTGCTGAAGGGCTGCTCGGCGGATGTGACGATAGCGTTCTGACCCAGCGCCACAGCGGCAAGATACTCGAAATCGTCGATCTCGTATTCCACCTCTGTGATGATCGGCGTGAAGGTCAGCGCCGTGGTCCCACCGAACAGGAAGGTATAGCCGTCGGGTTCGACATTGGTCAGCCGCGTAAAGGCTACGGCAGAACCGCCGCCGGGCTGGTTGACCACATTGACCGGCTGGCCAAGGTATTCTTCCATGACATTGGCCAGAACACGGCCCTGAATGTCAGTCGATCCACCCGGTGCGAAACCGATAACCATCGTCAGCGGGCGCGTGGGCCAGTCATCGGCCATCGCCATCGGCGCGGTCAGCATGGTCGCGCCCAGAATCGCTGTAAATGTCTTTTTCATCTTGGTGTACTCCTGTTGAACTGTCTTCAATCGGCCATCAGCGCTTCATTCGCGGCGCGAATTTCACGTATGGTGGCTTCGGTTTCCGCTGCATCCATGAAGACGATGGGGTGCAGCGTGTTGTCGACCGTTACATCGACGAATGGATCATGCTCGACCGCGAAGCGGGCGGCATCTTCAAACGCCTGAACGATCTCATCCGGGGTGCCGCCCGGCAGGAAGAACGACCGGAAGTCGTCCATGGCATAGGGGTAGCCCAACTCGACCAGAGTGGGCACATCCGGGTAGAAGGGTGAGCGTTCGCGCGTCAGAAACGCCAGAACATTCATTTCACCCGTGGGCGTGTATTGCGCATGTGTGCCGCCTGAAAAGGCGAAATCGACCTCGCCACCCAGCAAAAGCGGGGCCATGCCGCCGCCCCCGCCAGTTGGCACAATTGCCAGATCAATGCCTTCCTGATCTGCAATCAGCTCCATGATCGCCTGATCCATCGGCAACTGCTGGGCATAGGTCATCGGGTTCTCTTGCCCGTAGGCCACAAGCTCCTCGAAGCTTTGATAAGGGGCATCCCCCCGCGCGACGACACCAAACTGCCCGCCAACCATCGTGCCCGCATAGCGGAAATCATCGATGTCATACTCGGTTTCCGTCACAATCGGCGAGAAGGTCAGGCCAAGCTGCACCCCGAACATAAAGGTGTGGCCATCGGGTTCCACGTTCATAAACCGCGTCAGCGCCACCGCCCCGCCCCCACCGGGCTGGTTGACCACGTTTACAGGCTGGCCGAAATATTCCTCAAGCGTGCGGGCAAGGACGCGGCCCTGAATATCCGTGGACCCACCGGGCGCGAAGCCAATCACCATCGTCATCGGTCGCTCGGGCTGCCAACTGTCGGCCAGCGCAAGCGGCGCGGCCAACATGGCCCCCAGCGCGGTACCTGCCGCCAATATGGAACGTCTGTTCATGGTATCCTCCTCCGTGGGTAATTTCAGTCGACAGCGGGTGCGCCGGCAGGGGGCTTGCCCTTGCGGAACGTGCGCACAATCAGCGTCACCAGCGCGACCAGCGTACAGGACGATAAAGATCATCGCAATCGGGCGGTTCAGCAGAATTTCCCAGTTCCCGCGCGACAAGATGATGCTCTGACGCAGGTTCAACTCCAGCATGGGCGTGATGATAAAGGCCACAAGGAAGGTGACAAAACTGTAGTCATATTTCTTCATCAGATAGCCCAGCAGGGCAAACCCCATCAGAATAACCAACCCGAACGTGCCGTAGCCTTGCAGCATCATCCCGGCCAAGCAGAAGAAGATCACGATTGGAATGACGACATGCGGCGGCACGCGGGTGATCTGTGCAAACACCATCAAACCATACCAGCCCAGCACCAGCATGATAACCGAAGCCAAGATCATCCCTGCAAAGATCGAGTACAGCAATTCAGGGTTATCGCGCAGCAAAAGCGGGCCAACGGTGATGCCGTGGATCGCAAACGCCCCGATCAACAGCGCAGCCGAGACATTGCCCGGAATACCCAACCCGAAAAGCGGGATCAGCGCAGCGGGAATAACCGCGTTATCTGCGGATTCAGCCGCCGCGATGCCCTTCGGCTCGCCCTTGCCAAACAACTCTGGCTCTTTCGCGGCTTTCTGTGCCATCCCGTATGACATGAAAGAGCCGACCGACGGACCAAGCCCCGGCAATGCACCAACAAAAGTGCCAACACCGGTGCCGCGCAGAATGGTGGGCAGAATGCGCCGGAAAATCGGCCATGTGATACGGTCGCTGTCATCCTTTTTCAACTGGACAGACATTGTGCCACGCTCGTAGCGCAGCTTTTCGGACTGGATAAACATCTCGGACAAGGCCAGCGTGCCGATAGCCACCGCGATCAACGGCATGCCGTCCATCAATTCGGCATAGCCGAATGTCAGGCGCGGCAGGCCTGTCTGGTTGTCCAGCCCGACTGTGCCCAAAATAATGCCCAATCCGCCCGCAGCCAGCCCTTTGAAGATATTGCCGCCCGACAGACCCGCGATGAACACCAGCGCAAAGGCCAAAATGGCCGCCATCTCATAGGGGCCGAACAAGAGCGCCACACGGGCAAAAGGAATGGCCACAAAGATCAGGATGATCGTTGCCAGAATATCGCCCATGACCGAGGCAATCAGGCCGATCTGCAAGGCGGTCTTGGGCTTGCCCTGTTTCGCCATCGGATAACCGTCCAGCGCTGTCGCGGCGGATGATGCTTCGCCCGGCGCATTCAGCAAAATGGCAGACACCGCACTGCCCGCCGCCGTGCCCTTGGACAGGCCAATCAGGAACGAGATGGCGATATAGGGCGACATGTAAAAGGTCATGGGGATAGCGATAGAGATCGCCACCGACCGCGACAGTCCGGGAATGACCCCGACAACATAGCCCAGAAGCACCCCGCCCCCGATGCCGATAAAAGAAGCAAGGGTCAGGGCTTCGGCGGCGGCGGTTCCAATGGCTGCAAAATCCATATTCAGACCACCCCGACACGCATCAGATACACAGACAAGACATAGAGCAGCGCCACCGGCACCACCGAACACCCTAGGATCATGTACCAGCGCCGTTCCCCCAGCAGGATCAGCATACCTGCGATCAGAAAGGCACCGAACCATGTGATCTTGATAAAGGACATGAACCAGATGGCGACTGCGACATACAGAAATGGCCATGCCGCCCATGCGACAGCGTCCCAATGCAGATCAGCGCTCAGGGGGACAATGCGTGCCTTTAGCATCTGCACCAGCCCCTTCACGGCAATAACACCGCCGCAGATCAGCATCAGCCACGCCCCTATGCTGGGCACCAATCCGGGGGGCATGCGCGCGAATGGATTCGAACCCGCATAATTCGGTATCACCCAGAGCAAAGCCAGAAGCCCAAGCGCGGCTACGACCAGCCCGGACCAGAAATCTGATCTTGGCATTTAATCTTTCCCTGTCATTTGCGACTTGTTGATGTCGCTTAAGGTGAAGCGTTGCACAAATGAAATATGGCTTGCAACCCATTTCGCACTCAACGCGCACTGCAAACCTTATGCGCTACATTTTTTACCGCGTGTGCAGCAGGGTTTGATGGGCCGCATGGAACCGATGCCAAAACCGAGCATTTATTTTGAATGTTTATGGAGAAAAAGGAGTCCCCCTATGGAAACCCTGCCCCTTATCGCGGTGTTATCGCTCTTTACACTGGCCTGCGTTATCGTGTTTGCGTGGGTCAGCAAGCGCAAGGTCGAACAGCGCCGGCGTGACGACCAGATACCGA
>SL_7KL_010_BRINEDRAFT_10000675_pt1 | contig 16219 bp, 19 predicted proteins | sample SodLak_010_BRINE_FD_10663 | JGI IMG/M metagenome (IMG submission 10663)
AGTTTGATATAATGTTAACGATTTTTAGGAGTGGATGCGGCGTGAAACCAATCATAGACATTACAAACTTATCGTTTGGTTATATGAAAGATCAAACGGTATTAAAAAACATTAATTTAAAAATTAATAAAGGAGAATGGGTGACCATTTTAGGACATAACGGCAGTGGAAAATCAACCCTGTCGAAACTTTTGATTGGGCTTTTAAGACCACGCAAAGGAGAAATTGAGGTAGCCGGTTCTTTATTAACAGAAGAAACAGTGTATGATATTCGTAAAAAAGTTGGGATTGTTTTTCAAAATCCTGATAATCAATTCGTAGGCGTCACAGTACGTGATGACATTGCGTTTGGACTTGAGAATCTACAAATTCAAAGAGATGAAATGCTAAGGCGTATTGATGAAGTCAGCAAAAAAGTTGATATGTTTGAATTTTTAAATAAAGAACCCCAACAACTCTCAGGTGGACAAAAACAGCGTGTTGCGATTGCGGGTATTTTAGCAATGAAAACAGACATTATCATATTTGATGAATCAACCAGTATGCTAGATCCTAAAGGACGTAAGAAAGTCCTTGAATATATGAAAAGACTCCATGATGAGGGCACGACTATCATTACCATTACCCATGATATGAGTGAAGCGGTTCATTCAGATCGTATTGTTGTTTTAAAGGATGGAGAAATCATTAAAGATGACGCATCTCAAACTGTGTTGCAAGATAAATCTACCCTTGAAAAATCAAACTTAGAGTTGTTGCTTCCTTTAGAAATTTTACATTATATGGAAAAAAACAATGTTAAAAACGAGGAGGTTGAAACGTTCTTATGGCAATCAACTTTGAAAGAGTAAGTTTTGAATATCAAGGGATGGATAAAAGAGGCTATTTAGCAATCGAAGATATCACTTTAAATATTAAAGGTGAAGGCGAGCTAATTACGTTAATCGGTGAAACAGGGAGTGGAAAAACCACGCTTGTTCAACATATGAATGCTTTATTACAACCAAGCGAAGGCAGAATGAATCTTTTTGGGGTGAAAATTGATAAAGCGACTAAAAATAAAAAAAATGTAAAATTGAATCCTATCCGTGAAAAAGTAGGACTTGTGTTTCAGTTTCCTGAATATCAATTGTTTGAAGAAACGGTTGAAAAAGATATTATTTTTGGCCCTAAAAACTTTGGCGTTTCACATAGTGAAGCCCTAAAGCGTGCAAAAGAGGTTATTAAAGTGGTAGGGTTAGATGAATCATATTTATCCAGAAGCCCTTTTAACTTATCAGGCGGAGAGAAAAAAAGAGTATCGATTGCAGGGATTTTAGCAATGGACCCTGATGTTTTAATACTGGATGAACCAACCAGTGGCTTAGACCCTATGGGACGCAATGCATTATTAAAAGTATTTTATGATATCCACAAAACCTTAAATAAAACCATCATTATCATTACTCATGATATGAATACGGTGTATGAATATGCGGATCGGTGTTTGGTGATGCGTGAAGGGGTTTTGGTGTATGATGGTGACCCTATCAAATTATTTTCAAGAAAAAATATAGATAACTGGAACTTAGATGTGCCTGAAATCGTTAAATTAAGTACTGATTTAGAAGAAAAATTCAACATAAAAATTGCTGGGACCCCTCGAAATAAAACCACATTATTTGAAGCAATAAAGGAGGGGTTAGGGCAATGAAAAATATAGTGATTGGACGTTACGTCCCAGGAAACAGCTTTTTGTATAAGATGGATCCTAGAACCAAAATTATTGCGTTGCTTTTAATGATGGCTGGAACGTTTATCATTGATTCGCTTTATGTTATGGTAGGAACAATTTTTTTAATGGTTTTTATCTTATTGATCGGTAAAATCAGTGTCAAACGTGTTTATTTAGGATTAAGACCATTACTATTCTTGCTTATATTTACGTTTGTGTTTCAGATATTATTTAACACACAAGGCGATTTACTCTATGAAGCACCCCTTTATTATTCGCCATTAAATATCATTTTTTTAGTCGCAATCTTTTTAATGTGGATGTTTACGAAACGTTTCATTCGTTTTAAACTGCTTTATTTTATTGCGATGTTACTTATTGCAGGAACTATCTTAAGCACTTTTGAATGGCCTTATACTTTCTTCACAGGGAATTTTAGCGTCTATGAAGATGCGCTTCAAATGGCTTTGTTCATTATGCTTCGTTTAATTATCATTGTGACCCTTTCAACGATTTTAACGATTACGACAAAACCGACAGACCTTAATTTAGGATTGGAATCGGTTTTAAAGCCACTTAAAGTAATCAAAATTAACTCTGAAGAAATCGCTATGATCATTTCGATTGCGTTAAGATATATCCCTACCCTTTTAGATGAAGCCAATAAAATTATGTTGGCCCAAGCTTCAAGAGGGGTCGACTTCCAAGAAGGAAAACTTAAAGATAAAGTTATGCAGATTGTCTCATTGTTAGTCCCTATGTTCATTATTTCATTTAAGCGTAGTGAAGAATTGGCAGACGCCATGGAAGCAAGAAGTTTTATTCCTGGAAACCCGCGGACTAAGCTTCATGAACTCTCATGGCAACGTATTGATACTGCAGGGATTATTTTTGCAAATCTCTTTATCCTTTCAAGCATTGTAATAAGGGTGATGGTATGATCAAATCATTTATAAAAGCGATCCATAATCTAGACAGTGTGACCTTAGGTGAAAGCCTCAGTGACTCTGTCTTTTTAAGAGATAAAGATGAATCAATTACCCGAGATAAATCAATAACGATTGAAAAGCTATTAAGCTATTCCAACCAACCATTTGAAGAGGCTATGAAGTATGAAAGCTTTTTTGTAGTGAATATGGGCGGTCATTTAATGATGAAAATTAAAGTTAATGGGAAATATATAGAAAAAATCTATATCAAAACCATTGATTCAAAGCTTAGAAGAATGCGAATAGATTTTGCTTATGATGGCTCAAAGTACTTTGGATTTCAAAAACAAGCAAACCATTTAAACCCATCCATTCAAAAAACGGTAGAAAAAGTCTTGTCACACATTACTCAAGAACCCTCTAAAATCATCGCATCAGGTAGAACCGATAAAGGCGTCCATGCATTAGATCAAACGGCTCATTTTGATACCTATACAACGCTTGATAGTCGCAAAATGCATTATTTACTTGATAAAATGTTGCCAAGCGACATAAAAATTAAAGCACTCAACGATGTACCTGCAGTGTTTCATGCGCGGTATGATTGTTTAAAAAAGACGTATTTATATAAAATCACACATAAAAAAGACCCCTTTAATGCGCATTACGCTTATTATATAAAGTCAATCGACATTAATGCGTTAAAAAAAGTTTTAATGCCTTTAAAAGGCCAACATGATTTTGTAGGGTTTTCAAAGAAAGCGTCTGGGTTACCCACCATAAGAACGATCGATGAGATACAAGTGGTTTCAACCAATGGAGAAACGCATATATTAATCAAAGCTTCAGGGTTTTTAAGACATATGGTGAGAATCATTGTAGGCAATGCGATCAAAGATGTCGTCAATGATAAAAAAGCGATGCATGATGCGTTAAATCATCCATCAAAAGATAACATCAAATACATGGCCCCACCTGTTGGTTTATACTTACACACTTTAGAGTATTAATTGTTTTTATAAACTTTTTAAAATACCAAAATAGATTTGTATTATAAGTTCAGAGTTTGTATACTATAATTGGTAAGAAAAGGGTGTGTAATCAATGAAAAAAGATAAAACGTTTAGTGCAGTTATTATGTTTGCGCTTCTTTTGGGTTTTTGGATCATTATTGAATCAGAAGTAACCATACTTTCTATATCAATAGGCTTTTTAGCCGCTTTATTTGTAATCGTTTATGTTTTTGATCTCATATTTAGCGATCAAGAAAGAACACGATTTACTTTAAGAAGCGCTAAAGCCTTTTTTGTTTTGTTAGGTACGTTTTTAAAAGAAGTCTTGGTTGCGAATATCCAAGTCGCAAAAATTGTCCTTTCTAAAAATATGAATTTGAGCCCAAAAGTGGTGAAAATTAAACAGCCTTTAAAAAAAGATTTAAACCGTGCTTTTTATGGAAATTTTATAACCTTAACGCCAGGGACCCTTACGATTGATTCTACGGAAGAATACTTAATTGTACATGGTTTAACCAAAGATCATGTTAAAAATTTAAGCGAAAGTCCACTTCAAAAAGCTTTTGTTAAGTTTGAAGGTGAACACAATGATTAATGTGATTTATTTTGCGGTCGCTTTTTTAATAGGCCTTGCATTTGTGGCGCTTTATAGAGCGTATAAAGGTCCAACTGCCGCAGATAGAGTGGTGGCGATTAATGTTATTACGACTAAAGTTGTAACAATTATTGTATTGATCGCAGCGATCACAAATCAAAATAGTTATGTAAATGTTGCGCTAGTTTATGCACTGATTGGGTTTATGACAACGATAGGTGTTGGAAAATATCTTTTAAAAGGAAAGTTGAATTAAGATGATGAATTATTTGTTAAGTGGAATCGCTACAGTGTTTATAGTGAGTGGATTGTTTTTCTTTATGGTAGGGGCGCTTGGATTAATCCGTCTACCGGATGTGTTTTCGCGTATGCATGCGACTACCAAAGCAGATACTTTAGGGGCTGGGTTGGTGTTGTTTGGTGTCATTATTTGGCAAGGGGTAGGATTTTTAGCGTTTAATATTTTACTTATCTTAATTTTTATTTGGATCACCAATCCAACGGCGGCGCATTTTATTGCGAAAACTGAATATTTAAGAGGAAAATCTATTGAAAAGGATGATGCGAAATGATGGTGCTCAATGTCATCTTAGTCATTTTTTTAATCATTGCGGCTTTGGCAGTGGAAAGAACGAAGGATTTATTAAGTGCAGTGATAATATTTGCGGTGTATTCTTTAATGATGAGTGTTTTATGGTTGATTTTAAAGTCACCAGATGTGGCTTTAACAGAAGCGGCCATAGGGGCTGGGGTTACTTCTATACTCTTTATTGCGATTATAAGTCGGACGACGCGGTATGAATCATGAAGAAAAAATTTATAGCGAGTATATTTATTTTATTGTTTGTTGTGCTTGTTTATAGCATTATGCAAATGCCTGCAGGCGTTGGGGTAGATAGTTTGGCATATAGTGAAAGCACTGAATATTATATTGAAAACGCAGCGAGTGAAACAGGGGTAACTAATATTGTGGCAGCGATTTTAACGGATTATCGTGCGTTTGACACGTTGGGCGAAACAATCGTTTTATTCACCTCAATTGTTGCGGTGGTATCGGTATTAAGACCGGATAAAAAGTATGAAGAAGGTGAGCGTCATGAATGATATTATTGTCCGTTCCATCACGCGTATTGTGATTCCTTTTGTCATGCTTTATGGGATTTATATTGTTTTACATGGTCATATCTCACCAGGTGGTGGGTTTTCTGGCGGTGCGTTAGTAGGGAGTTCCTTAATTTTATATACCTTAGTATTTGGTGTCGACAAAGCTAGGAAGAAATTCTCTCACCGCGTGAGTGAAATTGCTGAAAGTGGCGGTATTTTGCTGTATTTATTTGTGGGCGCTTTGGGAATTATCTTATCAGGGAGTTTTTTATCCAATCAATCAGCTGGCTTTCCCATGGGAGAGCTTGGATCCTTATTAAGTGGTGGTGTGATTCCAATTTTAATGATTGTTATTGGGATTAAAGTTGCCTCGACTATGATTTCTTTATTTCACATTCTCATTGAGGAGGAGAAATAATGGAATTGCTAAAAGATGTTTTAGACCATATCAATTTTATTGGGGCGGTTGCGCTTTTTGTGATTGGGTTATATACGGTTGTGACGCATTCTAATTTAATTAAACGAATTTTAGGAATCAATATTATGGGAACTGCGATCTTTTTCTTTTTTATTGCGGTAGGGAATGTGTTAGAAGGTGCGCCACCTTTAATTGATCCTGATGGAAATAGTGAAGTCGTCTTTATTAATCCTTTGCCTTCTGTGCTTATTTTAACGGGGATTGTGGTCGTCGTAAGTATCACCGTATATTCTTTAAGTTTGGTCGTAAGAATTTATGAGACTTATGGCACCATAGATCAAAAAGAAATAGCGGCCATTCAAAAAGGAGAGGATTACAGTGATTGAACAACTGCCTATTGTTAATTTGTTGTTGCTATTATTAACGGCTTTGGTGATTCCGCTTTTTAAAAAGAAGAATTTTAAAGTAACGCTAAGCCTCAACTTTGCGGTGTTGCTCATTGTTTGGAGTATTAGTGTATATTTGCTTTATTATGTCAATACTGAAGGGGCCTTTTATTATCGGTTTGGAAATTATCACCCCATGATAGGCTTAGAATTATTGATTGATCCTTTCTCAACACTGATTACTTTTTTTATCATGACCATGGTTTTATTAATCTTTGTTTATTCAACGAGTGATGCATCGGATGGAATTCATCAAAGAGAATATGGTAGATATTATATTTTGATGTTTATTTTGCTTTTTTCTATGTATGGAATTATTTACACTAATGACTTATTTAATAAGTATGTGTTCATGGAGATTTTATCGATTACAACGTGTTCGATTATTTCTATAAAGAGAAAAAAACAAAATTACGCTGCGGCATTTCGTTATGTGATGTTAAATGAGATAGGATCGCTTTCTTATTTGTTTGGCGTTGCCCTCCTTTATATGGTTACAGGCTTTACCAATATCGAACTGGTGGGCCAACAACTCGAAACCGTTTGGCAAACCCATCCTACGAATATTATTATAGCGATTGGGTTTATGATTGTTGGGCTTGGGTTAAAAGCCGCTATATTTCCTTTTCATATATGGTTGCCTGATGCGCATGCAAGTGCACCGAGTTCTTCAAGTGCGATCTTATCGGCTGTGGTTGTTAAGGTGTATTTAATGGTGTTTGTGAAGATTTTATTTAGAGTGTATGGCATCGATATATTAGATGCACTCAATATTCCTTCCATGATCATGATGGTCGGCGCTGTTGGTGTTGTTATGGGGTCGTTTTTTGCGATTGCTCAAAATGATGTTAAAAGGATGCTAGGTTATTCTTCTGTTGCTCAAATTGGCTATATTGTCATAGGGATTGGGCTTGCTTCATATGTCGGCTTAAGCGTAGCGATATTTCACGTCTTTTCACACGGCATGATGAAAACGGTGCTTTTCTTGTCGGTAGGCGCAGTGATTTATCAGAGAAAAACGCGTTTGATTACGTCCTTTAATGGAATAGGCTATTTAATGCCTATATCTATGGGGGCTTTCTTTATCGCTGCTATAGGGATGATTGGTATTCCTTTAACCAGTGGATTTATTTCAAAATTTAATTTAGGAATTGCGGCTTTAGAAGGTGGAAGTGGTGTCTATATCATTGTGTTGATTGCAAGTGGTATTTTAAATGCGATTTATTATCTTCCAATTATTATTGCGGCGTTTTTAAGAGACAATCCTGAAAAACAGACGGTTCTCTCAAAAGATAAAGTTCCTATATTAATGCTTGCGCCGATTGTGATTATTAGTTTGTTTATAGTTGGAATAGGGCTTTTTCCCAATGGATTAATGACACTCATTGAACAAGCAGTCAATACATTTAAGGTATAAGGAGGGGTGACAATGTTTGAACCAAAATATAAATGGTACGAGAGTTTTACCTTTTTAACCGGTGGGTTGATAATTTTAGGNGGCATGTTTTTGTTTTATATTTTCGCGGGGTTAAATGGAAGTTTTAACATGAATGACCCCTTTGAAAGTTATCCGTTCTTATATGATTTATCGTATGCGTCATTTATGCCGATCCTTATCATTGTTTTGCCTACAATTGGAGGGGGTATTCAGCTTTTTTTCTCTAGGCGAACGTGTTATNCAAGAGATACAGTCGTTATATCTTTAGCGTTTATCACCTTTATTTTGAGTACACTTTTATATCCGAGCGCAAAAGCAGGCGGGATACTCGTTGAATATGGCAATGTTTTAGGCCTTGGCATCAGTTTTAGAGTTGATATGCTTGGGTATATCATGCTTTTGATTACAAGCATTTTATGGTTTTTAGTCATGGTCTATGCGCATGCTTATATGTTTAAAGAAAAACGGTGTAATCGTTTCTTTTTCTTCATGGCATTAACATATAGTTCGGTGTTAGGAACGATTGTGGCTGGCGATTTATTAACCATGTTTTTATTTTTTGAGATGATGACGATTACTTCTTACATGCTTGTGACGCATGGACAGAATAAAGAGTCGTATCAAGCGGGGTATAATTACATATTTATGGGACTACTCGGTGGGTTCGCAATTTTTGGCGCAACTGCAATGATGTATTATATTGTTGGTGATTTAACATTTGCTAGTGCGATTACTACGTTAAATCAACATGGAAACTTAAAGTATTGGATTTTTGGGCTTTTGCTCTTTGGGTTTGGAGTCAAGGCAGGAATGGCGCCAGTTCATGTATGGTTACCTAGAGCGCACCCTGTTGCGCCAACACCTGCGAGTGCGCTGCTTTCTGGGATTATGATTAAGGTTGGTGCGTTTGGGGTTTTAAGAGTTGCGACGAGTTTTTATTTTCCTGAACCAGGCACATTGGTCGATCGTTTTGATGATATTTGGTTAACGGCTGAAACGATTGGTGGTGTGATTATATGGGTTGGAATTGTGACCATGGCGATTGGGGTTTTCTTAGCCCTCCAACAATCTAATATTAAAAGAATGTTGGCGTATCACTCAATTTCACAGATGGGCTATATTGTCATGGGAATCGGTGTAAGTTTATATTTAGGCTACATTGGTGCTATGGGGTATAGTGGAAGTATTTTACATATTGTAAATCATGCTTTGTTTAAGTCTTTGTTGTTTATGGTGGCTGGGTCTGTTTACTTACATACGAAAGAAAATGACATGTATAAACTAGGTGGACTTTGGAAAAAACTTCCTTTAACAGCGGCTGTTGCGTTAGTCGCAGCGTTAGGAATCAGTGGCATTCCTTTATTTAATGGTTTTGTTTCAAAAACAATCTTGCATCATGGTATTGTTGAAGCGTATGAGTATGGCTATCAGTCATTTTTATATGCAGAATGGATTTTCATCATTATCAGTGCTGGGACCGTGTGTTCTTTTATCAAACTATTTTATTATGTCTTTTTAGGCGACATGCCCAAAAAATATAAAGCGATTAAACCAAAATTAAATTCGTTGGATGTTTCGATGGTTGCGATAGCGCTTATTATTATATTTATCGGCTTAAATCCAACCTTTATGCTTAATATGTTTGTGATTCCCCAGATTTCTGTGCATTATGATAGTAGTTTTATTGACCAGTATATTATAGGGATGAATGTTTTTACATTTAGTGATGTCTTCATTATGATTCCGATTGTGATGATTGGGATATTAATCTTTATTTTTGGAACAAAGTTTCACCTTTTCCATTTAACCCTACCCAAATGGTTAAGGGTTGAATATATTTTCTTTTATCCAACGTTTTATATCATGCGTGGAGCGTGTAAAATTATGTATGGTGATCAATGTCCAATTGACACGAAAACGGTACAAAAAGTTGATCTTAAACATAATTATGATGTTGGATTTTTAGACCGTTTTGTGGTCATGTCTAATATGTTTGATAGACGGTATGAAAAACAAATCATTGAAAGTGATGCGCTTATATATACGGTATTCATTACGTTGGTAATCGTGATTTTAATGTTTGTTTAAAGACAAGTGTAAGGTTAATTATAAAGCGGGCTGTAAAGTAATTATGATATTTAAAAACGATGGAAAATATGCGATAATAGACAAAAGTATTCAAGGAGTGACAACATGAAAGGGACATTTATAACGTTTGAAGGCCCAGAGGGCTCAGGAAAGAGCACCATTTTAAAGGCAGTTGAGAAAAAATTGCTAGAAAAAGGCTACGATATATTATCCACAAGAGAACCAGGTGGGATTCAAATCAGTGAAAAAATTCGCAGTGTCATATTAGATGTCCATCACACTGAAATGGATGCGAAGACTGAAGCGTTACTTTATGCGGCTTCAAGAAGGCAACATATAATAGAGAAAATATGGCCCGCTTTAAAACAAGGCAAAGTGGTTCTTTGTGATCGTTTTATCGATTCCTCGCTGGCTTACCAAGGACAGGGGAGAAATTTAGGCATCGATGAAGTGTTAACCATTAATCAATTTGCGATTGAAAATACAATGCCCGATCTAACGGTTTTTATTGATGTCCCCCCACAAGTTGGACTCAATCGAGTGTTTGATAATCACCGCAGTGTTGATCGTTTGGATTTAGAAAGCGTAGAATTTCATCAAACCGTTTATGAAGGGTATTTAAAACTGTTGGATAAATTTCCTGAACGTATAAAAGTTATTGACGGCAATAAAGATGTTAAAAGTGTCACTGAGCAAGCCTTAAGGCTTGTTGAAGATTTTTTATCGAATAAAAGGAATGAATAACATGGATTTTTCTGTGCTAAAAAAAGCTCAAAATGAAGCGTTTAAAATGATTGAAAACAGTTTTAAAAACCAAAAGCTTTCACACGCTTATATTTTTGAAGGAGATGCTGGAAGCATGAAGGTAGATGCTGCGCTTTTTTTCGCATCAAAAGTTCTATGTTTAAATGATGAAACGCCTTGTATGACGTGTAAAAACTGTAAACGGATCATGAACCAAACGCATCCGAATCTTTACATGGTCAAACTTAAAAAAAGTGAAATTGTTAAAGAAGATATTAAATCATTACAAACGGAATTTTCTAAGACGGCTTTAGAAAGCGGCCCTAAAATATATATTATAGAGTCCGCAGAAAAAATGAATGCCTATGCTCAAAATGCCCTCTTAAAATTTTTAGAAGAACCAACCACTGAGACGTATGCGATATTATTAAGCTTAGATGCATCGCAAATGTTACCTACCATTCAGTCAAGATCACAGCGTATTCCTTTCCATCCAGTTAACGAAACTTTGATTGAAGAAGCGTTGATTAGGGAAGGGTATTCCAATACGTTAAGTCGGTTGGCTGCTAGAATGCGTCCCACGATTGAAGATGCGAAAACCTTGTTAATGACAGTTGATTTGGAACCATTAATCGATGAAGTCGGTGCGTTATATGAAACGTACGCAAATGGTGGTTCTTTACTGATTAAATTTCATGAATCATTAGATCAAACACTGAATGATAAAGCAAAAGTAGATGTGCTTATAGATTTGTTTATCCACTACCAAAAAGATGTAATTTATGGTAAAATTAACAACCAAAGCCAAATTGTTTTTGCCGAATATATGGCTGCGATTGAACAGTTAATGGAGAGTATTTCATTAAAAACGCTAACGAAACATTTAGAAAAAATGCTACAAATGAAGCTAAGACAAAGAAACTATATCAATATGCGTTTGGCATTTGATAATTTGTTGATTGCGATGGAAAGAGGAGACTTTTATGGCACATAAAGTCATTGGAGTTCGCTTTAAAGAAGCGGGCAAAAAATATTATTTTGATCCAGAAGACATTGCGTTTTCACAGGGGGATTTAGTCGTTGTTGAAACCGTTCGTGGTTTAGAACTCGGGGAAGTAATGCAAACAAACAAAACCATTGAAGATGATTCTATTATTGCTTCTTTGAAACCGGTTTTAAGAAAAGCGACAGACAAAGACATAACGACTAAAAATAAAAATATCGAGGATTCTAAAAAAGTTCTTGCGTCTTGTAAGGCACATATTAAAAATCATGATTTAGATATGAAGTTATTGGATGCTGAGTATACCTTAGATCGTTCTAAGTTAATCATATACTTTAATGCGGAGGGTCGAATTGATTTTAGAGAATTGGTTAAAGATTTGGCGAATGAATTTAAAGTCCGTATTGAATTAAGACAAGTTGGCGCACGCGATGGCGCAAAGTTTTTAGGGGGCATTGGCCCTTGTGGGTATTTGCTATGTTGTAACACGTTTTTAGGAGAGTTTGAAACGGTTTCAATCAAAATGGCTAAAAACCAAAACTTATCATTAAACCCTTCAAATATTTCAGGACTTTGTGGCAAACTCCTTTGTTGTATTCGGTATGAAGATGACGTGTATGCCGAAATGCGTGAAGGCTTGCCAAAGCTTTATTCAACGGTTAAAACACTTGATGGTGAAGGAAAAGTAATCAGTATCAATATCTTACAACGTCAAGTCAAAGTTCAACTTGAAGAAACGGTTAAACATTATAATGTTGAAGATTTAGTAGAAATTAAAGAATATGATAATCTTGACCATATTAGTGAACCAACCATGGATTTATCAGATTTAACATAACATTTTAGCGCTAAGGCATGATGATGAATCAACCATTTGATTCATCATTTGCTATCTAAAGGAGTATGTCAGTGGAAAATAATGCTTTAAATCAAAATGAAGCCGCTACCTTATACATTGTATCAACACCTATTGGGCATTTAGACGATATGACTTTTCGCGGGGTTGAAACACTGAAACGTGTTGATTATATATTGGCCGAAGATACAAGGGTTAGTGGGAATTTATTAAAAGCTTATGGTATTGATACGCCACTTAAAAGTTATCATGCGCACAATGAAAAAGCGATGACAGAAGGCATTATCAATTGGTTAGAACAAGGGTTTGACCTTGCGCTTATTTCTGATGCGGGGACCCCTTTGATTGCGGATCCTGGAGAAACACTTATTAAATCCTTAAGCAAAGCAGGGTTTAATTTGACGACTGTTCCTGGCCCAACCGCTTTAATCAGCGGGTTAATTATGAGCGGAATCGAAACGCATCCGTTTACTTTTTATGGCTTTTTACCCCAAAAAACCACGGCACGTGATAAACTATTAAAGGGCTTAATCTCCCATCCTTATACCCTTGTGTTTTATGAAAGTCCTAAAAGGATTCACAAAACACTTGAAGCGATGTATCGAATGTTAGGGGACCGTGAAGCATTTATGGCGCGCGAGATGACGAAACTTTATGAAGAGACATACCGGTTTACGTTAAGCGAATACGGTGAAATTCCTGAGCTTAAAGGTGAAATAGTTTTAGTGATTAAAGGGAGTCAAGAAGCACCGTTAATAGAAGGTGACATGGTAGAACATGTTGAACTTTTAATGGAAGATGGCTTAAGGGAAATGGATGCGATCAAAAAGGTCGCAAAACTAAGAAATCTAAAAAAGAATACAGTATATATGGCATTTCAAAATGCTAAGAAGAAAGACGAGGAGTGAGACCATGAGTGATAAAACCTACTATATCACCACCCCGATTTATTATCCGAGTGGGAAATTACATATTGGAAATACCTATACAACGGTCTTTTGTGATGCTTTAAGGCGTTATAAAGAATTAAAAGGCTATGATACCTATTATTTAACAGGCATGGACGAACATGGTAAAAAAATTGAAACGGTCGCTGAAGAAAGAGATATGAGTCCTTATGATCACGTTGATGAGATGGCTAAGGATACTAAAGCGCTTTGGGATCGCTTAAAAATTTCATACGATGATTTTATTAGAACAACAGAAAAACGCCATAAAACAGTGGTTCAAAAAATATTTGAAACCTTACTCGACCAAGGCGATATTTATTTAGGAACGTATAAAGGGTATTATTGTATGCCTTGTGAGTCGTTTTTTACAGATAGTCAATTAGGGGATAATCATACCTGTCCTGATTGTGGAAGAGAAACGTCACAGTTGGAAGAAGAAAGCTATTTCTTAAAACTTTCAAAATATCAAGACCGTTTATTAAAGTTTATCGAAGAGAATCCTGATTTTATTACGCCTGAATCTAGAAAGAATGAAGTGGTTGCCTTTATTAAACAAGGCTTAAATGACTTAAGCGTTTCAAGAACGACGTTTGATTGGGGGATTAAAGTGATTTCTAATCCTAAACACGTGGTTTATGTTTGGATTGATGCGCTCAGCAATTATATTAGTGGTCTAGGGTATAATTCTAACGATGATTCGCTTTATAAAAAATATTGGCATGGCGATGAAGTCGTGCATGTTGTAGGGAAAGATATCTTAAGATTCCATGCGATTTATTGGCCAATTATGTTAATGGCTTTAGACATACCAGTAACCTTTAAACTCCATGCACATGGGTTTTATATGATGAAAGAAGGGAAGATGAGTAAATCTAAAGGCGGAGTGATTTATCCTGATACCATTATTAATAATTATGGCCTTGATGAATTACGCTATTTCTTGTTAAGAGAACTTCCTTATGGCGCTGATGGTGTATTTACGCCCGAATCATTCATTGAAAGAGTGAATTACGATTTAGCCAATGACTTTGGGAACTTGTTAAACCGTACGATTTCTATGATCAATAAATATTTTGGTGGAACGGTTGAATATGACCCAAATACAAGCAATGATTTTGATGAATCTTTGGAAAAACGCATCGAAGAAACCATCGCTACGTATAGAGAAAATATGGAAACATTGAAAGTGTCTGAAGCGATTAAAACGGTTTGGAAATTAATCAGTCGCACTAATAAATATATTGATGAGACAACCCCTTGGGTTTTAGCAAAAGACGCGTCTAAAAAAGAAGCGTTAAATAATGTTATGTACCATTTGGTTGAATCCTTAAGACATATTGGGATTTTATTAAAACCAGTTTTGCTTGATGCGAGTGATTCACTATTTAACCAATTGAAGATCAAAGACCACTTACAAACATGGGAGTCTTTAGAATTTGGTCTTTTAAAACATACTGAAGTTGTTAAAAAACCATCCCCTTTATTCCCGCGTTTAGATGGAGAAAAAGAAGTAGAAAAACTAAAAAGTGTTATTAGAGGCGAAGATAAAAACGACCAAACACAAAAAGATGCGCAAAATTTAGCTTCAATCGATGATTTTAATAAACTAGAATTACGCGTCGGGAAAGTCGTTGATGCGAAATATCACCCTAATGCGGATAAATTATTAATCATTCAAGTCGATACTGGGGATAAAGCACCGCGTCAAATTGTTGCGGGGATTGCAAAACATTATACCCCTGAAGCCATTGAAGGAAAAAATGTCGTTGTGGTGGTGAATTTAGAACCGGTTAAATTACGCGGTGAAGCAAGTAACGGCATGTTATTGGCAGGGTCAAATAAAAAAACAATGAAACTTGTAACGGTTGATGGGCTCAACCCAGGAGACAATATTTCTTAAGGAAAAAAGTGTATATAAATGTTTGACATTTAAACGATAATAAGCTATTATATACGTCGGTACATTTTGAATTCTCCACTAGCCCGACTATGAGAAGGAAAATAGGAGGCTAACCACTATGAATAAAACATACATGGCAAACAAACAAACAGTAGACCGCAAGTGGTTTGTTGTTGATGCGAAAGGTCAAACGCTCGGACGCTTATCATCTGAGGTTGCGGCTATTTTACGCGGAAAGCACAAACCAACATTTACACCACACGTTGATTGTGGTGATCATGTCATTATTATCAATGCTAAGGATATCCAACTTACTGGTAAGAAATGGCAACAAAAGAAATATTATAGACATTCACAACATCCAGGCTCGCTTAAAGAAATGTCAGCGACTGAAATGAACACAAAACATCCAACACGTATGCTGGAACTGTCAATCAAAGGCATGTTGCCACACAACAAATTGGGACGTCAAATGATTAAAAAACTCTATGTGTATGAAAATGAATCATCCACATCAAGCTCAAAAACCTGAAGTTTTAGAGCTAAGAGGCTAGGAGGAATTATTTATGGCTAATGAAGTATTATATCGCGGCATCGGACGCCGAAAAAAATCCCGCGCTCGTGTCATTTTAAGACCAGGTAGCGGTGAAATTACTGTAAATAATCGTTCATTTGAAGATTATATCCCATCAGCAGCAACACGTCTTGATGTTTTCCAACCACTTGAAATCACAGAAAACCAAAAATCTTTTGATATTCAGGTTACTGTAGATGGTGGAGGAATCACTGGTCAAGCCGGTGCGATTCGCTTAGGAATTGCGCGCGCTTTACTCGAAGTAAACAGTGATTACCGTAAATCATTAAAACAAGCTGGATTAATTACACGTGACCCACGTGCAGTAGAGCGTAAAAAATACGGTCTTAGAAAAGCACGTCGTGCACCACAATTCTCTAAACGTTAATATTTCTGTAAAAAAGCACGTGCGAACGTGCTTTTTTTATGTCATGATATTGAGACTTA
>SL_7KL_010_BRINEDRAFT_10000676_pt1 | contig 16216 bp, 14 predicted proteins | sample SodLak_010_BRINE_FD_10663 | JGI IMG/M metagenome (IMG submission 10663)
GGCCAGCCGCTCCTCGCGGGCGCGCAAGGCCTCAAACAGATCGCCCGGATCGCTGTCAGCCTCGGTCTGCGGCTCGGCCTGTCCTTCGGCGGCGATGACCTGCGCGACCCCCAGCCCCAGCCGGGACAGGCTGGCGGCAAAGAGCACCAGCGCCAGAACTACCAGCGCAGAGGAGGCCCAACGCCCACGCATATGCGCCGCTTTCATCCCGTGACCCCGCTGGCATCGCGTTGTCGCACCACGCGGCTGCGCCCGCTGCCTGCCTTGCGGGTGTCGGCGCGGGTGAGCGGGGCAAAGCCCGGATCCTCTGGCGCTGTCTGCGGTGGGGTCGGTCGGGCACTGGCAGGCGCTGCCGCCATCAGCAATTCCAGCTTGCGCGCCGCGCCTTCGGCTTGCGCGATCTGGTCTTGCAGCGCGTCATTGGCCTGCCCGCTGGAGCGTTCGGCACTTTTCAGAACGCGCGTCAGTTCATCCACCTGCGCCGACAGCACGGCGATCGCCTTGCCGATATCCCCGTCCAGCCGCGTCAGCGACCGCAGCCGCCGCGACAGCACCATGCAATAGGCCGCCGCCAGCAGCGCCCCGATGCCCACCACAATGTCGATAGCCAATGTCATGTTCTCTCCTATTGCAGAATGAATTCGGTGATCAGCAGATCGCGGACATGCCCTTCGCCTGCCACGACCTGCAGCCTGCGCAGAAGCTGGGCGCGCAGCCGGATGATCGCGGCAGGATCGGTCAGTTCATCGACTGCAACCGCACGCAGATAGGTATTGATCAGGTCCAGAAAGCGCGGTTGCAGGCGCTGCATGTCCGCCTGCGAACCTTGCGCGACCTCGATCTGGCCGGAGAATCGCAGCACCTGCGCGCCGCTGTCCGGGGCCAGCGTGATCGTGACCCCCTCAACCGGGATATGGGCGAAATCATCGTCCACCGGGGCAAGCGTGGTACCAGGCGGCGCAGGTGCGAGAATCAGGCCCGTATAGACGGCATAGAATGCCCCCCCGCCCAGGGCGACAGCTGCGAACAGGCCCAGCAACACAGGCAGGGCGCGGCGCTTGCGCGCAGCCGGGGCAGGGGCGTCGGTGGTGGCGGCAGCGTCAGACATGGACCCTCGCAAGAAAATGTCGATGACCCTGTTTTGGCACAGTCTCACTAACNGAATGTTAAGCGATCTGTCCGAAAACTCGGGTCCAGGGCAGAAGCCTGAAGAAGGAGAAGTGACGTGCAGCAGCTACAGTCCCTCTGGGCCGCATTCGATACTCGGCGCCGCGTTCTGGCGGTGGGGGCGGCAGTTCTGGTTTTTGCGCTTGTGCTGGGAATTGCACGGCTGGCCAGCACGCCCGGCATGTCCCTGCTTTATGCCGGGCTGGAGGATGGCGCGGCGGGTGAGGTCATCCAGTCGCTCGAGGCGCGGGGCATCGCCTATGATGTGCGCGGCGACGCGATTTTCGTGCCCTCCCCCCTGCGGGATGAAGCGCGGCTGATGCTGGCGGCAAACGGGCTGCCCGCGAATTCGCATGCGGGCTATGAGCTGCTCGAATCGCTGACCGGGTTCGGCACGACGTCGCAGATGTTCGACGCGGCCTATTGGCGCGCGAAAGAGGGGGAGCTGGCACGCACGATCGTCGCCAGCCCCTATGTGCGCACGGCGCGGGTGCATATATCGCAGGGCAGTTCGACGCCGTTCCGGCGCGATATAACGCCCACGGCCTCGGTCACGGTCAGCACCAGCGGCGGCACGCTCAGCGCGTCGCAGGCACGATCACTGCGGTTTCTGGTTGCCTCGGCCGTGGCGGGGATGACCCCGGATGATGTCTCGGTGATCGACGGGACCGGCGGGNTGGTCTACGGGCCCGACACGGACCCGGCCAATGCCGCGCAGGGCAGCGACCGCACAACCGAATTGCGCCGCAATGTGGAGCGGTTGCTGGAAGCGCATGTCGGGCATGGCCGTGCCGTGGTCGAGTTGAATATCGACACGGTCACGGATCATGAGGTCGTGCAGGAACGCCTGATCGACCCCGATTCGCGCGTTGCGATCAGCAGCGAGACAGAAGAAGACAGCACCAACAGCACCGACACGCGGCGGCAGGGGGTGACAGTTGCCAGCAACCTGCCCGATGGCGATGCCGCTGAGGGTGAAGGCAGCGCCACCACGCGCGAGTTGCGCACGCGCCAACGCAACAATTTCGAAGTCTCCGAAACACTTCGCGAGTTGGAACGCAGGCCCGGCGCGATACGGCGCATGACGGTGGCCGTGTTGATCGACGGGGTGCAGGAGCCCGATGCCGAAGGCGAAATGGTATGGCGCCCGCGCGATGCCACCGAACTCGAGGCGCTGCGCGAACTGGTCGCATCAGCCGTCGGAATTGATGAGGCGCGCGGCGATGTCATCACGATCCGGTCGCTACCCTTCGAGCCGGTCGCTGCCATCGGCACCGAGGCTGCGGCCTCCAGCTTCAACCTGGGCAGTCTGGATGCGATGACCATGGCGCGCTGGGCCTTTGCGCTGACGGCGCTGGTGCTGCTCGCGCTTTTGGTGCTGCGCCCGGTTCTGGCCACACTCAACCGCCGCGAGATCGACTCCGCGCGCGACCCTGCGGCTCTTGCCGCGCCCGACGCAGCTGGCCTGTCGCCGTCCGAGGGGGTCTCCGTGATGACAGAGCAGGCGCAGGACCCTGTCGACCGGCTGCGCCAGCTTATCGATGCGCGGGGCGAGGATACGGCGCATGTCCTGCGCCACTGGATGGATGACCGGAAGGAGACATCATGAGCATGGCCTTGCGAAAACTCGAAGTGTTCGAGACCGCACCACTGGAAGATGCCGACGCGCAGTTCGACGCGCATCAGGCCGCGCGCCTGCGCGAAACCGCTTATGAAGAGGGCTATGCCGCCGGTTGGCAGGACGCGCTCGAGAATATGCGCAATGACGATGCGCTGCGCCGGATCGCGGCGGAAGAGGCGCTGCAACAGATCGAATTCGGCTATGCCGAGGCGCATCAGGCGCTGTCGCAGGCTTTCCTGCGGCTGACAGAGGCGATTCTGGCCAAGGTCCTGCCGCAGACAGTTGCAATGGCGCTGCCCGAACGGGTCCTGGTCGAGTTGCAGGCGCTTGCCGAAGGGCACACGCAGACCCCTGTCGAGATTGCCTGCGCGTCGGCCGTGCTGGAGGATCTGGAGCCGCTGACACGCGCGCGCTCTGACCTGCCTCTGAAATTCGTCGCAGAACCCAGCTTCAGCGCGGCACAGGTCGCGCTGCGCATGGGTGTGCAGGAACGCGTCATCGATTTCGATGCGCTGCTGGATGCCCTGCGCACTGTTATGGCCCAGCACTCCCCGGACCCTGAAACACAGGAGAAAGCGCATGGATGATACGGATGTGACTGGTGGCATCCTCAATCAGGTACCGATCGAGATCGCCATTTCCGTCGGGCGTGCCCGCCCGCAGGTGCGGGAGTTGCTGAAACTGCGCCGCGATTCTGTCCTGATGCTTGATCGGCGGGTCGATGATCCGGTCGAGCTGTTCATCGGTGACAAGCTGGTGGCGCGGGGCGAGTTGCACGAGCTGGAGGGGGAGCAGGCCGGCTATCTGGGGGTGCGCCTGACCGAGATCATCGACCTGCGCGAGGCGCTGTGACGTGATGGCACGGCTCGGGCTTTTCGCGGTGCTGCTTGCGCTGTTGCTGCCTGCAACGGCGCTGCACGCGCAAGAGGTCAGCTTTACCTTCGCCGATGACGGCGCGCTGGTCACGCGGACGGTGCAATTGCTGGTCCTGCTGACGCTTCTGAGCCTCGTGCCCGGAATACTGGTCATGGTGACCTGCTTTCCCTTCATTGTGACAGTGCTCGCGATCCTGCGTCAGGCGCTGGGGCTGATGCAGTCCCCACCCAATATGCTGATTGTCTCCATCGCGCTGTTCCTGACCTGGTTCGTGATGGAGCCTGTCTTTCTCGCGGCCTGGCAGAACGGGGTGCAGCCGCTCAATGATGGCGAGATCGCGATTGATGAGGCATTCATCGCCGTGGCCGACCCGTTTCGGCAATTCATGCTGGCGCGGGTGGATGTCGATACCTATGACAGCCTCGCAAGCCTGCGCCCCGATACGGAGGCGCCCCTGTCGAGCGATGCGCCGCTGTCGGTGCTGGTGCCGGCCTTCATGCTCAGCGAGGTCGCGCGCGCCTTTCAGATCGGGTTTCTGATTTTTCTGCCGTTCCTGATCATCGATCTGGTGGTGGCGGCCGTGCTGATGTCCATGGGGATGATGATGGTGCCTCCGGCAATCGTGTCGCTGCCCTTCAAGCTGTCGTTTTTCGTGATCGCGGATGGCTGGCGTCTGGTCTCGGAAGCGCTTGTGCGCAGTTACATGTGACTCAGGCGTGGATGCGGCGGCAGCGCCCGTGCCGGGGGGTCGATGCCCCCGGCGCGGGCACCCCCTTCGCGGCAGCAAACAGCATCAGCGCAGTTCCGACCCACCACATGCGCGCCGGAAATGCCAAACGCAGACCGGATGCCGCGGCAGCGCCAGAGACGGGGGTTCGATGCCCCCGGCTCTGGCACCCCCCTCTCAGGTCTCGAACTCGACCAGCAGATCCTTGGCCTCGATCTGCGTGCCTGCGCTGACATGGACGGCCTTGACCACAGCTTCGCGGTCGGCATGCAGGCCGGTCTCCATCTTCATCGCCTCGATCGTCAACAACAGATCGCCCGCCTTGACCTTGCTGCCCGCGCTGACCGCGACAGAGGCGACCGAGCCCGGCATCGGCGCGCCGATATGGGCGGCATTGCCCGCATCGGCCTTCATCCGCTGCGCGGTCTTGGCCTTGACCTCGCGATTGGGCGTGCGGATCGTGCGCGGCTGCCCGTTCAACTCAAAAAACACTTTCACATCGCCGTCATCCGAGGTTTCACCAACGGTGATCATGCGAATCTCCAGCGTCTTGCCCGGGTCGATCTCGGCCGAGATTTCCTCGCCCGGCTCCATCCCGTAAAAGAACGTGCGCGTGGGCAGGGCGCGCACCGGGCCATAGCTCCGGTGGCGGCCCATGTAATCGAGAAAGACCTTGGGATACATCAGATAGCCGTTCAGGTCCTCATCATCGATGCGGAATCCGTCCAGATCGGCGCTGAGTTTCTCGCGCGTGGCCTCCAGATCGACAGGCTCCAGATGCGCGCCGGGCCGGTCGGTATTGGGGGCCTCATCCTTCAGCACCTTGCGCAGGATCCCTTCGGGCCAGCCGCCGGGAGGCTGACCCAGATTGCCGCGCATCATGTCGAGCACGGAATCGGGGAAGCTGACATCGGTCTCCGGGTTCTCGACATCGGCGCGGGTCAGACCTTGGCTGACCATCATCAGCGCCATGTCGCCCACCACCTTGGACGAGGGCGTGACCTTGACGATATCGCCGAACATCATGTTCACATCGGCATAGGTGCGCGCAATCTCGGGCCAGCGATCTTCCAGCCCCAGCGAACGGGCCTGCGCCTTGAGATTGGTGAACTGCCCGCCCGGCATCTCATGCAGATAGACCTCGGACGAGGGCGCCTGCTGCGCACTCTCGAAGGCCGCATATTGCAGCCGCACGCTTTCCCAGTAATCCGAGATCTCGCGGATCGCGGGCATCTCCAGCCCGGTATCGCGATCGGTAAAGCGCAGCGCCTCGACAATAGAGCCCAGCGTGGGCTGCGAGGTATTGCCCGAAAACGCATCCATCGCGGCATCGGCGGCATCGACGCCCGCCTCAGCGGCGGCGAGGATGGTCGCGCCTGCAATCCCGCCCGTGTCATGGGTGTGGAAATGGATCGGCAGGCAGGCCGACCTCATCCTTCAGCGCACGAATCAGCACGCGGGCGCCTGCCGGTTTCAGCAGCCCGGCCATATCCTTCAGCCCCAGCACATGCGCGCCCGCCTCGCGCAGGGCCTTGCCCATGGTGACATAGTATTTCAGGTCATATTTCGCGCGGTCCGGGTCGAGGATGTCGCCCGTGTAGCAGATCGTGCCCTCGCAGACCTTGTCGGCCTCGATCACGGCATCCATGGCGACGCGCATGTTCTCGACCCAGTTCAGACTGTCAAAGACGCGGAACACATCAACGCCGGTTTCGGCCGCCTGTTTGACGAAGAACTGCACCACATTGTCGGGGTAATTCGTATAGCCCACGCCATTTGATGCGCGCAGCAGCATCTGCGTCATCAGGTTCGGCATGGCCGCGCGCAGATCGCGCAGCCGCTGCCAGGGGCATTCCTGCAGGAAACGATAGGCCACGTCGAATGTCGCGCCGCCCCAGCATTCCATGCTGAACAGTTGCGGCAGCTTGTGGGCATAGACCGGGGCCACGCGGATCATGTCGATCGAGCGCATGCGCGTGGCCAGAAGCGATTGATGCGCGTCGCGCATGGTCGTGTCGGTCAGCAGCAGCCGGTCCTGCGCGGCCATCCAGTCGGCCACGGCCTGCGGGCCCTGTTCGTCGAGTATCTGCTTGGCCCCGCGCGGGGGCTTGCCCTCCACACGCGGTGCGACAGGTGTGCGCGCGGCGGCCGGGGGCAGGGTGCGGCCCGCCGTCTCGGGGTGCCCGTTCACGGTGATATCGGCAATATAGGTCAGGATCTTGGTCGCCCGGTCGCGCCGCTTGCGGAAATTGAACAGCTCTTCGGTCGTGTCGATGAATTTGGTGGTGTAGCTGTTATCCAGGAATGTGGGGTGTTTCAGCAGGTTCTCGACGAAAGCGATATTGGTGCTGACACCCCGGATGCGGAATTCGCGCAGGGCGCGGTCCATGCGGGCGATGGATTCCTCGGGAGTGGGCGCCCAGGCCGTGACCTTGACCAGAAGCGAGTCGTAATAGCGCGTGATCACACCGCCCGCATAGGCCGTTCCGCCATCCAGCCGGATGCCCATGCCCGTGGCCGAGCGATAGGCCGTCAGCCGCCCGTAATCGGGGATGAAATTGTTCAGCGGGTCCTCGGTTGTCACGCGGCATTGCAGCGCGTGGCCGGTCAGCGTGACATCACCTTGTGACGGGGTGCCTGTGGCGTCGGACAGCGTCGCCCCTTCGGCAATGCGGATCTGCGCTTTCACGATATCGATGCCCGTGACCTCTTCGGTCACGGTATGCTCGACCTGAACGCGCGGGTTCACTTCGATGAAATAGAACGCGCCGCTGTCCATATCCATCAGGAACTCGACAGTCCCTGCGTTCTGATACCCCACGGCACGGCCGATCTTCAGGCCCAACTCGCAGACCTCGGCGCGCTGATCGTCGCTCAGATAGGGGGCAGGGGCGCGTTCGACGACCTTCTGGTTGCGCCGCTGGACCGTGCAATCACGTTCGAACAGGTGATAGAGGTTGCCATGCGTGTCACCCAGCAACTGCACTTCGACATGGCGCGCGCGCAGGATCATCTTTTCCAGATAGCCCTCGCCATTGCCGAATGCGGCCTCGGCCTCGCGCCGGCCTTCGCGCACCTTGGCTTCCAGCTCATCCGCGCTCTCGATGGGGCGCATGCCGCGCCCGCCGCCGCCATGGCTGGCTTTCAGCATCAACGGATAGCCGACCTCATCGGCCATCTTGCGGACGACATCCATGTCATCGCCCAGAACCTCGGTCGCGGGGATGACGGGCACGCCCGCGTCAATTGCCACCCGCCGGGCGCTGGCCTTGTCGCCAAGCGCGCGCATGGTTTCGGCCTTTGGCCCGATAAAGGTGATACCGTTTTCCACGCAAGCATCGACCAGCGCGGGGTTTTCGGACAAGAGCCCATAGCCCGGATGAATCGCATCCGCGCCTGATGCCTTGGCAACCCGAATGATCTCTTCGATTGACAGATAGGCCGCGACCGGACCCAGCCCCTCGCCGATGCGGTAGGCTTCATCGGCCTTGAACCGGTGCAGGCCCAGCTTGTCTTCTTCGGCATAGACGGCGACAGTGCGTTTTCCCAACTCATTGGCCGCCCGCATGATCCGGATGGCGATTTCGCCGCGATTGGCGACGAGAATCTTGTTGAAGTTGGCCATATCTGTCCCCTTGGCTGGAAAATGCGATGCCGTGACCGTTTTGTTACCGATTTCTGCACTGCAGTAAAGCTTTGGCATTCGGGGCCTGCCGCGGCGTTTTTTGGTGAGCGCGCGGAACTTTTCGGGAACACTCCTTCCCCTTTTGCAACAGGCGCGCTACTCTCTCGCGCATGAGCGATTTTAATTCCGAACCCTCCCTTTCGGCCCGCGCGATGGCCGCGCGGCCCGCGCCCTATCTGGACGGGCTGAACCCCGCGCAACGCCAGGCGGTCGAGGCGCTGGACGGCCCGGTGCTGATGCTGGCAGGCGCGGGCACCGGCAAGACCAAGGCGCTGACTGCGCGGATCGCGCATCTGCTGAATACGGGCCGCGCCTGGCCCTCGCAGATCCTGGCGGTGACCTTTACCAACAAGGCCGCGCGCGAAATGAAGCTGCGTGTCGGCGGCTATCTGGGCGACGCGGTCGAGGGGATGCCCTGGCTGGGCACATTCCATTCGATCAGCGCGAAACTGCTGCGTCGGCATGCGGAACTGGTTGGGCTGAAATCCACCTTCACGATTCTGGACAGCGACGATCAGTTGCGGCTGCTGAAACAGTTGATCATTGCCGCGAATATCGATGAGAAGCGCTGGCCTGCGCGGCTGATGGCCTCGATCATCGATCAGTGGAAGAACCGCGCCTGGCGGCCCGATCAGGTGCCCAGTTCCGAGGCGAGCGCCTTCAACAATCGCGGGACCGAGATCTATGCCGCCTATCAGGAGCGGCTGAAAACGCTGAATGCCTGCGATTTCGGTGATTTGCTGCTGCATTGCGTCAGCATCTTTCAGGCGCACCCGGATGTGCTGGAAACCTATCAGAAACGGTTTCGCTATATTCTGGTGGACGAGTATCAGGACACGAATGTCGCGCAGTATCTGTGGCTGCGGCTGCTGGCATCGGGGCATCGCAATATCTGCTGCGTGGGGGATGATGACCAGTCGATCTATGGCTGGCGCGGGGCCGAGGTGGGCAATATCCTGCGCTTCGAGCGCGATTTCGAGGGCGCGACCGTCGTGCGGCTGGAACAGAATTACCGCTCGACCCCGCATATTCTGGCCGCGGCCGGGCAGGTCATCGCTGCCAATGAGGGGCGGTTGGGCAAGACCCTGTGGACTGAGGCGCAGGACGGCGAGAAGGTCCGTCTGATCGGCCATTGGGATGGCGAGGAAGAGGCGCGCTGGATCGGCGAGCAGATCGAGGATCTGAGCCGCGGCACCCGCGGGCTGGACCCGTTCAGCCTGAATCAGGTGGCGGTATTGGTGCGCGCCAGCCACCAGATGCGCGCGTTCGAGGATCGGTTTCTGACCATCGGGATGCCCTATCGCGTGATCGGTGGCCCGCGATTCTATGAGCGGATGGAGATTCGTGATGCCATGGCCTATTTCCGCCTGGCGGTCAGCCCGGCGGATGATCTGGCGTTCGAGCGGGTCGTGAACACCCCCAAGCGGGGCTTGGGCGACAAGGCGCAGCAGACCATCCAGCGGATCGCGCGCGCGCAGGGCCTGTCGCTGGTGCAGGGCGCCGCGCTGGCGATTGAAGAGGGCGCGATCAAGGGCAAGGGGGCAGGGCAGTTGCGCGCGCTGATCGACGCGATTGCCCGCTGGCACGCGGCTGTCGGCACCACCGCGCCCGTGGCCGAGGATGACCTGATCGAGACGCTGGCGCCCAACCCCGCGCAGTCCCATATCGAACTGGCCGAGGCGATCCTGGAGGAATCGGGCTATACCGAGATGTGGCTGAACGACAAGACGCCCGAGGCGCCGGGGCGGCTGGAGAATCTGAAGGAACTGATCAAGGCGCTGGAAGAATTCGACAATCTGCAGGGGTTTCTCGAACATGTCGCGCTGATCATGGATAATGACAGCGACGCGGCAGAGGCCAAGGTCACGATCATGACGCTGCATGGCGCCAAGGGGCTGGAATACCCCGTCGTGTTTCTGCCGGGATGGGAGGATGGCCTGTTCCCCTCGCAACGCTCGATGGACGAATCGGGGCTGAAGGGCCTCGAGGAAGAGCGGCGGCTGGCCTATGTCGGGATCACCCGCGCCGAACAGCTTTGCACCATCAGCTTCGCGGCCAACCGGCGGGTATACGGGCAATGGCAGTCGCAGATGCCCTCGCGCTTTGTCGATGAACTGCCGTCCGAGCATGTCGAGGTGCTGACGCCACCGGGCCTTTATGGCGGGGGCATGGCCGGGGCCGCCACGTCCACCAATATCGAGGATCGTGCCACGCGGGCCGATGTCTACAACTCTCCGGGGTGGCGGCGGTTGCAGGCCTCCCAGCGCCGCCCCACCGCCCAGCCGCGAGAGGCGCGTGACATGGTGATCGACGCGACCGCTGCCCCGGCGCATGAGACAGGCGAGCGCGTCTTCCACCGCAAGTTCGGCTATGGCCGCGTCGAATCCGTCGATGGGGACAAGCTGTTCATCCGGTTCGAGAAATCGGGGCCGCGTCATGTCGTGGCAAAATTCGTCGTGCCTGCGGCGCAGGCCGATGACGTGCCATTCTGAGCACTGCCGATAACCATGTTCTGAGAATGAAGAAGGCGACAGCCCCAGGGAGGAGGAGGGGGCTGCCGCCAATCGTGCAAGACCCTGGGAGGAGGATCGGGCCTTTGCATCTGTCGGGCCAATGGCCCTATCTTCATGAAACGTCCGGCCAGGGAGGAGGAGGGCCAGATCGTCTCAACGAACGCCCCAGGGAGGAGGAGGGGGCGCACGTTCCGTGCCGGTTACAGACAAGTGCTGCCTGTCCCGGAATATGGGGCGATGACCAAGGGAGGAGGAGTGGCCATCGCCGCAATCGGACCCCAGGGAGGAGGAGGGGGGCCGAAAGCCGTTATTTCTTGTACGCCGCTTCCTGTGCGAGGCGCGTGATCATCGATCGGCTGATGCCCAGATCGTCCAGTTCGCGCGTACTCAGCTGCGAAAGCTCAGCGTGGGTCCGATTGTACACCCGACGACGCGTAATCCAGAGCCTGATCCTCGCCAGAATGTCATTTGCAGCCCCGCCTTGGCGTTCGATGCCGATTGTTTCAGCAATATGTGCCATCGATATGCTACCTTTGTCTTGCGGCGACCTCCAAGACAGCTACCCGCCGCTTCGTTGAAACAAAGATAGCAACTTGCTGCGCCTGCACAATGGCTGATGCTGCAATGCGGCTATGCGCTAGAGGAATGTTTACCCTAGGTAATTTTCGATCTGCCCGCTGTTTGATCCGAGTGCGGGAGAATTACGCAAAACAGATGAGGAATTATCCCGAATGCGGCGAATTGGGGGCTGCAGAATGCCGTTATGGGGTCTGTGCCGGTCGCCTGCGAGGGCGTCAGGCGGTCAATTCGCCCTTGCTGTCTGGCGCGAAATGCCCATTTTGCTTTGGAAAGCTGGAACAGGATGTCTGATATGGCGGTGTCGCGCGACGCGATTCTGGATGCACTGAAACATGTCACATTGCCGGATGGCGGCGATCTGGTGTCTCGAAACCTGATACGCGCCTTGACGATAGAGGCGGGCGCCGTGCGGTTCGTGATCGATGCCGAAACGCCAGACCGCGCGCGCGCTCTGGGCGAGGTGCGCGGCGCCGCCGAATCCGCGATCCGGGCGCTGGACGGGGTGACGCAGGTCTCTGTCGCGCTGACAGCGCACGGCCCCGCCGCCAAAGGCAAGGGCGCCGCACCGGGGCTGAAGCTGGGCCGCCACCCGACCGAGACATCGGGCAAGCAGAGTGTTCCGGGCGTGCAGCACATCATTGCAATTGGTTCGGGCAAGGGCGGGGTCGGCAAATCGACCGTGGCCAGCAATCTGGCCGTCGCGCTGGCGCGGCTGGGCGTGCGCGTCGGGCTTCTGGATGCCGATATATATGGTCCCAGCCAGCCGCGCATGATGGGGGTCGAACGCAAGCCCGGCTCGCCCGATGGCAAGACGATCATCCCGCTGCAGGCGCATGGGGTCACGATGATCTCTATCGGCTTGCTGCTGAAAGAGGATGAGGCCGTGATCTGGCGTGGTCCGATGCTGATGGGCGCGCTGCAGCAATTGCTGACCCAGGTCGAATGGGGCGCGCTGGATGTGCTGCTGGTCGATATGCCGCCGGGTACGGGGGATATCCAGCTTACATTATGCTCCAAATTCGATGTGCGCGGCGCGATTGTCGTCTCAACCCCGCAGGATGTGGCGCTACTGGATGCGCGCAAGGCCCTGCGCGCGTTCCAGACGCTGAAAACCCCGGTTCTGGGCCTGATCGAGAATATGTCGACCTTTATCTGTCCCAAATGCGGACATGAGGAGCATATTTTCGGCGAAGGCGGCGTCCAGCGCGAGGCCGAGAAACAGGGGCTGAGCTTTCTGGGCGAATTGCCCCTGAGTGTCGAGGTCCGGCTGGCCAGCGATAGCGGGATGCCCGTCGCGGCGACTGACAGCCCCGTCGCGCGCGCCTATGAGCGGATGGCAACCCGCGTGATCAAAGCCATCGGCACGCGCTGAGCCTGTTTTCGGACAGAATCGGGATTTCATGGAACCCGGTCGCGGAAAGTTCCGGGATTTCATGGAATCTGCCGATATCCCACGTTCACGGCCATTCCCGAACGAATCACTGCGCTGTGATTCGGCGTGAATCGCCGTTCACACGCATGTTTTCAGGTCGAGAGCGCGTTGAGACTCCGGAATGAGCGGCGGATTCTGTGCTATATCGGCAACAAAAACCGCTCTTCCAAAACTTTCGTGGAATCTTGTGGAACATCGCAGTTTGGGCTGCGCGTGTATGGCTATGGCTAGTATATCGGTTAGTTCCTGTAATGTTCGCACAATATATAGTTGAGCTTGGAGGATATCCACAGGATGCTGTGGGTAATTTGTGGAAAGCCGTAACACCCTTTCGCGACACAAGATGATCTTTTTTGTTGCTGCCCATGAAATTCCATGGCATCCCATTGAGCAAGATAAACGGGCAGTAAGGGGCAGCTAAAGACCCCACCGAGGCAGAGTTTCATACAGGTACCCCGCTTATCTGAACAAATAGATCCGGCGCGCTCGCGAGCAGCATTCCCCCTCCCCCAAGGAGCGAGCGTCAACCGGGCACCCAGCGATGGGACAGTCGGCGGATCGGGCAGTGGCAGCAGCTCGATCCGCCGTTTTCATTTTTGCGGCCCGCGATACGCGTGCGCGGCCCCGCGACAGAGAGAGGAACCGCCGGTTGGTTTCGCGCAGGTTCAGAAGCACGTTCCACCAGAAGGTGGATGGCAAGGGTCGCGTCTCGATCCCTGCCACCTTCCGGCGCGTGATCGAACTTGGCGACCCGGACTGGAAAGAGGGCCTGCGCCCCAATTTCATCATCGTCTACGGGATGGAGTATCAGCAGCGGCTGGACTGCTTCACGCTGGACGGGATGGAAGAGATCTACGAGCGCATCGACCTGATGCATCCGGGATCGGAAGAGCGCGAAGAGATGGAGCTGATCTATAACTCCTACTCGCTGGACGCGCAGATCGACGATGACGGGCGCATCATCCTGCCGCAGATGCTGCGCGACAAGCTGGAGCTGGAGCCCGATGAAAAGGCGCGCTTCATGGGGCGCAACGATCATTTCCAGATCTGGAAGGACGCGACTTTCAACGCGGCCTATGCCGAACAGAATGTGCGGATGAAGGTCGGTCGCGCCCCGCAATACGACCCGCGCATCAAGATGCCGGCCAAGCCGCGCGGCGTGCCAACGGAAAGCTGAGGATGTACGTGAGCGCGCCACCGCATATCCCGGTCCTGCTTGCACCGATCCTTGCGCGTCTGGCCCCGATTACCGGGCGCTGGCTGGATGGCACTTTGGGGGCGGGGGGCTATGCGCGTGGCCTGCTGGACGCGGGGGCGGCACAGGTGATCGGCGTGGACCGCGACCCCCTGGCGCTGGACATGGCGCGCGACTGGGGCCGCGAATATGGCGATCGCCTGCGCCTTGTGCAGGGCAATTTCGCGCAGCTTGACGACCATGCGGGCGGGCCGCTGGATGGGGTGGTGCTGGATCTGGGCGTCTCCTCCATGCAGTTGGACCAGCCTGAGCGCGGCTTTTCCTTTACCCGCGACGGCCCGCTGGACATGCGCATGTCGCAAAGCGGCCCTTCGGCGCATGATCTGGTCAATGGCGCCGAGGAATCCGCGCTCGCCGATATCCTGTTTCATTACGGTGAGGAGCGCGCCTCGCGCCGCATTGCCCGCGCGATCATCCGGGCGCGGGCGCAGGCCCCCATCGACAGCACAGCGCAGCTTGCCACGATCATCAGCGGCTGCCTGCCGCATCCCAAACCCGGCGCCAGCCACCCGGCAACCCGCAGCTTTCAGGCGCTGCGCATTGCCGTGAATGCCGAGTTTGACGCGCTTGTTGACGGGTTGGAGGCCGCGGAACGCGCGCTTTCCCCCGGCGGCAAGCTGGCCGTGGTCAGTTTCCACTCGCTCGAGGATCGCGTGATCAAGCGCTTTCTCGCCGCGCGCGCGGGGCAGGGCGGGCGCGCCAATCGCTACGCGCCCGAAGCCCCGCAACCCGATGCGCGCTTTCGCCTGATCGACAAGCGCGGCATTGCCGCCGATCCGGCGGAACTGGCGCAGAACCCGCGCGCGCGCTCTGCCCGGTTGCGGCTGGCCGAACGGCTGGACGCGCCCGCAGGCCCCGTCGACCGTACCGCACTTGGCCTGCCCGCCCTTGCCCTGGAGCGCCGATCATGAGGTCCGCATGAGAAGTCTGCTGTATCTGTTCACTGCGCTGGGGGTGATCGCGCTGGCTGCCTGGGCTTACCGCGAGAACCACCTGACCCGGCAGGCCATGAATGAACGCGGCGCGCTGGAGCGTGAGATCGTGCTGCTGAAGCAATCCATCAGCATCCAGCGCACCGAATGGGCCTATCTGAACCGCCCCGACCGGCTGCGCGATCTGGTCGATCTGAATTTCGAGCGGCTGCGGCTGGTGCCGATCACCGCCGACCATTTCGGTGAGATCGGCACGATTGCCTATCCGCTGCCCGAGGCCCGATCAGAGGTGGTGGACACGATCGAGACATTCGGCGCCATCGAGCATCTGATGGCCCCCCTTGACCCGCAATCGGAGGACCCATGATCCGCACACCGCTGCGCCCCCTTGCCCGTGTCCTGCGCGCCCGCGAGGTGGGCGAAAACCCCGACCTGATCGAACGCGAGAACCGCCGCCTGCGGCAAGAGGCTGCGCGCGATCAGGCGCGCGCGCGGGCCGAGGGGCGGCTGGTGGTGCTGTCGCTGATCTTTGTCTGCGCGTTCGTCGTGCTCAGCGCGCGTATGGGCCTGCTGGCCGCGACCGAGCCGGTCGCCGTATCCCCCGGTATTTCCGAGGATATTTCCAGCGCCCGCGCTGACATCCTCGACCGGCATGGCCGCGTGCTGGCGACCAATCTGGCCACCCATGCGCTTTATGCCGAAACGCGCCGCATGGTCGCGCCAGAGCAGGCCGCGCGCGAACTGGCGCGCATCTTCCCCGATATCGATGCCGAACGGATGGCCGCGCGCTTCACCGACCCCAATCGCCGCTTCATCTGGATCCGCACGCGCCTGTCGCCCGAGCAGAAACAGGCCGTGCGCGATATTGGCGAGCCGGGGCTGATGTTCGGCCCGCGCGAGATGCGGGTCTACCCCAATGGCCGGATGGCTGCGCATATCATGGGCGGGGCCAGTTTCGGCCAGCAGGGCGTGCGCGCCGCCGAGGTGATCGGTGTGGCCGGGATCGAGCTGTTTTTCGAGGATCGCCTGCGCGACCCCGATCAGATCGACCAGCCCCTTGAGCTGTCGATGGACCTGACCGTGCAGGCCACCGTGACCGAGGTGCTGGAAGGCGGCAAGAAGATGCTGAACGCCCGTGGTGCCACCGCTGTGCTGATGGATGTGCATACGGGCGAGGTGATCAGCCTCGTCTCACTGCCCGATTTCGACCCCAATAACCGGCCCGCCCCCCCGACCGAGGGTGAGCCCGCCGACAGCCCGATCTTCAACCGCGCCGTGCAGGGCTATTACGAGCTTGGCTCGGTTATGAAGACCTTTGCCGTCGCCCAGGCGCTGGATGAGGGTGATGTCCGGCCCGACACGGTCATCGACACGCGCGGACCGCTGACATGGGGCCGGTTCCGCATCCGTGATTTCCGCGACTATGGCC
>SL_7KL_010_BRINEDRAFT_10000678_pt1 | contig 16170 bp, 17 predicted proteins | sample SodLak_010_BRINE_FD_10663 | JGI IMG/M metagenome (IMG submission 10663)
ACCGAGTTTCTTGGACAGTTTGGACGTGCCGGAACGGCCGCGTGGTTCTTCCTTGCAATTAATGTTGCAGTGACTGGGCTGTTATTGCTTGTTGGGGTGCCATTGTACTTCATTCGGAGAGATATCCGAAAAACGATTACACGATTTGGAATCTTCGAGACGGAGCTGACCGTCGATCCAGAAACGCCGTATAAGAGTGCAGCAGAGCAGATTTTTAAAGATGATCCGGAAACCGCCATCTTCTGTTATGGACATACACACCGCCCATCGGTACAGTCAGTCAACGGTGGATTACTAGTCAACACCGGGACGTGGCTCAAGCGCCTCCACCGTCGGGATGGCATTATTGGCATTCTGCCGCCAGTGTTTCATCCGTCGTATCAGCTTGCAGCAGTAAAGATTGAATCGACAGCCGATGACGGAATCGCGGTCGAGTACGAAGAGATGAAAAAGCCAAGTCCAGCCGGTGAAGAGCTCACTCGGACGGAGCGCTTCTTTACTGTTGGTAGAGAGCCAGTTCCGGACTTACCCGATCGGACAGTGATCAATCCAGAACAAGCGGAACAGTCACAATCAACAGCACCACAACTCGAACAGTAGCCGAGTGAGACACTACACGGAAAACATATACGACAGCAATGGTGATGTATCAAAAGATATCCATGCGTACACGTCCTGCACCCTCCAGACAGGATCGGTTAGCGATCGGAATTACCCGATTCCATGATGGTCAGTGACGACCACGACAGCACAGCTTACACAGCATGCAAAGACGATCGGGAACCGGATGCAACAAAATGTCCGTGATACAATCCGCATCGATACGCGATCGCTTGCAATCTTTCGAATTCTGTTAGGACTGCTTGTTGTCGCGGATATACTCCTTCGGTCCCGGAACTTCTGGTACTTCTACTCTGGAGAGGGGGTCGTTCCACAATCACTTGCGCTTGATGCAGGCCGCGAAAACGCCTTTTCGTTCTACTTTTTTGTTGATGATCCAACGCTTATTGCAGGGCTATTCGTCCTCCAAGTGCTGTTTGCAATACAGCTGATATTTGGGTATAAAACACGTATTGCGACGATTATTTCGTTTCTTTTTGTTGTCTCACTTGACCATCACAATCCGTTCGTCACGAGCTATGCGGATATTCTGTTCCGGCTGTTGTTCTTTTGGGCGATCTTTTTGCCGCTTGGTGAGCGGTGGTCGATCGATGCAGTCCATCGCGATCGATCGCCTCGATCTTCATTTGCAGGGATTGCAGCGCTCTTTGCAATGGGGCAGATGGTATGGATGTATCTGGTGAACTGGTTCCATAAATCGCAGGACTCCCTTTGGACCAGCGGTGAAGCAACACCGCTTATTATGGGACTCGACGACATGACATTCCTGCTTGCAGGGACCGTTCGTGAGTTCCCGACGCTGCTGGAATATGGTGGCTTGCTGTGGTACTACATGCTGTTGGTCTCTCCGCTTTTGATCCTGCTTGTTGGCCGCACACGCTACCCGCTTATATTGCTATTCTTCGGTGGACACGCCATGTTCGCGCTCACCGTACGCATTGGTGCGTTTGCATACGTTGCGTTTGCTGGGTTAGTACTGTTTTTGCAGCCACAGTTCTGGAGCGACACCACTGCACTCAGTCGCCGCGTTGGAATGCGTACCGAACCGTTTGAGACCGTTCGAGATCGGTGTATCCAACTGGCAGAGCGGGTGCCAAAACGACAGCCACAGCATCCATCGCTTCCAGCTCTGAAACAGTACACCTACAGCGCCGCATTGGGCATTGTGATCGGATCGATCGTCATCTATACCGTGTTTACAGTTGTTCCAATGGGCGTCGTTGGTGAGCAGGTCTCTCCGGAAGATCGGATCGAGGAGAACGCTCGTGCACTCAGTATCGACCAACCGGAGTGGAGCGTCTTTGCGCCAACTCCACGAACCACCGATCGATACTACGTGTTTGCGGCAGAGACTGCGGATGGAGCGCTGATTGATGTGTACAATGATGGTCGCGAACTAACAAGCGAGCGGCCATACGACGAATTGCAGAACCAGTACGGAACCTATCGTGAACGCTTCTATATGAATAGCATCCGACGATCGGGGATGCAGGATCGAGACGACTCTGCAGCCGTATTAGCAGCCTATACGTGTGAACTGTGGGCCGAAGAACATGATACCGAGCTTACCCAGCTCACAATGTACACAATCACAGAATCGATCACACGAGAAACGATCAGCGACCCGGCAAACAGGGAGAGTCGAAGCTGGGTTATGTTTGAATACAGCTGCACTGATGAGCCACCGGAGCGGATTGCGCTTCCTGACTGATCGGGACACTCAGGCCCACCGGAATGCTGAATTATATCGAAACCGAACCTGTAGATATGACAGAGGAGAGTTCAGGCGAGGATGCAGTAGTACTGTTTGACGGCGTCTGCAACCTCTGTACGGGGTTCGTTCAGTATATAATTCCACGGGACCCTGACGGGATATTCAAATTTGCATCGTTGCAGTCTGAAGTTGGTGAAGCGCTCCTTGAAAAACATGGACTGGAAAATCATAATCTCGATTCTGTGGTGCTCATCGACGACGATGATGTCTACATCAAATCGTCGGCGGTGTTAGAGATTGGTGCAATGCTTGGTGGGGTATATACCCTTGCACGACCACTCATGATTCTCCCACAACGGCTCCGAGATTGGGGCTATGATGTGGTCGCTGCAAACCGCTATCGAATCTTTGGAAAAAAAGATCAGTGTATGATGCCATCAGGAGATATTCAGTCACGATTTTTAGAGTAAGTACGGTATGGAACGGCTGTCGGAAACCCAGTGTTTACACTGTTGAAGTGCGAACGTGAGTTATGGCAACATTTGAGATTCCGATCTCCGATCGAATTGACAGCGAGATTGATAGACTCGTTCATCAGGGTGAGTTCCTCAATAGAGAACAAGCGATCGAAGAACTGCTTACAATGGGTGTGTCAACGTACAGTACCCCAAATGAGACGGAAGATGGACTCGACGATGGGCTTTTTTCACAAGTGACTGATGATCAACAGGATCCAGCACGACGAGACGATCTCAACGACGGTTACTCGTTCTAATCAGTAACGGCTTATTTCCGCTACTAGCTACACGACAGAAACTACTCATTACCGATAGACAGCGTCACTTCGGAGTGGAATCCACACTATGGCTACCGTCGGGAGTGGAAGGGATACATTTGTACAGTATAAGATAACAAACAGCAGCGTAACGAAAACCCATTCGGCCGTGTTAGATACATGGCTGGACAGAGTATCGGTGAGTCAACACAGACACAGTGGACAATACCAGCAGATGAGTCACTTCTCAGATATCTGGTTGTGGGAACGTTATTTGCAGTGTGTGTGTTATGTATTGAGCTACTCGTCTCTGGCGAGCCATTTACAACCGGAATCATAACCCAAACTGGGGCAGATGTTTTTGGGACAGTCACTGTGCTGCTGATTGTCCTCCCGATTGGATCGCTCATGTTGATCGGTGCTGCTGCGACATTCGGTTTCGAGCGCTACCGACTCTACACACCGCTGCTTGGAAGTGGGCTACTCCTTGGAACCATCGCACTACTGATATCCACTGCGGAAATTACTGCGGCTGCAATACTTGCGGCACCAATTTTTATGTTACCGGTTGGAGTTGGTGAATACTATTTCAGACACGCATTCATAGCGGAGCGATCGGCACTGATAATAAAAACAACAGGGATAGTGATACTCTATACGGGGTATGTCTCTTGGAGTGTCTTGTGGCCACTGGTTGGAAGACAGACACCGTGGCTTTTGCAGCTTACTCCATACCGGTTTATAATAGCAATCTGGTTTCTGTTTGGGCTGTATCTAGCTATTATTGGTATTTCAACGCTCTTTGCGAGCAAGCTAGGCGTGTATATGCCGCTCTGTATTGGTTCGCTGTGGCTGCTTTTTGAGCTAACGTACTTACATGGACGAGTCGGTGCGGGAGATTTTGCATTTTTGTTGTATGTGTTCTGTGGGCCGCTTGTTGCAGTAGCTACTGTTGGAGCAGGGCTGGTTGAACATCAGATCTATACCAGATTCAGACAGTAGCCATGGATTTGAGGGGCATATTTTTCAGCCATTCAGTTGTACACAGTACCATGCGAATCATTGTCGTAGGATACGGCCGCGTTGGAGCCCGAACAGCGCGTGTGCTTAATGAGGAAGGCCATCAGGTGGTTGTTGTCGAAAATAACTACTCGAAAGTTGAGCGTGCAGAGCAAAATGGCCTTACGGTTGTTGAAGGGGACGGAACGGACCCTGAGATCCTAAAAAAAGCAGGGCTCAACGAGGCAGACTCTATCGGTGGCATTACCGGCGATATAAAAACAAACTACGAAATCTGTTTGATCGGCAAAGAGCATGGCCTTCGTACGGTGTTACGGATCAGCGAGGATGTGAGCAAGGCAGAATATGAAACCTACACTGAGGTTGCTGATGAGATGATCTATCCGGAGCGGTTGGGTGCTGCAGGCGCAAAAACCGCACTCCTTGGTGGGAGCCTCAATGCAATCGGTGATCTTACCGAGACATTGCAGCTAACGGTTGTGACAATTCCGGAGGGGTCGCCTGTTGTCGGAGAGCATGTTAACGAACTCTCGCTACCCGAGACTGCACGGCTCTACGCACATGGTGGCTCACGCGAGCCGCTTACAATCCCGCTTCCGGGGACAATTCTAGAGGCAGGCGATCGGGTTGCACTGCTCATCGAACGTGAGGCCGCAGATACTGTAAGAACGATACTTCTCGGAGACGGAGTAAAAGAAGGTGGGACGGAGTGGAAAAGTAGGCGCGAAGTACGAGGACGGGAACTGAGGCCGTGTGACGCGCCTAAAATCAATAAGCGCTTGTGTGCTCTTAATACTACGTCAGACAGATGACATACAACCGGACGGACATATAGACTCTTTGTACTACTGAATAAATAGAACGTATGGACTGGGCCACGTTGTTTGCCGAAACCAAACAGACTGAGCTATCGGTTCCCGAAATATCTAGCCAACTCGAAGAGCTGAGAGAGAATCGAGATCGGCGCTCGACAGCGACTGCTGTTGATGAACCGGGTGATCCAAGCCCAGTTCGGATTGTCGTTGATGTAGATGTGCTCGTTGCAGACGTATTCAACGCATCATCACCTGCACGAACAGTAATGGACAAGCTATGGGAACACTCTTGGATCAAACTGGTTGGGAGCGATCAATTGCTTACGGAGACGACCTCGCTACTTTCGACAGTTGGCGACGAGTCGCTTGCAACAGCGTGGCGGTCACTGATCGAAGAGTGGCGAACACCGGTGACGCACCCAAATCAAGATCATCCGGCGCTTGGGTCGGCATACCGCGGAGGTGCGATGCACATTCTAAGCTATGACAAAACACTAACTGGCCCACGTACAGCAACCGCATTACAGGGCAGGTTTCCAGTGAGCATCCGAACACCGGACGCATTCAATGCGATCTTTTCACCATCGTCGTTGTATCAAGAGATTTCAGATACCAAATATGACGGCCCAGACAGACTCCCACGGAAAAACCAATCCTGAGTGCTATTTCAGATCAATAGTAGCAACGTCCCATCATCTTCAACAAGCACAGAGCTTCAGACTTGTATGCCGTAGCAGTGCGAAGGGGTCAAATACAGATTATCGGGTTTCAAACCACTCTGCAAACTTTGCAAGCGCACGTCCACGATGTGAGAGTGCGTTCTTTTCTTCAGCGGTCATCTCCGCGAAGGTTGTTCCATCGTGCTCGAAAATCGGATCGTACCCAAATCCACCGCTGCCACGTGGCTCGACAATCGTTCCCGGAACCGCACCTGAAAACAGTTTGACAGGCAGTGGTTGTGATTCCTCTTCATCTGCAGTTGCGCCGGTGGCAGCTGCAGTAACTCGATCGTCTCTATCGATCGGATCCGGAGATGCCTTGAACGCCCCACCGTCACAGTACGCAAGGACACAGCGGAATGACGCCGATCGGTCTGCCAGCGGTTCAGAGAGGGTCCACACACGTTCGATGCCGATTGTATCCTCGACAAACGCAGAGTACGGCCCAGGGAACCCATCAAACTCATCAATAAAGAGTCCCGCATCGTCCACGATCACTGGCTCGCCGACCTGTCGGTACGCTTCCCGTGCACCGTATGCAGCGATCGGTTCAAGATCGTGACTCTGGATTTCAGTGTAATCAAAGTTGTATCCACTGACAGCGTCTTCGCCGAGGTATGCGCGGGCCTCACGGAGTTTGCCGTCGTTTGTCGTCACATAGTGCAGCATACACGTCTGTTTGGCGGGATAAAAAAAGAGTCGTCGATTAGCAGGGGGTCAAGAAGTTAGTCTTCGACAATGACTTCTACGGGTTCATCTTCGGCCTCTGCTTCTGCCTCTGCTGCGGATTTTGCGCTGCTTTGTTCTTGCCAGAGAAGCGCACCAACGACCGCAAGCACCGCCCACGATCGCCAGTTAGCAAGGTTGATTGTGTAGCCAATGCCGAACGGTTTCTTGACGAGCATCTTTTTGCCTGGTTGCCAGTATGCAGAGAGCATACGCCCAAGGCTTGGACGTTCAAAGTTGTACGGGATACCGAGGATTTCACCAGATTCTGGTTTGTCTGCCATACTACACTGTACGCCGTACCCCGTAATGAAAATTGGTGTCTTCTGTGACACCTCACAACGGCACGGAACTACCAGTCGATTTGCTCTCTATCCCGCCAAAACAGGCCACTCGGGGACTCTGCAGTGAAATGAGCAAGCCAAACAGGGGTATCTGCGCCCTCTTTTGGGCTTTTTGGTGCATCGGGAGAGCCAAGATCGGTTCGAACCCATCCTGGACAAGCCGAATTAGCGAGAACACCGTCTACCCGATATTCTCCGTGGAGATAGGCGGTGAGTCCATTCAACCCTGCTTTTGAGACTCTGTATGCAGGATAGCGACCGCTCATTCCCTCACCCACTGCCCCCATTCCTGACGAAACGTTGATGATCCGGCTACCCGCGCAAGTGCTCAACAGAGGAATCGCAGCGCGTGTCAAAAGCGTCGGTCCGCGGAGATTAACGGCGAACGTCTCATCAATTGTGTCGATCGCATTCATATGGAGTGGCTTGCGTGGCCCCGCAATTCCCGCATTGTTGACAAGGATATCTAGCACTCCGTCCATCTCTGTGATCCGTGTAATGGCCGCCTCGATCGTCTCCGTATCCGTCACGTCAAGCTTGATTGGGAGTAGCTCCGAGTCGGAGAGATCAGATGGCGTTCGCGCACCAGCAAAGACAGTTGCGCCGCTTGCAGCCAGCCCGCGTGCAATCTCATAGCCAATGCCTCTCGTTGCACCGCTTACAAGCGCAACTTGACCGGAGAGGTCGTTGTGCAGTGAAACAGTCATGGATCTGATTCGCAGTGTTAGCACAGAACATCAATTCGTGTGTTTTGATAGAGCGCGCTATGAATCGCTCTGTGCAGGATACGACAGTGTCTCAGCAGCGCTATTGTACACAGCTCCATCAATTCGCATTCCGGCCAGTTTGAGTACAGCGATCGGATCGGCAGCGCTGATGTCCGTCAGAGTCACAGTTCCGTTGTTGGTCAGTTTGGTTTCGATCGTCTCCTGTTGTGTAAGAAATGCCTGCACCGCATTCGTCGCTGGAGTAATCTCTGTGGACGCATTGGCGAGCGCCATAGCAGACTCGCGCCATACTGAAGCGAATTCTTGGAGTGAGGCTGCTGCTGTGAGATCACCGATTGGGTCTGCCGCAAGGATAGATGGCCGTGAAACAAATCCATCAGGAACCGGTCCCGTGTGAATCGTAGCCAGTTCAGCTTCGATTGACGTAATTGCACTGAGAAGTGCATGTTTCAGTACGTCTCGGGTCAGCGCTTCGAGCCCATCGAGGGGTGGTGTCCCAAAGAGCGGATCTATTCCCGAAATGACTGTTGACATCGATTGAACCTTGCCCGCAGTTGGGCCATCATAGGAGTCTCGAACATCGTGTGTGGAAGCCGTCTGAAGAAGCGAACAGAGCCGATCGAGCCGTTCGTCCGCGAGTGTTCGTCGAAGTTCGTCACCGATCGGTGTGACCGTAAACTCACGTGGCTCCGCTGGTTGAGCGACAGCGACCGAGATCGGCTCGAGATCATCGGCCCGGCCATCATTGATCGCAGCACGATGTTTTGCACAGCGAACGGCTGCAGCCGAAAGTACCCCTGCAGCCTCGCTCAACCCGGCTGCAACAGCACGGTCAGAAAGGTTTTCAAGTTTTGTTTGACAGTCGGAAAAAAGCTCCGAGGCAACAGATTCCTCACCACGTTTTGCGTGTTTGACTGCACTGTCGAGCGTTTGCTCGATCGGTTTGAGCCGCTGCCGAAGCTCGTTATATCGCACAAATAGCCTCACCGATCGAACACCTTCCGACTGAATCCCGGTCTGTTTTGTTACCGTACGGATCGCAGTCAGCCCTTGTGCAAGGGTTTGACGCTCCCGTTTTGTGTGCAGTCGCTCATCGGTACTCCCCGCGTCTTCGACAACCGGCTCTGGGACCGTGTATGCGGTCGTCGCAATTGTATAGAGCACAGCCGCCTGTTCATCAAGAAGAATCGAGAGTGCGGTTCGAATGCGTTTTGCATCCGTGTCGAAGCCACCTTCTGCTGCAGCACGAAGTGCAAGCACATAGGATTCGATCGCGATCGTATATGCCCCTGCCGCCCCAAGGAGGTCATCAGTCGTAAGGAGTCGGTCGCCCCGTCGAACCGCATCCCAACCGGTCCCAGCGGCCGCAGTGACACCCTCACGGGAGGTGGTAATCGGTGGTAGTTCGTGATCTTTGGTAAGTCGGGAGAGGAGATCTTGAATTGTTTCCGTTGCTCGTTCTGGAGTGTATTGGGAAAGCTCGTGTGCGGTTGCAAGTGCAAGTGCAGCCTCAAGCCGTGCAAGCGTCTCCGCAAACGCTTCTGTGCCTGTTGACTGCTGTGCGGACTCAATGCGTTGGACAACGAGGTCAAAAAGACCACTCGATTCGCTAATCGCCATAGCAAGCGAGTGTTCAGTCATCGATCGAGCTTCCTCTTCGTTCCCGGCCTCCGCAGCAGCACGGGCATCACCAAGATCGATCGTTGAGATCTGTAGCTCCCCTGCGTGGCGTTTCAACGCCTCCATGAAACGTGAGGTACCAGTAAGATACTGTTCTGTTGGTGGAACGCGGTCGACAAGGGATGTGGCAACAAATGCTGCAGCGGCTGCTGTAAGCGGTCGGCCACCAACAAGGCTACTTTGTGCATCATCAAGAAACTGGTGTGCGGTTGGGATGTTCACTGGGGCGGCAGCGACAATCTTTCCTGCGCGTTCCACGTCTTCGGTCGGATCTGTGTGAGTGCGATGGCTTCCACCCGAGTCTGTGAACAGTCCGTTAATCTCTGCGCCGAATTCGATCGCCGTCTGAACAAACTGCTCGTGATAGTACTCGAGTCGAGAGAGATCGACACCGCCCGCAACCTGTCGTGTAAACAATACAGCGAGTGGAACACTAAACAGGCCGGCGACAAACCCCCCAACACCACCGACAGAGAACAGAGAGATTGCACGGGCGACGAAAGGGACCGTTGCAGCAGTAAGTGCAACGACAAAGAACTCAACAGTGACTGCAATTGGATCATCGTGAATGCCAGCCGCTCGATCACTGAACGACGACCGGCCCACGATTGATCCAGTATAAATCAATACCGCGCTCGCCATCCCAGCAAACAAGAACCCAATTAACGTCGTTGGATGGCCGATAACCCAGCCAGCTGCTGCAGTTGCGAACAGGAGCACAAGAACGACTGCAACGATCGCATTCAGCGCAAAGCCAAGGGTTGAAACACCAACAATCAACCCCCACAACCCAATCAGCCCCAGCAGATAGCCTGCAACCGCAGCATTCAGTGGTGAGATATGAATCGAGCCAGAGACGATCGCGATCGTTGGAATAGTTACACACAACACACACACTGCAGTGAGTGCAATTGCACTTACGGCGGATCGATACCGACGCGAAAGGTAGCGTGCGCACAACAGAACGGTCGCGACACCAGCGCCAACGCCAGCGGTTGGCATCCAGCGAAAGAGCAGCGAAACAAGTACAACCAAAACGAGGGCAGATGCAGTCACAGAAATGGTAGGTACGTGCCGCATTTAGTACACCTCTGGGCACCATCCTTTGTACCGGATGATCGTTGTCTGCCACACACCGGTTTGAAGTGAATCACGGTTCTCAAATGTAATCTGAACCGGGGTGTCTGAAACAGCCTCGTACACGAGTTCTATGTATGGCTCCGGCCCGGTTTGACGCAACACTGTCTCGTCAGGAGCGGTAACTGTGACTTTCGGAGATGTGCCGCGCTGCGTGATTGATTTGATATATATTCGGTCGCTCTGTCTCATCGCCACCAGTTCGGTTAGATTGCCAGTTTCGGGGACTGCATCAACCCGGTTATACAACACGTCGCACCGATCGCCACTGAGACAACCGGCAACACTCACAAGCGTAGCCGAGCCGGCAGCGTGCAGGAGTCTTCGTCTGGAAACCGATATGGCGGGTAGTTCACGACGCCGATCGCTGCCCATTATTGTGTGTCAAGAACAGCACACCTAAGAGTGTGGTTGATATCGGCCGCGGCTCTCAATCGTTCGAAGCCGATCAAGGACTGCAGCTGTTCCAACTGAACGATATCCCGCTTCAACAGCAGCATATAACGGTTCTGGATCCTCTGCAGTGCCACCAATGCTCTGTTTGAATACGTGGAGATCCATTGCATGATCTTCGATATGTGCCGTATGAAAGCCAAGCCCAAAGTCGATCAGATACGTCTTCTCCGGGCCAGTACGAACGTTTCGCGTCGTTGGGTCGCCATGGACAATACCGTTATTATGTAAGGTTGCAAGGTGTGTTCCGATCGTCTTAACGTGGCGTTTTGTGAGATTTTCCGCAAGATCAGTATCACCGACGTACTGGAAGTCGATCGTTGCAGTGTGTGTATCCACATCCCACACGATCGGTGTTGGAACGCCAACACGGCGCGCATCGCTCGTTAGTCGGGCTTCTGCGGCAGTTCGTGTTGTTCGCAGTGACGCTTCTAACTCCGGGTGTCGGTACTGCTTTGTCACACGCTGTTTCCGGGCGATCGGACCGGGAACAGACCCAGCCGCCGTATCGTGGTACGTAACAACAGCCTCGGCCCCGCGAAGCGCGTTCTCAGAACCTGGTGTTCGTGCAACCGATTCCTCGCTGTCACGCCACGTTACCGGGACCTGATCGGGTCGGAAGTTTGGATCGATCGCAGAGTCTTCGATCGCCATTGTGTCGCCCGCAGCAAGCATTTTTGCGCCGAGAAGTGCAATCATTCCCGCATTGTCCTGCAAAAATCGTGGTTCAGGTGCGTAAAACTGTGCACCGCGCGCCTCACACATCGTTGCGAGCATCTCTCGAAGTCGAGCGTTTTGTCCCACGCCACCACCGAGAACCAACTCATCTGTGCCAGTGAGCGACAGTGCGCGTTCTGTGACCTCGGTCAGCATTCCAAAGATATGTTCTTGTAGTGAAAAGCAGATGTCTTCGATCGCCTCACCGTCGTCCGCGGCCTGTTTGGCTGCACTCATGATCCCTGAGAAGGAGAAGTCCATTCCTTTGACGACATACGGGAGGTCAATGAACGAACCATCTGCTGCCGCGCGCTCAACTTTTGGGCCGCCAGGATGTGACCAGCCGACATGGCGAGTGAACTTGTCGATCGCGTTCCCGACGCCGGTATCCATTGTCTCACCAAGCACCCGATATCGGCCGTTGTGATAGCCAAGCAGATGTGCATTCGCACCGCTTGCGTTGAGACAGACCGGCGAGTCAAAGCCGGCAAAGTGGCGGCCAACTTCGAGGTGCGCGACCATGTGATTTACACCAACTAACGGAACGTTGAGAGATTTCGAAGCCGATCGAGCAGCGGTTCCAACGATCCGAAGACACGGCCCTAACCCTGGCCCGCGCGAGAATGCAACGGCGTCGATCGCAGGGCCTGTTGTTGCTGATGGGGCCGTCTCGATAGCATGTTGCAGAACGGTGTCAATAACAGCAGGGATGGCATCTGCCATGTGTTCTGCGGCCTCGCGCGGATGAATACCGCCGCTCTCGGGTTCGTAGGGATCGGATTCGATGAAAATACGATCGGCCTCGGTGTCACAGAGCGCGGCGCTTGCGGCCCACGCCGTTCCCTCGATGCCGAGGATACGCATTCGTGGTAATTATGCTTCTTCGGCTTCAGCGTCTACGTCGTCGCCGGCGCTGATTTTGTTGCGTTCGAGCATGTACTCTTGCTCGACGTCGCGTGCAAAGTCGGAGGTCTCGTACACTTTTGCGTAGCCGACGGTTTTTCGCATCCCGAACTTTGTTTTGAGCTCGTGAACGACAACCTCGTCTGAGGACTTGTCGAGCTTTGCTGCGAGCGAGTCGCGAACGGAGAGTCGTGATGGAGTTGCTTCCTCGTGAACGATCTGGAAGCGAACATCGGTTCGGTGCAACATTGGATTTTCGTCTTTTGAAATGATTTCGACGTCCATAGTTTAGTTGTCGTAACTTCCCGCCGAAAGGAGTAAAAGGATTTCGAAGGGTCCCTCACAGATTCTCACCTTCTGAGAGCACCCAATGTTACTTTTTGGATAGCAATCGTAGTGAGACATGTTATGTCCCCTCACCCAGATCCGGATCGGGCTGGTTCGTCAAATCGTGGGACGATGAGTCAGTTACTTGCGCTTACTGCGCCACCGACACCAACGCCGCTCGAACCAAACGAACAGCCAAAAGCGCTCCCTGAAGGCCAAAAAACGCCCCCTGCGCTTGAGACGCTTGACATGCAGGCGCTCCCAGAGTCACCACGAACGCAGCTCTCATGTTGGGACCCTCGCGAATGCGTTGGAACACCACACTGTCCACCACGCTGTCCAATGTTTGTTGATAAAGAGGGTGCTCGGGTTCGGGTTCGAGCGTTTCGATCGTTCGATCGATCGCCGCTGATTGAGATGTACGTGAATTTCGATCGCGCACATGTCGCACAAGGAATTCCACCCGCAACAGAGACACGAATCGAAGATTGGCTCTCACACCTTCTCGAAGACGGCTACAATCTGATCGCAGAACGAGCGGGAACGGTTGTTGGTCACGCCGTCTATACACCAACCTCCGATCCGGAGCCAGAGCTTGCAGTATTTGTTACCCCGGAGTATCACGATCACGGAATCGGGTCGGAGCTTTGTAAACATGTTATTGCACATGCGGCTGCAGCCGGCCACGACGCGATCGTTCTCGACGTCGAGCGCGGTAACAGACGCGCCACACACGTCTACGCACGGCTCGGGTTCGAAGTCGTCCGAACCCATGGATTCACACAAGAGATGCGACTCGAACTAACGGAGGCGGTTGCAGAACAAACACAGCGTCCACCAGCCGACCGAAACCACGACAAAGACGACGTGTAACGATGCTATTTCGTTGGTGTCGCGATCAGCGAGCGCGCAGTTTCAGTGTCGCCATCGAATTGTGTAAACAGCTTATCAGCGTGCTGTTTCATCTCTGGGGTAACCGGAACACAGACCATTCCAACATCCGGTTGTCCGTAGACAATTGACGCACCAAGCGGTGCCGCAAGGATTGCAGGAAGCGTGAGGAGGTCTTCCTCACCAGTAATGTACAGCACGACAGGTTTGGGGTCATCGATCGCCTCACGAAGCGAAATAAGCGCTTCTTTGCTGATCTCTGCAGGTGGGTTTGTCACTGAAATCTGGTTCGGCGAATCAGATAGGACACGAGAAATTTCATCGCGTACAGCCTCGCGTTTCGTCTTTCCGTCGATTGCCGCAACTGCAGGTTCGACTCCCGCGTTTCGGAGGTGATAGGTGACAACATCACCCACAGTAATCAAGAGCCGACCGCGATCGTACGCTGTTGCGGTTTCAGAGGCAGCCGCTAACAAGGCATCAGTGTTGGTGAACACTGGGCCAAGCGGATCTTTGAACGCTGATCGGAGCGAGTCGGGGAGCGTAAGCATCGGCTGCTGTTAGCTACCGGACTTTCAGTGCGTAGCCGCCTGGTTCTGTCACGTTCATTTCGACTGCGATCTCGCTCTCTTCTGGGTGTGTGATCACGACATAGCCAGCCCAATCCTCGGTGAGGCTTGAGGAGCCGCAGTGATCACAGCTTTGAGAGTCTGGACCGTTGATATGGTGACACTCCCGGCAGGCGAGTCGTGTTCGGGCCATCTACTCATCTCCCGCCGTCGCATTCTGTTCGCGGCGACGGCGATCTCGATCGAGCCACGAGAGTTTGCCGAGACCCGGCTGTTTTGCCGTGAGCCCGATCTTTGAGTCGCGCGGGTTGCGCTCATCAATGCTTTTTGTAACAATCCGAACACGCACTGGATCGGAGACACCAAGCGTCTCATCCGATTCCGTTGATGCAAGCTGTTGGTTCTCGCCGTCGAACGCGAGGTACTGATCGGAGATCTGCGACACGTGCAACAGCCCGTCGATCGGTCCGATACCAACGAACGCACCGAACTCCACAACTTCCACGACAGTCCCGTCTGCAACCTCTTGCATATCGGGATCAAACGTGATTGCGTCAAAATCTGCTTCATAGTAGACGCCTGGGCGGCCAGGAAGCACCGCTCCCTCACCGATGTCGTGAACTTTTGTAACGCTCACGACGCTCCCAACGTCTTCATCCATTCGTCCTTCGAGTTTATCCTGCAGCAGGGCTTTCACCCGCTCAGGCGTTACATCCGCCAAGTGTTTCGGCGGCACCTCGACCGTATCCTTGAGTCGTACCCGTTTGTACATAGTATATTATGGCTCTGTTATTTTCAGTGTGTTCTCTCCCCTTAAACCGATTACGCGTACGTTCCGTGAGAGGACGCGATCTCGAAGAGGGGCGTCGTTCGTAACGACGTAGTCGATATCGCCAGCTTCGGCGAGCTCAACAATCGCATCGTCTGCATACGATGCATCGGTGATAACCGTCCGACAGCGCCCGGCAAGATCGGAGCCGACGGATGCAGCAACTGCATCCGTTCCGGAGCCGTCTGCAAGCGCGGTTAGCTCATCATGGACTGCCTGTGGGGTTATGAGGTCGATCTGGGACAACCCCAAGAGTCGATCCAACTCATCAAACACCCGAATGTCGAGTTCAACAGGCATCATGAGCGCGTTTGTATCCATCAGGACAGTTACCATGTTTATATTTTGGTCGCTTAGTCACGAAGCGTTCCAACGCCAATAAGTCGCCATCGAGCGCCAACACGGCGGTTAATTGCGATTTTGGCACCGTCTGCAGCACAGACTGGGCGTTTGAGTTTGACCTCGCACTCACCGCTTCGAGCGCTCGTCACTGCACCAACCGTGGTTGCAGTTCCGACGGTTAACATTAGAGGCTCACCAGTGGAGATTTCGTCAACCGATCCGTCTTCGCCAACGACACGATCGAGTAGATCGACTTCCATCTCAAACGCTTCACGTGTTGGTGGGAGGGTTCCAGGCTTTCCAGCAACCTGCCCCGCGAGTGCATCACCCTTTGTCAGGCTTGGATCGAGGCCAGTTCCGACACCGATGAGTCCACCGGGGGTGACCTCATCAACACTCGCACTGCCTGCTTGAAGCGATCGAACGGTGGTTTCGAGCGATCGCCATTCGGTTTTCCCACCCTCATCAACCTGCCGCCCAGGTCGAAGTTGGATCTCATCGTCGACGGAGAGTTTTCCGTCAACAAGACTGCCGCCAATCACACCGCCGGAAAGCGAGTCCCACGTGGTTCCTGGCCGGTTAATATCGAAGCTCCGTGCCACAAACATACGTGGGTCATCAGCATTCGATCGATCCGGCGTTGGGATTGTCTCCTCGATCGCGCCAATAAGGAGGTCCATATTGACGTTCTGTCCTGCACTAACTGGAACGATCGGTGCATCCTCTGCAACAGTTCCACTGACGAACTCCGTAATCTGGTTGTAATGATCAACCGCACGATCGCGATTGACGAGATCGACCTTATTCTGGGCAATAACAATATTATCGATCCCAATGATATCCAGCGCCATCAGATGCTC
>SL_7KL_010_BRINEDRAFT_10000680_pt1 | contig 16125 bp, 9 predicted proteins | sample SodLak_010_BRINE_FD_10663 | JGI IMG/M metagenome (IMG submission 10663)
CGGCTTTAGGCATAGCCACCGCTTCATTTTTGATTTTGTTATTTCCTGCTTTAGGTGTTTTAGTCTTTACAGGTTTTTTTGACACTCAATTTTTAGCACAAGAAGAAGTACAAACCTCTTTGCTTTACATAAGCGTTTTAGCTATCCTAGGAACAGCCTTAGCTAAAATTATATTTAACCGATTAATTCAACTTTCAAATGCTGTCTTTTCTACTTCGGTGACTTACTTAATACCTGTTATTGCACTAGGTTGGGGCTTAGTGGATGGAGAAAAATTTGAACTAATTCAACTTCTTGCTGGTTTTGTTATCTTAATTGGTGTATATCTAGCCAATAAGAAAAAAAAGAAAAAATCCTTATCTAATTAAAGTTTGAAACGCCTTTTTTGAGTTATTGCATAATTGTAAAAAAGGCTGCTCCAAGCGTAATAACCTGAGTATAGAGTAAAGAACTATACTGATTGCAAACCCTAGTAAAGTAGCTTTTGCCCAATTGGTTTTATTCTGGTTGGTATTACTAACATATGCTCAACTAAATCAAATGCTTACTTTCATTGGTTGAAAGTAAGCATTTGGTTCTATAAAATTTAATCTCCTACACTACTGCTTACTGAAAATTTATACTAGCTATTATTTTTTCTTTACGTATCGTTTTATTTTTTTCTTTCTCATTAATCCTTTCTTTAAGAAGATTAAAGGACAACATTCCTATTTCTGCACCGCGTTGATTAATGAAATTTAATGGTGGAGAAGTTAATAAAGCATCTTTTTCATGAATAAAACTAATAATTTTCACTTTCTTAAATCTTTCAGGAAAATAATGTTGCATTATATTTTGAAAAATAATTCCTGATTTATTATCAATAGAAATTACAGCATCAAAAGTATTTTGCTTGATGAAATTTTTAAACTGAACATGTGTTTTATCAATACCATCAACTTCAAGTAATTTGATATTTTTTGAAATACCATTTTCTTTTAAAGCGGCCTTATAACCCTGGATTCTATTCTTAGCCACGTTTAGACTTCCTAAACCACTAACCAAGGCTATTTTATTTTTTCCTGACTTAATAAGTTGGTTGGTTGCATTTTTTACACTTTCTTGGTCATCAATCTGTACCGAATCGCAAGCTAAATCTGGTGAAACACGGTCAAATTGAACCAAGTGAATCTTTTTAGCTTTTAAGTTTGTTAAATGCTGAAAGTCTTTTAAATTCAATGTTTCTTTAGCAATCGAAATGATAATTCCATCGACTAAATTTTCAGTCAACATTCGCACACTTTTCACTTCTTGTTGGTAAGATTCATTACTTACGCAAATTAAAGTGTCAAATCCTGCTTCTAAAGCTGCTTTTTCTATTCCGTATAGAACCTCAGCAAAATAAGGGTTTTGTATATCTGGTAAAATTACACCTATACTTTTAGAATGCTTAGTTTTTAAACCCAAAGCAAATTTATTAGGCTTATAATCTAAAGTTTCAGCTAGCTCTTTTACACGTCTTTTGGTTTCCTCACCAATATCTTCCGCATCATTTAATGCTTTTGAGACAGTTGAAATAGAAACATTTAATGATTTTGCTAATTCTTTAAGTGTAGCCATGTGCTTTAGTTTATAAAATACTTAATTTAATATTGTAAACTTCAAAGGAAGTCCATCTATTGTTTATTTATGTTGCCAAATATACATTATACCTCTTAAATCATCAAAAAACACTATAAAGCTTATTCAATAATAAAGCTTTTTTCAAGTTTAGCTTGGGCATTTTCACCAACAAAAACCTTAAAACTACCTGACTCTACTATCCAATCTCCGTTGTTGTTATAGAATCCTAAGGCTTTTTGAGAAAGTTCAAATTCAACAATTTGCGATTCGTTTGGCCTTAACTCAATTTGTTTGAAAGCTTTTAATTCTCTAATTGGCCTTGTTACACTAGCAAACTCATCTTGAAGATAAAGTTGCACGGTCTCCTTCCCTTTAAATTTACCCATGTTTTTAACTTCCACACTTACCTTAACCACTTGCTCATCTGCATACCTGTTTTTTACAACATAATTTGAATATTCAAAAGTTGTATAGCTCAACCCAAAGCCAAATGGATATAAAGGTTCATTTTCTGAGTCGATATAACCAGCCCAAAAGACTTCATTTTCAGCTTTTGGTGCAGGTCTTCCTGTTGATTTATAGTTGTAATACAATGGTACTTGTCCCACATTTTTAGGAAAGGTCATTGGTAATTTCCCACTGGGGTTATAATCACCATAAAGTACACTTGCTATAGCATTTCCTGCTTGAGAACCAAGTTGCCAAGCTTCAACAATAGCAGGAATATTTTTATCTGCCCAATTTATAGTGAGAGGTCTTCCATTGTTAAGCACCAACACAATATTTGGATTAACTTCATAAACTGATTCCAGCATTTCTTGTTGGAGTCCAGGTAAATCTAGTGAAGTTCTACTTCTACCTTCCCCACTTTGTCTTCCATGTTCTCCTAAAACCATGATTACTACATCAGATTTTTTAGCTAGCTCTACCGCTGCTTTAATACCTTTTTATCTGTTTGGTTAATGGCTAGTTGTTGAGCAAAACTAGGTATTGAAGTCACTAACTTAACTCCACTCTCAAAATTAATTTCGTTGGTAGCCTCGTAATTTTGAAGTCCTTCTAAAACACTCACAGCTGAATCATCATCTGCAGCAATAATCCAGTTTCCAAGTGGAGATGTTTTGTCGGCAGCTAGTTCTCCAATTAAAGCTATTTTTTGTCCAGATTTGTCTAAAGGCAATAGTTGATTTTCATTTTTCAATAGAACAATGGACTTTTGAGCCATTTCAAAAACTTCTTTTTGAAATTTTTCGTTTCCAATCACTTCTTTTTCTCTTTCTAAATCGCAATACTTATAAGGATCATCAAACAATCCTAATTCAAATTTTACGCTTAAAATTCGTTTTACGGCATCGTCTATTAGTTCTTCTTTTACTTCTCCATCAGCTACCAATTGAGCTAATTCTTCGATGTAATGGTAAGACTCCATATCCATATCACTTCCCGCTGTTACTGCATATTTAGCAGCTGCTTTTCCGTCTTCAGCAAATCCGTGTTCAACCATTTCACCAACCGAATCCCAATCGGAGACAACAAATCCTTGAAAACCCCATTGTTCTTTAAGCAAATCTCGCTGTAAAAACGAATTTCCTGTAGCAGGTATCCCATTGAGCACATTAAAGGCATTCATAAAGGTTTTCACATCAGCTTCAACAGCTGCTTTAAAAGGCGGATTGATTATGTTGTGAAGGGTTGAAGTTCCTACATCTACAGTATTATAATCTTTTCCTGCTTCAGCAAAGCCATACCCTGCAAAGTGTTTAGCACATGCTGCAATGGTGTTATGAGCGGTTAAATCTTCGCCTTGAAAGCCTTTCACTCTTGCTTTAGCAATTTCGCTTCCTAAAAAAGGGTCTTCTCCCGCTCCTTCCATTACTCTTCCCCAGCGGGCATCTCTAGAAATATCAACCATAGGGGCAAAAGTCCAATGAATTCCCGCTGCCGAAGCTTCTTCTGCGGCCATTCTTGCTGAAGCTTCAATGGCTTCCAAATCCCAACTTGCACTTTCTGCTAGTGGAATTGGACTAATTGTTTTATAGCCATGTATTACGTCAAATCCAATAATTAGAGGAATACCAAGTCTAGATTCTTCTACTGCAATTTTTTGAACAGCCATAACGTTTTCTACTCCTCTCACGTTAAGCATTGACCCAACGAGACCTTTTTTAATGTGTTCTAACTTTTTTGCTTGTTGACCTTCGTCTGGTCTTGGTCCGGTAAAATCCATAAAACCTGTATATTGGTTCATTTGACCAATTTTTTCCTCTAAAGTCATTAACGATAAAAGTGAATCAACTTTAGACTCAATCGAGTCATTTTTTGCGCGTGAATTGTTGTTGGAGTCACAGGCCATTAGTGTAAAAAATATAAATATAATAAAGAAAATAGGTTGTTGTCTCATCGTTAATTGAATTGCTAAAATTTTAAATTTTCACTTTTATCCCATATCCCCCAATACGCGCCTACGTTTCCTTCAGCACCAACTTTCCAAGACTCATCAAAAGAGGAGAAATAAAACATTTCTATACCTGCGCTTTTACTCCAAAGCTGTGCGTTAATGAAGTATTTTAACGCATTTTCATAAGATGGATAAGAAGCGTTATCTGTTTCTCCAGCGCTTGGCCAACCTGTTTCCGTAATTATCACTTTTTTTCCATTAGAAACGCTAAGTGCCTGGCCATACATCTGTTGCATATGTGCTAATGAATAATCAAAAGGACATTTTTCCCAGAAGGGATAACAGTTAGCTAAAATAACATCAGAATGTTCAACTAGTTCTGGATGTTTTGAAAACTCGTAATAGGCATCTACATAACCAATAGGAATATGAGCTGGTATTTTTTTTCGTACTTCTTTCATGTATGCCAAAAGCTCATCTAGCTCAAGTTCTTCCCTATAGAGTACTTCATTTCCTACAGCGGCAATATCTACTTTTCCTTCATTGGCTAGTTGAATTAAGGCATCAATTTCTTCTCTGTTTTTTTCTAAATCATCACTTAACCAAGCTCCTACAAGGGTCTTAATTCCTAATTCTTTAGCTACTTTTGGCACAAACTCATTTCCTTCAATACAGGAAAAAGAACGTATCCATTGGGTATGTGGTTGTAGGATTTTCATGCGTCTCATTACTTGACTTTCCGAAATATGATCTCCTGGTTCTTGATTTTCCTCATACATACTAAAACATAAGCCATGCATACCTTTAGTCATAATCTCATTAAATAACTCCTTTAAATCTTCTTCAGAAGCTTGTTCTGAAAACACATTGGGTTGATTTAATGAGGCTAAAAAGCGTTCTTCTAATTTACTTATTTTTTTTTCTCTAAAATACGACATACTTACAATTTTTATTAAAGCTCACCTCTTCGCTTAATTAATTCTCTTTTTATTTCTCTTGCTCGATCTTCATTTAGGGTGTATTTCCACATGATCCAAATGGCTAATAAAGCTGTAGTAACTGGAATAGCGATATCTGCAATCCTCAAACTGTGCATAGTTGATGCAGTTTGTGTTTCAGCTTCTGAAACAAAACCTACTAATTGGAGTACAAGTCCACTTAGGAACAAGGCTAATGACTGCCCAATTTTTACCATCCACCAATAAATTGCTCCAAAGGTTCCTTCTTTTCTGGGCATACCGTTTTTTAGTTCATCTAAATCACATACGTCTGCGGTCATACTCATCATAATGGTAAATAATCCACCAATGCCAAAAGCCATAAATGGGATTGGCATAAAAATTAACCAAGGACTTCCCTGTGATGTGTCTATGCTAAACCAACTCATACCAATGCTTTCTAAAATTGAGTTTAGATAGTCAAATACCTTAGCCACACCAGTGTTTAAGAACTGAGCAGATGAAGTTTCATTAAAACGTTGATTAAGTTCTATGTCAAATCCCCACCATTTTAAAAAATAACCTATAATTGAAACAAATGTAGCTATGATAAATGCTTTTCTTTTTCCAAATTTGTTAGCTAATTTGGAAATTATTGGAATCACAAAAAAAGCAGTAATAATAGCAGTAATAGTGGAAAACCAAGCTGGCCATGTACCTGCTAAACCATAGCTTCCGTCATACATGTAAAAAACAATTATATAGACACTGAAAGCGGCGACCATTTGGAAACCATTAAACACTAGAAATGTAGCGCCACAAAGTTTCATAAATGGTTTGTTTTTTGAAACTTGTACAATCCCTTTGAGTAAATCTTTTAAATTAGAACCTAAAGTTTTAATATTAATTTTTTTTCGATTTTCCATTTCTGAAGCATCTAAGCCTTTACAAAAAAAGGCAGGTAAAACACCTAAAATCGAACAGGCAACTCCAACAATTATAGAAAGTTGACGTACTCCTACATCTTGTGTTTCATACACCTGNGGATCGGCTATGATAACCCAAAACCAAGGTACTACCATCCAAGCTATTTGCCCCATGGTATTAGAGAAAGCCATTAGTCTAGTACGCTCGTTATAATCGGTTGTCATTTCATAACCTAAACCAACTAAAGGTGTTGCATACATGGTATTTCCTGCTAAAAACAAGATGGATAGAGTAAGGAAATACCAAAAATTATAAAGCTGAGAGTTTTCTGGATACATTTGCCAAGTAAGGGCAAATAAAATTCCGCTTAAAATAGCTCCAATAAAAATATAGGGTCTTCTTCTTCCCCATCTAGATTTAGTGTTATCAGTAATGAAACCCATTATAGGGTCAGAAATAGCATCAAAAAGACGAGGTAGCGCACCTAAAATTCCTGCATAAAGAGGATCTATACCAAAGGCAGTAAGCAAGAAAAACATAAAAAAACCTAAGGCTCCTGGCAACATGTTAAGCACAAAATGTCCAGAACCAAAGGCCAACTTTTGGACAATTGGTACTCGATCTTTTGCTGGTGTCTTTTCTTTGCTCATTTTTTCTATTTATTCACTACTACTGTTTGTAAACTTTGTGGACTTATCTTAATTTTTGTGATTGATTCTCCAATACTTAATTGATAAATTTGCTCCTCATTGCTTGTATTAAAAACGACCACGGCTATACTATCATTTGGGTTGGACACTGCAGTTACAAGTAATGATTCATTTTTATCCATTTGAAAATCTATTCGTTGACTTCCAGGACGAATAAATTTACTGAAGTGTGCCATTACATAATACAAGGGCGTAAAGTAAATCTGATCTGCTTCTGGGTCAACTATAACTGGAGCAACGCACCAATTTTTAAACCAATTTGGTCCTCCTTGCCTATCTAATACCATGTTCCAATCTATCCAACCTTCAACATGATTATTAAGACAACCAATAATATCTCTAGCATATCTATAAACGGGTCTATATTTGGGGTGAAGGTGTTTTCTCTCTTCAGGTGCCCATGTAAACCCCCAGTCGGTGGCTTCTTTCCGCCAATACCAATCGTCTTCTTTCCAAACTGGAACTTGGTCATCTACACAAGCTTCTGTTTGAATAAGGTGTTTGTTGGGTGCTTTTTTGTGAGCGTATTGCAGTGCGTCTGGAAAAACTTCAAAAGTACTTTCGTACCAATGAATAGCTGTACCATCATAATAATTGGGTTGATGACGTTCATCAAACATCTCATCTACCCATTCTTTTAATCCCTCTCTATTTTGGTCATACCCTAAAATCTTTAGGTGATTTTGATTGTTTTTTTCAAGTTGTGGGCCTAAATAATTATTCACAAAATAGGTCATTTCTTGGGGCGTATAATGCATACTCTCCCAATTATTTCCATTTCCATGTGGTTCATTTTCTACGGTAAACCCCCAAATATCAATGCCGTGATTAGCATAAGCTTCTGCGTATTTAGAAAAAAACAAGGCCCAAGTGGGGTAGTATTTTTTTTCTAATTTTCCTCCCACCCAATTCTGATTATCTTTCATCCAAGGCGGGGCGGTCCAGGGTGAAGCAATGATATTAAAGCCTTCTGAAGAAACTTCTAAAGCATCTTTAATCATAGGTATAATATCTTCTTCGTCTTCTGCAACCGAAAAATGCTTCAATTCCACATCGTCTTCAACTGGAGCATAACTGTATTGATTCAGGGAAAAATCGGTTGAATTCATTGGGGTTCTTGTTAATGAATACTTGGCGCCTTCATCTGAAAAATAAGCATCAATAATTTGTTTTCTTTTGGCTTGACTTAATTGATTTAGCAGATAAGCTGAAGCTTCAGTAAATGAGCCTCCAAATCCGAGTATATTCTGATAGGTGACTTCAGGCCTCAATTGAATTTGTATAGCTTTTGATGTTGAAGTGTCTATAGCTTCAACCAATGCTAACTGATTACCTGATCTAGAAGTTTCAAAAATCTTAAGTTTTTCTTCTGCTTTCATAGGTACATTTTCTTGACAAGCAGAAAACAGCAACAAAAATAAAGGCATTATTTTATATAGTCTCTGCGTATTCATTGAGTTAATGATTTACATTCATTTCTTTTCTTACTGGTGGCATATCTACCTCTAATAGTAAATTTTCTAACTTTCCGTTATAGGTTTTTTGAACTGGATTTTCGCCTCGTGTTAAGCCCTTAAAAACTCCTTGATCAACTTGATTCCAAAGGGCGTATTTGGCTTTTCCTTCAACGGTAAAAAGACCAAAAAAGTTTTCTGAACCTGTGGGATTATGTGGATCTTTCCAAGGTTCATCAAAAGCCTGAAAATAGAAACAAGCCACCTTATTTTCTCTGCTCCAAGTCCTCATTTTTTGATAGTATAATGCTTGTTTATACTCATCTGTAGCCTTTGAACCTTTAGCACCATACAACCCGCTTGAAACACTAGCCCAACCAGTTTCACCTATATGCACTGGCTTTTCAATATGAAGCGATTTCATGTAATTAACCACAGAATCATATTGAGAAACCGCATAATTTAATGACCTGCTCATAGCTAAATCTAATTTTTTAAGGTTACCTAGCTTAGCTTCATCTGCTGAAGTTCCCCAAAAAATAGGATTGTAATGCGTGTCGTGCATTGGATAAGTATGAATTGACAAGTAATCAACTTCAGCAATAAGTTGGTTCAAATCTTCCGTATGGTATTGCGCATCACCGCCTCCCCAAGAGGCAAAATTATCTGAAGATGTAATCCATAAATCTTGATTTAAATCACCATTCGACTTTAAATTTTGAAGATGTTTCACCCATTTTAAAATTACATTAGGTTGCACATAATACGCAGTTGCCCATTTTACCATAGCTTCATTGCCCACAGCAATAACTTTTACTATATCTTGGTACTCATTAGCCAATTTAACAGCTCGTTCAATTTCTGAAGCGTTTTTTTCACTTTCTTCAAAATGATTAATGGGTAAGTCTGTCCATGCGTTTTTACAATCTATCCAAGCGCCAAGCATCACGTACATTTCAAACTTTTCATCTTCTTGTTTAAGCTGACGAATAGCCTTTAAAACATTAGATGCATGGGGTAACCTTACATTGTAGGTCCTCAAAATTTTGATTCCCATAGCATGAATAATCTTCAAATCTTCTTTTAATTCATCTATTGTAGGCTGAATGTCTCTTGTTTCTCTTCTATAACCCCCATAAGAAATTGCTAAATAATCTGGATTACTTAAAATTTGTTCAGCTGTGAGATTTTTTTGCATAGTTGTATTTTTTTTATCTTCCTTATCTGGTTGGTGAGGAGACTTATTTTGCTCACAAGAAAGCACCAAGCCTAAGCAAAGTAAACTAATTATGTAAGCCAATTGTTTTTTCATTTTCTACAGTGTTAAAAACAGCCTGTAAGCTGTTTTCTGTTTTCCGTTTTACTTTAATATTTCCTTATTAATGGCTACTTTAAGGTGATGTATTTCGCCTGTTCGTTTAGCTATTTTTTTAGTAAATTCTTGGCTTAACTCATTACCTTCAATTTGTACTTTTTTTCCACTATTGAAGGTTATCTGAATATTATTTTCAGTACTCATTTCATATACAACAGGCACCTGACAAAAGGTGAAAAACAATTGATGCTGAAATAAATCTAACGTGTGCAATTGATTGTCTAAATCAAAATATTCTACCTTTGAAGCGTGACTTAAAAATTCTTCTTTCCTTAGTAAATTAGGAGAAAAAATCAACTTACCCGCTTCAATTTTTAGTCCTAACTCTCCAAACCTACACAGCACATCCTCCTTAACTTGCCCCGTCATACCCGGTTGTTGAGCGCCTTTTCCATAGGGTGTATGCGAATAAGGATCGGTAGGAAATGCACCGTAAAGTGCTGGCGATTTATGTACGCCAATACCTGCATTAATTTCATAATAATGCTCTAATAACCTCCCCACTGTTTCTGCTGAAGCCTTTTTGCTAATAGCTTGAAAGCAAGTTTCTTGAACAGCCAATTGAAGCTTAGAAACCATGTGCCAATAAATGGATCCTAGCCCCTCATATCCATAAAATGTTCCTGACCTTCCTGTAAATGCTTTATGGTTGAAAACTTCTTCGTAAATTGATAAAATTTTATCTTTTTCCTCTTCCGAAACTGAATATTGGTCTTCAGATAAAATTTCGATAGCTTGCTGAAGTTTTTTCGCATTATTAAAATTCGGATTAAAATGATAAGCTCCATTCACGTCTTTTTCAATAACACTAGCATCCTTCAAATCAATCATTTGCATTAATAATTTTGAAGAATGCACTAGATTTTTAGGAATTTTATTACGTTCTAAAAATCCTTTAAGCTCTTTATTTGGATAAAGCAAATAAGAATATTGATCCTTTCTGAAAAGCGCACTAGACTTTAAGGCATCTAGTAATCTTAATGATTTTTCAGCAGATAAAGTTCCCGAACTCAACACAGCAACTTGGCCTTCTAGCATTTCCTGTAGGCGATTTATTTGGATTTCATCTTGAGTGATGCTAACTAAATTATAACCGTGATAAAGCTCATCTTGACGTTCATTAACTTTTATACTTTGATCCAAGTAATCTAAGCAAACACTAACAAAGTTCTGTAATTTTTCTGTTGAAAGTCCTCTCTTTTTACCTGAAAAACCATTTTGGTAAATAGCGGCTCGATAGTTACTTGCAGGTATTCCTAATCCGTCTAAAACTGCTTTTCTTTGCTTGTTAGAAAAACCGTTTTCTAGTAGCTGATGGTGTTTTTCTAAAACGGAATGAGTAGCTTCAAAAAGCGCTACCAGTTCTTCTGATACTTCAAAATTTTCACTTTGATTATAATGACTAAACACTTGATTAAAGAAGTTAAAAAACCTTCTTAAATAGGCTAAAGTCACCAATGAAACTCCATTACCTACTAAGGCGTTATTGGCATCATTCCATTCTGGACGTTGGGTGTTCATCCAAATCCCTGCTTCTGGAATAAAGTTGGCCATTTTAGCAAGGCTAGTGGCTAGTATTTTCTCTAAAAAATTAACTTTTAAAACACCGCCTTCTTTCGTTTCAAACAAAGCACCATCGGCACCAATTTTATTTCGTTTAGCTCTAATTTTTTGATCTAATTCATGATCAAATTCGATAGTATCTTTTGGGTCTTTAACCAGCTCATCATAAGCTTTGATTACATAAGGAACCTTGGCATAAACAAATACCTCTTTACCGAACCATTCTTGCATAGCTTTGGGTTGTGAAGCTTGGTAAAATTCTAAAAACTTAAGCAAGTAAATGATTTGGTGATCACCCCAATAACCAATATAAGACCAAGGATCGTCTGGTTCTATAGTTTCCCAATCAAATCCACCTTTAGTTACACGGTAAGGATTATAACCATCAAAAGTTGTAGCATTTAAAAATTTAAATAACATCCCTTCAATAAATGCCGGATAAGAATAGGCTAAACTTTCCCAGTTTTGAAAAATATCGCGCCAATTTCCTTCATAATCTAGTATTTTGTTTCCATTTTTATCCTTGGTATTGATGGAAAATTTATTCCACGGGCGACTAGGGTCTCCGTGTCTTCGGCTGAATTTTAAAGGAAGGTATTCTGTAGCTAAACGCGTAAAATCGGCATCATCTAAATATTTAATAAGTTGGTCTAAATCGAATTTAGAAAAAACCTGATTCAATGATTGAACTTCAGCATGCCAGTTTTTAGCCAATTTTTTATTAGCATTTTGAAGGTAGTTTGTAAAATCAGCTTTTTCAATTTGATAATTATGGTCAAAAACTCCCCCGCGCATAATATTGAACAAAGAGTTAGAAAAATGACGAATATCTTTCAAAGAATCTTGAGAAAACTGAATGCCATCAGCACCAGCAACTAATTGCTTTAAACGATTAGTTCCTTTTTCTATGTCTTGATGAAGTTGCTCTTCAATAGAAGTTTGAGCAATTAAGTTATTTTGTAATTGAATTAATTTAGCGTGATTATAATCTACGTCAGCAATAATCTTCCATTGCTTATTTTCTTCAGCATGGAGCACTAAATTTTGATGCGTTAGGTAAGCTCCTTTTTCAGCTTTTACATCGGTTTCTTCTTGAATAATTTGGCCAGACCGAAACTGATCTAATTGAACAGAAGACAATAAAAACTTAGGGTTTTCAAGTCCTAAAGACCATGCTATATTAGCTTTAAGGGCTTCGCTTGGCTCTGCTTTATCTACTGGAATTGCGCTTAAGGCGAAAATCCCTAATCCAGATTTCTTATCTAATTCGCTTCTTTTGTAAGCATCTACAAGATTGCTACTTTGTTTTTGTAATTCGCTATCTACTGAAGCAGGTAAGATGTTTTGAAAACCATCAATAACTTCAATTTCAACTGTAGCTGAATTTAAATTAGTAAGTGAAGAATTTTTGATAAAACCATACTGATCACTTGTAGAAAGTTGATAAGTAAATTGAAGATTCAAACTGTGGTTAATCTCTTCAAAAATAACTTTATTACCATAACTATTCTTGTAAAGATTTCTTGAGATTTTGTATTTCTCAATGGATTTATTTGTGAAAGGTTCCCAGTAATTATTCCCTTCTGGACCAATAAGTTTTATTAAGGTTTTACTTCCAGTGGTTAAATAAGATTCGGTAATTTTATCGTCTGTATAATATGGAAAGAGAGCTGATTCTGAATTTCTCCTACCGGCTGTTAATCCACCATTACTAGAAATAAAAAGCCAATGATTAGAATAACTTACAATGCTCATAAAAAATGGACGCAACTGATTAGCCTCAGAAATTTTGAGAAACTTCTCTCCATTAATGACTACTTGTTCTAAATCATTGGTGGTGTCATTATTAATTACCTCAACTTGGGTCATAGTTTATTTTATTTTTTTATTTGATCTTTAATTTTTTCTATTTCTACTTCAATATCACGGAGTAAAGTTTTTGCTTTTTGGTTGATTTGTTGCACGCCTATAGTTTCATGAAAAGGATTAAGTTGGTGCATTTCTTTTAATTTGTGATAAGCTAATCGTGGTCTAAGCTCAAACAAATTGTTTTCATTTGGTGGTTGCTTAGTCATTATTCCAAACCACTCTTCATTCATATTATTTTGATTGGCTTTATAATCTAAATAATAACCACCATTAGCCCAAGACGCAATTGTGTCTTGAACATCAAGATTAAAAGTTTGACCGTGTTTCCACCAGCCGTCACTCCACTGAAAACTATAACCACCAAGCATATTTTCAGCTTTTCCTAAGCCATAGACATTGATGTAAATTTCTTTCCAGTTATGTATAAAATAGTAGGCCTGAGCTACTTCGTCTTCCTGTTGAAGCAGGGCATTGTAGGCATCTGCTCCAAACTCTGTAAATATAAGTGGTTTTCCGTATTCTTTTTTTACTCGTTCAAAGGTATCATCAAACGAAATACCTCTGTAAATATTGATTCCAAAGATGTCTATGTCTGTACATTCTTCAGCGATAACATCTAGGTACATTAAATCGCCATTGCAAATTGAAGTCAATGTTTGTTCATCTATGGATTTGATTAAATTGCTAGCCTTATTCATTAAACGATACATTGGTCTAGCTTGATTTTCTATTATTTCTGTATCTAATTCTGCTTGGCTAGGTATATCTTCAGTTTCAGCACCGTGCCAGAATAAACCGTAATTATTTTCATTGCCTAATAAGTAAATAAGTAGGCCTGGGGTTTGCTTATAAGTTTCAGCCATTTCTTTGACCTCATCAAGAAGAATTTCTTGTGTTTTTGGATCTGCATAATTAGTTTTTGCAATCCATTTGTCGTTAATAGAAAGACCGTATCTTCCAAAAGAATGATTTAGTAAGGTGTAGATTTCGTAGTTTTCATAAATATAAGTAATCCATTTTGGAGGAATTCCAGTATAAACTCGAATGCTATTTACTCCCATTTCTTGAAGGAGTTGCATTTCGTAATCTAAAGCTTTTTGAATAATTTCATCCGATTCATTCCAAAGGGAATAATCATAATTGGTTCCAATAGGAAAGTAATCCCAATTCATTCCATTAATCACAAAATCTTGTCCATCAACTTGTAGCAAATGGCCGTTTTCATCTTGTATTAATTGGATGTTTTTATGGCTATTACTACAACTCAAAAGATTAAAAAAAACAAGCAGTATGATTAACTTCTGAAACATGATTTAAGATAAAAAAAATTAGGTGTTGCCTTAACGAATCATTAAAATTTTAAGAAATTTCATTGAATGAAAAGTCACAATAACTCTTTTGTTTAAAGTTCGAGCGAAGGCCAGAGTAACCTATATCTCGACTTCGCTCGATACTAAAACAATAATAATATTATCAATGATTTTAAAAAATTATTTACAGCAGGACAATAGCTAATTCAACTATTGAAAAACTCTTATGTATTCAATTTCCATATCACTTTCCTCAAAATCAGGATCCACAGTATTTCCAACAAACACTCCCCCCATAGCTACATTTAATATAATAAAGAACTCTTGATTGAAAGGTAGGTCTCCATTATTTTGGAAAGTCTGAAAAACTTCATCATTAATAGCCCATTGAATTTGATTTTCATCCCATTCAATAGTATAATTATTAAATTCATTAGAAACTCCTTCTTGAACAGTTGTACCGCCAATAGCATTTCCTCCAGAGTTCCCTGGGAAGTGAACCGTACCATGAATAACGTCTTGGTCATTTCCACTGTGTTCCATGATATCAATTTCTCCACAATCTGGCCATCCAACGCTTGGGAAGTTAGCTCCCATCATCCAAATTGCTGGCCAAGTTCCACCCCCTTCAGGAAGTTTTGCTCTAACTTCCAACCTACCATACTGGAAGTCGAAGTTATTTAGTGTATTCATTCTTGAAGAAGAATAATTGAATCCAAAGGTAGGTTCTGCTTTCAGGTTAATAACAAGTTTACCATCATCTACAATAGCATTATCTTCTGTATAGTATTGCAATTCTTCATTACCCCAACCAGGAATACCTTGTTCTGCCCCATTTCCAGTTTCAAAATTCCAAATACTTGGATCAGGCATACCGTCCACATCAAATTCTTCAGACCAGACTAAATCTTCAAATTGAGTAACTAATGTCGTGTCTTGTTGTCCATCTACATCGGTAGTAAATTTTAAATACCAAGCTAATTGGTTGGTTGCAGAACCAGAAAGCGCTCTTACATAAAGGAAGTCTTCAGTTATTTCAAGGATTTCATAAGTACTCGTGTTAATGTAGTAGCTCATAAAACCATCATCTCCTATAGTAAATTGAGTACCTGTTGTTACATCCTCAGGAGTATTAAAACTAGCAGGAGCCAAACCAAGATTCTTTTCTCCTGTAACATCAAAAGGTAAACATTGGTCGTCTGGACCACCGCCTCCTCCAACAGTATTAAATTCTCCGTTAAAGAAAGTTACTCCTACGCCATCAGGATCAATATTATCATGCTCAAAGGTTATTGTTCCATTTGCTCCTCCTGTTAAGGTAATCTCGTCATCATATAAGCATTCTGCTAACTGATTAGGAGCTGCGGCAAAAAAGTCTGGACCAAAGCTATCTAATGGACCAACGCCAAGATGCCCAGGTTCATTTCTAGCAATTTTCCACTCCTTAGATTGCCCTTCACCACCAGTTAAAAATTCATAAGTTTCAGGATCATCAAACTGACTTTCAACAGTAACTTGAACGGTTTCAACGCTTTTTGCACCACCTGTTCCACTAGCTGTAACAGAGACTACGTAATCGTTAACCCCATTTCTGGTATATCTATGGGTAAACTCGCCAGTAGATTGGCGTTGTGTAGCACCATCACCAAAATCAAAACTGAAATTTATGGCATTGTCTGCTGTAGCAGTAAAATGTACAAACCCAGATCCATCTCCAAAAGGAAACTCTTCATCCTGCCCCTCAAGTTCAAATTCTATTTGAATATTAGTTGGAGCTACTACTTCGCCTATGCTAAACTCATCATCGTGACAGGAGGTCAATGACATGAGCATAATTAGGCTAAATAAACACACTATTTTATTTATATTCATAATTTAATGATTTTCAATTATTGTTTTTCTAATTCATATTGCCAAAAGACACCATCTCCAGATTCAACATAAATTTCCATTGAAGTAGAATTTAATGAAGTAATGTT
>SL_7KL_010_BRINEDRAFT_10000681_pt1 | contig 16123 bp, 14 predicted proteins | sample SodLak_010_BRINE_FD_10663 | JGI IMG/M metagenome (IMG submission 10663)
CGGCTTCGGTCAGGCGCGGGGGCAGCGGGTTGGGGCGCGGGCCGGGGCGCCAGCTGCGGGTTTGGCGGGGGCCGTCGCTCGACGTGTTTGCGGGACCGGAAAGACCGAAATCCGGCTGGCGGCCACCGATGAGTTCCAGATAGACCTCGGCCAGGATCTCGCTGTCCAGAAGCGCGCCATGCTTTTCGCGGCTGGAATTGTCGATGGCGAAGCGGCGGCAGAGCGCATCGAGCGACGCGGGGGACCCCGGGAAACGCTTGCGCGCCAGGGCGAGAGTGTCGAGCGCCTGCGACTCGGGCAGGCTGGGGCGGCCCAACCAGGTCAGTTCGGCGTTGATGAAGCGCATGTCGAAGGGCGCGTTGTGGATCACCATACGATCGGCGCCCACGAAGGCGAGGAAGCCGTCCACGATCCGGTCGAAGGACGGGTATTGCGCGAGGAAGTCATCGCCCAGACCGTGCACGGCGAAGGCGTCCGCGGTCATGGGGCGCTGGGGGTTGATATACTGATGATAGGTGCGCCCAGTGGGCATGTGGTTGATCAGTTCCACGGCGCCGATTTCGACGATGCGGTGACCTTCGTCGGGGTCGAGGCCGGTGGTTTCAGTGTCCATGACAAGCTCGCGCATGATCAGGCTCCGTGCGTGGTGATCTGGGCGATCAGGTCCTGCACCGCCGCGCGGGTGGTTGCAAGATCGCGGGTTTCGATGACATGGGTGGCGCGCGCGCGTTTTTCGGCGTCCGGTAGCTGACGGGCGAGAATGGTCCGGAACTGCTCCTCGGTCATGCCCGGGCGGGACAGGACACGTTCGCGCTGCGCTTCATGCGGGGCCGAAACCACGAGCGTGGCATCGCAGAGCCGGTCGCCGCCGGTTTCGAACAGCAGCGGGATGTCGAGGACGACCAGCGGGGCATCCGTGTGGGCGGCGATGAACTCGGCGCGATCCCGGGCCACGAGCGGGTGAACGACGGCTTCCAGCCGGGCCAGTGCGGTCGCATCGGAGGCGATCCAGCGCTTGAGAGCGGCGCGGTCGATGCCGTCGGCGCCGACCGCATCGGGGCAGAGGGCGGCGACGGGCGCGACGGCGGCGCCACCGCGGCCATAGAGTCGATGCACGGCGGCATCGGCATCCCAGACAGGAATACCTTCGTCCTGGAACATCTGCGCGGTCGTGGTCTTGCCCATGCCGATGGAGCCGGTAAGGCCCAGAAGGAATGGGCGATCAGGGGCGCGCGTCATGACGCAAGAACGGCGCTGCGCAGGGCGGGTGTGACCTTGGGTGCGCGCCCGAACCAGCGTTCGAAACCGGGTGCGGCCTGGTGCAGGAGCATGCCAAGACCATCGACCGTGGTGCAACCGCGCGCGGCGGCACCGCGCAGGAGCGGGGTTTCAAGCGGGGTATATACGATGTCGGTGACGGTCATGCTGGGGTCCAGCGCCCCGACCGGGAAGTCCAGCGCAGCTTGACCGGACATGCCCAGAACGGTCGTGTTGACCAGCAGCGCGGTACCGCGCGCGGCTTCGACGCGGTCTGGCCAGTCGATGACCTGGACGGGACCGCCGAGGCTGCGCGCCAGCGCTTCGGCGCGGGGCCGGGTGCGGTTGGTCAGGCGGATTTCCGGCACGCCCGCGTCGATCAAGGCGGTGAGGATGGCGCGCGCGGCCCCCCCGGCGCCGAGGATCAGGGCAGGCCCGGCACTTGCGGTCCAATCCGGGGCGCCTTCAGTCAGGCTGCGCAGGAACCCGACACCGTCGGTATTGTCGGCGTGGATACCGCTTTCGGTGAAAGTCAGGGTATTCGCCGCGCCGATGCGCGCGGCGCGGTCGGTGACCTCCTGGGCCAGGCCGAGCACAGCTTCCTTGTGCGGCACGGTGACGTTGACGCCGCGAAAGCCGATGCGGGGCAACAGGTGCAGTGCGTCGCCCAGATCACCGGGGGTGACCGCGAGGGGAACATAATGCCCCGTGATCGCATATTCGCGCAGCCAGTGGCCGTGCAGTTGGGGGGAGCGGCTGTGGCCGACGGGATGTCCGATCACACCGGCGAGGGGTATGCTGGTCATGGTAACTCTTTGCGATCATGAAGGAAATTTAGAAGCGGCAAAAGCGGTAGACCCAGGATGGTGAAATAATCGCCATCGATCCGATGGAACAGACGTATACCCGCGCCTTCGATCTGGTATCCACCGACGCAGCCCTGAACCTCGGACCAGTTCCGGGTGACATAAGCGGAAAGCGCGGCGTCTGGCAAATCGCGCATCCAGAGTGTAGCGGTGCTGACCTGCCGCCAGATGGGGCGGTTTTCATGATGGAGCACGGCCGCAGAGTGCAGTTTGTGGGGCTGACCGCGCAGTTGGCGCAACTGCGCTTCGAGCGCATCAGGGCTTTCCGCCTTGGACAACGGCTTGCCGTCGAATTCGAGCACCTGATCGGCGCCGAGCACCATATCTGCTGGGGATTTCAGGCCAATCTTTTGGGCCTTGGCCTCGGCCAATGCGTCGGCCATGTCTCGCGGGCGGGTGCCTTCGGCTTCGAGAGCGGCGCGCAGGGCGGCTTCATCAACCCGCGGCGGTCGGGCATCGACACTCAGCCCAGCGGCGCGCAGCATCGCAAGGCGGGTGGGCGAGGACGAGGCGAGGATCAAGGGTCGCATGTGCGTATCTATGTGGACGGGAGGCGGAAGACGCAAGGGAACTGCGGGGGTAACGCGGAGGCAGTCGTCGGGTTGCGCAGACTGTCCGAGGCTGTCCGTTTCAACCCTGTGCATTTATCCATAGGGAAAAACGGATCCGTGTGTATGTGGACAAGCTCTCGTCAAAAGTGCAAGCACGGCAGAAATACATGCTCAGGGTGTGTTTAGGACTATTGAATATCGAGTTTTTTTGGCTGGCCGATCTCCGGCGCTGACTGTCGCTCGATGCTCGGTTGCGGGGGACAAACCTGTGGGCAGGTCGATAATCCAGATATCCACAGGGCTTACTACAAGAAGATCCCTTTCTTCTTTTTCCTTGTTATGAGTAAGACAGGCCGAGAATGGAGGCTTGGATGCTGGCAGCGCTCTACCCGTGGATCAAGGCGATCCATATCATGGCGGTGATTGCCTGGATGGCGGGGTTGTTCTACCTGCCTCGCCTGTTCGTCTATCACGCCGAGCGCGGGACCGGCGAAGGGGAGCCGCGACAATCCTTTGTTATCATGGAAGAAAAGCTGCTTCGGGTGATCATGAATCCGGCGATGATCGTAGCTTGGGGTGCGGGCGTATTATTGGCAGTCACGCCAGGCGTGATGGCCTGGTCGATGGTCTGGGTCTGGTTGAAGCTTGTCGGAATCATCGGAATGACGTGGTTCCATATCTGGCTTGCACGCCAGCGGCGGCTGATGATCTCCGGAGCTCCGCCCCATGGGGGGCGGTTCTACCGCGCGATGAACGAGGTACCGACGGTGCTGATGGTGGTGATTGTGCTTTCCGTGGTGGTGAAGTTCTGAACAGTAGCGTGCCGATTGACTCGGCCCTGCTGCTGGCGTAGATGGCTGGAGCAGGCCATCCGGCCATGGCGTTTTCACCATCACACCTGACAAGTGACTGCGTGTCCTGCGCGGTCCGTGGACCATTCCCATGACGCAAGAACAAGTGAACCTGGCCGATCTCAAGGCAAAGAGCCCGGCCGAGCTGCTGGCGATGGCCGAGGAGCTGGAGATCGAGAACGCCTCGACCATGCGCAAGGGCGAGATGATGTTCTCGATCCTCAAGGAGCGGGCCGAGGACGGGTGGGAGATCTACGGCGACGGGGTTCTGGAAGTGCTGCAGGACGGGTTCGGGTTCCTGCGCTCGCCCGAAGCGAATTACCTGCCGGGGCCCGATGATATCTACGTCTCGCCGGAGATGATCCGCAAGTTCTCGTTGCGGACAGGCGATACCGTGGATGGGCTGATCCAGGCGCCTGCGGAGAATGAACGCTACTTTGCCCTGACCTCGGCGACGCAGATCAATTTCGACACGCCGGAAAGCGCGCGACACAAGGTCCATTTCGACAACCTGACCCCGCTGTATCCTGATGAGCGGCTGAACATGGAGATCGCCGATCCGACCATCAAGGACCGCTCGGCGCGGATCATCGACATCGTGGCGCCTTTGGGGAAGGGCCAGCGGGCGCTGATCGTTGCGCCGCCGCGAACGGGGAAAACCGTTCTGCTTCAGAATATTGCGCATTCGATCGAGAGTAATCATCCGGAATGTTATCTGATCGTCCTGCTGATAGACGAGCGCCCGGAAGAGGTGACCGACATGCAGCGCAGCGTGAAGGGGGAGGTGATCGCCTCGACCTTCGACGAACCGGCAACGCGGCATGTTGCGGTGTCCGAGATGGTGATCGAGAAAGCCAAGCGGCTGGTCGAGCACAAGCGCGATGTGGTGATCCTGCTGGATTCGATCACGCGGTTGGGGCGCGCCTTCAACACGGTAGTGCCGTCGTCCGGCAAGGTGCTGACCGGTGGGGTCGATGCGAACGCACTGCAGCGGCCGAAGCGATTCTTCGGTGCTGCGCGGAATATCGAGGAGGGCGGATCTCTCACAATCATTGCGACCGCGCTGATCGATACGGGCTCGCGCATGGACGAAGTGATCTTCGAAGAGTTCAAGGGAACCGGCAACAGCGAGATCGTGCTGGATCGCAAGGTGGCGGACAAACGCGTGTTCCCGGCGATGGATATCCTGAAGTCCGGAACCCGGAAGGAAGACCTGCTGGTCGAAAAGGCCGACCTGCAAAAGACATTCGTGCTGCGACGCATTCTGAACCCGATGGGCACCACGGATGCGATCGAATTCCTGCTGTCGAAACTCAAACAGACCAAGAGCAACGCGGATTTCTTCGATTCCATGAACACCTGAGGTCACGCGCAGGCGGAGCACTGCGAGATGGACACGATTTTCGCCTTGTCGACGGCGCGCGGGCGTGCCGGGGTGGCCATGATTCGAGTCTCCGGGCCGGGCGCGTGGTCGGTGGCGCGCGAAATGGCCGGGTCCGGGTTGGAGCCCCGCAAGGCGAGTTTGCGCCGATTGCGCGACAGCGAAGGGCGCGTTCTCGATTCGGCTGTTGTCATCCTCTACGCGCGGGGCGCCAGTTTCACCGGGGAGGATGTGGCAGAATTCACGGTGCATGGGAGCCCGGCCGTGGTTGCCGCGGTCGAAGCGGCGATAGGTCGCTTCCCGGAGTTGAGATATGCGGAACCCGGGGAGTTCACCCGGCGGGCGCTTGTCAATGGCACCTTGGATCTGGTGCAGGTTGAAGCCCTGGGTGATCTTATCCGCGCCGATACGGAGCGTCAGCGGGCGCAGGCGATGGCGCTCATGGATGGGGCGCTTGGTCGCCGTGTGGCGGATTGGCGGGATGCGTTGTTGCGCGCTGCAGCCTTGATGGAAGCAGAAATCGACTTTGCGGACGAGGGGCTTGGGGAGTTTGCCGACCAGGCGGTCGCATGCATCGATGAAATTCTGCCCCTGATTCAGAAAGAGCTTTCCGGCGTGCCGGGCCGCGAGAAATTGCGCACGGGATTCCAGGTCGCGATCGTTGGGCGTGTGAACGCCGGTAAATCCACGCTCCTGAATGCTCTGGCCGGGCGCGAAGCAGCGATCACATCCGAGGTTGCCGGGACGACGCGTGATGTGATCGAGGTGCACATGGACGTTGACGGGTTCTCGGTCGTCTTGCTGGATACAGCCGGCATCCGCGATGTCGACGACCAGGTGGAGCGGCAGGGCGTGGATCTGGCCCTGCGACGGGCGGAGGAGGCGGATATTCGGGTGATTCTGTTGGAGTCGCCCGGGAGTGACCGGGTTGTCCCGCCGCGCGCGCATGATATTGTCCTGCTAGGTAAGGGGGATCTGGTCCCCGGCGCAAAGGATGCGGTTTCCGGCCTGACCGGTGCGGGCGTGGACAGGTTGCTCGGACTGCTGGCAGAGCGCTGCGAGGCGATGACGGCAAGCGACGGGCTGGCGGTTAACCTGCGCCAAGCGGGTGCATTGCGGCGGGCGCAATCGGCGCTTGCGCGAGCGCGGCTTGAGCTGGCAGGTGGTGAGCACGCGTCCGAATTGGTTGCCGCAGAAATCCGTGAGGCGCTGAATGCTCTGGACGGGATGATGGGAAAGGTCGGTGTGGAAGATATTCTGGGCGAAGTGTTCGTCAGTTTCTGCATCGGCAAGTAGGAGTGTTCCACGTGAAACATTTCGATGTCATAGTCATTGGCGCGGGCCATGCCGGGGTCGAAGCGGCGGACGCCGCGGCCAGGATGGGTGCGCGGACGGCTTTGCTGAGCTTTCGGCGCGAAGATGCGGGCGTCATGTCATGCAATCCCGCTGTCGGTGGTGTCGGCAAGGGGCATCTGGTTCGCGAGATCGACGCGCTTGATGGCGTAATGGGTCGCGCCGCGGATTACGCGGGTATCCAGTTCCGGCTGCTGAACCGCAGCAAGGGCCCTGCGGTTCAGGGGCCCAGGGCGCAAAGCGATCGAAAGCGCTACCGTGCATTCGTGCAATCGCACCTGAGCGAGGCCCGGAATATCACCTTCATGGCGTCGGAAGTGGTCGCCTTGCATATCGTCGGTGATTGCGTGGCGGGGGTGTTGCTTGGAGATGGCACCCGACTTCTGGCGCCGGCGACAATCCTGACCACCGGGACCTTTCTGCGTGGCGTCATGCACATAGGTGAAGAAAGCATGGCCGGAGGGCGGCTGGGCGATGGAGCGTCATCGCGACTTGCGGCGCAATTGCGCGCGCTTGACTTGCCTTTGGGGCGCTTGAAGACGGGCACGCCCCCGCGACTGGATGGCAGGACAATCGATTGGGCGGCGCTTCAGACGCAGCCGGGGGACGAACACCCGGAAATGCTGTCTTTTCTTTCCGAGAAGCCGACAGCCCGGCAGGTCGCTTGCGCAATCACCCATACGAACGCCGCGACCCATGACATCATTCGCAGGCATCTGAGCCGATCGGCGATCTACGGCGGCCGGATCGAGAGCGCCGGGCCGCGGTATTGCCCGTCCATCGAAGACAAGGTGGTCCGCTTCAGCGAGAAGCCCTCGCACCAGATTTTTCTGGAACCTGAAGGGCTTGATACCGATACGGTGTACCCCAATGGTATTTCGACTTCTCTGCCGCTCGACGTGCAGGAAGAATACCTCCGGACCATCCCGGGTCTGGAGCGGGCGCGCATCCTTCAGGCGGGGTATGCGATCGAATATGATTATGTGGACCCACGCTCGCTGACGCCTGAGCTTGCGCTGCGCGCGACCGAGGGGCTGTTTCTGGCCGGTCAAGTCAATGGCACCACCGGCTATGAGGAAGCCGCCGCGCAAGGGCTGGTCGCCGGGCTCAATGCCGCCGCGCGGGCTTTGGGGCGGCCTGCGGTGCGGTTTCAGCGAACGGACAGTTACATCGGGGTCATGATCGATGATCTGACAACGCGAGGCGTGTCAGAGCCGTATCGGATGTTCACCTCGCGGGCGGAATACCGATTGTCCCTGCGTGCAGATAACGCGGACCAGCGACTCACCCCCATGGGCGTCTCTGTCGGGTGTGTCGGGGAAGAGCGTCAGCGGCGGTTCGAGGAGAAGATGGCGACCCTGGACAAGGCCCGTGCAGCGCTGTCCTCGGCAGAATTCACGCCAACGAGGTTGCGCGAGGCCGGTTTCAAGATCAATCAGGACGGGGTCAGGCGCTCGCTCCTGGACCTCTTGTCGCTGCCGGGAATAGGGTTCGACGACTTGCTGGCGCTTGTCCCGGAGTTGCACGCCACTCCACAGTTTGCCCGGGAGCAACTGTCGCGCGAAGCGGTGTATCAGAATTATCTCTCGCGTCAGCAGGCCGAGATCGATGCCGTGCGGCGCGACGAAGCGCGGGCGATCCCGCGTGACCTGGACTTCGACCGAATCGAAGGGTTGTCCAGCGAATTGCGCTGCAAACTCAGCGCCATCAGGCCAACATCGGTTGCGCAGGCAGCGCGCATCGACGGCATGACGCCGACGGCACTTGTGCGCCTTGTGATTCACCTGGATCACGGTCGGCGGAAACGTGCGTCATGACCATCTTCCCGGCGCTTTCCGGGCTAGATGTTTCACGTGAAACGCAGGCGCGGCTGGACATCTATCTCGCCTTGCTGCGGCGCTGGAACCCGCGGATCAACCTGGTCTCTCAGGCAACGCTGGACAATGCGTGGGGCAGGCATGTTGTGGATTCCGCGCAGCTTCTCCCTTTGTGTCCGCAGACTGCGCGGAGCTGGGTCGATCTGGGGTCAGGTGGCGGGCTGCCCGGCATCGTGGTTGCCTGTATGGCAGCGGAAACGCATCCTGCCCTGTCGGTGACACTGATCGAAAGCGATGCCCGGAAAACCGTTTTCCTGCAAACCGTTGCCCGGGAGCTCGAACTGAGCGTGCGGGTCCTGTCGCAGAGGATCGAGGCGGCGCACCCTCAACACGCTGATGTTGTGTCCGCGCGCGCGCTTGCGCCGCTGGACCGGCTTCTGTCTTACGTCGAACGTCACGTGGCCCCTGGCGGCTGCGCTCTGCTCCACAAGGGCGCGCGCTATGACGAAGAACTCTCTACAGCGCTTGCAAGCTGGGACTTTTCGTATGAGATTTACCCCAGCCGAACCGCCGCTGCTTCGGTCATTCTCAAAATCGAAGGTCTCTGCCGTGCCTGAAACCCGCATCGTTACCATCGCAAACCAGAAGGGCGGCGTCGGCAAGACAACAACGGCCATCAACCTTGCCGCAGCATTGGCGGAGCGTGGGCAAACGGTGCTGGTCATCGATCTCGACCCGCAGGGCAATGCGTCTACCGGCCTAGGTGTCGACGCGGGACAACGCCAGCTCACCAGCTACGATCTGATCCTCGGGGATGTGGCCGCCGCGGCGATCATACAGGACACGGGGATCCGCAACCTCGCCATATGTCCGGCAAATGCGGATCTTGCGTCGGCGGACCTTGAACTCGCGGATCATCGTGATCGCACCCATGCCCTGCGCACGGCACTGTATCAGCCAGACCTGGCCGAGGGGCAATACAACTACATTCTCATCGACTGTCCGCCCTCGCTCAACCTCTTGACAATCAACGCACTTGTGGCGTCGCATNCGGTTCTCGTGCCGCTGCAAAGCGAATTTTTCGCGCTGGAAGGGCTGTCACAACTCATGCTCACGGTGCGCGAGGTACGTCAATCCGCCAACCCATCCCTGCGTTTCGAAGGTGTCCTGCTGACCATGTATGATCAACGCAACAAACTCTCGCAACAGGTTGAGCAGGATGCGCGTGCGACCCTCGGCGATCTGGTCCTGAACACGGTCATCCCCCGCAATGTCCGGGTCAGCGAGGCGCCCTCGCACGCCTTGCCTGTGCTGAGCTACGACACGGCGTCACGCGGGGCCATTGCCTACCGAGCTTTGGCGCGCGAACTGCTGCTGAAACACGGAAAACTGAAAGCGCAAGGAGAATTGATGTGACCGAACGCAGGTCGGACCGCCGCGGGCTCGGCCGCGGGCTCTCGGCGCTCATGGCGGATATACACGCAACCCCGGCCGATGGCAGCGAAAACGCGCCCGATGCCGGTGTCCGTGTCGTGCCGATCGAGGCCCTNTCGCCAAACCCTGACCAGCCTCGCCGCGGCTTTTCCGAAGCCGCGCTCCAGGAGCTGGCGGCGTCCATTCGGGAGCGCGGCATCATTCAGCCGCTGATCGCCAGGCCGGTTGCCAACCAGACGGATCGCTTCGAGATCGTCGCCGGTGAGCGGCGCTGGCGGGCGGCACAACTGGCACAACTGCACGAGGTCCCGGTCCTGCTGCGCGACCTGTCGGATACCGAGGTGCTGGAGGTCGCGATCATCGAGAACATCCAGCGCGCCGACCTCAACCCGATCGAAGAGGCCACCGGTTACCGTCAGTTGATCGAGCGCTTCGGCCATACGCAGGACAAACTCGCCGCCGCCATGGGCAAGAGCCGCAGCCACATCGCCAATCTCATGCGGCTCCTGACATTGCCGGCCGATGTGCAGCAACTGGTCAGTGGCGGCAAGTTGAGTGCCGGGCACGCGCGGGCGCTGGTGAGCACCGAAAACCCGACCGAACTCGCCCGCCAGGTCATCGCGCGCGGTCTGTCAGTGCGGCAGACCGAGGCATTGGCCCAGACTCCGGACAAACCCCGCCGCCGCAGCGCTGCGCCCAAAGGGCCGCCCAAGGATGCGGACACGCGAATCCTGGAGCAGGATCTGGCCACGAACCTGGGCATGTCGGTCAGCATCGACCATCACCCGGGTGGCGAGGGCCGGATGATAATCCGATACAAGTCATTGGANCAATTGGATCATCTCTGTCAGGCTCTGTCCTTCAACCGCTGAAACGGGGTCCAGCAGACCCTCGCGCCCATTCATTCGGCAGCTTCGGTCTGGCCGCCCACCAATCCGACGATATCCATCATGATCCGGTTCAACTGGAAATCCTTGGGTGTATAGACCGCTGCCACCCCGAAGCCTCGCAACTGGGCCGCGTCTTCCTCGGGAATGATCCCGCCCACGATCACCGGCACATCGCCCAGTCCCGCCTCGTGCATCTGGCGCATCACCGTGCGGACCAGCGGCACATGACTGCCGGAAAGGATGGACAGGCCCACCACATGCGCCTGTTCTTCCTTTGCCGCGCGCACGATTTCGTCCGGGGTCAGCCGGATGCCTTCGTACTGGATTTCCATCCCGCAGTCGCGCGCCCGCGCAGCGATCTGCTCGGCGCCGTTGGAGTGCCCGTCCAGCCCAGGCTTGCCGACAACGAATTTCAGCCGCCGCCCGAGGCGCGCCGAGACCGCATCCACTGCGGCCCGGATCTCGTCCAGACCTTCGGTCCGATTCGATGGCGCCGCAGAAACCCCCGTCGGCGCGCGGTATTCCCCGAATGCGGCCCGGATCGCCGCGCCCCACTCGCCCGTTGTGGCCCCGGCGCGCGCGGCAGCCAACGTGGGCTCCATGATGTTGGTCCCGTCCCGCGCCGCCGTGCGCAGATCGGCCAGCGCCGCCTGCACCCGCGTCTCGTCGCGGGTCGCGCGCCACGCCTGCAGTCGTGCGATCTGGTCCGCCTCGGCTTCGGCATCCACCGTCATGATCGCGCCCTCGCCCGCGGTCAGGGGCGATGCTTCGCTCGTGGTGAACCGGTTCACCCCCACCACCACCGTCTCGCCGCTTTCGATCCCGGCCAGCCGCGCCGCGTTCGATTCCACCAGCGCGCGCTTCATGTGCCCAATCGCCTTGACCGCGCCGCCCATGGCGTCGATCTGCGCCAGTTCCGCGCGCGCCCCGTCTTTCAGCGCATCCACCTTGCGCTCCACAGCAGGGTTGCCCTCGAACAGATCGTCGTATTCCAGCAGATCGGTCTCATAGGCCAGCACTTGCTGCATCCGGAGTGACCANTGCTGGTCCCAGGGNCGCGGCAGTCCCAGCGCCTCGTTCCAGGCCGGAAGCTGCACCGCCCGCGCCCGCGCGGACTTGGACAGCGTCACCGCCAGCATCTCGATCAGGATGCGATAGACGTTGTTTTCCGGCTGCTGCTCGGTCAGTCCCAGCGAATTCACCTGCACCCCGTAGCGGAAGCGCCGGAAGCGCGGGTCGTCCACCCCGTAACGGTCGCGGCAGATCTCGTCCCACAACTCGGTAAACGCCCGCATCTTGCACAGTTCGGTGACAAACCGGATACCCGCGTTCACAAAGAAGCTGATCCGCCCCACCATCGCCGGAAACTCTGCCTCGGGCACCTTCCCGCGCAGGTCGTCCAGCACCGCCGTGGCCGTGGCCAGCGCAAAGGCCAGTTCCTGCTCCGGCGTCGCCCCCGCCTCCTGCAGGTGATAGGAACAGACGTTCATCGGGTTCCATTTCGGCATCTTCGCCCGGGTCCAGGCCGCCACATCGGTGATCATCCGCAGCGAAGGCTCGGGCGGGCAGATATAGGTCCCGCGCGAGAGGTATTCCTTGATGATGTCGTTCTGCACCGTGCCTTGCAGTTTCGAGACATCGGCCCCCTGCTCTTCAGCCACCACGGTATAGAGCGCCAGCAGCCAGGGCGCCGTGGCGTTGATGGTCATCGAGGTGTTCATCTGCTCCAGCGGGATCGCGTCGAACAGCATCCGCATGTCGCCCAGATGCGCCACCGGCACGCCCACCTTGCCGACCTCGCCGCGGGCCAGCACATGGTCGCTATCGTATCCGGTCTGCGTCGGCAGGTCGAAAGCCACACTCAACCCCGTCTGCCCCTTGGACAGGTTGTTGCGATAAAGCGCGTTCGAGGCCGCAGCGGTCGAATGCCCGGCATAGGTGCGGAACAGCCAGGGCTTGTCACGGGCAACAGCGGTATCGGTCATCCGGGCCTCATCGATCAGACAGCGTTACGCCCATGGCGCAACTTTGTTTCCTGCTGGATCGCCCAGGCGCAACATCATGTCAACCCGAAATCGCTGCAGCGCGGCAAGCCCGAATTGCCCATGCAACAGTGCAACCGGCTCAGCCCAGTTCCACGCTGCCGCCCTCACCGATCCCCTTCCACCACTTGATCTCGATCTCCAGACTGTGCTGTGTGCCCTTGCTGCCCTTGTCCTCGTCCTCCGCCTTGATCTCCAGCACAAGCTGGCCGGGCAGGTCCAGCACCAGTTCATTCTCCCCCTGCTTCAGCGTCACCTGCCCGTCTTCGATCCTGTCGGCAATCGCGCGCAGGAAGGCGCAGACTTCGCTGCGGCTCTTGCGCTCCTCGCTTTCAAAGAGGGTGATCTCGCGCCCCATGATGCTCTCCTTCTGCTGTGGTCCGGCCCGAGTATCGCGATGAACGGGTCGCCACGCATTGATTCCCGTCAATTGCCACACCGGCTTCGGGACGCTCCGGGCACTGTCAATATTCCGTTGTCCAATGCGGCATATGCTGTAAAGCAGGGATATGACCACGACCGTCGAACTGCCGTATTGGGTCCTTCTGCTGGTGCTGGGCTTCGCGGCCGTTGCGGCGTTGGACCGGGTGCTTGTCCCGTCGGTCCGCTGGTTCCTGCGTCGCCGGATGCAGCGTGCCGTGGACCGGCTGAATCAGCGCCTTTCGGTGCCGATCCAGCCCTTCAAGCTGATGCGCCGACAGGATCAGGTCACGCGTCTGATCTACGACCCGCAGGTGATGGAGGCGGTCTCTGCCTATGCAGCTGAACAGGGCATGCCGCAAGACATCGCCTTCGAGCGCGCCCGCTCCTACGCGCGCGAGATCGTGCCCGGGTTTTCAACCGCCACCTATTTCGGTTTTGCCACCAAGCTGGCGCAGAAGATCAGCCAGGGGCTCTACGAGGTCCACCTGGGCGGGGCCGAAGACAGCGCGCTGCGCAACATCGATCCGCGTGCGGCGGTGGTCTTTGTCATCAACCACCGCTCCAACATGGATTACGTGCTGGTCACATGGCTCGCCTCGCGCCATTCGGCGCTGTCCTATGCGGTGGGGGAATGGGCGCGGATCTGGCCGCTGAAGGCGCTGATCCGAGCCATGGGTGCCTATTTCATCCGGCGGCGTTATTCCAACCACCTCTACCGCGCGGTGCTGGCGCGCTACGTGCAGATGTCGGTGGAACAAGGCACCACCCAGGCGATCTTTCTCGAGGGCAGGCTCAGCCTCGATGGCAGTGTCGGCTCGGCGCGGCTGGGCCTGCTGACCTATATCGTGCGCGATTTCAAGCCCGATGCCGGGAACGGCGCCGGGCGTGATGTGGTCTTTGTCCCGGTCGGGGTCAACTATGACCGGGTGCTCGAAGACCGCGTGCTGATCGCAGCACAGGCCGCGAAAAAACGCCGGTTCCCGGTGCAGCCTCGGGTGATTGCGCGCTTTGTCGCCGGGGTGCTGTGGAAACGCCTGCGCGGCCGCTTCGAGCGGTTCGGTCATGCGGCGGTCTGCTATGGCGCACCCGTGTCCTTGCGGGATTTCCTGCAGAGCGCCCCCGCCGCGTCGGTCGAGGCGCTGGGCGAAAGCCTGACGGCGCGCATCCGCGCCACCGTGCCGATCCTGCCGGTGCCGCTGGCCGCTGCCGCCATGGCCGAAAGCGATGACCCGCAGGACCGGGCCGCCCTGATCGACCGGGCCACCACGCTCGTGCAGGACCTAGAGGACCGCGGCGCCTGGCTGCAACTGACCGGAGGCACGGTCGCGTCGGCGATGGAGTCCGGGTTGCAGGCCCTGGCGCTGCGCGGGATCATCACGCAGGACGGGACAAGGTTCAGCCGAGTCGCCAAGCAGGACGAGGTTCTGCAATTCTACGCCGCCTCGGTCCGGCAAAGGCTTGGCGAACAGGGCCTGACGACGGCCGCGCCGCGCAATCCTTCGGTTATTCCCTCCCCGAACCCGGGATGATGCGGCATCGCCTGCGACGGAAGCGACATAAAATTACAATTTCGGCTGAACATGGGTTGCAATGTTGCGCACCCGATTCTATCCATGCTGCAAGGCCGCATCAATTCTGCAATGCGGCGAAATCTGGATGGAGGCACCCATGGCGCTGGACGGAAACGGCGGGATTGCGGCCTATGACGCGCCCGAAAAGGACCTGTACGAACTGGGCGAAATGCCCCCGCTCGGCCATGTGCCGAAGCAGATGTATGCCTGGGCGATCCGGCGCGAACGCCACGGTGAACCCGACACCGCGATGCAGGTCGAGGTCGTGGACACCTGGGAACTCGACAGCCACGAGGTGCTGGTCCTGGTGATGGCCGCGGGCGTCAACTACAACGGCGTCTGGGCGTCGCTTGGCGTGCCGATCTCGCCCTTCGACGTGCACAAGGCCCCCTATCACATCGCCGGGTCCGATGCGGCGGGCATCGTCTGGGCCGTGGGCGACAAGGTCAAGCGCTGGAAGGTCGGCGACGAGGTGGTCATCCACTGCAATCAGGATGACGGCGACGACGAACACTGCAACGGCGGCGACCCCATGTATTCGCCCAGCCAGCGCATCTGGGGCTACGAAACCCATGACGGCAGCTTCGCGCAGTTCTGCCGCGCGCAGGCGCAGCAATTGATGCCGCGCCCCAAGCACCTGACCTGGGAGGAATCCGCCTGCTACACGCTGACGCTGGCCACCGCCTACCGGATGCTCTTCGGCCATGAACCCCATGACCTGAAACCCGGCCAGAACGTGCTGGTCTGGGGCGCCTCGGGCGGGCTTGGCTCCTACGCCATCCAGCTCATCAACACCGCCGGGGCGAACGCGATCGGCGTGATCTCCGAGGAAGACAAGCGCGATTTCGTCATGGGACTGGGTGCCAAGGGCGTGATCAACCGCCGCGATTTCAACTGCTGGGGGCAACTGCCCACGGTCAACACGCCGGAATACAACGACTGGCTGAAGGAAGCGCGCAAGTTCGGCAAGGCGATCTGGGACGTCACCGGCAAGGGCGTGAACGTCGACATGGTCTTCGAACACCCGGGCGAGGCGACCTTCCCCGTCTCCACCCTCGTCGTCAAGAAGGGCGGCATGGTGGTGATCTGCGCCGGGACCACCGGCTACAACTGCACCTTTGACGTGCGCTACATGTGGATGCATCAGAAGCGGTTGCAGGGTAGCCATTTCGCGCATCTGAAGCAGGCCGCCGCCGCCAACCAGCTGATGGTCGAGCGCCGCCTGGACCCCTGCATGTCCGAGGTCTTCCCCTGGGAGGAAATCCCGGCGGCACACATGAAGATGCGCCGCAACGAACACAAGCCTGGCAACATGGCCGTGCTGGTGCAGGCCCCGCAGCCCGGTCTGCGCACCTTCGAGGACACGCTCGAGGCCAGCCGCAACCGCTAAGCGCGCGGAAATCCGCTCGGAAACCGGGCCGCTTCGCAAGAAGCGGCCCATCGCGTTTCCGTGTCTCCGGGTATCAACCTTTTCTAAACCAAGCGCCGCCTAGGCTGACAGACAACGCGGAACCAAGCCGCGACTGTTCATTTTCCGCCGAGGTGTCGCCGTGCATCATGACTGGATGATCGAGGTTCTTGAGGATCTCAGGGCCTATTCGCACGAAAACCGCCTGCATCGGCTGGCCGAGGAGCTTGCGGCGTTGCGGCTGGTGGCATTGACCGAGATCGCATCGGTCGACGTGAC
>SL_7KL_010_BRINEDRAFT_10000683_pt1 | contig 16094 bp, 15 predicted proteins | sample SodLak_010_BRINE_FD_10663 | JGI IMG/M metagenome (IMG submission 10663)
GGCCCGCGCACGGCTCGGCGACAAGGCCGCCGCCATTGTCGCCGCCGACAATCCCGACAGTGACGAAGCGCAGATCGAGAAGGCGCGCGGCCTGCTGCAGCGTGCGCCCGTCGTCATCGCCGTGATCTCCAGCGCGCGCCCGCATCCCAAGATCCCGGAATGGGAGCAGGTGCTCTCCGCCGGCGCCGCTTGCCAGAACCTGATCCTCGCCGCCACCGCGATGGGCTTTCGCGCCAACTGGATCACCGAGTGGATCGCTTTCGACCGGCGTTTCCTCGATGCGCTCGGTCTCGCTGCCGATGAGCGCATTGCCGGGTTCATGCATATCGGTTCGAGCGATGCGCAGCGCAGCCACCGTGCGCGGCCCGATCTCGCCGATATCGTCACCTGGGCATGACGCGTGCTGCAAACGGCCTTTGCACGCCGGCGGCGGGTCGGGCGGTTCCCCTGCGGGCTGCTGCGGTATAGGTTGCAGGTGAAACCATCGCCGCAGGAGTACGAATCCGATGTTTTATGAAGTCGCGCAGGGCCACGGGCTGCCCTATGATCCGTTCAAGGCGCTGGTCGCGCCGCGCCCTGTCGGCTGGGTGACGACGATGAGCGCCTCGGGCGCCATCAATCTCTCGCCCTATTCCTTCTTCAACGCGGTCTCCGACAAGCCGCACATGGTCTGCTTTTCGTCGGGCGGCTACAAGGATGCGATCACCTTCGTGCAGGAGACGGGGGAGTTCGTATGCAATATGGCGACCTTCGATCTGCGCGACGCGATGAACGCGACCTCGGCGCCCTTGCCGCGCGGTGAGAGCGAATTCGACCATTCCGGCCTGACTCCGGCGCCCTCGCGCCTGGTCAAGCCGCCGCGCGTGGCCGAGAGCCCCGTCGCGCTCGAATGCAAGCTGCTGCGCGTTCTGCCGCTCGAACCGCTGGAAGGCGAGGCGGCCTATATCATGGCGATCGGGCAGGTGATCGGTATCCATATCGACGATGCCTTCATCAAGGACGGCATCGTCGACACCGCCGCGATGAAGCCGATCGCGCGGGCCGGCTACAAGGATTATTTCGTCGCCCAGGAGAGCGCGAAATTCTCCATCGCCCGCCCCGCCGGTGGTGGTGATCTCAAACGCGAGACATGAGCCGGCGCGCGCGCTTGAGATGGGGCATGTCGATCATTTCCCCGTCGATGGCGACGACGCCCGCCTGCGGGTCGTTCTCGAAAGCGGCGATGATCGCTCCAGCGCGTGCAATTTCCTCCGGCGTGGGTGCGAAGGCCTCGTTGATCACCGGCACCTGCGCCGGGTGAATCGCCATCTTGGCCGCGAAACCGTCCCGGCGCGCATCGCGACACTCGGCTGCGAGTCCGTCGAGATCGCGGAAATTGGTATAGACCGTGTCGATCGCATCGATTTCCGCCGCGCTGGCTCCCATCAGGGTGAGCGAACGGGCGAGGCGGTAGGGGTCGGTATAATGCCCGTTCGCGTCGCGGTTGCTCTCGGAGCCCAGATCGGCGGAGAGATCCTCGCCGCCCCAGGCGATCCCGGTCAGGCGATGGCTGGCGCCGCGAAAACTGCCCAGCGCGAAGATGCTGCGCGCGGTCTCGGTGGCGATCGCCATGATCTTCGTCATGCCGTCTTCAAGCCCATATTCCGCCTCGCGCACCGCGATCATCGCGGCGAGATGGGCGACGTCGCTGCCGCCGCAGGCCTTGGGCTGGACGATGCCGTCCGGGCACAATTCCATCACCGCATCGAGATCGGCGGCCGTGTGGCCCGATGCGAGATCGTTGACGCGCACGAACAGGCGCGGGCGGCTTTCCGCCTTGCCGGCTTCGCGCAGGAAACCCGCCGTCACCTGCCGGGCGTTCTCCTTGGCCGAGGGGGCGACGGAATCTTCCAGATCGATGATCAGGGCGTCGGCACCGCTGCCGAGCCCCTTCTCCATCTTGCGGGCGCTGTCACCCGGTACGAACAGATAGGAGCGCATCGCCTCACGCCTCCCGCTTGCGCATGAAAGCCTGGCGGCGGCACTCGGCGACGAGCGTGCCGTCCTGCTTGTAGGCGCGGTGGATGAAATCGACGATGCCGGCATTCGGGCGTGAGCGGGATTCGCGCTTGGCGGCGATCTCGGTCGTGCAATTGATGGTATCGCCCTCGAAGAGCGGGGCGGGGAATTTCACGTCGCTCATGCCGAGATTGGCGATGGTGGTGCCGTTGGTGGTGTCGTTCACCGAAATCCCGATCATCAGGCCCAGCGTGAACAGCGAGTTCATCAGCGGCTGGCCCCATTCCGTCTCGGTGGCGCAGAAATGTGCATCGATATGAAGGGGTTGTGGGTTCAGCGTCATATTGGAGAACAGCATGTTGTCCATCTGCGTGACGGTGCGCGTCAGGCGGTGGGCGATGGTTTCCCCGACGGTGAAATCCTCGAAATACATGCCTCCGCGCGGGCTGGGGCCCGGGGGCGGATTGGCGGCGGCCGGATCGGTCATGGACGTAACTCCTGATTGTTATTTTTTGCCGTTGCTCCGCTTTCTGCGGGCGATCTTAGGGTTTCCTTTACCATAAATCGTCCACTCTGACCGGTGAAGCAGCGTTCGCGACGACGGCGTCGTGACGGGACCCGCTTCATCGAGTGTCAGCATGGCGATGTTCCTGTTTACCAGCCCTGCCGCCCCCGCGACCAGCCCCGGAGACGGGGTGGTCGAGGCGATTCGGCGTGGCGCGGCGGAAACGGGCGCGGATTTCGACTATCTGCTGCGCACGGCGGAGCGCGAATCGGCGCTCGATCCGCGTGCGCGCGCTCCAACATCCTCGGCGACGGGTCTGTTCCAGTTCATTGAGCAGACCTGGCTCGGCATGGTCCATAACGAGGGCGCGCGATTCGGGCTCGATGCCGAGGCGCAGGCGATCACGCGCCGGGCCGACGGGCGTTATGCCGTGGCCGATCCGGGCCAGCGCAACGCCATACTCTCCCTGCGCGAAGATCCCGCCATCGCTTCCAAACTCGCCGGCGCGCTGACCGATTCCAACCAGGCGGAGCTCGCGCGCAGCCTCGGGCGGGAGCCGCGCCCCGCCGATCTCTATATCGCGCATTTCCTCGGCGCCGGCTCCGCCGCGACGCTGATCGATACGGCGCAGCGCGACCCGGGACGCAATGCGGCGGCGATGTTCCCCGATGCGGCGCGCGCCAATCCCGGCATCTTCCACGACGACTCGGGCAATCCGCGCGGGGCGGGCGCGGTCTATCATGCGCTCGCGGCGCAGCACGAGAATATCGCGCGCAGCGCGCGGGCCGAGACCCCCGCCGCCTATGCGGCGGCTCCCGCCGACGGCGATGCGGGCGGGCAGCCGCGATTGCCGTTCCAGGACATGACCGGCCCGGCCTTTCATGGCCTGTTCGGCTCCGGAACCCGTCCCGCCGGCGTATCCGAGGCCGTGAGCGGGCTCTGGGCCGGGGAGGGGAGATCCGGCGGACGTGGCGAACCGCCTTCGACCGGAGGGGACGGCATGCCCGCGCGCAGCGACACCCGTGCACCGCTGTTCTTTCCCTATGGCGAGCGGGTTTCGCGGGGTGATACGCGCGCATCCGCCGGGGCGATGACGGGTGGCGGCGAGCCGGCTCCCGGCATTCCGCTGCCGCCGCAACGCCCCGATCCGTCGCACTTGACCGGTTCCCGGAACCCGCTCGACCTGCAGGCCTTCACGTCCCGGAGGGGAAGCTGATGATTGTACGCCGTTTCCTGCTCTGGGCCCGTACCGCGCCGCCCGGCCAGCGCGCCGATGCCGTCAGCGCGCTGGCACGCACTTTCCTTTATTCGGAGCTCTCGCAGGAGGATCACTGGGAAGCGGAGACGGCGCTTACCGCCATGCTCGACGATCCGGCGCCGCTGGTGCGCCGGGCGCTCGCGGAGGCGCTTGCGAATGCGCCGGACGCGCCGCGCCATATCATCGTCGCGCTCGCCAATGACCAGCCCGACATCGCCGCTCTGGTGCTGGCGCGTTCGCCGCTTCTGTCGACGGAGGATCTCGTCGATTGTGCCGCGCTCGGCGACAGCTTCGCCCAGATCGCGATCGCCCTGCGGGTGCAGGTCACGCCGCCGGTCTGCGCCGCGCTGGCGGAGATCGCCTCTGCGGATGCGCTGATCGAGCTCGTCGGCAATCCCGGCGCCGAGATCCCCCATTCGGCGCTGGCACGCATGCTGGCGCGTCACGGCGATGTGGCGGATCTGCGCGAAGCCATGCTCGCGCGGCGCGATCTGCCGCTGGAAATCCGGCAATCCATCGCCGTTGCCGTGGCCGATACGCTGAAACTCTTCGTGCTCGAACGCGGCTGGATGAATCCCGAGCGCACGGAGCGGGTCGTCCGCGAGGCGCGGGAGAAGACGACGATCGCGCTTTCGGGCGGCGTCGACAGCGCCGATGTGCAGGGGCTCGTGGCGCATCTGCGCGAAACGGGCCAGCTCACCCCGGCCCTGATCCTGCGTGCGGTGCTCTCGCACGGGCTGGCCTTCGCCGAGGCCGCATTCTCCGAGCTCGCCGATCTGCCCCTCGCGCGCGTCGCCGGGCTCATCCAGGATCGTCGCGGTGCCGGTTTCCCGGCGCTCTATCGCAGGGCAGGCATGCCGCAGGCCTTGCAGCCGGCCTTCGAGGCGGCGCTCTCGGCGCTTCGTGAACCGGCGCGCGACGGCACTGCCGCAGGGCCTCAGCTCTCGCGCCGGATGATCGAACGGGTGCTTTCGGCCTGTACGCGTCTGCCCGCCGACGAAGCCGGCAAGCTGCTCGCCCTGCTGCGCCGCTACGAATCCGAAGCCGCACGCGAGGAAGCCCGTGAGATGACGCTGCATCTGATCGACGATGCCGCGCTCGACATGGCGCTCGGTCATGTGGAGGAGGGTATTGCGCGCGCCATCGCCTATCGGTCTCGTCTTGCGGCATGATGTCGGAAATTGACATTATCAGATGAAACTAGCGTGAACAAAGTATTGCACCAGTGATGCCGCAAGGTAATTAGCAAGAAGCAAGCGAGAAGCGTGCTTTCCTGCAATGATATTTTAATTCCCAAACGTTACGTAACGGCATGCGCACGACATCTGCCCAGGCCGGGAGTAACGGCATGCCGCCTTCGTTCACCATTGTTGCCGCAAGGATCGCCGCATTTCGATCGGCATCGATCACCCGGGTTGCCGGCCTACTCGTCACCGGCCTACTCGTGATGCCCCTGCTCGGCGGGCCTGCATCCGCGCAACCGGGCCGGAGCGTCACCTTCGTCGATGCGCAGGGCGAGGTCGTGGCAGTGCTTGATCGTGAGGCGCTGGAAGCCGTCGGACGCTTCGAGGTGAGAACGAATACGCCCTGGGATGATGATCCCGTCAGCTATGAAGGGCCGCTCCTGCGCGATCTCGTCGACGCCGTCGGATTCGGTGATTCCGCGATTATCGTCCATGCGCTCAACGACTATTCGAGCGAGATCCCGTCCGCGGACATGCGCGATTTCGACGTCATCCTCGCCCTGCGCAAGGATGGCGAATACATGCCCATCGCCGATATGGGCCCCGCCTTCGTGGTCTATCCGTATGATTTTGATCCGCGCCTGCGGGATCGTGTGTATTACGCGCGTTCCGTCTGGCAGGTCTCGCGCATCCGGCAATTGCCGGTCGCTGCCGAGTGAGGGCACGAGCCTTGCCCGGTCGCAAATATTACTACCTCGCCTGCATCTTCCACTTCATCCTCGCGGTGATCGTCGCCGCTGCGCTGGTGCAGATCGAGATGAAGAAGCGTGAATTGTCGGAACTGACCTACCGGGATGTGGCCTGGTCGGCGACCAACGGGCGATTCGAATTCTCCGAGATGGAGCGCAATCTCGTCCTGTTCAGCCTGACGAGCGAGGTGCATTACCTCGAACAGGGGTTGCTCTACCGGGAAATCCTGCGCGGGCGCATCGCGATCTGGCAGCGTGGCGATTTCGCCGAGATGCTGCGCCGGCGGCCCGATCTTCTGCCCGATGCCCGGATCGTACGTGATGCTTTCGAGGCGCTCGACACGCAACTGGATCAGATCCGGATCAATCAGCCACGCACCGCCTATCGCCCGATCGGAGCAGCATTGCCGATCCTCGACGGGATGCGCCCCTCCGTCAACGCGCTGACGACGCAGGCCTTCACGTCGAGCATCAGGGAAGTGGGCGCCTTGCGCGACCAGATCGAGAGCCATGAGAGCATCCTGCGCTGGGCGCTGATCGCGCTGGTTCTCGTCGGCGGCACGCAGCTTCTGATCGTCTTCCAGCAGAACCGCTCCCTCCTGCGCGCCGAGCAGCGGGCGCGCGCCAATCTCGAACAGGTCTCCCATCTGGCCAATCACGACCCGCTGACCGGCCTGCCCAACCGGATGTATTTCGAGACCCTGATCCGCGAGATTGCCCGCGACAGGCACCGGCGCCGCGAGAGTGCCGCCGTGTTCGTGATCGATCTCGATCGCTTCAAGAGCGTCAATGACACGCTCGGCCATGCGGCGGGGGATGCGCTATTGCGCGACGTGGTGCGGCGGGTGCGTCCGATCCTGGGCGCGGCCTCGGAAGAGCATGTCTTCTCGCGGCTTGGTGGCGATGAATTCGTGGCGCTGGTCCCGCAGATCGGTGATCTCGATGCCGCTACGGAACTCGCGCTCGAGATCCGCAGCGCCATCGCCGAACCCTTCGATCTGCGCGAGGGGCGCGTCACCATCGATGCCAGCGTGGGCGTGGCGATGATCCCGCCGGATGCGCCGGAAACGGTCTGGCTCGATGCCGATCTCGCCCTGTCGGAAGCCAAGCAGAACGGGCGTGGCGGCGTGCACGCCTTCGAGCCGGATCTGCGTGAGCGCTCCATGCGTCGCAACCGCATCGAGCGTGAATTGCCTGACGCGGTTCGGCAGGGGCAGATCCAGCCGCATTACCAGACCCAGGTCGATCTCGCCGACGGGCGCCTTGCTCATGTCGAGGCACTGGCGCGCTGGCGGCATCCGGAACTGGGCTGGATCTCGCCGGGAGAGTTCATTCCCGTCGCCGAGAGCTCGGGCCAGATCGGTGCGCTCGGGCTGCATATTCTCGAACAGGCCTGTCATGACGCGCATATCGCGCTTCCGGAGAATGTCGGTGTCGCGGTCAACCTCTCCGTGGCGCAGCTGCGCTTTGCGAGTCTGCCCGCCCAGGTCGCAGCGATTCTCGGGCGGACCGGCCTCGCGCCGCACCGGCTGACGCTGGAGATCACCGAGAGCCTGCTGATCAAGAATTTCGACAGCACCGCCGCCGTGCTCGACGCTCTCAAGGCGCTGGGCGTGCGCATCGCCCTCGACGATTTCGGTGCCGGTTTTACCGCGATGAATTATCTCGCCCGCGATTGCTTCGATCAGATCAAGCTCGATCGTTCGCTCATCCAGGGCATTGCCGATTCTCCGCGCAAGCAGACCGTGGTCGGCGGTGTGCTCGCGCTCAGCCGCAAGCTCGGTCTCGAAATCGTCGCGGAAGGCATCGAGACGCCGGAGGATGCCAGGCTTCTCGGGCAGATGGGATGCGATCTCGGGCAGGGCTTCCTGTATTCGAAGGCCGTCCCGCCGGAGGCCCTCGATGCGGGGGCGCGCGCGTCGAGGGTCAGCGCCTGAGCCGCGTGCTCTTGCCGGAGCCTTCCCGCGCCCCACCATGAAGGATGAGCGCGGAAAGCGGCCCGCACGGTTCAGCCGCTCCGGGAGGATGTCATGGCGGAAGAAGACGGGCTTGCGCCGGGCGCGCGGATACTGGTCATCGGCGCGTCGCGCGGGATCGGTCGCGAGACCTGCGCGGCGGCGCTGAATGCCGGTTATCGGGTGCGGGGCTTTGCGCGCGGCATCGAAGACCGCGCGTTTCGTCATCATGCGTTCGAGGCCGTAGCCGGGGACGCGCTCGATTTTCATGACATGACGCGCGCGCTCGAGGGGTGCGACGCGGTGGTGCAGAGCCTCGGTATCCGTGCCGATCCCGCGACCCTGCTCGCGCCGGTCTCGCTGTTCTCGCAGGCGACGCGGGTGATGCTTCAGGCGATGGCGCATGCCGGCACGCCGCGCCTCGTGGCGGTGACCGGCTACGGTGTCGGCGACAGCCGCCGGGCGCTGGCGCTGCCGGAGCGGGTACTGTTCGAGACGGTGATGGGCCGGGTGGCCGCCGACAAGGAGCGGCAGGAGAGCCTGATTCGCGCCAGCGATACGCACTGGACGATCCTGCGGCCCGGCTTTCTCACCCGGGCCGTCTCCTGCCCGTCGGCGCGGCTGCGTGCGGATCCGGGGGAATGGCGCAACGGTTTCGTCAGCCGCAGCGCGGTCGCGGAGCAGATCGTCGGGCTCTTGCGCAGCGGCGCTTACAGCGGCAATGCGGTGGTCTTCACCTGAACGGGCGCCGGATGCGATGCGTGCAAGTCGCGCATATCAGCGGTAAAGCGGGAAAACCCGGCAATGCGGCGCGCCGCGTGCAAGGAATGCTTGCCTGTAGGCGTGAGGGGCTTTAACTCCCGGCATCGTTTATCGCGTCGGCGGCTGTGCGCCTGACGCAATGATGCATGGGAGTCGCATCATGACCCAGAGACCGCCCGAGTCACCGCCCGAGTCACCGCAACAGGGACTGACCTACGCCGATGCCGGCGTCGATATCGATGCGGGCAATGCCATGGTCGATGCGATCAAGCCGCTGGTCCGTGCCACCCGGCGCCCCGGTGCCGATGGCGAGATCGGCGGTTTCGGCGGCCTGTTCGATCTCAAGGCGGCCGGCTTCACCGATCCGATCCTCGTCGCGGCGAATGACGGGGTCGGCACTAAGGTCAAGATCGCCATCGAGACGGGAATCCACGATACGGTGGGCATCGATCTCGTCGCCATGTGCGTCAACGATCTCGTGGTGCAGGGCGCCGAGCCTTTGTTTTTTCTCGATTATTATGCCACCGGCAAGCTCGATCCGGCCACGGGCGCGGCGATCGTCAAGGGGATCGCGCAGGGTTGCCGCGATGCCGGCTGCGCGCTGATCGGCGGTGAGACGGCGGAGATGCCGGGGCTGTATAGCGGCGATGATTACGACCTCGCGGGCTTCGCCGTCGGCGCGGCGGAGCGTGGCGCGCTGTTGCCGCGCGACGATATCGCACCGGGCGACGTGATCATCGGGCTGGCTTCCTCGGGCGTGCATTCCAACGGGTTCTCGCTGGTGCGCCGCATCGTCGAGAGAGCCGGGCTCGGTTTCGACGCGCCCGCGCCGTTCGCGCCGCAGACGACGCTCGGTGAGGCCCTGCTGACGCCGACGCGCATCTATGTGAAGCCGCTGCTGGCCTGCCTGAAAGCCGGCCTGCCGGTCAAGGCGCTCGCGCATATCACCGGCGGCGGCTTTCCCGAGAACATTCCCCGCGTCCTGCCGGCGGGCTGCGCCGCGCGCATCGATCTCGACGCCATCGCCGTGCCACCGGTCTTCGGCTGGCTGGCCGGGGCCGGCGGCGTCGCGGAAGCGGAGATGCTGCGCACCTTCAATTGCGGGATCGGCATGATCGTCGTCGTCGCCGCAGATGCCGCGACGACGGCGCTCGCAGCCCTGAGCGAAGCGGGTGAGGCTCCGGTGACGCTCGGCACGATCGTGCCGCAGGCGGGCGATGCGGGCTCCGCCGCGCGGGTGGTCTTCGAGGGGCGTCTCGGCGCTGGTGATGCGGCAAGAGGCGGCGCATGAGCGCCGGCAAACGCACCGCAATCCTGATTTCCGGGCGCGGCTCGAACATGCTCTCGCTGCTGGAGGCGGCGCGCGCGCGCGATTACCCGGCGCAGATCGCCCTCGTCCTGTCGAACCGCCCCGATGCCGCCGGTCTGGAACGGGCGCGCGAGGCGGGTATCGCGACCTGCGCGCTCGATCACAAGGCATTTCCTGATCGGGAGAGTTTCGAGCAGGCGATGGATGCGGCGCTGGTGGAAGCGGGTATTGGGCTCGTCTGCCTCGCCGGTTTCATGCGCGTCCTGACGCCCTGGTTCGTGCGCCGCTGGGAAGGGCGGATGATCAACATCCACCCCTCGCTGCTGCCGCTGTTTCGCGGAACCCGCACGCATGAGCAGGCCCTCGAGGCGGGTGTGCGCGTGCATGGTTGCACCGTGCATTTCGTCGTCCCCGAACTCGATGCCGGCCCGATCATCGCCCAGGCTTGCGTGCCGGTGCATCCTGATGACGACCCGGCGAAGCTGGCGGCACGCGTTCTGGTTGAGGAGCATCGGATTTATCCACAAGCTCTGGCTGAGGTGGCATCCGGGCGGGCAGCCTTGCACGAAGGGCGTTGTGTCTTTCGTGGAGGGTGAGGACGCACCGGATTCTGCGTGGTTGGTCGCTTCCGATAAACACAAGTAAAGGTTTCTAAGGAATTTCCCCATAGCCTTTTGCCCAGGGTTCGAAACGACGGGCATCATGTCACAAAAAGCCTTCCAGCCAGCCACCAATTCCTCAGCCTTGATGGCCCGCATGTTCTGGTGGGCCGCCATTCTGATCATGGGGACCGTGGCCTTCGGCATCGGCGTGGTACTCACCATCAGCCGTGCCGCGAACGAGGATGCGCGGCTCCTTGAGGCCCAGCAGATCTATGATGGTCTCACTGCCCAGGCCGATGAGCGCGCCCGCCGGGTCTTTGCGATCACGCAGAAACAGGGTGCTGGTGGCGGCACTCACGGCGAGCGCGAGAAGCTGTTCATGCAGCTTGCGCCCCATGTGACCATCGGCGGGATCGTCACGATCGAGGGTGGTGGCGTCTCCTGGATCGACCGGCGGATATTCGCCGGCGCCGGGCGCGATGCGGGTGTCGATGCGGCCCTCGCGGTCAGCTCCATGTTCGGTCCGGATGCGGCCAATGCAGATACGGGCAGCAGTTTCCGTCTGGTCGACGGAAAAGTGGTCTATCTCGGTTTCGCACGGCTTGCCGATGAGCGCTATCTGATCGGGCTCGATATGCGCAGCATCGATGCCGTACTGGCCGGCCCGGGCATGCCGCAGCTGCGCGATCTGCGCATCGAACGCGAGGCACTCGCAAGTCTGCCCGAGGAGCTGGCGGCCATCCGGCTCGAAGACATCGCCACCGGTGAGAGCCTGGGCATCGTCTGGGAACCGGAGCGACCGGGTGACAAGCTGGCACAGCGCATCGGCTATGCCGCCATACCGCCGCTCGCGGTCACGGCATTGCTCTTCGTGCTGGTCGTGACCAATACGCGGCGCGTCGCGCGCAATCTGGCCGAATCGCATGCGCGGGCCGAGTCGCTCGCGGGTCAGGATCCGCTTTCGGGTCTGCCCAACCGGCTGCTCTTCGGCCAGACGCTCGACATCGCCCTGCAGCGGCTCGACGATCAGATACGCGCCGGCGAGCAGGAGGAGGGCTTCGCGCTGATGTTCCTCGATCTCGACCGGTTCAAGGAGGTCAATGACGCCCACGGACACCAGGCCGGCGACGCGCTGATCCTTCAGGTGGCGCAGCGCTTGCAGGGATTGTTGGAACCTGGCGATACGCTCGCGCGCTTCGGCGGCGACGAATTCGCCGTCCTGCAGAACGGAGTCGGTTGCGACGAGGATGCGCGCTCGCTCGCGGCGCGGATCCTGCATGCGCTTTCGGAGGCCTTCACGATCGCGGGCAACCGCGTGAATGTCGGCGTATCGATCGGCATCGCGCTCGCGCCGCGCGATTCATGTGATCGCGAGACGCTGATGCGCATGGCGGATACGGCGCTCTACGAGGCCAAGAGCGAGGGACGCAACCGCAGCGCTTTCTTCCACCGCGAGATGGATGATGCATTGCAGATGCGCAAGCTCGTCGCCGACGATCTGCGCCGCGCCATCGCGGAGAACGAACTCACCATTCACTACCAGCCCATCTTCTCCGCCGATGGCCGTAACGTTGTTTCCCTGGAGGCGCTGGTGCGCTGGCCCCACCCGACCAAGGGCATGATTTCACCTGCGAAATTCGTCCCCCTCGCGGAACAGAGCGGGCTGGTGATTCCGTTGGGCGAATGGGTCGTGCGCCGTGTCTGCGAGGACGGCAAGCGCTGGCCCGGCGTGCGCATCGCGGTGAACGTCTCGCCCATCCAGTTCCGCCAGCGCAATTTCGTCGAAGGCGTGATCAGCGTGGTCGAGGAGGCCGGTTTCGATCCCGCGCGGCTCGAGCTCGAACTCACCGAGGGGGTGGTCGTGGAGGATGCCGATGCAGCCGAGACGGTGATGGCGCGGCTGCGTGACTACGGTTTCCCGCTCGCCCTGGACGATTTCGGCACGGGGTATTCGTCGCTGATCTATCTGCGCCGGTTCGCCTTTGACAAGATCAAGATCGACCAGTCCTTTCTCGAAAGCCTCGATGAAATGGGCGAGTCGGCCATTCTGGTGCATTCCATCGTGCATCTCGGCCGGGCGCTCGGCCTCACGGTGACGGCGGAGGGGGTGGAGACGCCCGAGCAGCACCGGTTCCTGATGGCGCTGGGATGCCATGAAATGCAGGGTTTCCTGTTCTCGCGCCCGATCTGTGCCGACGATGTCGATCGCCTGCTCGGAACCAGTCCCCGCCGCCTGCCGGGGCGTCGCGTCACGGCGGCGTGAGGCCCGCGCGCCATCGCGAAGGCGGATCAGAAGGGGAGCGGCAGGTAATCGTAGATCGCCATTCCGATCGTGGCGAAGCCGAAGCCCAGTGCGACGATGATGGCGATGTCGATGATTGCGATCGCCACCCCCGCACCGACCCAGACCCCGTCACGCTCCAGCATGCCGAAGCCGATCAGCGTGATCGCGATCGCGGGCGGCGTATTGCCGATGATCGGGATCGGCAAAGCCATGATCAGCGCCAGGATCACGATCAGAACCCCCAGCGGCCGGCGTGCGTTCTGGCGGGTGAACTTGATGAAGCGCGGCTTGCTCCAGCGCTCGACCCGCTGCAGCTTCGGCACGATCCAGGCGATCACCCGGTCGAGATGCCGCCTTGGTACCGATTTGTAGCCGAGCCGCCGCGGCATCCACAGGGCCGTGCGCCCGATGGCGAGCTGGACTGCCACCAGGAGAATGAAGATCGCGGAGAATGTCGAGAAGCCCGGCGGCATCGGCAGGGCATTGGGAGCCGCAAACAGGATCAGCAGCACACCGAAGGCGCGCGCGCGAATCCGCGCCACGATCTCGAACAGGGTGACGCGGTCGCCTGTTGCCGAGGCGGCAAGCCGCACGAGAATGTCGGAGGTTCTGAGCAAGCGATTCTACCCCGGGCGATCGAGATCCCTCTGCCTATATGAGGATTATGGCAGCGGGAAAACATCTGAACGCAGGGGCGGGTGGCAAAATCGTGACCGCGACGGCTTCAACTGGTGCGGAGACGGGCCCGAAAGCCGCCTCTGGCACCGGCCTGCCGCCACCTCGTGCGATTCGTGCATGCGGGGCAGGCGTCTTTACAGGATGATGTTTTCGTCGAACCTGTCGGCACCGATCGGGAGGTTGAACTGTACGGCGATCCCGTCGGGGAAATGGCGGACCACGCGCGCAGGCGTGCTTCCGACCACGACACCGAGCCCGATGGCCGGGCGCACATCGAGCGCGATACCGGCACCGGAAAGCGACACGTCGATGAGCCTGCCCTGGACGTCGAAGCCCTCATCGAGCCGCAGCGTCACATCCTTGTGGATCGGGACGATGCGCTCATGGCGGCGATCCTCGGGCAGGCCGAGCTCGTGCCGGTTGGCGAGCCATGTCAGCTGCGAGGCGAGTTTGTCGCGCTTGCGTGGCGTGGCATTGATGGTGATGGCAAAGCCCGTATCGGTGTGGCGCACGACCTGGCCTTCGATACGGCCGATATGCTCGAAATAGCAGACCACCCGTTCACCGATCGCGCCGATGACCGGGGCGACAAGGGCGACGCCGCCGGGTGAAAAATCAGCGCTCTGACAAGGATATTCCTGACGGTTCGAAAGCATGTAGCGTCCGAGCAGGGAAACCTTCACACGCGCGAAACGACGCCGGTCGGAGCGGTATGCCGGAACCGCCTTTTCCGTGTCTGCTCTCGCTTCTGCCGCACCCATGATTCCCGCTCACCCCGCAAAGTGGATCTTCATGCCAGACGAAGATACGGCGTGTGGGTTAACGGTGCCTTAGAACGGTCGGTCACAACCAAAAAATGTTGAGAATATTTCGCCCTGCCACTCAGCCGCGCCCGCCCTGATGCACCACGAAGCGCCGGCGGCGCTCGACCGGATCATCGTCGCGGGCGAATTCGCGGGTTTCCGTGCGTCCGATCGGCCAGATCACGCGCATCGAGTTCAGGCTCAGATGGCTGAGATTGTCGAAGCCGATCCAGTGCGGGATCAGCGCCGGGGAGAGCGCCCCCAGCACGCGTGCCTGCGTGCGTCCGCGATGGCGCAGCGGCAAAAGGATCAGCTCCATGTCGAGGGTGTCGCCGCGGGCCGTGTGGCCGACGAGGCCGGAGACGATCCCGGCGGTCTCGCTGGTGACGATCTCGATCTGGCGGTTGCCGTCATCCGGTGTCGCGGGATCCCACAGGGCGGTGAAGGGAGAGCTCTTGAGCTCGCGCCCGAACAGCGCGCAGATGCGCGTTCCGGCGAGGCGGAAGCGGCAGACATCGTCCTCGATCTCGAGGATGAAGGTGTCGGCCAGGATATGACGGATTTCGCCCGGCTCGACCTCGCCGCGTTCCGGCGCGGCGCGCTCCCCGCGCAGCGAGTCCCAGTAGGAAAAGAGCATCCGGGTTGCGGCGTGTTTCATAACGGCCTCTCCGTCCCGCCGATCGGGGCGAGATTGTGTGTTTTTGAACCAGTCATCCACCGGATCACCGCTGGGAAGCCCGGTTTGAAGCTGTGCCGGATATGGTTAGCGAAAATTATGCCTGAACGCATGGGTTGCGTTCTGGAAACCATTCGTTAAGGTTAACGAAACGTTGACATTGCCAATCCGCTCACGCGGTTTAGGGTGGTTGACGTTAGGTAAATAACGCTTGTCACGGCGTGTCTGTCGACCTTCCGGGACGGGAGGTGGGGGCGTTTCGCCCCGCAGGGGACCTGTGTTGCGGCATACGGATTGCAAAATCACGTGCCGGGCACGATATCCTGAAGGACGGGGAGGGCATCGACCCTCCCCGTTCTGTTTTCACAGGCCGAGATCCGCCCCGCCGGTTTCTCCGCCATGGTCCGTCCCCGCGTTCCGAGTCCGCATGCAGCCTCATCATCTGTCCCCGCCCCCGCCGCCGCCGCGCGAACCGCTGTTTCATCTGCCGCGCATCATCATCGTGATCTGTGCCGTGCTGATCGGGATTCATCTCGTTCTGTCGGTGAGCGGCGCGCGATTCGAGATCGAGATGGTGTTCCGCTACGGCTTCGTGCCGGGAAGCTGGACGCTCTGGATCAATCCGGCGGCGGAAGAGGTGATCTTCGAGCGGCTGACGGCGGGAGGCGGGCTCGATCCGCGCGTGGCCGGGCTGATGCGCATGGCGTTGTTCGAGGCGCCCAATTCGATCTTCGGTCCGCTGAGCTATGCGCTCCTGCACGGCTCCTGGTCGCATGTCCTGCTCAATGTGTTCTGGCTCGCAGCCTTCGGCACACCTGTGGCGCGGCGGCTCGGCGAGGCGCGTTTTCTGCTGCTCTGCGTGCTGACGGCGCTGGGTGGAACGCTCGCGCACTGGCTCACGCATATGCATGATTTCACGCCGATGGTCGGCGCGTCCGCCGTCGTGTCCGGCATGATGGGGGCAGCTGCCTGGTTCGTCTTCGCACGCACGGCCCATGGCGGCGGGTTGATCGACGCACACGCGCATCTGCGCCCACGCGAGACCCTGTCGGAAATGCTGCGCAACCAGCGCACGATGGTTTTCTTCGGGATCTGGTTCGCGCTGAATTTTCTCTTCGGCGTCGGCGCCGGGCCGCTCGGCATCACCGAGGGCAGCGTTGCCTGGCAGGCCCATATCGGCGGCTTCCTCGTCGGCCTCGCCCTCTTCCCCCGGATCGATCCGCGCGGGTGAGGGGGCTGCGTCAACGAAAAAGGCCGACGCTTCGGCGCCGGCCTCCTTTCGAGCATCGCAGATGCGTTGCAGCGCTCAGTTCCGATCGTCGTCTTCACCT
>SL_7KL_010_BRINEDRAFT_10000684_pt1 | contig 16090 bp, 15 predicted proteins | sample SodLak_010_BRINE_FD_10663 | JGI IMG/M metagenome (IMG submission 10663)
TCGACTCATACGGCTCCCAGCGTTCGGCTATTTGCGTAGAGAAGAGGCCAGTGGGCGAACAATCCCGGCGTGGATTTCACGAGTCTGGCCAGCCAGAGTCGCGCTTGCCGGGGCCGTTGCTTGAAGCGTTTATACTTCCGCATCACCCACCGAACCAAATGTGCGTCGATCAGACGTAGTGTCGGATAGAGCGCCGATTTGTAGAAGCACCTGAAGTAGCCGATCCAGCCTTCAATCTGTCGATTGAACATGCGGGCCAAATCGATCAGCCCCTTGTCGCTGCGCCGCTGCAATCCCCAATTGCGCACCCGGCGTCGGAACGCCTTGAGGGCTTTGGGGCTGGCCGCCGGAAGATAGGATACGCCAAACAACCCTCCGCGCCAGATCGCCAGCCGGGGCTGGAACCTGTAGCCAAGAAAGTCGAATGCAACCGAAGGGAAAGACCCTTTCCGGTTGGTATCCTTGCAATAAACGATCTTTGTCTTTTGCGGATGAAGTGTCAGACCACAGCCTGCAAGCCGGTCTTCGACCTGCCGCCAGAGCCGGCGCGCTTCACCTTCCGTCCGACAGTGGCAGATGATGTCATCCGCATAGCGCTCGAAGGGCACATGCGGGTTCTCTCGATCCATCCATTTGTCAAAAGCGTAGTGCAGAAACAGGTTTGCCAGCAGCGGCGAGATAACCCCACCTTGTGGCGTACCACAGTCCTGCGAGACAAGGCTGCCATCCTCCATCATCACCGGTGCCTTCAGCCACCGCTCGATATACAGCAGCACCCAGCGACAATCCGTGTGATGGCGGACCGCCTTGAGCAGAAGCTCATGATCGATGGTGTCAAAGAACCCTTTGATGTCCATGTCCAGCACCCAGTCAAAGCGCCAGCATCGCTGACGCGCCGTCCGGATGGCGTCGATGGCGGAGCGTCCGGGCCGATACCCATAAGAATCCCTATGGAATACTGGTTCCACGAGAGGTTCCAGATAAAGCCGGACGACCTCCTGCGCGATGCGGTCCGTGACCGTTGGGATGCCCAACGGCCGTTGGCCCCCATCCGCCTTGGGGATCATCACCCGGCGTACCGGCGATGGCATGTAGCTGCCAGAGGACATTCGGTTCCAAAGTTTGTAGAGGTTCGGACCAAGCCGTTCCCCGAAACTTTCGAGCGTCTGCCCATCTACACCAGCTGCACCCTGGTTGGCGTCCACATGTTGGAACGCTTCCCAGACATCTCTCTTCTCAATCGTAAACGGCTTTGCCTCTGTCATCCGGCTCATCCTGTTACCAGTTGGCCAGCGGCAGCGGCTGAACACCACAGCCCCTTCGGTCCAGCGCCATTACAGCGCCTTCAACCCTACTACGGGCTGTTCTGCCCCTGTGCCCCGCATCGGTACTCTGGACCTTTCGGGGGCTTCCCGATCGGTCGTCTCCCTTAACATCGGGACGACAGGTTCTCCTGTTCCGCAAAAGAGCCTGATCCAGATTCACGCCGCCTTCGAGCCGGATGCCGCATGGGCCGGACTTCAGGACACCGCCCATACTCATCCCGGGGTGACCACCACCCCCGGTTCTGACATCAACCATACGCTTTCGGCAGTTCATCGACGGTTCGCTTTCGCTCGTCTCTCTGGATCGTACCTGACGGGATCGCGCCCCGTCGTTTCCACAACGCTCACCACCATCGCTCTTTACGACAGCAGCTTGTGGTGGTTTGGGATCGGCTCCTGATCGCCGAACCCGAGGGGCCTACCCTCATCTCTTTTGCAGTTACGCACCTCCTTTCCATGTCGGTACTCAGGACACACGGTAGTCGCCGAACTTGGAGACCATGGAATGCGCAACCAGCGCCTCCGTCGGCAACCCGCGCGGCACCAGCCATTCGGGCGCGGGCGCCTGCACGTGCGAGGCCCCGTCGCAGGACCGGCAGACGTATTTCGGGCGGATCGTGACCAGCACGCGGAACCGGGCCGGGATCACGTCCAGCCGTTCGCTGCGGTCCTCACCCACCTTGACCATGTCGCCGCAGCCGCACGGACACCGGGTGCTGTCGGGCTCGATGATCTGCTCGACCCGCTCGAGATGCACCGGCAGGTGCCCCTTGTTGCGCCTGGAAGTGCGGGCGGCCTTCTTCTCATTCCCGGCGGCCTTCTCGGCCGCGTCGCTGGCTTCGGCGAGCCTGCCTTCGGCGACCTCCACATCCTCGAAAGGCAGATGCTGCTGGTCAGGATCGGACTTTTCCGACTTGGCGCCGAACGTGTCCCGGCGCAGCTGGGCCAGCATGCGCTCCAGGCGCGCCCGGGCATCTTCGGACACCTTGAGACGGCCTTCCGCCTCGGCGCGGGCGGCCTCGGCGACAGCAAGCTGCCGCTCGAGATCGGCCAGTTTGGCCGCGCTGATTGCTGCGCTCGATGCCATGGCCGCAGTATATCGCCCCGGCCATGGTGGTGCCCGGGAAAAACACTGACTGAGTCACCCTGTCGCAGCTAGCCCGCAAGCCTGGGACGGCGGCGTCGTTGCGCCCGGACAGCCCGCCAATCGATGCCCTCGAACAGGGCCGAGAACTGCGCCGGCGACAGTCGGATCATCCCGTCTGATGGCGTCGGCCACTGGAACGCGCCGCCCTCAAGCTTCTTGTAGATCAGCACCAGACCCGTCTGGTCCCAGACGAGACATTTCATCTGGTCGCCGCGCTTGGAGCGGAAGACATAAATCGCGCCATTATATGGGTCCCGCCCCAGAACCTCCTGGACGATCAGGGACAGGCCGGCATGTGCCTTGCGGAAATCGACAGGCCGCGTCGCCAGGTAGATCCGATAGGGCCCGCCCGGCAGGATCACGACGCCTCCCGAACCGTCACGATCACCCGGGCGAGGTGACGCGCGTCGAAACCCGACGGAACAAGGAGGCGCACATCGGTGATCTCCAGCGTCAGCGCCGCGCCACGATCATCCGGTTCATCGCCGCCGCCGCTCGAGACAGAAACCGGCAGGAACTCCAGCGCGTCATCGTCCGGCATCGGCAACAGTCCCTCGCGGGCGGCGCGGCGCCAAGCATGCAGCTGTGGCGGCGAGATGTCATGTTTGCGCGCGATATCGGCCACCGATACGCCGTCCCGATAGGTCTCCAGCACGATCGACGCCTTCACATGCTCGGGCCAGCGCCGCCGGCCCGTCGGACCTGCAACAACATCGATACGCCCACCATAACCGTCGCCGTCACTGTGAAAACTTCCGTAAGTTTGTACATCGCTATCCATCAGATACCTCCTGCTGTGCAGGCCTCATCTCGGACAGCGAGCCGCCTCAAACAACGAGGGTGGTGGCGCGGCGCTTACGACCGGGGCGCAGCCGTTCAAGCCTGGCGGGCAGCGACGATTTTCTGCGCTGTTCGGCCCCGTCGTCCGTGCCGCTGTCCGATGTATCGGCAACGCCATCTGCGGATGCATCCCCTCCGGCCGAGCCTTTTTCCTCCAGCTTGATGTCAAAGACCGCTAGGGCTTCGGCCAGAGCCTCGACCTCGGCCTCCAGCACCAGAATGTCGTTTTCCTTGATGCGGCGCCCGCCATGCGGGGCCATCATCCGCACATGGTTGCGCAGCAGACCGATGATGGATGCGTCGGTATCCTCGATCTCGTTCTCGAACTGGCGCAGCGTCAGGCCGATGGCCTTGCTTTTGGGCGGAATGCGCACTTCGGTCACATAGGCACCGGGGTCAAAGCTTTCCCCGCCCGAGGCTTCACGCGCAGGGACAAGCCGCCACCCCAGCAGAAAAATGAACGCAACGCCGGCCAGTGCGACGGCCACACCGACAGGGGCGAAATCGAACATGGCGAAATGCCCGAACCCGGCATCATTGCGAAAGCTTGACACAATCAGGTTCGGCGGCGTGCCGATCAATGTTGTCATCCCGCCCATGATCGTGCCAAAGGCCAGCGGCATCAGAACCTGACCGGGCGTCAGGTCCAGCCGGTGCGACATCTGTATGGCGATCGGCATCAGCAGGGCCATCGCGCCCACATTGTTCATGAAGCCCGACAGCACCGTGCCAATACCCAGAAGGGCGGCCATGCTTGTCAGCCGCCCGGCCGCGCGCGGCATGACGCGCCGCGCCAGCCAGTCCACGGCCCCAGTATCGTGCAACCCGCGGCTGAGGATCAGCACACAGGCCACGGTAATCACCGCCGGATGGGCAAAGCCGTCAAACGCATCGGCCGCGGGGACCAGCCCGGTGACCACGCAGGCCATCAGTGCGGCGAAGGCCACAACATCATGGCGCAAACGCCCCCACAGGAACAGCACCAGCATGGCCGCCAGTATCGAAAAGACAAGGACCTGCGATTGTGTCATCCGCCGCGGCTCCACACAAAGGGCATGACCAGATAATCACCCCGGATGCGGATCCTCAACGCGCGGCCCCGCGAAGGCCCGGCGCCGAACCCACCTTGCACGCTCAGAAGCCGATCCCCACACCTGCGGGTTTCGTCAGCATCCAGATCGCCATGCCCATCATCATCAGGTTTTCGGTCAGCGACACAAACCCCAGCGGCACATTGGTATCGCCCCCGACGCAGGCGCATTTCAGCTCTCGCTTGTCGATATAGACGGCCTTGAAGACCGACACCGCCCCCACCGTGCCGATGAACAGGGCAACCGGGATGGACAGCCACATCAGCGCACCTGACACCATCAACACACCTGCCAGCCCTTCGGTAAAGGGATAGACATAGCCATAGCGGACCCAGCGCTGCGCCAGCAGGTCATAGTTCAGGAACATGGTTGAAAAGCTTTCCACGTCCTTGAGCTTCTGCAGGGCCAGCAGACACATGGACATGGCGATGAACCATTCGGCCGCGGCAACGGTCACTAGGCTGCCCTGGGTGGCCCAGCTGGTGGCCAGCGCCATTGCGGCTGCCATCGCAAAAAGCGCGATGACGGGCGTGTAGGTAACTTCATCCTCGTCCGGGGTGTCCTTTCCGAAGAACCGAAGCACATCCTCATAGCCACCGATGCGCTTGCCGTCGATGAACACTTGCGGCGTAGTCTTGACATCATTGCGCGCCATGAAGTCCTCGACCTCATCACGCGATTTCAGGTGATGGTCATCGACCTCGTAGCCTTCGCGCATGAGCAGATCCAGGGTCTTCAGCCCAAAGGGGCACATGTGGTCCGTCATCACCATGCGATGCAGTTCTGCCTGCTGTGTCGCATCATTGGACATGCCGATTTCCTTTCAATTTCAATGAAGGCGCCCCGCCTGCCCGCCGCGCCATGCAGGCGGCAACGCAGTTCACCTTCATGGTGCTTTCTGTTCGCGGGCCGGGGTGCAGTGGTGCCTAATCCCTGGCGTCCGGCTTTTGCTTCGCGCTTGTCTCATCCCTTGCAGGCGCCTGCGTTTCGGATGTGAAGGGCAGATAGCCCTGCCGTTGCAGCATCTTTTCGCCTTCCACCAGAAAGAACACTCCAAGACCAACGAGGATGCACAGCATCCAGTTCCGCGCATCCATCGGCTCCGTGGCAAACAGCGTGTTCATGAAGGGGGCGTAGGTCAGCAGCAGTTGCAGCCCGATGATCGCGGCAATGGCGATCAGGGCCACCTTGTTCCCGGTCAGCCCGGACAGCGTCCAGGCCGGCGCGCTGAAGGCGCGGGTGTTGAGCAGATAGAACACCTGCCCCATGACCAGCGCATTCACGGCCAGTGTCCGGGCCAGTTCCACCGGCGTGTCCGGATCCTGTTGTTCAAGATAGAACAGCAACCCCGCCCCGCTGAGCAGAAGCATGCCGACAAAGGCCGTGCGCCACAGCACAAAGCCGGTCAGCAGCACCTCATCGGTGGGGCGCGGCGCCCGGGTCATCAGATCGCCTTCGGCCTTTTCCCAGGCGAAGGCGATCCCCAGGGTCACGGCCGTGACCATATTGATCCAGAGGATCTGTACCGGCGTCATTGGCAGCGCAAAACCCAGCAATATGGCAAGCACGATGATGAAGGCCTGCGCGAAATTGGTGGGCAGCAGGAACAGGATCGCCTTGCGGAAATTGTCATAGACAACGCGGCCTTCCTTCACCGCGCGCTCGATCGAGGCGAAGTTGTCATCGGCCAGCACCATGGCGGATGCTTCGCGCGCGGCTTCGGTGCCCTCCTGCCCCATGGCGATGCCGATATCGGCGCGCTTGAGGGCCGGTGCATCATTCACACCGTCCCCGGTCATGGCGACGACTTGGCCCCTGGACTGCAACGCCTTCACAAGCCGCAGCTTGTGCTCGGGGCTGGCGCGGGCAAAGACATTCACCTCGGCAATCCGGTCGGGCAGGTCGTCGTCGGAGATATCCTCGACCTCACGCCCGGTGAGCACCTGATCGCTATTCTTCAGCCCCAGCGATTGCGCGACCGCGGCGGCGGTCTTGGCGTGATCCCCGGTGATCATCCGCACGCCGATGCCCGCATCGTGGCAGAACCTGACGGAGTCGATCGCCTCGTCGCGCGCGGGGTCGATCAGGCCGAACAGGCCCAGAAAGACAAGATCCTGCGCGACGTCCTCTTCGGAGAGTTCCGAGGCCTCGCCCACGTCCTTGCGCGCAACCGCCAGCAGCCGTTGGCCGCGCTCGGCGATCTTGTCGGCCCAGTCGGCCCATTGGTCGGGGTCCAGGTCACGCACCTCATCGCCGTGCTGCTCCTTGCTGCACATCTCAAGCAGCCGCTCGGGCGCGCCCTTGACGTAGACGACATGATTGCCCTCCTCACCCTTGTGCAGCGTCGCCATGTAGTGCCGTTCCGATGCGAAGGGGATCGCGTCCTTGCGGGGGCGGTCCCCGGCCTCGGAGTCGGGGTCCAGATCGGCCTTGCGGGCCAGCACGATCAGCGCAGCCTCCATCGGGTCGCCCTCGGGGCGCCACGCGCCATCCTCCTCGGCCAGTTCGGCATCATTGCACAACAGGCCGATCCGCAGCATCTCGGCCAGGTCGGAATGTTCGGTGATGTCTGCGTCCGCGTTATCGTCGATGGTAAAGCTGCCTTCGGGCGCATAGCCCACGCCCTCGACCTCGACCTCCGCCCTGGCGGTGCGCAGGGTCTTTACGGTCATCTCGTTGCGGGTCAGCGTGCCGGTCTTGTCGGCGCAGATGGTGGTGACGGCGCCCAGGGTTTCGACCGCGGGCAGTTTGCGGATGATTGCGTTGCGCTTCGCCATCCGCTCAACCCCGATGGCAAGCGTGACCGTCATCACCGCGGGGAGACCTTCGGGGATCGCGGCAACGGCGATCGAGACGGCGGCGAAGAACATCTCGCTCCAGTCCTCGCCCCAGACAAGGACACCGATCAGCAGGACAAGGACGGACAGCCCCACGATTGCGATGCTGAGCGTGCGGGTAAAGCTGTCAAGCTTGCGCATCAACGGGGTGCGCAGGCTCTCGACCTCGGACAGCATGGTGCTGATCTGGCCGATTTCGGTCTCTTCGCCGATCCGGACGACAAGCCCCGTGCCCGTGCCCGAAGTGACCAGCGTGCCCGAGTGGGCAAGGCTGCTCCGGTCGCCGATATCGGCGTCTTCATGGACGGGATCGGTGGTTTTTTCCACCGCGGTGGATTCACCGGTAAGCGCGGCCTCCTGCGTCTGAAGGTTGCGCGCGCGCAGCAGGCGAATATCTGCGGGCACGCTGTCACCGGCCTCCAGATGGACAATATCACCCGGCACCAGCTCTTCGGCCGATATCTTGCGCGTCTTGCCGCTGCGGGTGACGCGCGCTTCCTGCGAGAGTATTTTCTGAACGCTTTCAAGCGCGCGCTCGGCGCGGCCTTCCTGAATGAAGCCGATCACGCCGATGATCAGAACCACGGCCAGGATCACGCCGCTGTCAAGATACTCCCCAAGCAACCCGGTCACGACCGCGGCGACCAGCAAAAGATAGATGAAAAGGTTGTTGAACTGGCTGATGAAACGCCGCAGGGCGGATTGGCGGCTGCCCCGTTGCAGCCGGTTTTCCCCGAACTTTTCACGCCGCGCCTTTACCGTATCCTCGTCCAGACCGTTTTCGGGGTCCGCATCCAGCTTTTCCAGCGCGTCGTCCCTGGAAAGCGCGTGCCACGCCTGCTTGTCCGGATCATCCCCGGACGGCTGATCATCTTTCGCCATATGCTCGCTTTCTTCGCATCACCGATCTGATGATTATCCCCACGAAGGCCGGGGCACTTCCATACCCCGACCCTTCATTTCGTCACTGTTTTTCGGATTTGCGCACAGGCCAGGTCAAACGTCAGGCACGCATCCACAAGGCCTGACCGCTCGCTGGCCTATCCAGCGTCCTGACCATCAAGCAGGAAACTGATCTTCGCATTCACGCGGTAGCTGGTGATCCTGCCGTTTTCAACTGCGGCGTTCATTTCCTTGATATAGACCGATTTCACGTTCCGAACCGATTTCGAGGCCTGCGTGACCGCATTTTGCGCGGCGTCCTCAAAGCTCTTGTCGGATTCGGCAAGGACTTCGATTACCTTGAGCATGGACATTGTGTCTCTCCTCTCGCGTTTGGGTTCGGCGCAGGGCGTACCCCTGAACCTGATCCATGAGCATATCACCCTGACGGGCGGCAGCATTAACCACGATCAAGAGGCCTGGGGCGGATCACCCGTAGATCCGAATCCCCGGCCTGGCGCCTTGCCCGCCCGCGATCACCTTGCCCTGGCGCGTGTCACACTGGCGTTGCGTGCCCGGTCGATTTCGACGGCTCCTTGCCGTCAGCTTTCGCATCCGCCTTGCCAGCGGTTTTTCCGGCCCCGCCAGATGCGGCCTTGCTGGGCGATTTTCCTGACCCTTCCGATTCGGCATCGGGCGATGCCATCTCGGTCTGTGTGGTCATGGCCGCCCCCGCACAGCGCATGCAAAGCGCAGTCCAGTCCTGCATATCCGCGCTCAGGCGGGCAAGGGATCCACGCTGCCATTCGGCCATGGCGCGCATGGCCTGCCCTGGATCGGCGGCGCCGTTCGACTTGGCGTCCTGCAGGGCCTCGATGGCGGTTTCGGTCGCTGCGTGGCGGCGTTCAAACCAGTGGCGCGTGAAGGTCTCGGCCTCCTTGAGCAAGCGATCCTGCATCGCCAGGGCCTGCTCGAACTGAGCGCCTCCGACACCGGTCCCCATGAAGAGCGCCTGCGTCTGGCGCGCCATGTCAGTCAGATCGGGGGGTGATTGGTCTTTGGTCATATGTCTACTCCGTTTTTCACAGGAACTTTTAGCCAACCAGAATGTTATCATGTCGTCCAATCCGTTGGCATTAACTTGTGTCAAACCGGACCCGGCGCGGGCTGCGGCTATCCTGGCTACGACTGCCGTGGTAACCTGTGCCTGTCCTTGGTCCGCGTTTTCAGCCCTGCCGGGCCCTTCAGCATGAGGACGCGCTGTTTTTATGGAGTGCATCATGTCACCCAAGGAGCATTTTTCCGCCAACGCTTCGCCTGCGCTCAATCGCGCCCGGACGCAGGCGCTGCCGAAGGGCGAGCTGGTGATGCTGGAAAGCGACGCGTCGCCGGCGCGCTATCTTGTCAGATCCGGCTGGCTGGCCGTTGCCAAATCCCTACCCGATGGGGAGCGACAGATCGTCGAGTTCGTGCTTCCGGGCGAGTCATATGATCCGACAGGCGCCGATGGCCGGACAAGTTTTGTCGAGCTTGAAGCCTTGTGCGAGGTAAACGTGGCCGTGATCGACACCACGACATGGACGCGGCTGATGGACGATCTGCCGGAGTTGCGCCACTGCGAACATCTCATGGCCAATGCCGCATGGGCGCGGCAATCCGAACGCATGGTGCGGCTTGGAAAATCCGATGCCGAAACCCGCGTTGCCTATGCGCTGATCGAACTTTGCATCCGGGTCAACGCGGACTGCCCGGCAGATGGCGCGAACACATTTCATATCCCTCTCAGCCAGCAGCAACTTGGCGAATTCACAGGGCTGTCATCCGTTCATGTATGCCGCACGCTGCGGCGCCTGAACCGTAAAGGCACCATCACGACCGAAGACCACATGGACATCACCGTCCATGACGTGCACGCTCTGGCCGATCTGGCCGAAGTCGATGTTGAAACGCTGCGCAAGCAGATCATTCCGGGCGCGGCGTAAGCCGGGGTCAGGATCGCCTGTCGCGCGCGCGCGCCTCGCTCACCTCGCCCAGCACCTGCCCGGCCAGTTCTTCGGACACATGCTCGGCAATGTCACTGACCGACAGAACCCCCACCGCCGCGCCCGAGCGGTCCACCACCAGCAGACGCCGCACCTGGCTTTCGCCCATCAGCGCCGCGGCCTCGGTCACATGTTGGTCGTCGAAACAGGTTATCACGTCGGGAGACATGATATCGCCTATCCCCGCGTCCGGATCAGGCGCGCCCCCCGGTGCGGCAATGGCGCGGGTGACGATATCACGGTCGGTCACAATCCCAATGAGGAGTTCGTTCTGAAATACCGGCAACGCACCCACGCCGTGCCTGTCCATCTGCGCTGCCGCAGCGCGCAGCGTGGTCTGCTGCGTGACGCTGATCACCGGCGATGACATGACCTTGCCGACCAGCATGTTCTTCACAATGCCTCCGTCTTCTACCTTTTCGCGTTTGTGCTACCCTCAAGACATACCCTGCAACAGCGAGCGTCCTGAGTCCTTAACGCAAGTCAATGCAGGGGGCACAACCGGTTTCTAGCTTTGAAAGAGGATTCGGAGATTTCGCATGTCCCGCCGCTTGCCCTGCGCTGCCCGGCTGCCCACGCTCAGCATGGACGATGCTTACCGTGTCCTGCAGGCGCTGGGCCCGATGCCGGCCCAGGCCTTGGCCGCCATGGTTGATTACGGGCTGAGCGATAGTGAAATCGGCCGGTATTATAGCCTGCCGCATGACCTGATAAAGACCCTGCGAGAGCACTGGGAGATTGTGGGCGAAGAGTAGATCCCGCCGTCCTGGCTGATCGCCGGTTTTGCCCGCAGGTTTTTCAGGTCTCGCGTTACTCCGGCGGGCGCGCACGAGCGGGCCTCGCACGGCGCACCCTCATGCCCTGCCGCGCGCCGCAACCAGCGCGGCGAAGGCGGCCGAGGCGCGGCGTTCGCGGGCGCTGTCGGCGCGGCTGGTCAGCGCGATGGGAATACGCGCCCCGAGCACGATCCCCGCTGCTTCGGCGCCTGCCAGGTAATCAAGGCTCTTGGCCAGGATATTGCCCGCTTCAAGGTCTGGCGCGATCAGGATATCGGCCTGACCGGCGACAGGAGACGTGATGCCCTTGATGCGCGCGGCCTCCTCGAACACCGCGTTGTCCATGGCCAGCGGGCCGTCAACCTCGGCGCCCGTGATATCGCCGCGTTCGGCCATTTCGCGGATCGCGTCGGCGGCGGTGGTGGACGGGATATCGTCCGTCACCGTTTCGACAGCCGAAAGCAGGGCGACCTTCGGGCGCGCAATCCCCATGGCATGGGCCAGGTCGATGGCGTTCTGCACGATATCGCGCAATGTCTCCAGATCGGGGCGGATATTGACCGCACCATCCGAGACAAGGAGCAAGCGCGGGTAGCCCGGCACATCCTCGATGAACACATGGCTGAGGCGTCGCGCCGTGCGCAGCGACTCGATATCAAGCACCGCCCTGAGCAACACATCGGTATGCAGGCTGCCCTTCATCAGGGCATCGCACCCGCCATCGGCGGCCAGCCTTGCAGCCGCCCGCGCGGCGTCCTCGGGGTCGGGGGTGTCATGGATCTCGATACCCGAGAGATCCACCCGGGCGTCCTCGGCTGCGGCGCGTATGTCCCGCTCCACTCCGAACAGCACCGGCTTGATCAGGCCCGCGCGCACGCTGCTGATTGCCCCCTCGATGGAGGGCGCATCGACCGGGTTGACCACGGCCATGCGGATCGGCCCCATTTCACGGGCAAGCTCTTCGATATCCTCGAACCGGTCCGGGGGCTGGCCGCTGTCCATGGCCACCGGACGGCCGAAGGGCCGCGATACCGGCGTGTCGGGTGCCACCACCGTGATCTGCCCTGAAACAATGTCCTGCCCATCGTTGCGGCGGCAGCGGCAATCAAGCTGCACCGCGCCGGAGGCTTCATCCAGCGATGCAACGGTGACTTCGGCCACCGCCAGATCGCCCTGTTTCAAAACGCCGGGAAAATCGAGCGCCAGCGCCTTCAGCCGGGTGCCCGGGCCGGGCAGACGCGTGGCGATCACGCTGACAAGCAGGGCCACCACGACCCCGCCCTGCGCAAGGGCTGCGCGAAAATCCGGGTCCGCGGCCAGTGTCCTGTCGACCGCTTGCGCCGCGGCGTCAGACGCGAATGCCGTGACGCTGCGAATGTCGCACGCTGAGACCCGGTGTTCGATATGCGCGCTCTCGCCCGGTTTCAGGCTGCCAAGGGTGCGGTTGGAAATGACCCTTTCTGACTTCATTGCTGGAACACATAGGTTCCGGGGGCATTTTCCAGCGCGCGGTATTTGCCCTTGCCGGTGCCCAGCTTGGGCGGCGATGTCTCGCCGCTGGAGCGCGCGTCCAGCCAGTCGACCATGGCAGGCCACCATGACCCATCGCGCGCCTCGGCCGCGGCCTCCCAGGACTCGGGCGGGATATAGGGCTCGTCCTTGTCCGTGGTGTGTATGTGAAACTTGCGCTTCTTCTTGTATGGCGGGCTGACGATCCCGGCATTATGGCCACCGCTGGTCAGCACAAATGTGATCGGCGGGTCGGCCAGCAGGTGCAGCTTGTGCACCGAGCGCCAGGGCGCAATGTGGTCCGAGGTGGTGGAGACGCAAAAGATCGGCACATCGATCGCGCCCAGCGTCACCGGCTTGTCGCCCATGCGGTACTGCCCCTGCGCCAGCTTGTTGCCCAGATAGAATTGGCGCAGGTATTCGCTGTGCATCCGGTATGGCAGGCGCGTGGCATCGGCGTTCCAGGCCAGCAGGTCGAACATCTCCTGCCGCTCGCCCATCAGATATTCGCGAATGTAACGTGACCAGACCAGATCGGCCGAGCGCAGCAACTGAAACGCGCCCGCCATCTGCTTGGTATCCAGATACCCCTGATCCCACATCATGTTTTCCAGATACGAGACTTCGCTTTCGCTGATGAACAGCTGCAATTCGCCCGGTTCGCTGAAATCCACCTGCGTGGCCAGCAGGGTGAGCGAGGCGAGCCTGCCCTGCCCGTCGCGCGCCATCTGTGCGGCCTTGGCCGCCAGCAGGGTACCGCCCAGGCAATAGCCCATGCCATGGATCTTCTGCTTGGGCACGATCGCCTCGACCGCGCCAAAGGCTTCTTCGATTGCGTCAAAGTAATCGGCCATGCCCATGTCGCGGTCTTCGGCCGTGGGGTTGCGCCATGACACCATGAACACGGTATAACCCTGTTCGACCAGATACTTGACCAGCGAATTATGCGGGCTGAGATCAAGGATGTAATATTTCATGATCCAGGCCGGCACGATCATGATCGGCTCGGCCTTGACCTTGTCGGTCTGGGGGGCGTAATGGATCAGCTCCAGCAGATGGGTGCGGAACACCACCTTGCCCGGCGCCGTTGCCACCTCGCGGCCGGGCATGAAATCCTCGGCGCCCACGGCCGGTTTGCCGGACATGGTGCGCTCCCAGTCTTCCATAAAATGCTGCATCCCGCGCGCCAGATTGCCGCCGCCTTCGCGCATCGTGGCCGCGGCGACCTCGGGGTTGGTGGCGATGAAGTTCGAAGGTGACACCGTGTCCAGCATCTGCCGCATGATGAAGGACACCACATGCGCCTCGCGCTCGGACAGGCCGTCGATGTCGCAGGCCGTGTTGTACCACCATTGCTGGGTCAGCAGAAAGCTCTGGTGCATGACGTTGTAGGGCCATTGCTGCCAAGCCTCGTGGTCGAAGCGGTGATCATGGGGCAGCGGATCAATGCAGCCCGGCGTGTTGGGGTCACGCGCAAGCTGGTTCATGTAGAGGCCAAGGCGCGTCGCCTTGCGCGCGGCTTTTTCGGCCAGTTGCAGCTGCTTGCCGGGCGCGCCCATCAGGTGAACGCCCCAGTTGAAGAATGTCGATGCCAGCCCGTAAGGCGTCACCCCCAGCGTGAAGCGCGCAAGATGGGCGTTTGCAGCGCGATCCAGGCTTTTGGTGCTGTAGCGGTCCGGCAACTCGAAGGGCGAGCGGTGGACAAACTCGGGCGGCTCGGGCGCCAGATCGCAGGGCTCGTCCGCCTGATCCTCCTGTTCATCGCGCGACTGCTGTTCATCGCGCGGCTCGGGGTTCGCATTTTCTGAAGCGGTCCGGCTTTCGCTCTGGGATTTTTCAGCGTCAATTCGCGTGTCGGGCATCTGGTCCTCTGAGGTCATGACTGTGGATAAATGGAATGGGGCCAGGGCACCTAGCCCATGCGTAGCCCGCCGTTGACGGTCAGCGTGGCGCCCGTGATGTAGCCGGCGTCGTCCGAGGCCAGGAACTGCACGCAGCGGCCGATCTCGTCAGGATCGGCCAGACGCGAAAGGGGTATCTGTTTGAGAAGCTTCTCAACCAGCTTGTCAGGCACCGCTTCAACCATGGCCGTGTCGGCATAGCCCGGCGCGATCGCATTGACGGTAATCCCCTTGGCGGCGGATTCGTGGGCCAGTGCGCGGGTAAACCCCTCAACCCCGGCCTTTGCCGCGCAATAATTCGTCTGGCCCGCCTGCCCATGCGCGGCATTGACCGACGAGATGTTGATGATGCGCCCGAAACCGCGTTCGCGCATCCCGCCGATCACCTGGCGCGTGACGTTGAACATGGAGCCCAGATCGATCCGCAGCACGGCGTCCCAATCCGCGCGATCCATCTTGTGGAACATGACATCCTTGTTGCACCCGGCATTGTTGACCAGAATATCCACCGGTCCGATGGCCTCTTCAACGTCTTTCATGCCCTGCACGCAGGCGTCGTAATCGCTCACATCCCACTCGAAAACCGGCATGCCGGTTTCGTCGGCGAAGGCCTTTGCCTGATCCCCCGCGCCCAGATGGGAAACGGCCACGCGCACGCCCGCATCCTCCAGCGCCCGTGCTGCCGCAGCGCCAAGTCCTTGAACGCCGCCCGTCACAAGGGCGGTTCTGGTTTGATCACTCATGTACCTGTTCCTTTCCGTCTGGTTTTCGTGCGGCCGGGGGCATCACCCCTCGCGCTCCAGCAACAAGGCGATGCCCTGCCCGCCACCGATGCACAGCGTGACAAGCCCGCGCCGAAGACCATCCCGCGCCATGGAATGCATCAGCCGGGTGGCAAGGATGGCCCCGGTCGCCCCGATCGGATGGCCATGCGCGATGGCGCCCCCTTCGGGATTGACGCAATCCTCGGACAACCCAAGCTCATTGGCCACGGCGATGGCGATGGCGGCGAACGCCTCGTTGATCTCGGCGCGCTCCACATCGCCTGCCGACCATCCGGCGCGCTCAAGCGCCTGCTGCACCGCAGGCACCGGACCCAGCCCGAACATGCCCGGTGCAACAGCCCCCACGCCGCTGGCCACCAGCCGCGCGGCAACCTCAAGCCCGTGTTCGGCCGCAAACCCCGCCGTGGTGACAATCATCGCCGCCGCGCCCGAATTGAGCCCCGGCGCGTTTCCTGCGGTGATGGTTCCATCCTTGCGGAATGCGGGGCGCAGCTTGGCCAGTCCTTCGGCGGTGGCGTCCGCGCGATTCGATTCGTCCTCCTTGAATTCGGTATTGCCCGATTTGGCCTTGACCTCCACGGGCAGGATTTCATCGGCGAAATGGCTCGCCTCCTGCGCCCTGGAAAACCGCTGGTGCGACCGTGCCGCCCAGGCGTCCTGCGCCTCGCGGCTGATCTGGTGTTCGGCAACCAGGTCTTCGGTATGCCAGCCGGAATGTTCGCCCGAAAAGGCATCATTGAGCCCGTCGCGCAACATGGCGTCATCGATCCTGCCCGGCCCCATCCGGTAGCCCCAGCGGGCGCGATCCAGCAGATAGGGGGCCTGATCCATGTTCTCCATGCCGCCTGCGATCACGCACTCGGCCTCGCCCAGACGCACAAGCCGCGCGGCCGAGGCAATCGCCTCGGCCCCCGATCCGCAGACGCGGTTGACGGTCATGGCCGGCACCGATTCG
>SL_7KL_010_BRINEDRAFT_10000685_pt1 | contig 16071 bp, 16 predicted proteins | sample SodLak_010_BRINE_FD_10663 | JGI IMG/M metagenome (IMG submission 10663)
CACCGAGTGTGGTGTTGAAGCCTACCCGGACTTCACCAAGACCCAGTAAGGGAAATCGCAATTCCCTGATCCACGGGCGCCCACGGGCGCCCGTTTTTTTTATGTGCGCCAGGCATGGCGCGCAGCGCCTTGAGTGCTGTCTATGCCGCCCGCGCCAACCTCAACCCGGTACTGGTGACCGGTATGGAGATGGGCGGCCAGCTCACCACCACCACCGACGTGGACAACTGGCCCGGTGACGCGGAGGGCGTTCAGGGCCCGGAACTGATGGAGCGCATGAAGGCGCACGCCGAGCGCTTTAACACCGAGGTGGTGTTCGACCATATCCACACGGCCCGTCTCACTGACAAGCCTTTGAGGTTGGAAGGGGACGCCGGCCAGTACACCTGTGATGCGCTGATCATCGCCACCGGCGCCTCGGCGCAGTACCTGGGGCTCGCCTCCGAGCAAGCCTTTATGGGCAAGGGCGTCTCCGCCTGCGCCACCTGCGACGGCTTCTTCTACAAGCAGAAGCCGGTGGCTGTGGTCGGGGGTGGCAACACCGCCGTGGAGGAGGCGCTGTACCTGTCCAACATAGCCTCCCATGTCACCCTGATTCACCGCCGCGACAAGCTGCGCGCCGAGAAGATTCTGCAGGACAAGCTGTTCGAGAAGGTGGCGGCGGGGGCGATCACCGTCCGCTGGGATACGACCCTGGAGGAGGTGCTGGGCGATGACAGCGGCGTGACCGGCTTGCGGCTCCGCTCCACTCGGGATGACAGCATGGAAGAGCTGACCGTGGACGGCGTGTTCATCGCCATCGGCCACAAGCCCAACACGGACCTGTTCGAAGGGCAGCTGGAGATGGAGAACGGCTATATCCAGGTGCGCAGCGGGCTGAATGGCAACGCCACGGCCACCAGCGTGCCCGGGGTGTTCGCCGCCGGTGATGTCTCCGACCACGTCTACCGCCAGGCGGTCACCTCAGCCGGGACCGGCTGCATGGCTGCGCTGGATGCCGAGCGCTACCTGGACAACCTGGACCACGACACCCCCTGACCATGAACTTTTTTCAGATCCTGTCGAAGATCACGGGCAAGCTCACCCTTGCCATACCCGCCATGATGCTCGCGGGCTTCGCCTTCGGGGCACTGGCCCCGAGTGGCTGGCTGCAGACGCTGATCCTGCCGCTGACCTTCCTGATGGTCTACCCGATGATGGTCAACCTGAAGGTGCGCTCCGTACTGGAAGGGGTCGACGGGCGGGCCCAGGGGCTGGCGTTATTGGTGAACTTCGGCGTCATTCCCTTCATCGCCTTTGCCCTGGGGCTGCTGTTCCTGGCCGACCACCCCCATTTCGCCCTGGGGCTGCTGCTGGCAGCCCTGCTGCCGACCAGCGGCATGACCATCGCCTGGACCGGTTTCGCCAAGGGCAACGTGCCGGCCGCCATCAAGATGACGGTGATCGGGCTGCTGGTCGGCTCGTTGGCCACACCGTTCTACGTGCAGTGGCTGATGGGCGCCGAGGTGCCGGTGGACCTGATGATGGTCTTCCGCCAGATCGCCATCATCGTGTTGCTGCCGCTGATTGCCGGGCAAATCACCCAGTATTACCTGCGCCGGCGTTACGGGGCGGAGGGCTACCAGAAAGAGTGGGCGCCCCGGTTTCCCCCGCTCTCCTCCCTCGGGGTGCTGGGTATCGTTTTCGTGGCCATGGCGCTGAAGGCGGAAGACTTGATCGCCAGCCCGGGTGACCTGCTGATCATTGCCGTGCCGGTGATCCTGCTTTATCTGATCAACTACGTCATGAGCACCGGTATGGCCCGGGTGCTGCTCGGTCGTGGTGACGGGATTGCACTGGTCTACGGCACCGTGATGCGCAACCTCTCCATCGCCCTGGCCCTGGCCATGAACGCCTTCGGCGAAGCGGGCGCCGATGCGGCCCTGGTGGTGGCGCTGGCCTTCATCATCCAGGTGCAGTCGGCGGCCTGGTCCGTGAAACTGACTGACCGGGTGTTTGGGAAGGCCCGGTAGGAGGCCTGTGCAACCCGAGCCCCTTCCATTGCCCCGGGAGCGAAGCTCCGCCCGGGGCAATGATCACTGTCCCGGATATCGAGATGAGTGTCCACCAAAAAATGAGATACAATTTGTCTCGAATAAAAGAACTTGTGGCGTGACGGCTCTCCGTTGATCGGTCGGTCCGGGCGTCAGGGCGGTGACAAGGGGGGGTGTCATGGAGTCGTTGGTCTCGAGTGGTGAGTTGACCCCGGGTGTAGTGGCCTACGCCACCCTGGCGGTCTTCCTCGCCGGAATCGTGCGCGGCTACACCGGGTTCGGTTTCAGCGCGCTGGTGCTGCTGCTGCTTTCCCTGGTCTTTCCCCCCGCCGCCGTGGTGCCCGTGCTCCTTCTGCTGGAGATCATCGCCAGCCTGCACATGCTGCCGGCGGTATGGCGCCAGGTCGACCGGCGGATACTGACCTGGCTGATGCTGGGGTCCTGCATCAGCGTGCCGGCGGGGGTGTTCCTGCTCGCCAGCCTGCCGGATGACACCATGCGGTTGATCATCTCCCTGCTCGTGCTGGCCTCGGCGTTGCTGCTCTGGACCGGGTTCCGGTTCCGCTCGGAGGCGGGTCGCGGCCTGGTCTTCGGCACCGGTATCGTATCCGGGGCAATGACCGGCGCGGCGGGTGTGGGGGGCCTGATCGTCGTGGTGATGTTCCTGTCGGCCAATGTCCCCATCGTGGTGGTGCGCGCCACCATGGTCGCCTTCCTTCTGCTGAAGGATATGCTGACCATCGGCGTTGCCGGGGCTTATGCCCTGGTCAGCACCCACACTTTGATGGTGGCCGGTGCGATGGTCGTGCCGTTGTTCATCGGTATAAAGGTGGGGCACCGGCTCTTCCACGTGGCCAACCCGGACCGGTTCAAGCAGTTTGTCCTGGTGCTGCTGATGGTGCTTTCAGTGGCCGGGGTGGTGCGGGCGCTGCTCAGCTAGCCGCCGGATCATCCTCGCGGTCGTGGATGATCGCTGCCAACTTGCCTGCGGACGCCTGCAGCAGGGGTACATGGGCCTTGAGATCGTCCAGTGACTTGCGGAAAACCGGCGCGTGGATGGACACCGCGGCCACCGGCGGTCCGGCCGGCGGCGGGATGGGTACCGATACGGCCACCATACCCTCGATGAACTCCTGATTGTCAGTGCCCACCCGTGCCTTGCGAATGGCCTCCAACTCCGCATCCAAACGCGTCGGGTCGGTGATGGTGTGCGGCGTCCACTGGTTCATTTTAAGGTTGGAGAGCAGCCTGCTGCGGACCCGCTTGGGCTGGAGACTGGTGAGGAGTTTGCCCGTCGCCGTGCAGTGCAGCGGGACTTCCGAGCCGATGGCCAACCGGATGCTCAAGGGCCACGCGGAATCGATCCGGTCGATGTAAGTGATGTGATTGCCATCCATCACCACCAGGTTGCACGCCTCGCCCGCCGTCTCCGCGATACGTTCAAGGATCGCGTGACGGGGCGCTTGTGACGCCTTGTTCTGCAGTACCCGGTAGGCCACCCGGTTCAGGACCGGACCCGGGGTGAAACTGCGGCCATCGGTATCACGGACCAGGTAGCCCTGTTGCTCCAGCAGGGTCAGCAGCCGGTGTGCCGTGGGCTTGGGCAGGTCCACTGTCTCCGTGACCTGCGGCAGGTCCACAGGACCATCCGCTTCCACGACAGCGCTCAGAATGCGTAGCAACCGTTCACCAGTTGATCCCTTGGCTCGGTGTTTCTTCTCCATCGTTAATCCCCGGCGGGATGAGCACGCATCTGTTTAACCCATGGTTGCGCGGAGACCATATCACAGTGTCCGCCCCCCGAGATGGCCACGCCCAAAGCAAAAGAGGGATACCCGATTGCGACGGGTATCCCTCTTCGCGCTCCTCATTGGATTATAGCCCTCACCGACCGCCAAATTGCATCAACCAAGTGGACAGGGGCGGGTAGAAGGCGATGATCATCCAGGCGATCAGCAACACCCCGAGGTACGGCATGATGAAGGGCACTAACCTGAGGTAGGAGATGCCGGTAATGCCGCTCGCCACGTAAAGGTTCAGCCCGTAGGGCGGGGTGATGAAGCCGATGGCCGCGCCCACCAGGAAGATCACGGCGAAGTGCGCGGGATCTATCCCGATGCTTGCGGCGATGGGCGCGAGGATCGGAGCCAGGATGATCGTCACGGGCAGGCTTTCCAGCACCGTCCCGAAGACCAGCACCGTCAGCATGCAGGCGATCAGGATGGTGTAGTACCCGCCCAGTCCGGTAAGCAGATCCGTGATCACGGCACCGGCCCCCAGAATGGAGAGGAGTTGCTGCATGACCACGGACACGGCGATCAGCGGGCAGAGCATGCCGGCAATCTGGCCCGACCGCATCATTACGTCGGGCAGCTTGGTGAATTTGATCTCGCGGGTGACCAGCATGCCGGCCAACAGGCAGAAGCCGACGGTCATGCCCGCCGCCTCGGTCGGCGAGAAGGCGCCGGAATATATCCCGTACAGGACGACGCCGATGGCAAGGAAGCCCAGATAGGCCCGAAGTCCGGTGCGAAGCACCCGCTTGCCCTCCAGGCGAATGATCGTGCCCCAGGAGAACTTGTAGGAGACCAGAAAGCAGGCGAGCTGCATGGCCGCAACCATCAGCATGCCCGGCAGCATGCCGGCGATGAACAGGTCGATTATCGACAGGTTCATCAGGTAGCCATACACGATGAAGATGATGCTGGGGGGAATGATGATCCCGACCACGCCGCCCGCTGCGGCCGTGGCGGCGGAAAACCGGCCATCGTAGCCATTTTTCCGCATTTCCGGGTCCATGATGGAGCCAATGGTGGCCGTCGTCGCCGAGTTGGACCCGGAGATCGCCGCGAACATGCCGCAAGCCCCGAGGGTTGCCATGCCCAGCCCGCCGCGAATCCAGCCGAGCAGGGAGTAGGCAAAGTCGGCGAGCTGTTTGGCGATACCACCGGCCTTGATCAGGTCGCCGGTCAGCACGAACAGGGGCAGTGCCAACAAGGCGAAAGAACTGAGGCCGGTGAAAAGCGTGTTGCCCAGGTTCGCCAAGGTGAAATCAATAACCAGGCTGACGCCGACGATCCAGAAACCAATGACCAGAAAAATGGGCACGCCCAGCATAAACAGCATGAACACACCCAGAGAAACCAATGTAATAAGCGTGCCGTCACTCATTGGATCGACTCCGGTTAATCCAACAGGGACTGTTGGACGCTGAATGGTTCGCCACGACGGAATGTCAGGGTGTCCTCGATCATGTTTTGTACTGCACGAATGATGATCAAGCCGAAGCCTACCGGCGTGGCGAGGTAGAACCACCACTGCATCCAGTCATCGGTCCCGGCAACGATGGCGAAGTTCATGTAGGACAGGTGGAGCTGCAGGCTGGACCAATAGATGACAATGGCGCTGAAGAGGATCCAGAGCAGCCCGTCCAGGAGGAAAGAAGCATATTGCGCCCAATGAGGCAGTCGGGCTCGGACTTCGGTAAAGGAAAGGTGCGCGCGTTTCTTGACGTTATAGGCAGCGCCCAGCCAGGTCAGCCAGAGGAACATGTAAATGGGAATGGCGGTGCTCCACGCAAATGATCCACCTGTGGTGAATCTGCGAACCACCTCCACGAAAATGATGCCGGCCATCAGGCCGTACGCAATGATTATGAAGCATTTCTCAACATTTCTATCCAGCCAGCGCAGCGGGGCCAGAACAAAAGCCAACAGCGACCGCTGTCTTCCGGTCGAGCCCACGCCGGTCTCGCTGCGATCAGTATCCTGAGTCATAGAACACCCTTACCCGAGGGGTAATACGCGATGATGCCGTTGTGGGTGCGGTCCACAACGGCAAACCAATAGCCCTGCTCCCCGCAGGCCGCGGTCAGCCTGCGGGGCAGCGGTCCTGGCTTACGCGTGCTTCCACCAGCGTCGCGGCTTGACGTTGGCGACAGGCATGTCGCGGGGGATCTCCCTCGCGATGGCGTGTATCTCCTTGTACACGTCATGCCCGCCGGACCAGCCGTTAAGGCGATCACGCCAGCGTTCCCACGGTTCAGGGTTGAACTCCGGCGCGCACATTTCCTCGGCCTTGCGGAGTTCTTCTTCAGGCAGCCTGGCCACCCTTACGCCATGTTCACCGAAGAGGGTATGGGGTGCGGGGTCGGGATAGGCGCCCACGATGTCGGTCAGTGCCGATTCGTGAACACCCTGGACGTGAACCTGCGCGGTGTAGGCCGATTCCATGACTGCATCCTGCAGTTCGGAAGAGAGCGCATCGAACTTGCGTACGTCCATGGCGGTGTGTTCGGTGCCGCAGAAGAACCGCAGGTCCACCGCCTGCGAGAGCACCGGCGTCAGGCCGGCGTAGGCGGCCGCACCCATCCAGGTTTCAGCACCATCGATCAAGCCCTGGCGAAGGGCGTCGAGCGTCTCTTCCCAGGCAACGGGACGGGGGTTGAGGTCAAGCAGTTGCATGGCGATTCGCCCAAGCTGGGTGCCGGTGACCCGGTTGCGGGTACCCTGAATGTCCTCAAGCTTGGAGACGGTGGGCTTGTCCTCGAGGTTGCGCCCCATCATCAGACCACGCAGTTCGCAGTGGGTGAAGAGGAATTGCAGGTTGTGCCGTTGGCGCAGAGGCTCGCGCAGCAGTTCTTCACTCTTGGGGTGGTAGAAGAAGTAGTACTGGGATGCCCGGCTGGGGAACATGTAGGCAAAATCCAGCACGTTGTAGTAGGGCGCTCCGCCGGCGGAGTTCTGTGTGGATGCGGAGAAAACATCGACAACGCCCTGTTGGGTGTTGTTGACGCAGTCGAGCTGGTTACACACCTGATTGCTGCCAATGAATTCCACCCGGATCGCGCCGTCGGTCCGTTCCTCCAGATCCTGTACCCAGAACAGCTGGCCGGACTTCTGGATGTCCAGGTTCTCCTCGTTGAAACCGGACGCGCCAAAGCGCCAGGTGACCTCAGGGGTGTTGCGGTTTCGCCTCTCGCTGGTCCTCTCGGCAGCCTTTGCAAGCTGAGGTGCTGTGACCATGCCAGTGAGGCCGGATGCAGCAATGAAGGTGGACGTCAGGCCGTAGCGGCCGGCAATCCGCAGGAAGTCGCGGCGAGATACGCCTTTCAGCTTGTCGATCATGATTCTCCTCCCAACCTCTGACGCCTTGTTGGGCGCCCTTGTCTCGTAGTTATATTGTCCGCTAATAATGAAACGAACACTTTCACTTTTGCACACTCAGGACGTTTGTCAACATAAAATTGTGCGGAAAAGTTGCAAGAAAACTGATTTGACTGCATCTCACGCCGAAGCACATTGCAGGCTTTGCAATGCCCCCGACATGTTCTACAGTGAAACATAGTGTCTCAAAAATAAGCAAAAGTCGCTGTTAGCCGTGGACTACACACTGCCTGGGCGGCTGACCACGAAGGAGGAGAGAGGTTATGGAGAGCAAGCAATACGACTTTGTCGTTGTGGGAGCGGGTTCTGCGGGTTGCGTTCTGGCCAATCGCCTCAGCGAGGATGGTCGGTACTCCGTGTTGTTACTGGAGGCTGGGCCCGTCGATAACTATCCATGGATTCACGTCCCCATCGGGTACGGGAAGACCATGTTCCACCCCACGTTGAACTGGGGGTACACCACGGAGCCGGATGAAGGCATCGCTGGCCGTCGTATGTACTGGCCCCGCGGCAAGGTGCTGGGTGGGTCCAGTTCAATCAATGGGCTGATCTATGTACGCGGTCAGGCCGAGGACTTCGACGATTGGGCCGCAATGGGCAACCCCGGATGGGGTTGGGACCAGGTGCTGCCATACTTCCGTCGGTCGGAGGACCAGGAGCGGGGAGAGGATGCCTATCACGGTGCCGGAGGGCCCCTCGCGGTGTCGTCCGTCCATGAGAATCACCCGCTGGTGGGGGCGTTCATCAGCGCGGGCGAGCAGGCCGGCTTTCCCCGGTCCGAGGACTTTAATGGTGCGAGCCAGGAGGGTGTCGGTTACTTTCAGCTGACGACTAAAAATGGTCGCCGGTGCAGCTCCGCCAAGGCCTTTCTGCGCCCGGCCAGGCAACGCGCCAATCTCACGGTGGAGACGAATGCCCAGACCAACGGTCTGGTGATTGAGGGTAACCGGGTGCTGGGCGTCAGGTACCGGAAGGACGACGCCGACTTCACGGTCAATGCCCGCCGGGAGGTGGTGCTGTCTGCCGGTGCTATCAATTCGCCTCAAATCATGGAGCTCTCGGGGATCGGAGACCCCGAAATCCTCAAGGAGGCCGGGTTGCCGGTGGTGCACCCGATGAAGGGTGTGGGTCGCAACCTGCAGGACCACCTTCAGGCGCGCATCATAAGCCGCTGCACCCAGGCGATCACCACCAACGATGACTTGGCGAGCATGGTGCGCAAGGCGCGAATCGGTCTGAAGTACCTGCTGTTCCGCAGGGGGCCCCTTGCGGTTGGCATCAACCAGGCTGGCGGTTTCGTCAAAACCAACGACGCGGATAGCCGCCCGGATATCCAGTTCCACTTCGGCACGCTGAGTTCCGACAAGCCCGGGGCGCCGGTACACGAGTTCCCCGGTTTCACCCTGTCATCGTGCCAGCTCCATCCGGAGAGCCGGGGTGAGGTGCACGTCGCGTCCAACGACCCGTACGAGTACCCACGCATTCGCCCGAACTATCTGTCCGAGGAGAAGGACTGCGAGGTCATGATCGCCGGCTTCCGGCTGTCCCGCCGCGTCTTGGAGAAGCCGGCGATGCAGCCCTTCGTGGCGGAGGAGCACTCGCCCGGGCGGGATGTTCAGAGCGATGATGAGATCCTTGACTACCTTCGGCGGGACGCCACCACCATTTTCCATCCCACCGGCACATGCAGGATGGGCCCCGCCGAGGATGACAGGTCGGTAGTGGATGCCCGGCTTCGGGTCCACGGCCTCGAGGGGCTGCGGGTGGCGGATGCCTCGATCATGCCGACGATTGTCTCGGGCAACACCAACGCCGCCTGCATCATGATCGGCGAGAAGGCCTCCGACATGATTCTGGAAGATGCCGTCGAAGCGGTGTGCAACCAGGCTGCATCCGCCTGAGTCCGCCCAGCGTGCGTGAATCCGGCGCCCGGTCAGCGGGGATCAATGCCCTCGACCGGGCGCCGCGCCGGGCCCGCGGCCGGCGACGTTCAGGACGGCAGCAAGGCGGTCAACTTCTGGTAAAGCGCCAGCTGTTCGGTTTGAAATTGAATGCCCAGTTCGATTCGGGACTGATCAGCGTGACAGCGGCGGACCACGCCCTCGATCTGCCGAGGGGTTTCTTCGTCGGTGGTGGGAATGCGCAGTTCTACCTGCGGGGCATTCTCGGGATCCGGTGCGGCTACACCGGCCGAGCGCACCAGCACCACCTAACAGCCCCCGGCGCTGATATCGATGATGCTTGCATCATGTCCTGTGCCCTGCAACTTGAGATGGCAAGGGATGAACGTGTCCAGTCTCCGCGACTGGCGGACGCTGTGGGCCTCAACACGCTCCGGCCAGTTCAGGAACACCAGCGGCAGCGGCTCCACCACGGTACCGCTGACGAAGGTCCGGAACCCGAAGATGACCCCGTCGTGAAGGTAGCGCACCAGCAGCGGGTCGCCATAGGAGAAGAGCCGTCTTCGCTGGCGCTTTCCGCCGAGGGTTTGGCGTCCATAATCCCGTCCTGATCTGTGCCGACGCGGCCAAGGATGCAGTAGTTTGCACCCATCTGCCAAGTGTCGCACGCAATTCCTGTTCGTCAGATAAGGTAATGGCGCGCGCACCCTCGCGCGGTAGCGGTCTGAGCTTACAAGACCCGACGCCGGATCGCCGAGGACACCTGCTCGAACCCGATGACCACCACCAGGATGACCAGGATGATCGTGAGCGCCTGGTCGTAGCGGAACATGCGCATCGCGGTGGACAGCTCCACGCCGATGCCGCCTGCGCCCACCAGCCCGAGCACCACTGCTGAACGGATGGCCTTCTCCACGCCATAAAGGCTGGTGGCTGTCAGCGACGCCATGGATTCCGGAATGATTGCGCCGAATATCACGGAGAGGCGGCCGCTGCCGGTGGAGGATAACGCCTCCGACGGCCCGGGACTGATCTCCTCGATCCGTTCGGAGAAAAAGCGGGCGCAGAAACCGATGGTGTCCATGATGATGGCCAGAATGCCGGCCAGCGGCCCGAGGCCCACGGCCACCACGAAGATCAGCGCCCAGACCAGCTCTGGCACGGTGCGCAGGGTGGCAACGACCATCCGGCTCACCCACCGCACAAGGCCGTTGGGCGAGGTGTTGGACGAGCAGAGCAGGGCGATGGGCAGGCTCAGGATGACGCCGAAGGTCACCCCAACCAGCGCCATGTTCATCGTCTCCAGCATCGCCTTGGCAATGGGTGTCAGGCGACTGGTGTCCGGCGGCCAGGCCTGCGCGAAGAAGGTGCCCAGGTTGCCGACCCCCTGAACCATGCGGGCCATCGTGACGTCGGCAGATAAAAAACCCTGGATGAAAAACGCGGCAAAGCCGACCAGGATCACCCAGCTGAACGCCGAAGGGGAGGTGACGCGCGGCGGTGCCAGTGCCGCGACGCGTTGATCTACCGTAGACATGCGGAATACCCGGAGTTGGTTGAATCAGGAGGCGACGGCGATTGGCTCGCGCTGCGGGGTGCCGGAGCCACCGGACTCGCCCGGCTGGCCGTCCACGCGCACCTCGCCGTGGTAAAGGGTTTCGAGTTCATCGGCGGAAAAGCCGGATGCGGGGCCGTCCAGTTCGACCTGTCCGGCCTTCATGCCGATCACCCGGTCGCCGTAGGCCAGCGCCACGTCCAGCTGGTGCAGGGTGCAGATCACCGTCATGCCCTCCTCGCGGATGACCTCCCAGAGCAGGTCCATGACCTCGCGGCCGGCGCGGGGGTCCAGACTGGCGATGGGCTCGTCGGCCAGCACCACCTCGGGGCCCTGCATCAGCATCCGCGCGATGGCCACCCGCTGCTGCTGTCCGCCGGAGAGGGTATCGGCCCGTTGCCCCGCCCTGTCCGCCAGCCCCACCCGATCCAGGCAGTGCATGGCCCGGTCGCGCTCCTCGGCCGGGGCAAGGGGTTGAGCCACGCGCAAGATTCCGAGACGGTGTCGGCCCAATGCGCCGTAGAGCACGTTCTGCAGCACACTGCAGTTACCCACCAGGTTGAATCGCTGGAACACCATGCCCACCCGACGGCGCATCTGTTTTATTTCCCGGCGGCCGGCCTGGCGCACGTCCGTCTCAACCATCCGGATTTTTCCGGCATCCGGCCGGGTCAGACCGATCAGGCAGCGCATCAGCGTGGACTTGCCGCAGCCATTGGCCCCGAGCAGGATCGCCCCTTCGCCGGCGGGTACGTTGAAATCCAGCCCGCGGAGCACATGCACCTTGCCGAAGTGTTTCTGCAGTCCTTAGACCTCAATCGGATTCATCGTTGAATACCTCCACGCCCCTGGACCGTTGTCCTCGGGGCGGAATGGAAAAGGCCCGGGGACAGTGCCCGGGCCCGGGTTCTCACCATTGCGGTATCAGTCGAGGGGCAGACCCACCAGGTCGTAGGCCTCGGTGATCATGTCGTACTCGGCCTCGGTCAGGTCGTTGACGAAGCGGGCCTCGGTATACTTGTCCCGCTCGCCCGGCCCGAGGATCGCGTCCATCAGTGATTCCGCGTCAGCCATGATCTGCTCGTTGACGTGCGCCACGCAGGCGGCGTCCAGGCTGCCGCGGGCGACAAAGATGTCCCGGGGCATGGTGTCGCTCTCGGCGATCACGCGGTAAGCACCTTCCGGGTCGCGCTCCTTGAGTCGGGCCACGTCCCGCACGCCACTGCCCATGGCGTCCACGTCCCGGTTGATCAGGGCCTCGAAGCGGGCGCCGTCCAGCAGGTGCGTGTTCAGATCACGGTCCAGATCCAGCCCGGCCTCCACCAGCATCCAGGAGGGCACGATGTGACCGGTGGTGGAGCCCGGATCCTTCAGGGCCACGTCCTTGCCGCGCAGGTCATCCAGGCTGTGGATGTCGCTATCGGCGTGGACGACGAACGCGGTGCCGTACTCGGCTCGCTCGATGCCAACCATCATCTGGACGTCCTGCCGGGCACGCATCACCGCGTACTCCGACGGGCCGGCCAGGATGATGTCCACCTGGTCGAATTGCAGGGCGTTCACCGCAGCCGTGCGGTCGCTCACCGGGAAGAATTCAATCTCCGATCCAACCGCCTCGCCCAACGCATCACCGAAGGGGCCGAAGGCGCGGACCATCTCTTCCATGCCCTCGATGCCGGTGTCCGCGAAGCGCAGGGTATCGGGGCAGGGGCCCGCCCAGGTTGCCGTGGTGGTGAAGCCGGCCGTCAGGGCCAGTGCAGTGCTCAGGATGGTCGTTTTCATGTCAGTCCTACCGGTAACTTGGGGTTTCGGTTTGCTTGCCCGGCCTGTCTGCTCAGGCGGGGCAAACCCTCGCAAGCCTGGGTGACCATCCCGTGTCCCTTCGATGACGGAACCATGAGGGGGCGCGGTTATGTGGTCTGCTTGGTGTCCCGATGCAACAGGGCGTCGCGGGAAGGCAACGGGTCATGGAATAGCCACCGCTTCGTCACGGATCCGTAATGCCCCTTCCTTATCGTCCCGGCCTGTCGACGGCACGGCTCTCCCGAGCACTCTGCCGTTGGCTCGATGCCACAAGATGATCAATTGAGGAGGGGTTCATGAAACCCGTGACCTACACCAGTCGTATCGCCGTGGCCCTGGGGCTGGGCCTGGCGGTCAGCCTGCCCGCCGCCGCTGATGTCACCTGTGACCCGCGTGGCCGCCTGCATCTGGACGCAGCGGTGCACAACACGGACAACGTGGAAGACGAGTTCCAGGACGGGTTTCTCGTCCGTCGTGCCCGGCTGGGTGGCAGCGGCTCCCTGGGGAGCGGCTGGGACTATCAGCTGGAGTTCGACTTCGGCGGTGACGGCAACAGCTTCAGCTACAACGACCTGAAGGTCAGCCGCGCCCTGGGTGCCGGCACCCTGCAGATCGGCCAGTTCAAGGTGCCCCAGGGGATGGAGACCCTGACCAGCTCCAACCGGATGACCTTCATTGAGCGGGCCTCCTCCCAGGCGTTCACCGACTCCCGCCGTATTGGTGTCGGGTACGATCAGTCCGGCGACAACTACCATTTCGCCCTGATGGGTTACAGCCACTCAATCGGTGATGACCCCGACGGCGATGCGCCGCTGGGGGCTGCCGGCCGCGCCACCTTCAACCCGATCACCGGCAACCAGACCCTGCACCTGGGTGCCTCCCTGTCCCACGAGCGGCTGGACAGTGACACCCGTGAGGATGCGGTGCGCTTCCGCGACCGGCCGGAGTCCCGCCCGACCGAAGGCACCCGTCTGATCGATACCAGGGGGATCGACGCCAAGTCCACCACCAAGGGTGGCCTGGAGCTGGGCTTCCTGAGCGGTCCCTTCCACATGAGTGCGGAGTACCTGCGAGCCGACATCAATGGCGAGGGCGACCAGCGCGATCTCACCCTCGATGGCTGGCACGTGCAGGCCGGTTATGTTCTGACCGGCGAGACGCGGGGCTACCGACCCACCGGCTTCCGTACCATCAGTCCGGCGAGCTCCGCCGGCGCCTGGGAGATTGCGGCACGCTACAGCTCCGTCGACCTCAATGACCGGGACGTCCGGGGCGGCGAGCAGAAGAACGTGACCCTGGCGCTGAACTACTACGTCAACGACAACCTGCGCTTCATAGCCAACTACATCATGGTGGACGTGGACGACAGTGCACAGGTCGAGAGCCTGACGGACGGGGCCTCCGACGAGGACAGCCCCAACATCTTCCTGGCACGGATGCAGTACAACTTCTGATCGGCCTGGTTGACCTCAGAACCAGCGGCACCATTCCGCCGGCGGGGCGTGGCCCTGCCGGCGGTTTTCTATGTGCGCCAGGCATGGCGCGCAGCGCCTTGACTGGCGCTATTCCGGGAGCTGTGGTGGTTTCCGGATGACTTGGAGGTGTGAGTCCTCTACCGGCCCGGCAAGGGGAACGGTTAGCCGAGCGGCAAGGGCGTCCACCGTGAGGTGGAATCTGAAGGAAGCCGGAGGCAAAGCACTGGCCCGACGAACAGGAATCGCATACGAGGCGACGGCAGTGGGTGAGAAGGCGCATATCTTCAAAGCCCGGTACTTGCACGGGAGCTGTCGGCGTAGATGCGGCGGGCATAAGTGTGAAGGTCGCGCGCACTACCCTGGGAGGTCTGCACGCCTGCCACAGGCTAGCGCTGCTGCGAGGTGGCGTGATGGGTGTGCAGAAGTCAGCCGAGGCCATAGTAGGTGGGTAACCGTCCACTGAAGGGCCGAACATGTGAGATGGATTGGGTGCCGGATCGCTCGATGGGGAGTGGAGTTGCAGATCGGGAGGCTGAGAGGCCTTCCCTTGCCTGGGGAGGTAGCGGGCGGAACCTGCGAGATAACCGGGACAAGGCGACAAGCCCTGCGGCGCGATCGGGGATGACCCATGAGGGGCCGACATGGGACTGATGTCGGCGGTACTGGAACGGAGCAATTTACACCGGGCCTATGACCGAGTGGTGCGCAACAAGGGCGCCGCTGGCGTGGACGGGATGACGGTGGCCGAATTCAAAGGCTATCTGAAGGTCCACTGGCCCGAGATCAGAGCGCAGTTGGAAGCGGGCGGCTACCGACCGGCCCCGGTGGGCAAGGTCGATATCCCGAAACCGGGGGGCGGCCGACGCATGCTGGGAATCCCGACGGTGCTGGACCGCTTTATCCAACAGGCCCTGCATCAGGTGCTGAGTCCTCTGTTTTGAGGAGACGTTCTCGGAGCACAGCTACGGCTTTCGCCCGGGGCGGAACGCAGGCCAGGCGGTCTGTGCGGCGCGCGGGCACATTGAAGAAAGCCGGCGCTGGGTGGTGGATGTGGACCTGGAGAAGTTCTTCGACCGGGTGAACCACGACGTGCTGATGGCGCGCGTGGCCCGGTGGGTGGACGACCGCCAGGTTCTGAGGTTGATCCGCCGCAACCTTCAGGCCGGGATCATGGAAGGCGGAGTGGCGACGGCACGCACGGAGGGCACACCGCAAGGCGGTCCGCTCTCGCCGCTGCTGTCGAACATTCTGCTGACCGACCTGGACCGGGAACTGGAGCGCCGGGGCCACCGATTCTGCCGTTATGCCGATGACTGCAACGTGTACGTGCATAGTCGGCGTGCGGGAGAGCGGGTGCTGGCCTCGATGACGCGCTTTCTGGAGCAACGGCTCCGGCTTCGCGTCAACCGCGAGAAGAGCGCGGTGGACCGCCCCTGGAAACGGAGCTTTCTGGGCTACACCGTGTGCAACCGCAAACGCAACGTCCGCCTGAAGGTGGCGGCCAAGCCGGTGAAACGGCTCAAGGCCAACGTCAAGGCGGTGTTCCGACGCGGTCGAGGATGCTCTCTACGGCGCACCATTGCCGAGCTGGCGCCGAAGCTGCGGGGGTGGCTGAACTACTTCCGCCATGCCGGGGTGAAACGCGTCTTCGAGGAACTGGACGGGTGGATCCGCCGGCACCTGCGCAAGCTGCTATGGAGGCAATGGAAACGCCCGCGCCGTCGGGCGGTGATGCTCATGCGCCTGGGACTGGGTGAGGAGCGAGCCTGGCGCAGTGCCACCAACGGACGCGGTCCGTGGTGGAATGCCGGGGCCTCGCACATGAACCAGGCACTGCCCAAAAAGCGCTTTGATCGGCTTCAACTGGTATCGCTGATGGATCATCACCACCGGCTCAAGTATCTTGCGTGAACCGCCGTGGTACGGAACCGTATGCCCGGTGGTGTGAGAGGACGGGGGAGGCAACTCCCCCTCCTACTCGATCCAACGGAAAGGCGTAAACTCCAGTTTGGATCAATGTGGTTCTTAATCGGGGGGTACGGGCATGAAAGTTGGTGTGATTGGTCTTGGTGTCATGGGCGCGGCGATGGCGAAACACCTGTCCACCGCCGGGCTACTTGCCGGTGTCTGGAACCGCAC
>SL_7KL_010_BRINEDRAFT_10000687_pt1 | contig 16069 bp, 9 predicted proteins | sample SodLak_010_BRINE_FD_10663 | JGI IMG/M metagenome (IMG submission 10663)
CCAGACTGCAAAAAAATCAAAGCCGAACACACCATAACATGCCCGGCTTTATTTTTCATATTCTCAGAAAAATCAAAGTCCTGTTTCTTTTTCTGAGAATTTTCAACCTAACGGTTCCTTACTCTCCAATCTGATCTTTATCAATCACCTCTTCGAGTTCATCAATATTTATTCCAAGCTTTACTTCCATCTCTTCGAGTGTAATACCCTTAGTTTCAGGCATGATTTTCCAGACAAATATCAACTGGAGAACCATCATAAATGCAAAGAATGCAAAGATGGGGCCGCCGCCAAAAATGCTTTCGATATAAACAAAATTACCGGCAATCAGTGCCGCAAAAATCCAGTGAGTACTGCTTCCAAGAGAATTTCCGAATGACCGTACGGAATTGGGGAAAATTTCAGAAATAAATACCCAGATTACAGCACCTTGTCCGATTGCGTGAGAAGCAATGAATACAAAGATTAATACAGGAACCATATACCCTGTAAAGGTCTGTGTGAAGAATGCATACGCAATTGCAGAAAGGGAAACAATATACCCGAATGACCCAATATACATAAGAAAGCGCCGGCCAAATTTATCAATTAACATGAGTCCCAGCATGGTAAATACCAGGTTCGTAACACCTACTCCCACAGTAGATAAAAGCGCTGTTTCGGCACCAAGGCCGGTCAGCTCAAAAATTCTGGGTGCAAAATAAATGATGGCATTAATTCCGGAAACCTGGTTAAAGAATGCAAACAGAAATGCCAGCATTATCGGGAACCGGAATCTCTTGCTGAAAAAGTCTCTAAGCGGCGTGGCTTTTCCGGGGTTTAAATCACCGGCTTTAATTGCTCTCACAGATTCATCAACCGTATCAGGGTTGGTTATGCGAAGAATTTCTCTGGCTTCACTTACACGATTTTTAGCAACGATTAACCAGCGGGGACTTTCCGGAATGGTAAATACCATAACAAGGAACAGTGTTGCCGGTATAATTTCAACGCCAAGCATCCATCTCCAGGACTCAATATCATCTGTACCGATCATAAAGTTTGAGAAGTATGCAATCAGAATTCCCAAAACAATATTAAACTGAAACAATGCTGTTAATTTTCCGCGTTTTGCAGCCGGTGCAATTTCTGATATGTACATCGGGGCAACAACAGATGAAGCTCCGATACTCAAGCCTCCAATAAACCGGGCAAACATCAGCGTATAAACTTCAGGCGCAAATGCCGATCCGACTGCTGAAATTAAAAAGAGAGCCGCAATCCATATCAAAGTAGTTTTACGTCCATATTTTTGTGCAGGTATTCCACCAAATAGTGCCCCCACGATAGTTCCATACAATGCCATGGCAACAGTCTGGCCAATCATTATATCACTTAGTTCCCACATAGTTTGAATGTTCTGTTCACCCCCTGATATAACAGCCGTATCGAAGCCAAACAGAAAGCCTCCGAGAGCTGACGTTATTGCCCAGAAAAATATTTTATGTTTTTTCATGTGTATGGTATTTAGTAGTTAAATTTGACCCTTATCTGTTGGTTTTATCGTTGAACTTCTTCAGGCAACTGCACTTTCATTTTTTAGCAATGAATCGATTTCAGTGAAGTTTTGAATAACATAATCTGGGGTACCTCCATAACAAGTAGCAACAAAGGCTCCAAGTTTATTGGCTAATTTCAAACATTCAGCAGATGGTAATTTTTTCACATATCCGGTAATGAGAGCAGCAAGAAAAGCATCTCCGGCTCCAACTGTATCAACAGCTGTAATCTCTTCTCCCTCATTTTCAACCCATTTGGAACCATCAAAAAAGACGGCTCCGTCTCCCCCAAGTGTTATGGTTATACACTTTAATTCAAACTTTCTTGCAAGCTCTGAAACTGCTTCTTCATTTTTAGACGGCAGATTAAACCAATTTTTTAACTGATCCAGTTCATCAATATTTACTTTCAAAAAATCTGCCATTTCTAATGACGACTGAACAATTTCATTGTCATCAAAGGGAACCCGAAGATTTAGATCAAGTACCTTCAAAGCGGAACATTTTTCTAAAAAACTTATTGTTTTACGGGAAGTTTCCATCCGCTGAGCCAGCGTTCCAAACACAATAACATCTGCATTTTGCATTGCCTCACAAAGTTCTTTTGTTTGAGTGATAAAATCCCATGCAGCCGGCTTTTTGATATCGTAAAACGGAATCCCTTTCGCCCCCAGATCTACATCAACAAACCCGGTTTTATACTTGTAATTAACCTGGATTAAATCTGTACTCATTCCATGTATAGCTGTTCGCTTGATGGCTTCATGGCCCAGGTCGTCATCGCCCACACAGCTTACAAAATGCACATTAGCACCAAGTTTATTCAGGTGATAAGCAACATTAAAAGGTGCACCACCCAGAAAAAGACCAAGCGGCATTGAATCCCACAGAATTTCTCCAATACAAACTATATCAAACTTTTTCATAATTTTATTTCATGCCGGCACCACAAGACTCCCTTACAATAAAATTTGGTTCGAGCATCAATTTTACCGGCGAGCTATCAGGGTTTTTAATTCGCAACAGGAGCATTTCTGCTGCTCTTTTTCCAATTTCGTATGTAGATTGATCCACAACAGTTGGCGGTGGATTTAGTGCATCTGCCCATGGTACATCATCATATCCCACCAGGGCTATTTCTTTGGGAATGGAAATCTTTAAGCGGTTTAGAGCTACATAAGCCCCAAGTGTAGTCATATTATTCCCGGTAAAAATCGCTGTTGGCGGGTTTTCCATTTTCACAAGCTGTTCTGTTAACCGTTCACCGCTTTTCTGCTTAGAATCTCCAATTAGAATGAGATTTTTTTCGACATCCAATCCAAAGTCGCTGAACGCTTCACGGTATCCTTCTAATCGTTCCTGAGTAGTTGAAATAGAGGGAAGGCCTCCAATGTATGCAATTCGTTTATGACCAAGTTCAATCAGATGTGAAACGGCCATATAGGCTCCTTTCCGGTTATCCGTCTGGATTGAGTCTACAGAAGTATTTTTTATCACGCGATCAATACAAATCATGTTCAGGCCGTTATCTATCAGCTCTTTTACATACTCGTCTTCTTCATGTACAGGAGGCAGAATAATACCATCAACTCCTTCCATTCTCAGCGTATCCAGGCAAACACGCTGACGCTCCAGGCTTTCGTTTGAGTTATTCAAAATTAATGCATAGCCATTTTTCAGGGCTACATCTTCAATTCCCCGGGTTATTTCAGCAAAAAATGGATTCATTATATCCGGAATAATCAGCCCAATAACTTTTGCTTTTCCACGGCCTGCCTGTAACCTGCGGGCAACACGGCTGGGCTGATATCCTAATTCCTCAGCTTTTTTTCTGACAAGTTTAAGCGTTGAGCTTTTAACTTTTTCGGGATTATTAAAAACTCTCGATATGGTAGATTTTGAGACGCCGGTAGCCTTCTCAAGATCTTTCAATGTTGAGTTTTTCTTCTTATTTCTATTCGTCCCCTTTGGTGAATTTTCGGACGGAGCCAGGTCTGCTTCTCCGTCCTTTGATGATTTTTTTGAATGCACGTATTACTGATTTAATGATTCATTACCCCAGATTGACTTTAATGTCCAGAAATCCAGTTTATCTGCTGATGCATTTCCGCCCTCAGCAAACAACGAAATTCCCTGACTGTCAGGATCCGGAAAAATACGATTGGTTATTACCGCTTCGCCGTCGTTCACAAATACTTCTACTGAGGACCAATCTACAAAAACATGGAGTTTAATTTTTCCGTCTTTAAGATTAGCAGGAGCGTCATTACGCTGCGCAAACTCTTCGTGAAAACCATCTTCACCGGAATTGGTTCTGTCCACAAATACCGTTCCCGCGGTGGCGTCGTACCCAACAAGGGTTTCTTCATCAGCACCGGAACGCAGACTAAAACCAACAACATCCGAATCACCCGGATCGAGTTCAACTACAAATTCATAAGCTTTTCCGCTCAAACCACGGTCCTCAAGTGAGTGCGTGCCTTCTGTTACATTAATATTTTCAACCGATACATGATTTTCTCGCAGTGACTGTAATTCTTCAACCGGACGCTGTATCACTTTTATATTATCGTTGATAGTTTCGAGATGAATCGATCGGGGAATGGACTGTGCACTTCTCCATGGATAGGTTGGGATTTCATTGGCATATTTCCAGTTATTCATCCAGCCGACCCACATTCTTCGGCCGTCATCTTCAGGGATGTTATTCCATGTTATAGCAGCATAAAAGTCTGTACCGTAATCAGCCCAGATAACTTCACCGCCGGAAATCGACTCGTCCGGTATAAACTCAGTGCCGTTCCATTCTCCCACAAAATATTGTGAACCGGAGCCCCCTGCAATTGCACCGGGATTAATATCAACATGTAGTACCCATTTGATGTTATTTGGATCACCATCAACAGCCAGCGGAAACAGGTCCGGGCATTCCCAAATTCCATCGTAAGCTCCTTCCGGCCCAAAATCACTTAAAAACTCCCAATCTATGAGATTATCGGAAGCGTAAAACTGAACTTTATACTGTCTTGGCAATGCCACAACCATCACCCATTGCTCTCCTTCCTCATCCCACATCACGTTTGGATCACGAAAATCGGGATCATCAAATTCCAAAACCGGGTTTCCTTCATATTTGGTAAATGTATCTCCTCCATCATTACTGTAGGCAAGTGACTGAGCCTGCCAGGTTGAACCATCTTCGCGCGTATAGTGGCTTGTATAAGTGGCTATAATTGGTGCACGTTCTCCATCACCAAAACCACTTGTATTATTATGATCTACCAGTGCTCCACCGGAGAAAATACCCTCTTCCTCTTCCTTTCCATAAGGAATAGCAACGGGCCTGTGCTCCCAATGAACCATATCATCACTTACGCATGGTTCCAGCTCATGTATCCCCAGCGATTTCCAAACGGGTTATATTGAAAAAACAAATGATACTGACCTTCATAATAAACCAGTCCGTTGGGGTCATTCATCCAGTTAATACGTGGAGTAAAGTGAAATTGTGGCCTGTACCGTTCATTGAACGTAACATCAGCTTCCATATGCTGATTATTAAATCGGCATTATATTCAAAGTCGGGCTCATCATCAGCCACTTGATCACATGCTGCATGCGTTAACATNATGANTGCCGCNAGCAGTGCAGTAAACAAAAATTTGTATGTCGTTTTCATAGATTTAATTTTTAGTGATTGTTTTTATCTCTGTATGAACCGGTTTTTANACTATCCACCGGTTTAATTTTCTTTATTTATTTAGAATATTCAAATATTGTCTGAATTATCATCGATTCCTTTCATNAATCCACGCCGATTTAAGTTTATGAATATCAAGTGAATGAACTTTTACGCTCCCTTCTCTCGTAAATAATGTAAGGCCGATGCTTCTCGGATCATCTTCAGAACGGGAATAACTGTTTGTCATAGAAATCAATCCATCGTTTCCAAATACCTCAATCGACGTACGATCAATTAATATTTGTAGTGTAATTGTGCCATTTTCTGAGGTTAGCGGTGCCGTCGATTTTTTATTTCTAACTCCGGATGCATCAGGGCGAATCAACAGGGTTTCATCGCTACTATAATATTCTACCGTGGCATTATAGTTCGGAAAATTACCACCTACTCCCAGACCTAAAACAGAGGCATCCCTCATTTCAAACTCTATTCGTATGTCAAAAATATCTCCTTCCAGATCTTCAAGAATATTTTCTCCTACCTGGAGATCAACATCGTTATAACTAATCGTTTCATCATGCAAAAGTTCAATTTCATCAATAGGGGTACGATATAATCTTACACCCCTGTCGGTAGTTCGCAGCGACAATTCCGATGGAAAGCTCATCTGCTGGTTGAACGGCATACCCGGAAAATCACCACCCCGCATCCAGGCAATTTGAATTAGCCTGCCATCCGGGGAATTATCCCATGTTTGTGTGGCATAAAAATTATCGCCGTACTCACCTTTGTGCCGCCCTGATGTACGTTCAAATCGTTCTCCATCAAATGTACCCAGCAGATAATCGCCAAATACATCCACAAATACCCATTTTTTATTATCAGTATCGCCATCAACAGGGAGTTCAAACAGGTCAGGAACTTCATAAAATTCATCTTCCAGAATTTGTGTTTCCGTCCAGTCTTTTAAATTCGGTGATGTGTACACTGCAAATCGATGGCCTTCACCAAGGTAGATCACCATTACCCATTTTTCAGAATCATCATGCCAGAACACTTTTGGATCTCGATCCCTGCCACCGCTCATATTACCCATTACCGGATTTCCTTCATACTTAATAAATGTATCACCACCATCAAGACTGTATGCAATCCCCTGTGTAAACTCTTTGGGAGGATCAGCTTCATGGCCGGCATAAGTAAAAATTGCAACAATAGCGGGTTCATCGCCGGTTTGAAAACCTGCAGTATTTTGATGATCTACGACCGCCGAACCTGACCAAATTGTTCCGAGCTCATCCGGCCATAGCTTATGATCTTTATGACTCCAATGAATCAGATCCGGACTTGTAGCATGTCCCCAGGTCATATTCCCCCAGTTTATCCCTTCCGGGTTATGCTGGAAAAACATATGCCAAATACCATCATGATAGACAAGACCATTCGGATCGTTCATCCAGTTAATTTTCGGGGTAAAGTGAAATTGTGGCCGTAGCGGTTCATCAAATAAACCTTGTACACTTTGCGCCGAACGCTGGGCTTCAACAGGTGATTGTAAAGCAGCTAAAAAAATCAAAAATATTGCAAGTATGCTTATTTGTTTGAATTTAATCATGGTTTTATAGTTTAATTTGATGAACCTCGTTCGTGTTTCCAGGCGGAATTTAGTTCGTTAACATCGATGGACTGAATGTTTGCTTCACCCTCGCGTGCATATAAAAATAGCCCTATATTCCTGGCATCACCAGTTCGCTCGTAGTGATTCGTGATCGACATTTGGCCTTCGTTTCCAAATATTTCAATAGAAGTCCGGTCAATTAAAATTCTCAGTTCAATCATTCCGTTTACCGGTGCAAGCGGGGCTGTTGAATATGTAAGGTTTTGCATTCCCGGCGGGTAGGTTAGCGACCGGATGGTTTGGTCACTCGTATAATATTCTACTGCGGTATTATATCTTGGAAAAGCCCCACCAATGCCAAGACCTATTACGGATGCATCCCCTGGATTAATAGTCATTTTCACATCAAACAGATCTCCTTCAATCCCTTCAAGTGGGTTATCCCCCAGAGCAAGGGGTACATTTTGCATGGAGTGAGTTTCTTTGTAAAGATTTTCAATTTCTTTAATTGGATTTCTGAACAGTCGAACTCCCTTGTCGGTAGTTCTAAGACTCAGTTCAGCCGGAAAGCTCATTTGCTGATTAAATGGCATACCTTCAAAATTACCGCCGCGCATCCAGGCAATCTGGATCATTCGGTCATCCGGAACGTTATCCCAGGTTTGGGTGGCGTAAAAGTTATTTCCATAATCGGTTTTGTGCCGGCCGGATGTTCGTTCAAATCTCTCACCGTCAAAATCACCCAGCAGGTAATCTCCGAACACATCCAAAAATACCCATTTCGTGTTATTTGGATCACCGTCTACAGGCAGTTCAAATAAATCCGGCACTTCATAAAATTCGTCTTCAAGGATCTGGGTTTCAGTCCACTCTTTCAGATTGGGTGAGGTGTAAACGGCGAACCGATGCCCCCTGCCGAGATAAAGAACCATTACCCATTTCTCTGTGGGTTCATGCCAGAATAATTTGGGATCACGATCACCGCCGCCGGTTTGATTTTCGAGTACAGGGTTCCCCTCGTATTTAGTAAATGTCCGGCCGCGATCGTTACTATAAGCCAGTGCTTGTGTAAATGGCTGACTGGGTTCAGCCCGACTGCCGGCATAAGTAAATGCAGCTACGATAGTTTTTTCATCCCCGGTTTGAAACCCGGCTGTGTTATTGTGGTCAACCACCGCACTTCCCGAAAAAATGGTACCCAGAGAATCGGGCCAGATTTTATGGCTTTGCTGTTCCCAATGGATTAAATCCGGGCTGATGGCATGACCCCATGTCATATTTCCCCAATTAATTCCTTCAGGATTATGCTGAAAAAACATGTGGTATTCCCCATCGTAATAGACCAGCCCATTCGGATCATTCATCCAGTTAATTTTCGGGGTAAAGTGGAATTGTGGACGTTTAGGTTCATCATATAATCCCTGCACAGTTTGAGCAGCTCTTTGAGCTTGAGCTGTTTCAATCAACATTATACTTGCTAAAATTACCGCAATAAAAAGAGAGGTTTTTGTCGTTACAATTTTCATGTTTTTTACAGATTAGATGTTATTCTTCTGAATGCCATATCGGCTTTTCCTGCCATTCATCCAGGGTTATATCCCAAATATTTTGCATTTGCCAGGCATCCAGTGAAATCAGTTCGCTTGCCTGCCCCTGTGAGCGAATGGATACACCGGTACTTTCTTCAAGTCCGGGATAGACCCTGACTGCTGCATACTGTTTTCCATTGGCATAAACTTCTACCACACTCTTATCGATAAAAATTCTCAGTTCAAGGTTTTCTCCTTCATCAAGGTAAAGCGGAGCATTCTCAGGTGGGCGAGCCTGAACATCCGGGCGTGTGGAAGATTTTGCCGAATCGATTGTGAGCATACTGTGTTGCTCACCACTATCGCGCTGGGTGTATCCGGTTCTGTTGTAAAATGTAATTGCAGTGTATTCCTCCTTACCGGGAGAGCGCAGCACATTCAGTTCCACATGCTGGGCATATTTGGGATCTATTTCAAGTTTAATCTCCATAGCATTTCCGCTGATGTGATCAAACACAATCTCATTATTTGCCGGAATTGTCATCGCTTCAACTGATTGATGATCAAATCTTAGTGACTCAAAATCACCGGCCGGCTCAATTCCTAATTCATCAGTATCTCTGAGCGTGAGCCTCATGGGTGATGACATAATCTGGTTCCACCCTTCAGAAGGGTTGATTCTTGGCGCATTGATATTAAAGATGTTGATAACGCCGCCATTGCCATCCGGCGCGGCTGAAGGTGCGTGCACACCACCCGGCCGAACAGGACCGTGATTTAGAAAGCCGTGAGAAGTTGGCACGAACTTGTTTCGTTCTTTATCATAGTCACCTAACAGATATTGACCACCGCTGTAGTGGCTGAAGAAAAGTAGTATGTACCGGTCACCAATAGGCCAGAAATAAGGGCAAGCAAGATCATCTTCCGGCATGGTAAAGAGCTCCACTCCTTCAACAAACGGATGCATATACTCCCAGTTCTCAAGATCGTCAGACTTATACAACTCTGCTGTAGCGTAAAGCCTTTGGCTCGGTTCATGACGATCTCTCCATCCCGAAATAGAATAGTAAGTACCATCTTCCTCCCAAATAAACGGGTCATAAACGTGATGAGGTTGCGGTTCGCCATCTATTAATACTGTATCGCGATTCAACATTGGTATAACAGCTTCACCGGTTACTTTTTCCCAGTTCAGCAGTAGAGGATCATCCGAAATTGCAACCAGATTCCCAACTTCTGTTCCGTGGTAATGTGCAATAACCCTGTCATCCTCAACAAGTGCTGAACCGGAGTATGAAGCCCGCTCCGGATTGGGGTAAATAGCCAACGGCAAATCACGCCAGTGAACCAGATCTTTACTGACGGCGTGCCCCCAGTGCTGGCGCGGATCTTCAGGAGGATAAGCCTGATAAAAAAGGTGCCAGTTTCCATTCCAGAAGCTGAACCCGTTCGGGTCGTTCAAATTTCCTTCTGGATTCACAAAATGATAAACCGGCCTGTACGGATCATCTGATAGTTGTTCTCTCGATTCAATAAATCGCCTCATGAGCGGATTGGTACGAAGAGCATCTTCCTGTTCTTCAAGTGTTGTTGGAAAAGTATATTGCGGAATGGGTGATGTATAATCGGGAGCTTCCTGATCCTGAGCTTCAACTATCTGACTTATAGCACTCAGGCTAATCAAAAAGACTATTATTACGGATAGTGAAACTCTATAAAATAAAGATAAACTTTTCATATAAACTGGATTTGTATTATAAATAATCTGTATCAACCTGATATAAAGCCGGTTATAAAAGGGTGCCCTTATTCAAAGGACACCCTTTTCCCGACAGATAACATAACCACCGGATGAGCAGAAAAGGAGTAATGCTCCCCTGCTTTTAGTAACCGGGGTTTTGTTGGTACAAACCTTCGCTTAAGTTAATTTCCTGCTGAGGTATAGGTAGATATTCATCTCTGTTTTGCTGGAAAAAAGCCTCATTAAGAAATGATCTTCTTGTCCGCTCTACTTCGAAATAATTATTAAGTGTTTCTGCCGCAATTCCCCACCGAACCAGATCGAAAAATCTCCAGCTTTCCATTGCATATTCCATCCTTCGCTCCCAACGTAACGCTTCACGAGCTGTAGACTGATTCCAGTTGATATTCACGCCGGGCTGATAGGTTTGAATATTATAACTGGCAGGTTCAGAACCATCAGCATTTAATACACGATCGGTACTGTTGGCAGCTCGTTCCCGAATCATATTTATGTACGGAAGTGCTTCGTTCTCCCGGCCAAGCTCAATCAGGGCTTCAGCCTTCATCAGCAGAACTTCGGAATATCTAATTATATCCACGTTTTTTGTACTGCCGAAGAATGGCCCAAATGGTCTCAGCGCCGGGCTGTCGGGGTGCTGAACATCTTTCATATTGGAATGATGTCCATAAATTTCCGCTGCCCTGGACCAGCCTGCGCTATAAATAAACTCAGAGTCGTATTTGTATGGATGTCCGGGAATACCCACAGTATGACTAATTCTGGGGTCGAAATTATTTTCCACATAATCTTCCGGAGCAGAAATCATCACATCGTTAAATGTGTTGAACAGCGGTAGTCCGTCATCACTGGTCTGGAAAGCATTTACCATATTGTGGCTCGGTACATGGAACCAGCAGCATCCGTATCCGGGAGCCATGTTGTAGTTTAATCCATGTTCAAAATTCAATCGGCCTTCTTCAGTTCCGTCATCCTGAGAGTGCTGAATCGCAAAGACAGATTCAGGGCCATTGTCGAACTCAGCGAGGAAGTTTTCGGCATAATCTTCAGCAAGGCTGTGCTTTCCGGTGTTAATCACATAGTCGGTGAGTTGAACTACCTCTTCCAGATGAGCATTATTTATATTAACTACATTATGTTGTTCATCCTGTTCATAGGCCTGGAAAAGACGTGTTCTGGCAAGATATGCAGCCGCAGCTACAGCACTAGCCCGGCCAACCTGACTTTGCACTTCCGGTAAATTATCAACACCGAACTGGAAGTCTTCTGCAATTTTATTCCAAAGTTCATCTTGTGTGAATTCCCGGTTTGAAACTGTTGGAACATCTTCAATATCCACATTTTCGTCGATCCAGGGAACATTTTTGAAGAACATCACCAGCCGGAAATAGTTGTGAGCCCGCAAGAATCTCATTTCTGCCTGACGCTCGATCTTCAGCGGATATTCGGATTCATCAATAGAATTTATGAGAGCCAGCGCACGATTGGCTCTTGAAATCGCTTCATAAAATGCTATCCATACATTGTGCTGTTCACCCTGATCAGTTAGGATGAACCGGAACCGTTCATAACGATCCATTCCGCCCTGGTCTGCCGTACTACCGCCTCCTTTATATGCATCATCAGACCGAACGCTACCGTACAGCCAGTTAGTGGTATGCGAGGCAAATGCCCAGTCTGAATTTCCTAACTGCGCATAGGCAGCCGTTGCCAGCAACTCTGCTCCTTCCGGATTCTGAAGATCATCTTCAGTTACAACTCCCTTTGGCTGATAATCAAGATGATCATCGCAGGAATTTAAAACCATCATAAACCCGGCAAGCAGTACAAGTTTTATAATCGTGTACTCTGTTAATTTTTTCATTTTTTCTAAACTTTTGAGTGAATTATTTTTATTGAGCATGTTTTCAGGGTTTTAAAATGCCAGGTTAAAACCGACAGAAACCGTTCTTGGAATCGGATAGAATGATTCCGGATTTTCGGGATCAGCTCCTGTAAAGTCGCTCGATGTAATCTGAAACAGTTCGGTTCCGGCTATGTAAATATCAGCCCTGCTTACTCCAAGTCGCTGCTGGAATGAAAGTGGCAGCGTGTATGTAAACTGAAGGTTTTTAAGCTTCAGGTACGACATGTTTTCAATAAAATAGTCCGACATTCTGGTCTCATTGTTTGAATCTGTCAATGAAACAGCAGGTATATCAGAATTGGGATTTTCCGGAGTCCAGGCATCAAGTGTTCGGCTGCTAAGGTTTTCGCCTGAAAACAGCCCCACCAGATCCATATTTTTTCTCGCATTAAACCGATCAACTCCCTGTACACCCTGGAAGAAAAATGTGAGCCTGTAATTTTTGTAATTGATAACCCCGTTAAATCCATACTCAAAATCGGGAATTTCATTACCCAGCCAATCTTGGTCGAGGTTGGTTATTGTACCATCACCGTTCAGATCAGCATAACGAATTCTACCCACTCCTTTACCGGGCTGATCGGCATGAGCATCCACTTCGCCCTGGTTTTGAAACAGTCCGTCGGTAACATATCCAAAGTTTGAAGTTATCGATCGTCCGAGTATGGTTTTTTCAACATTCCCGGGGAATGATCGTACTACGGCTTCAGGCAAAAAGGTTACTTTATCTTCAAACGAACCGACTGAGAAATTGAATCGATAGCCTATGTCGCCACGCTGATCATTATAACCAATTACAAATTCCCACCCTCTGTTTTCAACGGTAGCTCCGTTTTCCCACAGATCAGACCCTTCACCAAAAGTTGCAAGACGCGGTGGCAGCACGAGTATATCACTGGTTTCTCTCCAGAAATAATCAAAGGTACCGGTAAACCGCTGCTGCATGAATCCAAAGTCGATACCAATGTTAAATTCATCAGTTGATTCCCAAAGTAAATTCGGATTGGCAAGCTGTGTCTGAATCACACCGGAAGGAAGCGTACCCGAACCAACTCCGCCAAGATCATAGGCTGAACCAGTTGGACGACCAGTAGTTGCACAGCAAAGGAAACGTGCCCTACCGTAACCTGGGATAAATTTCGCAAATGAAGCGTCATTATCTATCTGCTGGTTTCCGGTACTTCCGGCTCCGGCACGAATTGTCAATTGAGAAATAAAATCAAGGCTTTCGCTGTTCATAAAGAACTCCTCATTGGAAATTCTCCAGCCAATGGAAGCGGCGGGAAAGAAACCAAATCGTTCATCATCACCAAATCGCGATGAACCATCGTATCTGAGTGTAGCTGTTGCCAAATACCGATTGGAATACGAGTAGTTTATTTTTGAAAAGTATGAAAGAAGTCTAAAACCGGTAGCACTACCAGATACATCCGAACGGCCTGAACCGGCATCGATCTGGAAGAAGTCAATTTCTTCAATCAGGAAATTTTCTCGAAGCACTCTTGTAAAACTGAAATCATTACGTGTTGCTTCAATTCCACCAAGAATAGTAGTACTGTGGTCTCCGATATCAAAATCGTAAGTAAGCGTATTAAACCATGTCCACTCCCTGGTTTTGTTTGTGGCTTCATTATAGTCGTTTAAATCACGGCTGAGAAATCCTGTTCGATATCTCGGGTTGATTTGTGTGAAAACTTCATCCTTGTAATCAAGACCAAAATTAGAGTCGAATACCAAATTATCCAGGATATCAAAACTGACATACAAACTACCAAACAAAGAATTTACGTCATTGCTGTAATTTTGATTGATGGATGCTGTTGCAAGGGGATTCATACGGTCGGACATTCCGGCACCAATAGGCCCCGAAAACGATCCATCCTCAGCGAAGACCGGGAGTATCGGAAGCTGCCTGACGGCAAGCCTCATAGGAGTACCGCCAATAATTTCTGATTCCGGTGTCTGTTCACTCGTGGTTAGCTGCAAATTTTCACCAATTGTTAATCTTCCATCCAGAAAATCAAAGCTTGAGTTAATCCTTGCTGTAATCCGCTCATAATCTGTAAACCGGATAACTCCACGATTGTAATGATGGCCTACAGACATCATTAAGTTATGAGTTTCCCCTCCACTGCTCAGAGAAATATTATTCCGTGTTACTACACCTGTTTGAGAAATTACATCAAACCAGTCAGTATCTGCCGCTCTGATTCCACCCTGGGCCGTTTCGTCAAGCCAATCCACAACCTGAATATTGTTGAGAACCGGTGTTCCGGAAGCGTCTGTTGTCCAGTCGTAAGTATAATGTGGCTCCTGATTGGGATCCTGCCCGTCATTCACATTCGCTCTCCACCGAACTCTGCCATATTCTTCGGTATTCAGCACGCTTCTGGATCGGTTAAAATCCTGGAAACTGGTGCTTGAGTTGAGTTCCACACGAAGTTCACCGGGTGTGGCTCTTTTTGTTGTGATAATAATAACGCCGTTAGATGCCCTTGATCCATAAATAGATGCAGCTGCGGCATCTTTAAGAATTTGCATTGATTCAATATCGTTGCTGTTAAGCAAATCCATTTGGGCTCTGCCCACTGGCTGCCCATCAATTACAATCAGCGGTTCATTGTTTCCAAGTGTGTTTAAGCCACGGATCAACACAGACTGAGTGCCGCCACCGGGTGTACCATCACGCTGAATATTTAATCCGGCCACCCTTCCCTGCAATGCCTGAAGCGGGTTATGAGTTGCTATCTCCTGTATATCCTGCGGTTCAACTACTGTAATCGAACCCGTTAATTCATCTTTTCTTTGAACACCATACCCGGTTACAACCAGTTCATCACCAATAAAAACATCCGAAGTCAATTCAACATCTATTTGAGTACGCCCTTCAATTGGAACCAGCAATCGCTGATACCCGATAAAACTGAATGCCAGAGTTTCATTTCCCGAATCTACGGTAATTTGGTAATTACCATCCATATCGGAGGTTGTACCTCGATCTGTACCTTCAACTGAAATCGTTGCTCCCGGAAGTGTTTCACCTGTATTACTATCATAAACGGTACCGGTGATTGTATGCTGAGCAAAACCGGAAACCGACCATAACAGAGCTAACGGCACAAGTAAAAGTAACCTCCGCAGTGCAGTCTGATAAAGTAATTTTCGTTTCATAGTGAGAAGTTTATTTGTTAAAAAATTTAGCCTGATAACGGACTCATCATAGAATGGAAAGCTGCAGCAGGTGATAAATCTGACACAACTTTTTTGAACAAAATAACCCGGTTATTACTAACCGGAATTGTTACACTCCAAACTTTATGGGAACGCTTTCATTAATTTTAATTTTTAAGAAGATATATGTCAACAAAAACACACTATATTTTCAATAATCGCCTAATCAAAGCCAATAAGGCCAAGTTAACAGTGTTAACAATCGTAAAATTTAATGGGAACGCTCCCATTTTAGCGGAATTTTAAGTGTTTTTTAATCCGTTTTGAGAGTGAAAGGGGTTCAGATTGGAACCGCTTTTATTTTTTCAGTCCGAAAATTAGTTATTGTTTTGAAGCGCAACAATAAAACTCAAAAACACAGAATAGAAAGGGAGGTTTGTTCAAACTTTTATTCATCAAAATAGTTCTTCAAGCTTTTCTTTATGAGACTCTGAAAATGCCAAACACCCAGCTCTCTTTTTACTGAGAATCGCCCCTTGTCATAGGCATCCGATTTCAAGCCTCTCTGAACCGCTTCACAAATTTCAATATCTTCTTCCTGAATTTTTGTACTGTATTGAATATCAGATTCAGCCAGACCGTTTTGCTTTGCCCCTTCAATATCTGTGTAAAAATAATCAAAGATTACCCTGCACCGGTCGTGCCCTACGGGTTCAATTATGTTCAGCTGTAATCTTCCCGGCAAAATGTTTAACATAAAATTCGGGTAAATAAAATAGTAGAATGCTTTCCCATCCTCGGCACCGTACGGATTATTTTCCGACTTATCTGTAAAAGGACTGAACTGCAGAGAATATAAATCA
>SL_7KL_010_BRINEDRAFT_10000688_pt1 | contig 16069 bp, 12 predicted proteins | sample SodLak_010_BRINE_FD_10663 | JGI IMG/M metagenome (IMG submission 10663)
CAAGCTGATTCACCATCCGCACGCTCGCGGCCTTACCGCCGCCCGGGCGACCGAAAATCGCGGATCACGCGGAACAAGAGGCACTGAATGAGAAGCACCCACGATGTATTGATCATCGGCAGCGGCGCCGCCGGTCTGACTCTGGCGCTGCGCCTGCCTGATCATCTGCGGGTCGCAGTCCTGTCCAAGGGTCCGCTATCCGAGGGTTCAAGCCTTTATGCCCAGGGGGGCATCTCGGCGGTCCTTGAAGAAGAGGACAGTCTGGATTCCCATGTCGCTGACACGCTGGACGCGGGCGCCGATCTCTGCGACCCGAAGACCGCCGAGTTCGTGATCCGCGAAGCCGCGGGCTGCATCCACTGGCTGCTCGGAATGGGGGTGCCCTTCTCCACCGCCGACAATGAAGATGGCAGCACCTCGTTACACCTGCACCAGGAGGGCGGTCACAGCCATCGGCGCATCGTGCATGCGGCCGACGCTACGGGTCGGGCCGTGGAGACGACACTGGAAGGACTGGTGCGCAAAAAGGCGAATATCGAGATTTTCGAACATCATGTGGCGGTGGATCTGATCACCAACCGACACATCGGCGGCGAAACCCAGCAGTGCCATGGCGCCTACGTGCTCGACGAAGACCACGAGCGGGTGGTTGCGATGGCCGCTCGCGCAGTGGTCCTGGCCACGGGAGGCGCGAGCAAGGTGTACCTCTATACCAGTAACCCGGATGGTGCCACGGGGGACGGTGTCGCCATGGCCTGGCGCGCGGGGTGCCGGGTGGCGAACATGGAATTCAACCAGTTCCATCCCACATGCCTGTATCACCCGCGGGCCAAGTCATTCCTTATCTCGGAAGCACTGCGCGGTGAAGGTGGCAAGCTCCTGCGCCCCGACGGCAGTCGCTTCATGCACGACTTCGATGACCGCGGCGAACTGGCTCCCCGCGACATCGTGGCCCGCGCCATCGATCATGAAATGAAGCGGCTGGGTGCGGAATGCATGTACCTGGACATGCGCCACCGCGAGCGCGCCTTCCTGGAAAAGCACTTTCCAACCATTTACGCCCGCTGCCAGGAATTCGGCATCGATATGGCGATCGATCCAATTCCGGTGGTGCCCGCAGCGCACTACACCTGCGGCGGTGTGGTTGTCGATCGGCGTGGATGCACGGATCTGCCCGGGCTCTACACCATTGGCGAAGCATCCTACACGGGCCTTCATGGTGCCAATCGGCTGGCCAGTAATTCGCTGCTGGAATGTCTGGTTTACGGCACTTCCGCGGCGGATGACATTGCTGCCAGTATCGACGGGCTCCCAGCAGCAGCGGAGCCGCCACCATGGGACGAAAGCCGGGTCACCGACTCCGACGAGCAGGTGGTGGTCAGCCATAACTGGCATGAGCTGCGGCAGTTCATGTGGGATTACGTCGGCATAGTGCGCACGAACAAGAGGCTGGAGCGGGCCAGCCATCGGGTTGATTTGCTGCAGTCGGAAATCCGTGAGTACTACAGCAACTTCCGCATCAGCGCCGACCTGATCGAGTTACGAAATCTGGCCACGGTGGCGGAACTGATTATCAAATGCGCCCGCCATCGCCGAGAGAGCCGTGGCCTGCACTACACGCTGGACTACCCGGACCTGGATACCCGCCTGAGTCCCACCCCGACCGTGCTGCAGCCCTGAATGCTGCAGCGCGCGGCGCGGCGGGTCAAAGGAGTGCTGAAGATGTCCTCTCGAGCAGGCCGATACGGAGTTGACGGTGCTGTGCCGGCGACAGTGCATCGGCCGGCAGCAACACCGTGACCGGCATGCTCCAGCGCGGCCCCGCGGCCGGCCCGAGACGAAGACTGACAAGATAGCGACTGCAGTAGCAGTCGCGCAGTATGCGCTGTTCCAGTCTGCCTCGACGGCGCTCGATCAGGGTCCAGTCATGGAAGTCGCGGCTCGCCAGCAGGCTATACCGTGGTCGAAGGGAACTGACCGCAGCGACCAGCAAACATGCGAGGAAAGCGAGTGCCGCGGCCGCCAGATTGTCGCGTTGCAGTATCAGAATGGTCGCGGTAGCGAAAAGCGCCACTGCGGCAAACTGACCGACGCGGCGCAGCACCGGCGACGATTGAACTTCAAAGTAGGAAGTTTTCGCGGATCCGGCGGACCAGTTTTCCGAGTGCGGCGTCATCGGGCTCCCTGCCCTGATAGAACCAGTCCCAGAGTTCGTCATCCTGACGAGCAAGCAAGGCCTCGAAGTCACCCTTCTCGGCCTCACTCAGGTCAGCGTAGCCCCGCTCTAGGAACCGTTCCAGGAGCAGGTCCAGTTCCTTCATGCCGCGCCGGCAGCGCCAACGCAGTTTCGACAGTGACGCCTGTTCTGCCACGGACCGCCTCAGCGCCGCGCCACCATGAGCTTCTTGATCTCGGCAATCGCTTTCGCCGGATTCAGGCCCTTGGGGCAGGTGTTGGTGCAGTTCATTATCGTATGGCAGCGGTACAGCTTGAACGGATCCTCCAGCGCGTCGAGCCGCTCGCCGGTGGCTTCGTCGCGGCTGTCGACGATCCAGCGGTACGCCTGCAACAGGACGGCCGGCCCCAGATAGCGGTCGCCATTCCACCAGTAGCTGGGGCAGGAGGTGGAACAGCAGGCGCAGAGGATGCAGGCACTGGGCTGATTGATCCTGGCCTGGTCTTCGGGGCTCTGTAACCGTTCCCTGTCCGGCGGCGCCGGAGTCTGCGTCTGAATCCAGGGCTTGATAGACGCGTACTGGGCGTAGAAATGGGTCAGGTCCGGAACCAGATCCTTGACCACGGGCATGTGCGGCAGGGGATAGATCTTGACGTCACCGTCCACGTCGCCGCAGGCCTTGGTGCAGGCCAACGTGTTCGTGCCGTCGATATTCATTGCGCAGGAGCCGCAGATCCCTTCCCGACAGGAACGACGGAAGGTCAGCGTCGGATCGATTTCATTCTTGATCTTGATCAGTGCGTCGAGAACCATAGGCCCGCATTCCGCCATGTCCAGTTCATAGGTATCGACATGCGGGTTGGCTTCGTCGTCCGGGTTCCACCGGTAAACGCGAAACCTGCGGACATCACCCTTGGCACCTTCGGCGCGCCAGGTCTTGCCCTCGGTCATGCGGGAGTTCACGGGTAGTTTCAGCTGTGCCATGGATACAGCATCCTCGTCACAAGAGGCCAGACGGCTCGATGCCGCCTGGCGGGTTTAGTCCCCAGGGAATCGATCGGCCTGTCCCTAGTACACGCGCGCCTTGGGCGGGAACACCTCGACCTCATCGGTCAGCGTGGTCATATGCACCGGACGGTAATCCAGACGCACCTTGCCCGAGGCATCCATCCAGGACAGCGTGTGCTTCATCCAGTTTTCATCGTCCCGCTCGGTGAAGTCCTCGCGCGCATGGGCGCCGCGGCTTTCCTCGCGGTTGCGGCCCGATTCCACGGTGGTTATGGCGCAACCGAGAAGGTTGTCCAGCTCCAGCGTTTCGATCAGGTCTGAATTCCAGATCAGACTGCGATCGTACACGCCTACATCGGAGTAGCCAGCATACACCTCGGCCATCTTCTCGCAGCCGGTACCGAGGGTTTCACCATCACGGAACACCGCCGCATAGGTCTGCATCGTGCGCTGCATTTCGCCGCGCAATTCCGCCGTCGGCCGCTCGCCCTTGGCATTGCGTAACCGATCTAGCCGGGATACCGCCAGCTCAGCGGAATCTGCAGGCAGCGGCTTGTGGTTGTCCCCCTCTTCGGCAACCAATTCGGCCGCACGAATCGCCGCGGCACGACCAAAAACGACCAGATCAAGCAGGGAGTTCGAGCCCAAACGGTTAGCGCCATGCACCGACACGCAGGCAGCCTCGCCGATGGCCATCAGGCCAGGCACCACCGCATCCGGATTGCCGTCCTTCAGCGTCACCACTTCACCGCGGTAATTGGTGGGAATACCGCCCATGTTGTAGTGCACGGTGGGCAACACCGGAATCGGCCCGCGGGTGACATCGACGCCGGCAAAGACCCGTGCCGTTTCAGCGATGCCCGGTAGCCTTTCGTTGATGACGTCGGCACCAAGATGCTCCAGGTGCAGGAAGATGTGGTCCTTGTCCGGTCCCACACCACGGCCCTCGTTGATCTCGATGGTCATGGAGCGGCTGACCACGTCCCGCGAGGCCAGATCCTTGGCGTTGGGGGCGTAACGCTCCATGAAACGCTCACCTTCGCCGTTGGTGAGGTAACCGCCCTCGCCGCGCACACCCTCGGTGATCAGGCAGCCGGCGCCGTAGACGCCCGTGGGGTGAAACTGGACGAACTCCATGTCCTGCAGTGGCAGGCCGGCCCGCAGGACCATGCCATTGCCATCCCCGGTGCAGGTATGCGCCGAGGTACAGGAGAAGTAGCTGCGACCGTAACCACCCGTGGCAAGCACGGTCTGATGGGCACGGAATCGGTGGATCGTACCGTCCATCATGTTCAGCGCCATCACACCACGACAGTTGCCGTCCTGATCCATGATCAGATCAAGCGCGAAATATTCGATGAAGAATTCGGCCTGATGCTTCAGGGCCTGCTGATACAGGGTATGCAGTATCGCGTGGCCGGTGCGGTCGGCTGCAGCGCAGGTGCGCTGGGCGCGGCCTTCGCCAAAACGCGTGGTCATGCCGCCGAACGGCCGCTGATAGATCTTGCCCGCCTCGGTGCGGGAAAACGGCACACCGTAGTGCTCCAGCTCGATGATCGCGGGAATGGCCTCGCGACACATGTATTCGATGGCGTCCTGATCTCCCAGCCAGTCGGAGCCCTTGACGGTGTCATACATATGCCAGCGCCAGTCGTCCTCACCCATGTTGCCAAGCGCGGCCGACACACCCCCCTGGGCAGCCACGGTATGGCTACGGGTCGGAAACACCTTGGACAGACAGGCCGTGGACAGACCCTTTTCGGCCATGCCGAAGGTGGCACGCAGACCTGCACCGCCGGCACCAACAACCACGACGTCGTAGGTATGATCGATAATTTCGTATTCGGACATGGACTCAGGCTCCGAGGGCAATGCGAAGTACGGCCAGGATACCGGCCAGGGCCAGCAGCACCGTCGCAAACTTCATCAGCACGATGGAGGCAATGCGCAACCACTCCAGGTGGATGTAGTCTTCCAGCACCACCTGCAGGCCGAGCTGCGCATGGAAAAAGACGCTCGCGAGCAGGACGACAAGCAGCACTGCCACCAGCGGCGACGCAATCCATTCGCGAACAACTTCATAGTCGGCGCCGGCATAGCTGATCAGGCTGAAGCTGAACCAGAGCACAAGCGGCACCAGGGCAATCGCGGTCAGCCGCTGCATCCACCAGTGATGGACGCCGTCCTTGGCCGACCCCAGACCCAGCGCCCCCTTGATCGGTGTGCGATATCGCATCAGGAACCTCCGAGGATCAGGGCAAGCAGCCAGACGAGGACGGTCAGCACACCTGCGGCAATCATGACTGCGTAACCGGAGCGGTAGACAGTCGGCATGTCGAAGCCGAAGCCCGTATCCCACATCAGATGCCGGATGCCATTGCACAAGTGATAGAACAGCGCCGCCGTGAAGCCGAAAAGAATCAGCTTGCCGAAAAAGCCTCCAAGGAGACTTTGCGCCCCGGCATAGGCTTCAGGCCCTGCGGCCGCTGCAACTAACCAGTAAGTAAGGAGAAGCGTTCCGATCGCCAGGGCGACACCGGAGATCCGATGGCAGATCGACATTGCCGAGGTGATCTGCGGCCGGTAGACCTGGATATGCGGCGAAAGTGGCCGCTGTTTGGTAGGCATAAGGCAGACTCCGCAACGATCAGGTGGTCTGTGACAGGGCGTTAAACTACCCCGCAGGTCAGGGACGTGCAAGCCGAATGCTTCACTGCAACATCGCCTGAAAAGCCCGCCCGCCGCCAAGTCCGGGCTGATAAAGGCATTTTGATTGATTAGTCAGTAAGCCCTGTAAGTTCGAAACCAGCGCAAATGGCGCCTTATTGGTCGGAGCACCCCCCCCTGGACGGTCGTGTCAGAAATCACGACCCGGAGATGACGTTTTCCCAACCCTTCAGAGTTTTCGTCGACTGTTCGGTTCCGTACGGAAACGCTGATTCATTTCTGCGCCTGTGGGGGTAACAGTAGCATCTGGGCTTTGTTCAAATGTCAGAGCCCCGCTTCGTCGACAGCGGCCTGTTGTCTGGCCAGCAGGGTCCGAAGCCGCGATGAGGTCGCAATTCATCGCGCCGGCAAAAAACACACCGGGAGAGAACCAGCATGCGCCAGACAGAGCGGCCGAGGCACCGCGCAAGGCACGAAGCCGGAGACTTCGGCAAGGCTTGCACTGCTCCCTGCCAACACGACCGCGGGAAAGCCCAGCCATGGTGACTCAGCGGTAAATGGTTACACGTAGCCGGATCACCGAGCCGCGCAGGGACGAGGCTTGCAGGATTCCGGCACCCGGAGCCGAACCGAACGGGCTGGGCCGGGTGCCGGCGAAGTGTACCGTCTACAGTCGACGCCCCAGGGCCTCGGCATCATGGGTCAGGGCCGCCGGACGTCGTGGTGCGACGCAGTCACCGACCCGCTCCAACAGCGGGAACTGCCCCTCGCAGGCCCGATACAGGGACTCCTCCGGTACACGGTTGATGGAGATCACCACGGTATCTACCTCAGTGGTGCGGGATTCACCGCCCCAGACCGGGTACAGGTCCACTTCATGGTCACGGATTGCCTCGACGAACATCTGCGTGGTGAGTTTCACCCCGGCACCGGTGATACGCGGGATCACGTGCGGATATTCCAGGCGCCGGAGAACGTCCTCGCCCACCATTTCATACGGGGTGAGCAATTCCACAGCGACATCACCCCGGGTCGCCAGCAGTTCCGCCAGCCCCACCGGAAGATAATCCCCGGTCTGGTCCACGATCAGCACTCGCTGTCCCAGCGCCGCGGGATCTGACAACGCTCGCTGCGCTGCGGTGCCGATGTCCAGAACGTGCTGCTGATCATGCCCGGGGATCGACCGCCTCTCCGGCCGGTACTGGCTGTAGCCGTCGGTGGTGAACGAGGAACCGGTGGCAATGACCACGGCATCCGGCGTTTCCGCTTGCAGCGATTCAACGCTTGCAACGGTGTTCAGCCGGACTTCCACGCCATGGTTGTCCAGCGCGCGCCGCAGGTTGTCGATGGCGATTGCCCACTCCTTGCGGGTAGGCAAGGCCTGAAGCAGATTGAGATGACCGCCCAGGCGATCACCGGCCTCCCACAGACTCACATGATGACCGCGCCGGGCGGCGATTTGTGCAGTGTGCATGCCGGACAACCCACCGCCGACGACAATGATACGCTTGCGCTCTGCCTCGGGAACCAGCTTCAGCTTGTCGCTGCCCCACTGCCGCTCTCGTCCCACGGTAGGATTGACCAGACACACCGAAGGCCGGTTCTCGAAACTGCGGGCAACACACTCATTGGCGCCCATGCAGCCGAAAATCTCCTGCTGGCGGCCCTCGCGAGTCTTGTTGATCAGGTGCGGCTCAGCCATCTGCGCCCGTGTCATGGCGATCATGTCGGCACAACCATCAGCCAGTGCATCCTCGGCCATCTCCAGATCAACGATTCGGCCGACAATGAATACCCTGGCCCGACCCCCGACAATCGCCTTGGCCCGCTTGCCGAACGGCAGCATGAAACCGTAGTCCACGGACATCGGTGCCACCGCCATGTGCAACGTGTGATAGCCACCACCGCTGATGTTGAAGAAGTCGAAGTAGCCCGTGGCGGCCAGGATCTCCAGCACCTCTTCGGTCTGCTCCGGGGTAATGCCGGCCTCCCCCATGAACTCGTCGAAAGACAGCCGGACCCCCACGGTGAAATCNGTGCCCACCCGCTTGCGGATGGCATCCCCCAGTTCCACCAGGATGCGCGCCCGGTTGGCCACCGAACCACCATACTCATCTGTCCTGAAGTTATAGGCCGGACTCAGGAACTGACCGAACAGGTAACTGTGGGCGGCATGCAACTCGACCCCGTCGCAGCCGGAGCATTTCACGTTCAATGCCGACTGGGCGAAGGCATCCACCAGCTCGGCAATGTCCTCTTTCTCCATCACGTAGGGCACTTCCTTGTGCACCACCGAAGTGGTCCGCGACACCGCCCACAGCGGGTGCCAGTGGTCCATGATCATGTTGCCCTTGTCATGCACCCCCGGCGCAAACAGCTGCACGAACTGGCGGCCGCCATGCTCGTGCACCGCTTCGGCCAGCTTGGCGTACTGCGGAATCGACCGCGGGTCGTAGGCGGAGCAACCGCTGTGGAACGACCCGGTGGCGATGGGATGGCCACCCTGCTGCTCACAGATGAACAGCGCGCAACCGCCTCGGGCACGCTCCCGGTAATACTCCACATGGCGGTCACCCAGCAGATTATTCTCGCCGTAGAGGATGCTCTGGGCGGTCATCATGATGCGGTTCTTGACCGTCGTGTTGCCGATGGTCAGCGGTTCCCAGACCCGACTCAGCCGCTCCACATTGACCCGGGCAGACCGGGCTTCGGTGATGTCTGTCATGACTATGCTCCTCAGACGATGGAGATCTGCACCGGAATATTGCCGCGCACGGCGTTGGAATACGGGCACAGGCGGTCAGCCTCGGCAACCACGGCCTCCAGCTCGGAGCGCTGGATGCCCTCGCCGCTGACGTCGAGCCAGACCTCGAGACCGAAACGACCATCGTCATGCTGGCCCATGGCCACGCGGGCGGTGACCCGGGTTTGCTTCAACGCCAGCTTCTGCTGCTGCGCGACGAAGATCACCGCATTCTCGAAGCAGGCCGCATAGCCGGCGCCGAACAGTTGCTCCGGGTTGGTCTTGTCACCATCACCACCCATGCTCTTGGGCAAGCTCAGGGCAATGTCCAGCACGCCGTCATCGGAGCGTGCGGCACCGGCGCGACCGCCCGAGGCGGTGACTTCCGCGGTATAGAACGTCTTCATTGGTTTTCTGTCCTCTTATGTCGTCTCGTTCCGGTCCGCTTGCGGCCCGGGATGAAAAAACGGGAGACCGCATGCCGCTGGTCTCCCGCAACGTCAGTCTCAGTGGCCGGCACCGGCAGCCCGGGCCACCGGCTCGGTATCCCCGGCATGGGCCCGGGGCGCCAGCTCGGCCTTGTCGAAGGCATCCGTGGCGATACAGTCCAGCCGCACGGCGTCATACTCGCGCAACTGTCCAACCTCTTCCTCGGTGAGCAGGCCCTTCTGCAGCGCGGTGGCGAGCCGTTCCTCCAGGGTGAATCCGGTGGCCTCACGCTTGGCAACCATTTTCAGGAAGCGGTCGTACAGCGGCTCCACCTGATCGAGCAATTGCATGCCCCGCTCCATGCGGCCCATGCAGTCGTCAGCATCATCGGCGCTCCAGCTACCAAAACACGTCAGTTCGTCGCGCACGCCGCCGGACTGCATCATGCTCTCTGCGATGGCCTGACCGTCGGCATCCGATGGCGCGTGATAGGGCCGGCCCAGCGGAAACACCACGCGCCGCAGCCCGGCAGCCATGAAACGCCGGGGGAAGTTGCGGAAGAAACCGTCAAAGGCGTCATGAATACGGCTCAGCGATTCGTCCAGGGTCCAGCGCACATAGGGCAGATGAGCGTTGGGGCGGCCGGCATCGTGGTAGTGCTTGAGCACTGCCGTGGCCAGATAGAGTTCACTCAGCACATCGCCGAGACGTGCCGATAGCCGCTCGCGACGCTTGAGGTCGCCGCCCAGCACGCCCATGGCCACGTCGGAAACGAACGCCAGCGCGGTGCTCATGCGCTCCAACTGCCGGTAATAATGCGTCGTGGCGTCATTCACTGGCGCCGCGGCAAGCCGAGCCCCGGTGAGACCCAGCACGAAGGCACGCACACCGCGGTTGATCGAGTAACCCACATGGCGGGTCAGCAGGCGGTCGAACTCGACCAGATCGTCTGCCCGAGCCGCCTCCATTTCGGCGAAAACATAGGGATGACAGCGAATCGCACCCTGACCGAATATCATCAGGTTGCGGGTCAGGATGTTCGCCCCTTCCACGGTAATACCCACCGGAATGGACTGGTAACTGTTACCAAGATAGTTGCGCGGGCCGTAGATGATGCCCCGCCCGGCATGCACGTCCATGGCGTCGTTGACCACCACGCGCATCATCTCGGTCATGTGAAACTTGGCGATGGCCGCCACCACCGATGGCCGGTATCCAAGATCTCCGGCAGCCGCGGTCAGGCGCCGCCCGGCCTCAAGCCGGTAGGTGTGACCGCCGATGCGGGCCATGGCCTCCTGCACACCCTCGAACTTGCCGATGGGCAGCCGGAACTGACGCCGGATCCGGGCATAGGCGCCGGTCATGCGATAGGCCATCTTGCCGGCGCCGGTTCCCAGTGCCGGCAGGGAAATGCCGCGCCCCACCGACAGGCACTCCATCAACATGCGCCATCCCTTGCCAGCCATTTCCGGACCGCCGATGATCCAGTCCAGCGGGATGAACACGTCCCTGCCCTGAACCGGGCCATTCATGAACGACAGCGCCATCGGGAAATGCCGACGCCCGACCCGGATGCCCTCATGACTGGTGGGCACCAGAGCACAGGTGATTCCATACTCCTGCTGCTCGCCCAGCAGCTGATCCGGGTCGTGCATCTTGAAGGCCAGGCCGAGCACGGTCGCCACCGGCGACAGGGTGATATAACGCTTGTCGAAACTGAGGCGGATGCCCAGGGTCTTCCTGCCCTGGTACTCCTGCTCGCAGACGATGCCCACGTCCTGCATAGCAGCGGCGTCCGAACCGGCTTCTGTACCTGTCAGGGCGAAGCAGGGAATCTCCCGGCCGTCTGCCAGCCGCGGCAGCCAGTAGTCCTTCTGCTCGTCGGTGCCGTACTGCATCAGCAGTTCCCCCGGGCCGAGGGAGTTCGGCACCATCACCGTCACCGCGGCAGAGAAGCTGCGCGACGCTATCTTGGAGACGATGCAGCTCTGGGCGTAGGCCGAGAAGTGCAGACCGCCGTACTGCTCCGGGATGATAAAGCTGAAGAAGCCGTTACGCAGAACGTACTCCCACGCTTCCGGCGTCATGTCACGGTCTTCCCGCACCATGCGGTCATCATCAAGCAGCCGGCACAACTGCTCGGTCTCCTTGTCGATGAAGGCCTGCTCCCGTTCGCTCAGCTTGCCCACCGGCATGTCATGCAGCCGCTGCCAGTCCGGTTGTCCCTGGAACAGCTCGCCTTCCCACCAGGTATCGCCGGCCTCCAGAGCGTCACGTTCGGTGCGGCTCATGGGGGGCAGGACGCTCTTGAAGAGTGCGAACAGGCGCCCGGTCAGCACCGAACGACGCAGCCCCGGTACCAACAGCAGCAAAGACACGGGCACGGTCAGCAACAGGCCGACCAGGACGCCCGCAGTTCCGATCACACCGGTGATCAGGAGCAGCAACGGCACCGCCGGCAGAACGCCACTCCAGACAACAGCCGACGCACCACGGTACGCTAGAGCGAGCAATGCAATGACGATCAAAAGCAGAATGACAAACGTCACAATGACCTCCTTGAAGTGGTTCCCGTCGGCACCGTGCGCTCAGTTGCGCAGGGGGCGGCCGGTCCGCAGCATGTGTTCGATTCGGTCCTGGGTCTCCGGCATGGCAGTGAGCGCCAGAAACCCCTCTAATTCCAGGTCCATGAAATGCTGTTCCGGCAGCAGCGTACCGGCGGCCACATCACCGCCACAGAGAGCTGTGGCTGAACGCGTGCCAATGGCCACATCGTGGTCACTGATCCGGCCCTGCTTCCGCTCCTGCTCCAGCTGCCCAAGAATCTGCCCCAGCACCTCACCACCGAGGGCGCGCAACTGGCTCGAGGCCGGCGGCAGATACCCGCTTTCAGCGAGAGCCAGGGCCTGTCTTTCGGCCACATGCAGCAATTCATCCGGATGGGCGATGATGCTGGACGACTGCGGCATCAGACCCAGTTCCCTCGCTTCGGCAGCACTCCCGGCACGCCGGGCGTTGGACAGGGTCCGGAAATAGGCCTGGCCGGCCCTCGCCGGATCCAGGCCAGGCACCACTGTCTGACAGCGACGTGCGACGGCCGTGCAACCGCGCCCCGCCGGTATCACGCCCACGGCTGCCTCCACCAGTCCGATGTTCGCCTCCTGGTGCGCCACCACATGGTCGCAGTGCAGCACCAGCTCGCAGCCGCCGCCCAGAGCCATGCCGCGAACCGCAGCAACAACCGGAATACGCACATCGCGGATTCCCTGGGCCGCTTGCTGGAAACCGCGGATGAACCGTTCGATTCCCGTCTGATCGCCGGCGCGGGCAGCGGTCAACACGGCCTTGAGGTCCGCACCGACAGAAAAATGGCCACTGGGCTGCCAGATCACGAGGGCCCGATATTCCTGTTCAGCTCGCTGCAACAGCTCCTGGATCCCGTCCAGCACCTCCTGGGAGCAGCTGTTGCCCTTGCTCAGAAAACTCAGGATTCCCACATCGGGGGTCAGGTGCCAGAGACGCACGGCACTGGTCTCGGCGCAGACGCTGCCGGCGGCCGGTGCGGGTTCACCCCGCAACCGGGCCGGGAAGGCCTGCCGCTGGTAGACCGGCAGCTCGGAACGCGGCTTCCAGGCACCCTCCGCCGCCGACCAGGATCCTTTTTCGCCATGCGCCGCGTCCAGTTGCAGGACCCAGTCCGGCAGTCCTACCGCGGCAATGCCATCGGCATCATCCCGCAGCCAGCCCGCCACTCGCTTCCATCCGATGGCCTGCCAGATTTCAAACGGGCCCTCGCGCCAGGCAAACCCGTTACGCAGGGCCCGGTCCACCTCTGCCGCGCTGGGCGCGATTTCCGCCAGGGTCCAGGCCGCGTAAAGAAAGAGCTCGCGGTGGATGGCCCATAGGAAGCGCGCCTGATCATCATCCAGCTGCCGAATACGTTCCCAGCGCTCCGCGGGATCCGGCAGGGCCATGGCCTCTTTCACGGCCTCGGACACCGTTGCCTCCGCAGCCCGGTAATCCCCCAGCTCCGGGTCGAACACCTCGACCCCCTGCTCGCCCTTGCGGTATATACCGGAGCCGCTCTTGGCGCCGAGGTGGCCAGCTTCGATCAGGCCATGAATCCAGTCCGGCAGGCGCAGGCATTGAACCCAGGGGTCATGCTGCAAGCGTGGCACCGGACCTTCCACCACATGCATCATCGTGTCCAGACCGACCACGTCAGCGGTGCGATAAGTGCCGGATTTCGGCCGCCCGATCAGGGGCCCGGTCAGCGCATCCACCAGATCCGGGCTCAGACCCAGCCGCCGGCCATGCCAGACTGACGCCATCAGCGAAAACAGACCCACCCGGTTGCCAATGAAATTCGGCGTGTCTCTGGCCCGCACCACGTTCTTGCCCAGGGCCGTGGTGATGAAGGTTTCAAGTCCATCCAGCACGGCGTCGTCAATGGCCGAGCCCGGCACCAGTTCCACCAGCGCCATGTAGCGCGGCGGGTTGAAGAAATGCACGCCGCAGAAACGTCGCCTCAGGTCCGTCGGCAAATGCGCCGCGAGACCGTCAATGGACAGGCCCGAGGTATTGCTGGCGAGCACGGCGTGCTCGGCCAGGTGCGGCACGACCCGCTGGTAAAGGGCAACCTTGAGATCCTCGCGCTCGGCGATGGCCTCGATCACCAGGTCACAGTCGGCAAGCAACGGTAGTCCGGCATCATAACTGGCCGGCCGAATACGCTCGGCGGTGGTCGGTGTCGTCAGCGGCGCCGGCCTCATGCCGGCCAGGCCCTGCACCGCGTCGCGGGCCCGGGCGTCCGGTTCAGGACCGTCAGCCGGCAACTCCAGCAGGACGGTCTCCAGGCCGCAGTTGGCACACTGGGCGGCTATCTGGGCGCCCATGACGCCAGCGCCCAGCACCGCGACACGCCGAATCGGCAGCTTCGTCTGCATCCATCCTCCAGTCAGTACAGGCCCGGGGGCATCCCGCCAGCCAGGAAACACTGACGTCACGGGGAAGATGAATCGGGCGGGGCATCCTCCGGCGCAACGTCGTTCACGATTCAGAGCCCCAGCGAGCCGGGATTCATGCGGCGGTCGGGATCCAGGAGACCTTTTATGCCCTGCAACAAATCCCAGGTTTCATCACTGGTCATCAGCTCGCGGAAACGGTAGTACTTGCCGATCTGCAGGTGGCAGGCGCCATGTTCATCGAACAGGTCGCGCAGCTGCTGACGCAGGCGCAGCACGACTTCCCGGGTTTCCACGTCTTCCGGGATGTCCTTCCACTGTTCGCGGAACTCCGGCTCGATCAGGTCCAGCCGGAATTCACCCAGTCGGTCAAACCAGTAGAAGCTCGGCTCGATCACGAACTCGGAGCCCGAGAAGGCCGTGAGATAGGACGTCTTGATGCCATGCTGCTCCATCAGCGCCTGGTTATCGCGGATGAACTGCTCGGTGGCCTCGGCTGCCTGCCGCGCCCGGGACAGGGGGAAGAAGCCATGCACCGGAATCCAGATCTCGCCCTTCGCTCCCAACAGGATCGTACGCACGCCATTGAAAGGCTCGGCACGGAAGGCCACCGGAATGGAGTGGTCGATTTCGCGACCGCCGGCCGCCTGGCAAAGCTCCAGCGCTTTTTTCTGGCTGCTGCGGGCTGCTGCCGAATCAATGCCATCGAAGGTCATGTGCAGGGAGTAGTTCACCTTGCTCAGGACTTTGCGACCCGAGACCGCAACCCGGAGTGAATTCACCAGCCCCTTGACGCCACCACTGGCGGCAATCTTGCCGAGCATCTTCACCCCTTCGCCCAGGGTGAAACCCATGTCCTCGAAACTGCTGTTGTAATACGGATCAAAGCCGTAACACTCCGAGGCGATCCGCAGGCGTGCAATATCGGTCTGCGCCCGGAGCATGGCATCCAGGGTCTCGAAGCCAAACGACAGATACTCGGTGGCCTGCGGGCTCGGCACCAATCGCAGAGTCGCCACTGCCTTGAAGCCGAAAGCGCCGGTATCGGCGGTAAACAACCCGGTGAGGTCCGGACCGAAATGCCGATAGAAAGCGTTACTGTGCTTCTGGGCGCCGGAACCTGTCTGCAGGACGCGGCCGTTCGCCATCACCACCTGCAGTCCGAGGCAGCTCTCTGCGGCGGTATTGTAGAGGCCGGACCCGAGAAACAGGCTGTTCTGCGACAAGGCACCGCCCACGGTGGCATACATGCCCGAAAGCGGCCCGTAATAGGGCGTTCGGACTCCCTTCTCCTTCAGCGCCTCGTAGAGCTGCTTCCAGGTGCAACCGCACTCCACGGTGACGTACATGTCCTCGGCGTTGATTTCCAGAATCCGGTTCATGCGACGCATGTCCACCAGGACCGTGCCGGTTTGCTCCGGCACATAACCCCGGGTGTAGGACATGCCACCTCCCCGAGGCACCACCGGGACGCCGGCTTCGGCACACAGCCTCACCGCCGCCGACAGCTCCTCGGTGGAGCCGGGCTGGATGACGCAATCTGCCAGTTCACCGGGCAGAAAACTCAGGTCGGTGGAGAAGTAGCGACGCTCCTCTTCCCCGGTCAGCACGTGCTCGGAGCCCAAACGCTCGCCGAGCCGCGCCGGGAGGGCGTCAGCGCCCTCCCGGACAGTTGCGTTGCTGCTCATCGCGTCCCGCCCTCTACTTGGTAGCGGCGAACAGGAACCACTCGCCCGAGCCGGCAAAGTCGCCGCCCTGGTGCAGCGTGGTCCGTGCCTTGGCCTTCTCGCCCAGGGCGCTGGGCACCATTTTGGCGACAACCGTTTTGCCGTCGAAACCAACTCTCTCAGCCAGACGGTGATAATCCACGCTATGGGAGGCGCGCCAGAACGGCTCGTTATTGTTGAAGGTGTCCCAGTCCATCATGAAGGCATCGTAGGGATGCATGCCCTCGTAGGGGATTGCTTCCACATGCACCATCATGCCGCTTGGCTTCAGTAGCCGATAGCATTCCTCGAGGATGTTGCGCAGCGCCTGGGATGAGGTTTCGTGAAACAGGATGTGGGAGACGATCAGATCGAA